>Ga0224506_10000022_pt1 | contig 182034 bp, 162 predicted proteins | sample SF_Jan12_sed_USG_2_FD_169108 | JGI IMG/M metagenome (GOLD analysis project Ga0224506, IMG submission 169108) | Sediment microbial communities from San Francisco Bay, California, United States - SF_Jan12_sed_USGS_8_1 | ecosystem: Environmental > Aquatic > Marine > Sediment | place: USA...
CAACATCTGAAATTAAAATATCCGTTGTAATCGATGAAAAATATCTTGAACTTGCTGTCAGAGCATTACATGATGCCTTTGAACTTGAGAAAATATAATTAATTCGTAATAATCGATTTCAGTTGTTAAAATATCACTGTATAAAAACCATCTATTCGAATCATAAGAACTATGAACCGGATATTATTGACTAACAGGTCAATAGGGTTAGGAAACTGCCAAAATGGCAATCCTAAACCACACTCTAGGAAAGCATTTTTGGAAACAAGGAGAAAACCATGTTAATACTCACACGTCGAGTTGGTGAATCACTCATTATTGGTGATGATGTTGTTGTGAATGTTCTAGGCGTAAAAGGCAATCAAGTCAGAATCGGCGTCGATGCACCTAAAGAAGTCTCTGTACATCGTGAAGAAATTTACGATCGGATTCAAGCAGAAAAAGACGAATCAAATTCAGGCTAAAAGCCAATATTTTACTAGCTCTAACAAGCAAACACCTGATATAATATTCCGCTTTGGAGAGCTGGCCGAGTGGCTGAAGGCGCGCCCCTGCTAAGGGCGTATAGGTTAATCCCTATCGAGGGTTCGAATCCCTCGCTCTCCGCCAATAATTATTGCGGATGGGCAGTGTTTTCCGTATAATTACTTGATTAAGCGCCCGTAGCTCAGCTGGATAGAGTACCTGGCTACGAACCAGGCGGTCGCACGTTCGAATCGTGCCGGGCGCGCCATTATTTGGTAATACATTCAAGCAGTTAGTCACTTAGTGATTAGCTGCTTTTTTGTTTACAAGCATTAATCCCAACTATCTGAATTTAAGCTTTGGGCAACTCGACCCAGAAAGTAGATCCTTTATCTTGCTCACTCAAGAATCCAATTTGGCCATCCATCGCTTCTATCAAACTTTTTGATATTGTTAAACCGACACCAGTACCTTGTATTTTAGATTTTTCATGGCCAAGGCGGTTGAAAGAACTGAATATTAAATGTTGGTGTGTTTCTGGAATGCCCTGACCAGTATCACTGATACTAATTTTTATGGTGTCAGGAAAATCCTGATAAGTTACGTTGAGAATCCCGCCAGAAATGTTATATTTTATACCGTTACTAATCAGATTCAGTAGGACCTGTTTGAGACGCATATGATCCGCCCATACTGTATATTTAGTATCTTCAAAATTCAGTGCAATGTTGTTTTCTTTAGCTAGTATTTCTATGAATGTATGACATTCATTCAACACATTTGAAAGACTGACCTTTTGAAGTTTTAAGTCCATTTTTCCTGACTCAATTTTGGCCAGATCGAGCACTTGATCGATCAATTCCAGCAGATGTTTTCCGCCGTCATAAATATAATTTAGGCTCTGTAGATGCTCTTTTGAAGGAGGATCATCCGGATCAGTTGCCATGATTTGTGTAAATCCCATGATAGAGTTAAGTGGTGTGCGTAATTCATGGCTCATACTTGATAAAAACTCTGATTTCGCCCTATTCGCTTCTTCAGCCAAATACCTCGCCTCTTCCAATTCTTTAGCATTACTTTCCAATAATTTATTGCTGCATAAGGCTCCCCAGTATTCTTTATTGGAACGAATAATCTGGATATATAAGAAAACCAGATACACGTTCATTCCAAGAATGATACTAAGTGCTGTTCCAGACCATTGAAATGCCAAAACAATATATGCAGGCAAAAATATTACAACGACACACAACTGCGCCAGTTTTTTCCAGATAAAGATACTAATTGCCACACCAGCGGCTATTGCAACAGTAAAAACAAGAATAACCATTGTTGCTATGGTTAATTGGTATAGGTAGAAATTTACAGCAAGATAGATCCCCCATATGCCAGAAGTCGACAGTATGGCGAGTGAAGTTATACGCTTCCACTTTTCTAGGTCAGCATCACGTACTTTTTTAAGAGAGTGAAAAATAGATACTCTGAATAAAGCGCTTAAAGATAACAGCGTGATTAAAGCAAAGGTAAATACGGTCGCATCATCCAGAATAGATGTCAGAGGTACTGTTATAAGCATGCCGAATAGGCAAATAAACGGCCCAGCTAAAGTTCGCTTAGCAATATCCCAGGCCGCAAATCGATTAAGCGAGTATATGCTTTCCTCATTAAACTGCTGTGAATCTGTCAGGTCTAATCCATGTAACATACGTGTCACCATATAGCACCTTAACCTTAGTTAATCACTTGAGGGACAATCTCAATGGGCATTGAAGACATCTAGTTTATTTAGATGACTATAAGGATAGCATTGTCTTCTTGCGAAATGAACAATGATAAACAGACTAGATCATTTTTACTCAGAGCCCATCATCAAATTGTGCATTTATGATCTAGATCATAAACATGCTTATTAACAGCCGCAGTAGGGAAAATACTGAAACAAACTACCATTTCTATGTGTATTATTGCTTTCACTATTTGGGATTACACAATTCAATAATCCTGACTTGGTGGCTTGCGTTTGGATTTTGAAGTCACAGCGTAGATGTGATTATTACGTTAATTAATAAAATCCATAAATAGGGGAGAAGCATTCCCTCTCATGCTTCTCCCCTTATTTATTTGTGATTATTCAAGTAGTTGAATTGTTGAACGCTAGATTAACTAGCTGCAGCCAGTGCTAATATCACGTTTTCATTTTTAGCTTCAGTAGCTAAATCTGCAGCAGACTTGCCCTCTTTGTCTTTTAGACTTGCTTTAGCTCCACGATTTAACAACTGTTTTACTACGTCAACATGCCCACCACTAGCAGCCATCATTAACGCACTTCGGCCACGATCGTCCTGAAGATTGGCATCTGCGCCTGCATCTAATAACAAGGTCACAGCCTCATTTTTACCATAGCCTGACGCCCACATTAATGCCGTTAAGTCATGTCCATATTTCTTGTTAAGTTCTTCTGTCTTCGTCAAAAGAAGTTTAATAATGTCTAAATTACCACTTGCTGCTGCATAAATTAATGCTGTCTTGCCCGTGTTGTCAGCAACATCGACTAACGCATCATTGTCTAATAATAATTCGACAATTTTAGTGTGACCACCATAAACAGCTTCTGCTAGTGCGGTGACGTTTTTCAAACTAAAATGGTTTACTTCAGCACCTTGCTTTAATAAATAGTCAACAATGTCCAGATAGCCACCTTTTGAGGCAAGCATTAATGCACTTTGTCCTCGGGTATTAAGCATATTGATTGCAGATTTTTGATCAACCAGATATTTCACAAGTTCAAGGTTGCCTGATTTTGCTCCATATATGAGTGCTGAATTACCAAAACGATTACGTGCTTTGACTGATGCACCTTCAGCAATTAATTGTTTCACCTGATTGATATTGCCTTCCTTAGCCGCATCAAATAATTTGAAATTCAGCTCACGAAACTCGTCCGCCTGTGCAATCGAGAACTGCAGGCAAAAGATCATCAATAAGTACATTGGAAGACTAATTCTGTTTTTCATGATGTTAATTATTCTCCTTTAAAGCTGGACATGTAGTCAGCAATATCCTGTATCTCTTGTTCACTAAATGACTTGAACAATGTACCCATTGCAGGTGCATTTTTACGAACATCATTTTTGAAATCGTGCATTGTGTTTTTCAGATATTCTGGATGTTGGTTTGCAAGTCTTGGTACGCGGCTATTGCCTTTAAATGTGCCTAAGTGACAGGCAGCACACTGTCCAGCATCAGCAACCAATTTGGCCGCAGCAATCCGTTTTGGATCTAGTTTGTAATCTGTTTTTGGCCACTCTTGTTCTGAGAAGTATTCGGCCATTAATTTTAAGTCTTCTTTTTCAATTCCAGCAACAATAGGTCCCATTACTTGACTAGCTCTCAAGCCTTTTTTCATGTCTTTTAGCTGGACATACATATAATAAAATTCCTGGCCTGCTAGGGTAGGAAAAGTACCTATTGTTGACGCGCCTTTTTCACCATGGCAGCTAAAACAGGTTTTCAAGGTCTCTTGTACGGAGGCGTACTTATCTTGCTCGCCTATAGGTGCTTCAGTTCCGGTCGCGAGTTTACCTTCATCTGCTATTACTGCACTTGTAAACATAGTTAATGCAGCCACTAGTAACCAAGCTGATTTTAATTTGAACATCATTGAATATATTTCCATTAATTAATAATCTATTCACTTGTAAGGACCAATGAATAGATTATTAGTTTCAAAAATAAAAATGGCCACCTCCTTACGAAGGTGGCCAAATTCATTACTCAGATTTTACTTTTTGTTCAACTTGTACGCAATAATTTCATTACCACGTTTGTAGTTCATCTGAGCGTTACCACCTGAACCTACAACGATGTACTGATCACCAGCAACGTTATAAGAAGCAGGAGGTGCATTAACACCAGCTTTGGTTTGATCTTGCCACATTAACTCACCAGAAGTTGAGTTGTAAGCTTTGAACAAGCCATTGCCTTCACCAGTGAATACTAGTCCACCAGCTGTCGCCAAAATACCACCAATCATAGGTTGTTGTGTTTTGACTTTCCATTTGATTTTACCAGTGTTGTAATCAACAGCAGTCACATTACCCCATTGTTGTTCAGTTGGGATAACTTTGAATGCACCACCAAGCCATAATTTACCTTCTGGATATGGTGTTTCTTCAACATGATAAGTCATTGGCTGATGCAAGTTGATTGCATAAGCTAAGCCTTGATTAGGATCTGTTGCCATTGGTGACCATTCAACACCACCGTTAGCGCCAGGCAACATGCTTGCACCTTCTTTAGTAGGCAATACCCAACGATCACGTTGCATTACCATTGGTTCTGAATGACGGATCAAGCTACAGTCAGATGCATTGTGCACATAAACATAACCAGTTTTACCACCGTGCAAGACGCCTTTCACTGTTTGACCATCTTCATTCTTAACTGGAACAAGAATTGGAGGACTTACAGCATCAAGATCCCATACATCATGAGCGATGTATTGGAAGTGACAGATTTTTTCACCTGAATCCAGATCTACTGAAACCAGTGAATTGGTGTAAAGGTTATCACCTGGACGGATAGCACCATATAGATCAGGAGATGGGTTACCAACCACGAAATACGCTCTGTTGTTATCGCGGTCAATAGCCATATTTTGCCATACACCACCACCCAGAGTTTTGTACGGGTCGCCTAATGTTTTCAGAGCTTCTTTCTCTGCTGCGATATCACGGTGCATGTATAAACCAGTAGCATCATTTTCAGCCCATACACCTGTTGAATCTTCAGGAATACTATGGAATGTCCATAATAATGCGCCAGTTTTCGCATCAAATGCTTTTACAAAGCCTCGAATACCATACTCACCACCATTAGTACCGATTAACACTTTTCCGTTAACAATGGTTGGTGCCATAGTTTCACTATAGCCAAGTTCAGGATCAGCAATTTGCGTTGCCCATACTTTTTTACCAGTTTTAGCATCTAATGCGACTAATTGAGAATCCAATGTTCCCATGTAGACCATATCTTCATATGCTTGCACACCACGGTTATTTGGACCACAACAGTATGTTGTTATCGGCCCCATTTTATGCTGATAGTGCCACTTTTCTTTACCTGTTTTAGCGTCTAAGGCATAAACATGGTTGAATGACGACGTCACATACATAGTGCCATTAATTATGATTGGAGTTGTTTCTAATGAATCAACCACGTCCATTTTGAAAGTCCATGCACGTTCCAAATTATGCACGTTTTCACGATTAATTTGCTCTGCTGGATAAAAGCGTGTTTGATTATAGTTAGCATTGGTATGCAAGAAGTTGTTTGCATCGCCTGCTGCATTATCTAGCAGGTCCTGTGTAACAGTTTGCATATCACCAAACAATGTGCCACCTGTTACTTCTTCACCAGCAAAAGCACTCTGCAGACCGGCTGTCATTAGCAGTGACGCGAGTCCTACTTTTATCAAGGTGCCACCACCCTTTTCTTTAAATTTGGACATATATCCCTCTCCTAAAAATTATAGTTTTGGATTGCAGCCTTGCTCGTACATTTTCTTGCGGCTACAGACAAGAAGCATAAATCAATTATCTAACACTTTCTACCTCTAGTTCAGGATGGGTATTCTGAACATGATGCTTACTTTCTACTTTACGAAGAGTAAGATTGGAAATAAACGCAATTAACAATAAAGCGGCCATTGCATACATCGTTGAATTATATAAGCTCGGCGTTGGATCAATAGTCCCTGCAGGTGCAATCTCCATCAGTTTGGCGATTGATACTGTTTTTGCATCAATCAATTCTTGAAGATTACTCATACTCGAACCAAATTTTTCCTGGAAGGCAATCGGATCAACTTTTTGAGCCAAAGAGTTCAGAGCACTATCAACTGAGTATTGTCTTAGATATGTGATAGCAAAGGGACCTAATATTCCAGCAGTACTCCACGCGGTGAGTAAACGTCCATGAATACCGCCAACATGTAACGTACCGAAAATATCGGCTAAATATGCAGGTATTGTTGCAAAACCGCCGCCATACATTGTGAAGATGAGCATGGTGACTGCGTAGAACATAATTAACCATGTTATACCGGGGTTGACACTGGCTTGTGTGGCTACATATGGAATTGATAGATACAGCAGCATGCCAAGCACAAAGAAAATGTGATAAGTGTTCTTTCGTCCAATGTAATCAGATAAGGACGACCAAACAAAGCGTCCACACATATTAAATACACTGATCATTAATACATAGGTAGCTGCAAAACGGGCATCGACGATAGTCGGTAAATTAGCACCAAAAATATCAGTTATCATTGTTTTAGCAACGCCAATAACGCCTATACCAGCAGTCACATTAAAACACAGGACTATCCAAAGGTGGTAAAATTGTGGCGTTTTTAAAGCTTCGTCAATGTGCACATTACTCTGTGTGATTAACTCTTTTTCTAATTCCTCTGCTCTGTGTGGCACCCAACCTTCAGGCTTCCAGTCTTTAGCTGGCACACGAAAACAAAATGCTGCGATGGTCATCACTATGAAATACACAACACCAAGTGTAATAAAAGCACCTGCTGCTCCCGTATCCCCTGTACCAACCACGTAAACACCTTCAGGTCCGGGTACAGGTACTTTTGCCATATCCGCTACAGAAGCAATAACAACTTCCACTTTCGTCCCAGCAACTTCAGCAAAACGACGACCACCTTCAGTGATAAGGTTAATATCTGCAACCTTACCTAAATATTCTGGGGCTTGATAATAAAGACTGAGCAGATAGGTTTTCAAGGGAGCACCAATCATTGCTCCACCACCAAATCCCATAATAGCTATACCCGTGGCCATGCCTCGTCGATCTGGAAACCAACGAATCAAGGTACTTACAGGTGTAATATAAGCCAGACCCAGCCCACATCCTCCAATAGCACCATAACCCAAATAGACTAACCATAGTTGGTGAGTTGATATACCGACACTACCGACAAGAAAACCGCCACCCCATAGTGTCGCAGCCAAAAATCCTGTTGCTCTAGGACCTACCTCTTCTAACCATTTACCTGCGATTGCAGCGGCAAGACCGAGAAAAACAATAGCCGTAGAAAATATCCAGACAACAGAAGAGAAATTCCAGTCATCGGCAGCACTGGCCACAACCCCAAATTGTTTTATCAAAGGGGGGTTAAAGATACTCCACGCATAAACCGAACCAATACATAAATGAATAGCCACTGATACTGGGGCAATAAGCCATCTGTGAAAACTTGGCCTAGCGATAATACGATCTTTAGTTAGGTTGGCCATTAGGCCTGAAAATATCGACATTTAAACTTGCTACCCTATAAAATTGACTACTACACTCAAATTTCTATTCCTTATGCTGGACTGCATTCACAGCCTGAAAGATATTTCTTTATACCTACATTCATGCAAGCAATCCCTGAAATATTCCGTAAGATTAGTAACACTACTTTCTATCGTTGGCAAGCATCCTATCCCATACTCAATCAATGGTTTTTTATAATATTACTTAATACTAATGTTCAAACTTAGCTCAGACAGTTGATTCTTACTGTCTAAACTCTTGATAAACAACTTTTCGCTGTGACTTATTATCATTGAATACACACAAAGACAGTTCATCACCTAATTTCATTAGTTTTGCGCTTAAATTTAATCTATTCAATTTTGTAATTTTTTTAAAATTGTCTGCAAGCAATCACTAGCATCCCCGAATAACATTCGCGTATTTTCGTGTATAAACAATGGGTTACCGACACCCGCATAACCCGACGCCATACTACGTTTCAAGACAATCGTACTATGACCTTTCCAGCACTCCAATACAGGCATACCCGCAATTGGGCTATTGGGATCTTCTAATGCAGAAGGGTTAACAATATCATTTGCTCCAATAACAATACTCACATCAACATCAGGAAAATCATCATTAATCTCATCCATTTCATGCACAATATCGTATGGGACTTTGGCCTCAGCCAATAACACATTCATATGTCCAGGCATTCGACCAGCAACCGGGTGAATTCCAAATCGGACATTTTTATTTTGGCTTCTCAATAACTTAGTTATTTCATACACAGTATGTTGAGCCTGTGCCACGGCCATACCGTAACCAGGAATAATCATTATATTTTTGGCGTCACGAAGCATCTGTACTGTTTCATTAGTATTAATCGACTGCACTTCACCTTCAACTTCCGTGGCCTCGCCCCCACTAGTGCTACCAAAGCCACCAGCAATAACACTGATAAAGTTTCGGTTCATTGCACGGCACATGATATAGCTCAGAATGGCGCCACTACTGCCAACCAATGCCCCAGTGACGATTAATAAATCATTGCTTAACATAAACCCAGTAGCCGCTGCAGCCCATCCAGAATAACTGTTCAGCATCGAAACAACGACAGGCATATCTGCACCACCAATGGCCATTACCATATGCACACCAAATATCAGAGCAATAATGGTCATTAGCATCAAAGGTACTGTACCGTCGCCGGTTTCAGTCCCTGCAAGAAACAGACTTCCAAGCCAAATCACTGCCACTAGCAGCACTAAATTAAACCAATGTCGCCCTTGTATTAATATTGGCTTACCACTGACTCGACCACATAGTTTTCCGAAGGCAATGACCGAGCCTGAAAAGGTTATCGCTCCAATCAAAATACCGATATAAATTTCGACTTCATGAATAGTTTTTTCAGCACCTGAAAGAGTCGACGTATGGTCCATGAAGTTCGCATAACCAACCAATACTGCAGCCATCCCTACCAGACTATGCATTAAAGCGACCAGTTCAGGCATTTGGGTCATTTCCACCTTTAATGCCGCTTTAGCGCCTAAAGCGCCACCGATTAACAAGGCAATGATCAATATTGTGTAGGAAGTAACGGCATCACTCATTACTGTCGCAATGATAGCAATAGCCATACCGAGCATACCGTAGTAATTACCGCGGCGAGCTGTTGTTTGATTGCTGAGCCCACTTAGACTCAAAATGAACAGAATTGAGGCCGCAATATGCGACATTGTTACTAAACCTTGTGACATTCTATTTTCCCTATTTTCTAAACATTTCAAGCATACGACGGGTAACTAGAAAGCCACCTGCAATATTGATGGCTGCAATCAAAATAGCCAACCCAGATAAAATAGTGATTAATCTATCCGGTGCTGAAATTTCGACCAATGCACCAATAACAATGATGCCGCTAATCGCATTAGTGACACTCATTAGTGGTGTATGTAACGATGCTGATACATTCCATATAACTTGGTACCCCACAAAACAGGCCAAAACAAATACCGTAAAATGTGACATAAAAGAGGTAGGTGCCACAGCACCAATACCAAACAGGACTAACCCCACAACTACCAGTGGTAGCAGCTGTTTGATCGGCTCAGGTATGACAGATCCTTTCACTTTAACTTCTGTTGTTGGCGGCGCTTCCGTTTGTGGTGCTGGAGCAGCCGACAATTTAGGTGCTGGTGGCGGCCAAGTGGTATTTCCTTCCTGAATGACAGTAGTACCACGGATGACTTCATCATCCATATTCACGACCAGACCGCCATCTTTATCAGGGCATAAATCGGTTAACAAATGACGTAGATTAGTCGCATACAGTTGACTCGATTGATTCGCCAGACGGCTAGGCAAATCCGTGTATCCGATTATGGTCACGCCATGCTTAATCACTACTTGATCCTTTTCTGTGAACGCACAGTTGCCACCTCGCTCCGCTGCAAGATCAACAATGACACTACCCTGCTTCATAGACTCCACCATGCCGGCAGTAATCAATTCTGGTGCTGGCTTGCCAGGAATCAAGGCTGTAGTGATAATAATATCCACTTCCATTGCTTGTCGTGCCAACAAGGCCATTTCCGCTTCAATAAATTCTTTTGACATGGTTTTGGCATAGCCGCCAGCACCTGAACCATCTTCTTCAAAATCCAGCATCAGAAATTCAGCATCCATACTTTCTACCTGTTCTTTCACCTCAGGACGAGTATCAAAAGCTCTGACTATGGCTCCCATACTTTTAGCTGCGCCAATAGCCGCTAAGCCTGCAACACCTACACCGATGACCAGAACCTTTGCAGGAAGTACTTTACCTGCAGCAGTTATCTGACCGGTAAAAAATCGGCCATAATGCTGAGCTGCTTCAACAATAGCGCGATAACCCGAGATATTGGCCATAGAACTTAAGGCATCCATTTTCTGAGCTCTCGATAAACGTGGAACACTATCCACTGCCAAAACCGTAGCTTTTTTCTCGGCCAAACGCTGCATCAACAGCTCATTTTGCGCAGGCCAGATATAACTAATAAGATATTGCCCTTCATGCATAAGGTCGACTTCGTCTATAGCCAACCCAGGATGTATTTCTGGTGCCCTTACTTTCATGATGATGTCGCAGCTTTGCCATAACGATCTGGCGTCATCACTAATTTTTACACCCGCCTCTCTGTATGCTTCATCAAGAATATCTGCTGCCTGTCCAGCACCACTTTCAACATAAACTTCAAATCCCAGCTTGATGATTTTTTCTGCTTCATCAGGCGTTGTAGCCACACGTTTTTCGCCTTGATGTACTTCTTTAGGTATACCTATCTTCATGCCTTCTCCTGAACTATTTAGAAGATTTAAAAGTAAAAATATCAAAAGTCACACGCGTCGTTACTTAAGCTAACTTTAGACAGTATTGCTCTATTGTTGTGTGAGCTTGATGAGGGAGCAGAATTTCATGCATATGGAATTGCTAAGGAAATTTTTATTCTCTCTCAGGAGAATAACCTCAACCTCAGAATATGAGATTGCTGTTTTTTTTTCAATCCTTTTCTGCTTTTTTGGCTGTTACACCCTAAATTACTATCACCAAAGAATTAATGCGGATCACATAGTAAACCCATGATATACATGGTTATTTATAGAATAGATACTCGTACTGTATAAATGTAATTAATAAGCGTAAGATTACAATTCATCATATTGATTAAGGAGGCGGGAACATTATGGAAACCTCAAAAACCCTCATGATAGTCGATGATAGTAAGGTTGCAAGGATGATGACTAAAAGCATTATTCATAATGCTCACCCAGACTGGCTTATAGTTGAAGCTAACGATGGTTACGAAGCTATTGAATTGGCTAAGAAGCAAGCCATCGATTATTTTTCCGTTGATTTGAATATGCCCGGAATTGAAGGCTTTGAAGTCATTGAAAAGATATGCACTCTCTCTCCCAAAGCAAAATTTGCATTGCTCACTGCGAACATCCAACAAAGTACACACGACAAAGCCACTAAAATGAATATCAAATGCATCAACAAACCCATTACAGAACAATCAATTAGTCAAATGCTGGAGTATTTCAATGACTAACTCTGTCAATCTCGATCCATTGGAAGAAGATTTTCTGATTGAGATTTTTAATCTGGGAATCGGTCAGGCAGCAGCTTCACTCAGCATGATGTTGCAACAGGAAATTGAGATTTCCGTACCGGAAGTTCGGTTCATCAAGTTTTGCGATGTATCACACCATATTAATGCTAGTCATGACATATGCTGCGTTACTCAATCTATGGAGAGCGATTTTGAAGTCCAATCCATGCTGTTATTTCCCGAGGAAAATAGCCTGGAAATAGTTCGCTGTTTAATGAAAGAGAGTTTTTCTGATGAAATGATTCTTGAACTACAACAAGAGGCCATCTTAGAAATAGGTAATATAGTACTGAATGCGTGCATCGCTTCCTTTTCAAAGGCCATACAAGTTCACTTTAAGATTGCACCCCCTCTTTTTGAAAAATTGGATTCACAAAATCTTTCTCATAGTACTTTCGATAAGGAAAATGTAGTTTTTTTTGTCAAAGTCAATTTACATTTAAGTGAAAGTCTTATTGATGGCAATGTACTTTTTATTTTGAAGTCAGAATCCATGAGAATACTACAACAAAAACTTCATGCAATCTTATTGAGCCTTTAGCAGGATGAATAGGGACATGTATTCCAATATCAATTCTAAAGATATTATCAATAATATTGACATAGGCCTTATTGGTTTAAACAAGAAGAAAGAAATCATTTTATGGAATGACTGGTTGGAGAAATATACTCAAAAGTCAAGCGATCAAACCTTGGGAAAGAAATTAGACGAAGTTTTTCCTGAGCTTATGCAATATAGCGCCAACAGCCGTATCATCTCAGCAATAAACAATGCTTTAGAGTTTGATTTTCCAGCAGTATTATCTCATGCATTCCATAAATCGCCCTTCCCTCTGTATCTTCCTGACTCTAAGATCTTATTACAACAAGCTGTTAGTATCACTCCTTTAGAATACGACAGCTCAAAAAGCTGCCTCATTCAAATTCAGGATGTTACTCCTGCAACACTTCGCGAGAAAAATTTTGAAGCTGTAGTTCAAGAACTTAAGAAAACTCAAAAAGCTCTAATTGAGGAAAAAAACAACGCTGAAAAAGCGAATAGCTTAAAAAGTACTTTTCTTTCTATCATCAGTCATGAAATTCGCACTCCTATGAATGCGATTATAGGCATGGTTCATCTAGCGTTACAGACAAAGCTATCCATTCCACAACTGGATTACCTAAAAAAAATAAATGTCTCTGCCCATAACTTACTTTCTATTATTAATGACATTCTGGATGTTTCTAAAATCGAAGCAGGAAAACTATCCATAGAAACAGTTGATTTTTATCTGCATGATGTTTTAAAAAACGTATTTACTGTGATTTCAGGTAATGCACATCAAAAAAATATTCCTCTTATTTTGGATGCCTCAAGCGATTTACCCCTCATGCTTCATGGAGATCCATTACGCCTTGAACAGATACTGACTAATCTGTCCATGAATGCCGTTAAATTTACTGATCAGGGTAAAGTTGTTATCCATATTAAATTGGTTAACAGTTCGAAAAACACGATTGATTTATTATTTTCTGTTCAAGATACTGGTGTTGGCATGACGCATCAGCAACAAACCGAATTATTCATTCCCTTTACTCAACTAGACTCGTCAACAGCACGCAAATATGGTGGCACTGGTTTAGGCCTGACCATCTGTAAAGAACTTGTTGAATTAATGGGGGGACAAATCCATATTGAAAGCCAATTGGGTCTTGGTAGTAATTTTTATTTCACACTACAATTTGAGAAGGTGGCGTCCGAAGTTGTATCAGGCTATCAACTACCTGATAACTTGAATAATATTCGGGTATTGATAATCACTGACAATAATAATGACAAACTATTCTATTTAAAGATGCTTGAGTCATTTAACCTTTCTGTCGATGAAGCTGATGGTTATGAACAAGGTAAAAAATTATTACAACACGCAGCATTGATGAACCAGCCATTCCATCTAGTCTTACTTGATTGGCAGATAGTTAAAAATATCATTTCGTTTGACACTGCTGAGGATCTAACAAAGGAATTGAGACTCTCGAAAGAAGCAGAAATAATTCTACTGCATTCTGATAAAGATCTAGAAGATATTCTCACCCGGGTATCAGGGATTGATTTGAATCACCTTTTACTAAAACCTGTTTCCCCTACCTCTTTATATGACCATATCGTAACACTCTTTGAAAAGAAATTAATGGATTCAGAAAGTGAAGCAAATCCTCTCAAAGGCTCTAGAATTCTAGTGGTCGACGATAACGATTTTAACCTGCAAATCGCATGTGAAATCCTAGAACGAGCAGGCATTATTGCCGAAGCAGTCAGTGAAGGAATTAAGGCTGTTGAACTAATTAAGAATAGTATAAAACTACACACACCCTATGACGCTGTTCTTATGGATATACAGATGCCAAACATGTCTGGTCTAGATGCAACACAAATTATCCGCCAATGGGAACAGCAATACTCTGAACATAAAGCTATTCCCATCATCGCACTATCGGCCAATGCAATGGTCGATGATGCTGACAAAAGTCTGGCTAGTGGCATGAATGAACACTTGAGTAAACCAATTAATCCCAACAAATTGTTAAAATCCTTACGTCAATGGATTGAAATTCATTCAAAACAGGATCAAGACATTGACCTCAACAGTAATTAAAGAGAAAGACAATACTATATTTCAGACAAATCACATCAGTATTTCTTCTGGTGTAGAGACGTTTGGTAACAAAGAAAGTTTCTTCAAGATGTTGTTTAAATTTCCTACATATGAAGCAGATGCTGGAGCTAAAATTAAACAAGCCTTTATTCAGCAGGATGTAAGGCGACTAGAAATCCTTGCACATACATTAAAAGGCACAGCATCAGTTATACATGCAATACAGTTACAGTCTTTGGCTAATGAACTAGAATCTGCCATCAAAGATCGGTCTGCCAATATCGGATATTTAATTAAAATGCTAGATAAAGAGATTGGGGCGGTTCTAGCTGAAATTGCTAAATTAAAAGACTCTTCACATCTAATATAGAGAACCTGTTTCATAATAAGATTGATTACATTCTTATTGCCTGTCTTTTAGTTCCCCAATTACCGGGAGATTTATCAAAGATACCTGAACATCGTGTACCACATTTTAGACAATTCCCTTCGGTCGATAATTGCCATTCACTCAACTCATACCAATCGCGACCTATTAATAATTCACCACAATGATGACACCATGTACTGTCTCCATTTTTATCGTGCATATTGCCGACGTAAGCATAGTGAACACCATTTTCTAGGGCAATCTCTCTCGCTCTTTTCACAGTCGCTGGTGGTGTTGATGGTGTATCCATCATTTTCCAGTCTGGATGAAAAACTGAAAAATGCATCGGCACATCGGGTCCTAGATTCTCAACCACCCACTGGGACATTTCCTGAATTTCCGATTCTGAATCATTTTCGCCCGGTATTATCAACGTTGTCAGTTCTAACCAGACATCGGTTTCGTGTTTTATATATTCAAGTGTTTCCAGTACGGGTTGCAAATGAGAACCGGTCAATTTGTGATAAAAACTTTCTGTAAATGCCTTCAGATCAACATTAGCCGCATCCATATATTGATAAAACTCTGCTCTTGGTTCAGGGCAGACATAACCAGCAGTCACTGCCACATTTTTTATGCCGTGTTCAGTGCAGGCTTGGGCAACATCAATGGCATACTCATGAAAAATAACAGGGTCGTTATAGGTATAGGCTACGCTTCGGCAGCCTAATTCTTTTGCTTTTAAAGCAATCATATCCGGTGTTGCTTTTGCCATTAGTGAATCCATTTCTCTGGATTTGCTGATATCCCAGTTTTGACAGAACTTACAGGCCAGATTACAGCCTGCAGTCCCAAATGACAGCACGGGCGTTCCAGGAAAAAAGTGATTAAGCGGTTTTTTTTCTATTGGATCAACTGCAAAGCCACTTGAACGGCCCCAGGTAGTCAATACAATAGCATCATCTTGATTAGCACGAACAAAACACAATCCACGCTGACCTTTATGCATTTTGCAAAACCGAGGACAGAGATCACATTGAACTCGCCCATCGTCTAGTAAGTGCCAGTATTTAGTTGCAACAGCTTCAGGAAAGGTCTCTTTTTCACTAGCTGTATTTGTCATAACGACACCTCACACATTTCAATTTAACTAAGCCTTGCAATCCTGAATGAGCAGCAGGATACTATCATTTAATACTACTCCTTTAGGAGCTCGTAATGGAAACAATTCGCCCCCCTGCAGTTGCTGGCCTGTTTTATCCTGCACGTCCTGACGAACTCAATAATTTAATTGAACAAGATCTTAAGCAGGCAACACTAAATAGTGAATTACCCGATCCCAAAGTACTGATCGTTCCACATGCTGGCTATATCTATTCAGGCCCAATTGCTGCCAATGCCTATATTTATCTCCAGAAACTTCGCCATCGTATCCAACGTGTGATTATTATTGGACCATCACATCGGGTCGGTTTTAATGGTGTCGCCTTAAGTGATGCTGATTTCTTTGATACACCATTAGGTCGTATCCCCATAGATAAAACCGCTCAAAAAACACTGTCCGAAATCATGGGTGTACATATACTTAATGAAGCCCATGCAGCAGAACATAGTCTAGAAGTTCAATTACCTTTTTTACAGCGTCTATTAGACGAATTTACTATTGTGCCTATTGTCGCTGGCAATGCCAGCCCTGACCTAGTATCTGAGGTGATAGAGACTTTGTGGGGAGGTTCAGAAACATTGATCGTCATCAGCTCTGATCTCAGCCACTATCACGACTACCAAACAGCACAACAACTTGACACGCAAACTTCTCAGGCCATTATTAACCTTGATGTCAATGCTATCCATTCTCATAATGCCTGTGGCTGTGTTGGCATAAGAGGCCTACTGGACTTTGCTCAGCATCATCCATTAAATAGGGCTATTGTTGATTTAAGAAATTCGGGTGATACGGCAGGTAGCAAAGACAGTGTAGTTGGCTATGGTGCTTATCTCTTTTCGGAACCCACATAATGTTGTCCGAAAGTCATCGCCAGACATTAAAAGAGCTGGCTCTTGCTTCTATCAAACACGGTCTGGCTCATGGTCGCCCATTGAAGATTGATCTGAGCACACTGGATCAAGAACTCACTGTCATCCGAGCCACCTTTGTGACTCTCCAAAAACACGGCCAATTACGAGGCTGTATTGGGATGTTGGAAGCACACAGACCGCTGGCCCAAGATATTGCTGAAAACAGTTATGCAGCGGCGTTTTCAGATCCGCGATTTCCGCCGTTAACCGAAGATGAACTGAACGATCTCAATATTAACCTCTCAATTCTCAGTCCTGCTGAAATCATACCTTGCCACTCGGAAGAAGACTTACTTCAACAACTACGACCTGATATTGATGGGCTTATTCTTGACGATGGCATGCATCGGGCCACCTTTTTACCGTCCGTATGGGAATCGTTACCAGATGCTACCGATTTTGTTCAACATTTAAAGCTTAAAGCAGGATTACCCATCAACTACTGGGCATCAGACCTTCTAGCCTATCGCTACACCACAGAGAGTTTCTGATAATGATGTCCAGAACAAAATCCTGTTTTTAATCTCTTTTATCTAATTGTTTTAACTTAAGATTTCGCATTCGATTGACTGTTGCAGCAAGTTCATACAGTCTCGGCATAGCAAGAGTTCCGGTAATATAAGGCGTGATAAAATCCAAGCCTTGCTGTTCAGCGTCAGTCAAGGCCTCACGCAAACCGACAACCATATCTAATGATGCTGAATCATCCTCACTGTTCAACTGATAAAAATATCGAATGAGATAACCAATCGCTGTGAGTTGAGCCTCATCGACCAATTGTTCCACTTGAGAAACATTTATATCGTTCTGTCCATAACGTAATATTCGATTCTCAATAGCCTGTATTTTCTCTTTAGCGGCTTGATATTTTGGACTTAGACAGGACGATTGAACTGAACGTATATTGCTGACGGCCACTGCAGGTAAATCGACATCGATTGGTACAGGATCATGTGCCAGCGCTTTTGCCGCATCAGTCACATTCTTAGCGTAATAGTTGTCCATCATGATGACCGTTTCGGCCACACCAAAGAAATCTCCTGACCCTCCCATGACCAAAATAACGGATACGTCATTATTCCGTTTTAAATCCTGAACACGTTGCACTAAAGGAGTAATCGGTTCTTTATCCTTTGACACCAAGGCCTGCATCCGTTCATCGCGAATCATGAAATTAGTTGCTGAAGTATCTTCATCAATAAGTAACATTTTTGTCCCTACTGACAGTGCTTCCATAATATTGGCAGCTTGTGAAGTGCTTCCACTGGCGTCTTGTGTCGTAAACTGATGTGTATCCTTACCCTGCGGCAAGTTACTGATAAAATAACTGATATCAACTTCAGTGATAGCTCGCCGATCTTCAGCTCGAATCTTAACCGCACTGGAAATTGTGACTACTTTTTCTCTACCATCCCCGGGGATATGGTCATATACGCCCCGTTCAAGGGCATGTAGCAAAGTTGATTTACCGTGAAACCCACCACCAACAATCAGGCTGATCCCTTCAGGTATCCCCATACCTCGTATCACTCCGCCGTGAGGTTGATTAAGTGTCACCACCAAAGTTTCCGGCGCTTTAAATAGCACAGCATCTGGTAGTGGCTTATCATCTATCCCACTCAATCTCGGCAAACAGGCTCCATCAGCAATAAATGCAACCAAATTGTGTTGAGACAATTGTTGACGCAAAGCCTGCTGATCATCCACCGAGTTAACATGCCGTTTCACCTTATCTGGAGCAGATACCAACGGTTCAAGACCAGCAGCTATGACAGCCGGTAATTCTTCAAACAACATGATGTTTGCCTGTTTCGCATTAACGGTACGCTTATCAGCTGGCAAGCCTATGCGAATACGAAGCTCAATATTGCCCTCATGGATCAATAATGCATTACGTTCTAACACCTCCTGTCCATACTGCACGATGGACATTTCACCACTCATACCATCGCCACGCCCACCTTTGACATGATTATCAATCGCACGCATAAAGCTGCGTCCCAGAAAATCTTCCAGTGCTATTGTGCGACTACGTGTGTTAAACAGTGTGTCAGCAACGGCCGCTTTGTCTGCTTTAATAAATATGCGACAACGCGAAGGATCGGCAAAAGGATCTCCTTGCACATGATCGATTCGCAGTAAAAAATCGGGAAACTGATAATCACCTACAAGTTGCTTGTATGACTTGTAGCCATGGTTATCTATTGCATTAATGAGTTGTTTTAATTTATCCATGGCAACTCGAGCACCTCTGGTTAAATTCTCAGACTGACGAAATCAGTATAAATCACCTAGTTCTATTTAGTTTAAATTTTGTGGAACAGTTAACGTTCATGAATGCTTGAAAAGAACTATAGATAGTATATGGTAGTAGTAACTTATCTCTTGAAAGAGCATGCTTATGAAGTTATTACTGAGGTATAAAACGATAAAGCATAGAGAATAATAACGATGAGAGAAAAAAAGCCGCTTATTCTATTTATTAGTGACTCGATGGAAAATATCGATTCTTTGGGTGCGCTTTTAGTTAAAGAGTACAATTTTACTGTCATAAAAAATGCATCAGAGATACTAAAAACCATCAGTGAAAAACTGCTTCCCGATATTATATTGCTTGATACCAGTATGCAGGAAAGTGACAGTTTCGATATTTGCCGACAACTTAATGAAGATGATCTCACTAAAGATATTCCCATTATTTTTATTGCTGAGAAATCACACAATAGTGATGAAACAAAAGGCTTTGAAACTGGAGCTGTCGACTTCATAACCATGCCTGTTAACCCTGTCGTAACCAAGGCTCGCATCCAGACACATATAAAGCTAAAACAACAACGAGATCTGCTTGCAACGCTAGCTGAAATAGATGGATTAACGGGTATTGCTAACAGGCGTCGATTTGATGAATTGCTAACGAAGGAATACAAACAAGCACTGCGAGAACATGAACCCATCGCATTACTTATGGTTGATATTGATGATTTTAAACCATTCAATGACCACTATGGGCATATGGCTGGGGACGCAACACTGAAACAGGTCGCTCACATCATTGATAAGACCTTGAACAGACCTATGGACCTCGTGGCTCGTTATGGTGGCGAGGAATTTGTCTGTTTATTACCAAACACCGATATTGAAGGCATGACCCTGATTGCTAACTCTGTTTTAGAAGCCATACGTGCACTACGAATTCCCCATGAATTTGCTAGAGCCGCCGATATTCTAACCCTCAGCATAGGTGGCGCCTCTGTGATTCCGAAACATGGCGATACTCCCGAATCACTTGTCGTAATGGCAGATAAGCGACTTTATAAAGCTAAAGAAACTGGGCGTAACCGCTTTGTATTTGAATAAAATAAGGTTTTTAAAAACGAATTACATCTGATTTTATAATGTGCCATTAAAGGTACCTGATATGAATGACAATGACAGACAGTTTATCTCTTCACTGCTTCATCCTGAGGTCTATGAGCATGCTGTGGACAAGATTGAACTCGTCGAAACTCATATCTCATGGGTGATTCTAACCGGTCCTTTTGCGTACAAAATAAAAAAGCCCGTCAATCTTGGTTTCCTTGATTTTTCCACACTCGAAAAACGCCACTTTTATTGTAATGAGGAATTACGTTTAAATTCCAGACTGGCTCCGCAAATCTATCTTGATGTTGTTCCAATATCAGGAACAGAACAACACGCTAATTTCTCTGGCTCAGGTAGGATCATCGACTACGCCATCAAAATGGTGCAATTCCCACAAGAAATGCAACTGGATCGTCTTCTGTCAGCTGAAGGTCTAAATATAGATCATATTGATGCCCTTGCTCTATGGATTGCAAACTTTCACCAACAAACAGATATTGCCAGCAAAAATGATCACTATGGTGATCTAGAAAAGGTCTATCTACCCATTAAGGAAAACTTTATACAGCTTCGTCTGCTGGCTACTGAAAAACAAATCAGTAAACTCAATGAAGTGGAACAGTGGAGCCAGAACTCATTTGACTCATTAAAACTGCTATTCGAACAACGAAAACAGGATGGTTTTATCCGAGAGTGTCATGGAGACCTGCACCTGAGAAACCTGGTTTTCATTGATAATAAACCCGTTGCCTTTGACTGCATTGAGTTTGATCCTGAGCTTCGCTGGATAGATACCATTAATGATATTGCCTTTCTCATTATGGATTTACACAGTCTACAACAACCTGATTTAGCCCAACGATTATTCAATGCCTATCTCGAAATTACCGGTGATTACTCGGCAACTCAACTCCTCCGATTTTATTTAGTCTATCGTGCATTGGTTCGGGCAAAAGTAGCTGCTATTAGTGCATCACAGGTAAACAACAACACACCAGAACAACAGAAAGATCAGGGCGTTTGTAGTCGTTACCTTGAATTAGCCCAATCTTACCTGCAAACAAGAAAACCAATGTTAATTATCACATGTGGTATGTCCGCATCAGGAAAGACCACGCTGACACAACCATTACTTGAACAACTTCAGGCCATTCGAGTTCGTTCCGATGTTGAACGAAAACGTCTGTTTACGATAACGGGCAATGCAGATAGCACTGCAAGCATTGATACTGGTCTTTATTCACCTGAAATAACACAACAAATCTATCACCATCTTGCTGAATTGGCTGAAGTTATCTTAAGTTCAGCGTATCCAGTTATCATAGATGCTGCTTGTCTAAAGTATGAACAACGGGCTTTATTTCGTGACCTTGCGGCCAGACTAATTGTTCCTTTTGTTATTATTGAATTTACCGCCCGGCCCGACACATTGCGTCAACGCATTAATAGTCGACAAAAAGACATATCAGACGCTGACCAGTCCGTGCTTGAGCATCAACTGGCTAACTGGCAACCACTAGCTAAAAATGAGCTATCCGAAGTCATCACCATTGATACCGAATCTTCAACAGATCTAGACACTTTAATCACTAAACTAGCGTTGTATTACAAGGAACATCAATAGCCATGAAAATGATTAAATCCGATATCAAGGATCATTCGCTCTCACAACAAGGTCGTGATCGTATTGAATGGGCTTTGCAGGAAATGCCTGTTCTACAACAACTTACAACACGTTTTAGCAAAGAACGTCCATTACAGGGCGTTCGCATGAGCTGCTGCCTTCACATCACTACCGAAACTGCCAATCTGGTACGAGCCCTTAAAGCCGCTGGTGCCGATGTCGTTCTTTGTGCCAGTAATCCACTCAGCACACAAGATGATGTTGCCGCTGCACTCGTTGAGCACCATCAAATTCCTGTTTATGCTGTTTGTGGGGAATCTAACGAGCTTTACTATCAGCACATCAACGCTGCTCTGAATCACCGGCCAATGCTCACCATGGATGATGGCGCTGATCTGGTTAGCGAAATTCATAAAAATCATCCTGAACTACTTCCTGAAATGATTGGTGGTACTGAAGAAACAACCACAGGTGTCATACGCCTAAGGGCGATGGCAAACGAAAATGCACTTAAATTCCCTATCATCGCTGTCAATGATGCCATGACTAAACACCTGTTTGATAATCGTTACGGTACAGGTCAAAGTACTCTGGATGGTATTATTCGTGCCACTAATATACTGCTTGCTGGCAAAACATTTACTGTTGTTGGTTACGGCTGGTGTGGTCGAGGTATCGCGATGCGAGCCAAAGGTCATGGAGCACAGGTCATAGTTACTGAGGTTAATCCTTTACGGGCTCTAGAAGCTAGTATGGACGGATATCAGGTTATGCCATTGACTGAAGCTGCAGCTCAATCAGATTTTATTGTGACTGCGACCGGTGACAAAAATGTGATCGACAAAAGGCACATGGATGTAATGAAAGATGGTTGTGTCATGTCTAATTCAGGTCATTTCAACGTGGAGATCAATATTCCGGCTCTACAGGCAATGAGTATTAGCAAACATCAGCCTCGCCCTTCGGTTGAGCAATATACTCTCACAGATGGTCGAAAACTGTGCTTACTTGCACAGGGTCGTCTGGTTAACCTGGCTGCTGCTGAAGGCCACCCTTCTACAGTTATGGACATGAGTTTCGCCAATCAGATCCTGTCAGCAATCTATCTGGTTAAGACTACCGACAAATTGGCCAATACTGTTCACAATGTGCCCACTGAGATAGATCAGGAAATTGCTAGCCTGAAACTGGCTACAATGAATATTCAAATTGACACACTAACTCAAGAGCAGAGTCATTATCTTTCATCTTGGCAAGAAGGAACCTGAACAGTCGTTTACGAGATAACTCATGAGTAAAAATATCAAAGAGATGATTGCCGATATTGAAGGTGAAGTTTTGCTGACACGTGGGTTTATCGGTAAAGACCAACTCAGTGCCAAAGTGATGGCCGCGATGGCTACTGTGCCGCGTGACAAATTTGTACCGCCTGAATTACAAGCATTGGCTTTTTCGAATGGCCCATTGATGATCGGTCATGGTCAGACCATTTCACAACCGTACATTGTTGCACTGATGACTGATCTTCTTGAACTCACAAAAGAGTCTACGGTATTGGAAATTGGTACCGGCTCTGGCTATCAAACCGCCGTATTGTCGCTACTAGCAAAAAAGGTCTATTCAGTAGAACTCATCTCGGCACTAGCAGAAGCCGCAAAAGAGCGCTTACAAAATCTGAATTTCACCAATATTGAGACTCATATCGGTAACGGTTACGAAGGCTGGTTAGAACATGCTCCTTATGATGCCATCATTGTTACCGCTGCTGCTGCCTATATTCCACCAGCACTCACCGAGCAACTTAAATCTGGAGGAAAAATGGTGATACCTGTAGGCCTTCCTAATATGTATCAGGAGTTGTTGCTCATCACAAAGGATCAACAGAATACGATTACCACTAGAAGTATCCTCGGAGTGGCGTTTGTTCCATTGGTGCAGCAAGCACCAATGGACGCTTAACTCGCTTAATAATTTAATGAGTCAGGTATTTTGGAAGATGACTTCTTATCTCTTCTACCGGGTGTTGCGTAAGATTTTTATCTAACTCAAAAATAATGCATTCACTCGTTTCTTTAGTCATCTGCTTGCGTAGCTCGCCCAGAAAAGCGGGTGCAGCAACAAGCAGTAATCTCCTCAACTTATTGGCTTTACGAGCATCATCCAGATACCCTCCTACTCGCTTGGCAAAATCAATGACTTGCTGTTGCTTTGGTTCTGTTTCATTTTGATAGGAATGGCCGCCTGCATTTCCACCCTGCCCAGAATCTTTGCCTGGCAAATCACTGACCAAATTCTGTTCGTGCAATCTACCCTCTGGATGTGCCATGGTCTCTATTTCTTGTAAAGGCGCAATGGCGGAATCTGCTGTAAAAACACGTGCACGACTACTATCAGCAACCACAATCATCGTTGATTTCATAATTCAGGCCTCCAATGGTTCAACATTATGAACAATAATGCTGAAGATAAAAAACGGTTTATTTTGTCACCACAAGTTATCTGTTTTCACCAAACTACCACCAAGCTTGCATAGGTGTCTATAGCTGTTTACTCACGATCCACAAACAATAAAAGTAATCTTGTCGATCATCAAGATAAGGTCATATTTACGTGGTGATAGTGCGTGTTTTCGTCTAAACTGAAAGATATATGGTGATGAGATAGCATTAAAAAGTTGTTTTTAAACATCATGGAGAATCTATAAAATGTCTGTTTTTATGACTAGAAGTCTATTTTTTGGGCTGACACTGCTACTAGGTGCATGCAGTGGTCCTTTACCAAAAGGGACAGATACAATTAAATCGCCATGGGATAGTTTTGAACAAGCTAAAAACTCATACGACAATATTATTTTGCGTGAAACAACCACATCTCAGTTGCAAGAATTGGGATTCAATCCTTATAAGACACCCAATGTGAGAATTTTGTCTTATCTGGATATTATTCGAAAATTCAGTCCTAATGACTCTGTGAAATCTGAAGATTTGCCACCAAGTGTACGCACCTGTTTAGCATCACGTGAAGCTTGCCTTGCCTATGAAGCAACTCCCGGAGTCTACACTAGCACTCGTGTTGGTAATGTACTTTTAGACTTATTAAATTTTAAGCGTAAAAGCATCCAAACTGGCTGGTTTTTCAATGCCCTGATTGTTATTCATCATGATGTTGTTGTCTACAAAATTTGGAGTGGCACACCCATTATTGACTCCGAAAAAACTCGTAATAATCCTCTGGGGCCGATTCAAGAACCTGTAGGCTCCATCATGAAAGATGCTGCGGGGATATAAAAGCCTGACTGAAGTTAACTCTCTAGACAGTCGATTTCTATTTATTTATCAATGAGACTCTACCGCTAACAAATTGGGTGTTGAAGTTGTAACTCCGCATAATTATTTTTATGTACCATTTCCAACCTCAGAATATCGCCATTATCAAAATACTGGAGCGGCTTGCTCACCTCTTCTATCCATTTTGTTGCAGCATCAACAGCAACATTCTGACCTTGCTCACCGGCATTCCAGTGCATATAAACTTCATGACTTTCTTTTTCCGCAATTGCTTGCTGCTCTATTGGCTCAGGTATGAGAATGTACGAGCTGAATATTTCTAACAATCCCGGTGTTTCTGAACTATTCTCCAAAGAAACATCCCAGCCACGGACGAGTCCATGAGTGCTGTTACCCTTCTCAATACTGAAGCCATAAAGCGATAAAACACCATCCTCAACTGCTGGCAACATAGTGAGTGACGCCTGAACGGCTTTGATAATCCCAGCCTCCTTATCACCTACCTCAGGCAGTGATAAAAACCAGTTTCCAAGCTTGATTGCCGCATCAACAATCCGCTGTTCTTGTTTTGAAATGATGATATTGTCCATGATGGTTGACCCCGGGTCTTTAAAAACAAAATTATCAATTTAATCTATGTGATGATATCGCCAAAAACAAAAAACCCCGCATTATAGCGAGGTTTCATGGTCTTTCTTGGTCTACGATGGACCGGTAAATGGTGGAGGCGGCGGGAATCGAACCCGCGTCCGCAAATCCTCCGCTTTCAGCTCTACATGCTTATTCCATCTATTATTTTAACTACCAGCTACCCAATGGACAGGGAAAACAGTTAGCGATCTTGTTTAAGTTTTAATCTATCGGCACCAAGCATGCTTCAAGACGATCTTATGAGAATCGACCCCTGAAATCTGAACGCATAAGCACGGCTTCAGTCAGAGGCTAGCAAGCCTAAGCTGCTAGAGAGTAGTTGTTATCGTTTGCAACTATATTTTGTCAGTCTGTTTTACGAGAAGAACCGACATACTCGGCATGCACCTTAAGTTTTGTAACCCACGTCGAAGCCAGGTCGCCCCCAAAGTACTAATGAGACAGTATAGATGAGCGTTAGTTTCACTGCTAGAAAAGAATTATTTATTCCTGAAAATACGTGCTTTTTCTTTCGCCCAGTCCCGATCTTTTTCTGTCGCACGTTTATCGTGGTGCTGTTTACCTTTAGCTAAAGCAATCTCCAGCTTTGCCTTACCCTTCTTCCAATACATGGCAACAGGGACAATAGTATAGCCTTTACGATCAACCGCACCAATAAGCCTGTTCAGTTCTAAACGGTGCAATAACAGCTTTCGACGACGGATATTGTCAGGATGAATGTGCGTTGATGCGGAAAGCATGGGAGAGATATGCGCACCATGTAACCATGCCTCACCATTGTGAATCACAATATAACTTTCGTTCAATTGCAGACGTCCATCGCGCAGGCTTTTAACTTCCCACCCTTCCAGTACAATGCCCGACTCAAATTTGTCTTCAAGAAAGTAGTCATGTCTAGCCCGACGATTTTGTGCGATCGTACTGCTAGTATTTGTCTTTTTTTTGTTTTTTTTCGTTGCCATTCGCATATTATATAGTGCTATTTAGCTTAATAGCTTGAGCATTTGGTTAAAATCCAACAAAATCTAGTTTCATTTGATTACTTCGGGAAAATTATGAGCAGACCAGCCAAATCTATTCATGGCCAGTGGTCGTCACGCTGGGCGTTTATTCTTGCTGCTACAGGAGCCGCTGTTGGTTTAGGTAATATCTGGAAATTTCCCTATATTACGGGTGAGAACGGTGGGGGTGCTTTTGTACTGGTTTACCTGTTATGTATCGCTGCTATAGGTATTCCAGTAATGATGGCCGAAATATTAATTGGTCGCCGTGGCAGACAGAATCCCGTCAACAGTTTGCATTCACTAGCTGCTGAAGAAGGCAAGAACTCTTTTTGGAAGTATCTTGGTTGGAGTGGTGTTCTATCAGGCTTTCTTATCCTGTCTTATTACAGTGTCATTGCTGGTCAGGCCATGGCTTATGTTTTCCGTACTTTTAGCGGTGTATTTGAGGGTGTCACCGCTGATGGTGCAAAAAGTATTTATTCGGCATTAATCAATGACCCTGAACGATTACTTGCCTGGCACACTGTGTTCATGGTGTTTACCATGGTTGTAGTTGCCCGTGGCGTAAAAGGTGGTCTTGAAAAATCAGTTAGATTCCTGATGCCAGCGTTATTTGCCATCTTGCTGATGTTAGTTGGGTATGCGGCAAGCACTGGAGAATATTTCGCTCAGGGACTGGAATTTTTGTTTAAACCTGACTTTTCAAAACTGTCTGGTGAAGGTGTGTTGACCGCAATGGGACATGCATTTTTTACACTCAGCCTAGGTATGGGAGCTATCATGGTCTATGGTTCTTATCTTCCCCAGAAAACATCTATTATGAAGGTGTCCATAGCCATTTCCATTGCTGACACATTGGTTGCACTACTGGCAGGCATGGCTATTTTTCCATTGGTGTTTGCAAATGAACTGGCGACAGGTGCTGGACCCGGTCTTATTTTTGAAACCTTACCTATTGCTTTTGGTCATATGGTTGGTGGTACATTTTTTGGCGGCATGTTCTTTTTATTGTTGGTCTTTGCCGCATGGAGTTCTGCAATTTCCCTCATCGAACCAGCCATTGCATGGTTAGTAGAAAACAAAGACGTTAGTCGCCGGCGGGCATGTGTCATTGCGGGCTTTGCGACCTGGGCATTAGGTTTGTTGACCGTGCTATCGTTTAATGTGGGGAAAAGCTGGACACTGTTCGGCCAAACCATGTTTGGTTTACTTGATTATTTAACTGCCAACATTATGTTACCTTTAGGCGGTTTATTAATTGCCATTTTTGCTGGTTGGATAATGAAGCAACAAAGCACAGAGGATGAATTGGCTATTGAGCAGCCCAGATTATATATTATATGGCGAGCTCTGATCCGTTATGTCACCCCTGCTGCCATTGTGATTGTATTCATCAAAATTATCGGCTTATTTTAATTAGACTAATATATGACCACTATTACTCGAAGTTCACTCGTTTTGCACACACCCGATCAGATGTTTGATCTAGTTAATGATGTGGAGGCCTATCCCTCTTTTCTTCCTTGGTGTCGTGACTGTAAAATCATTAGCAAATCTGATGATGTTATTACCGCTTCTTTGGATCTGGCCAAAGGCGGGATCCATCATGTGTTTTCAACCCGCAATACTCTGATTAAAGATGAGTCAATTGTTATCGAATTGATTGACGGTCCTTTTAAGCACCTTGAAGGCCATTGGCAATTCAGTAAGATTGGCGACAATCAAGGCTGTCGAGTACAGTTGGATATGGATTTTGAATTTTCCAATCGACTCATTAGCATGGCGCTGGCCCCATTTTCACTCAAATATCTGGTTCTCTAGTTGAGGCCTTTTGTAAACGTGCCCAGGAAATTTATGGAAGCGACTAAGCTAATCACCGTTGAAGTTTCTTATGCTCTGCCAGAAGAACAGGTCATCTTGCCCATTGAAGTTTCGACAGACTGTAATGTTGAGGAAGCCATCAAGCGTTCTGGCATTTTGGAACGTTTTCCACACATTGACCTAGGCACAGATAAAGTCGGAATTTTTGGCAAGATGTGTAAACTCAATGCCAGTTTACGTGATAAAGATCGTATTGAGATCTACCGAAAATTGATTGCTGATCCAAAAGAGTCTCGTCGTCAGAAAGCCGAAATGGAGCGTAAAAAACTTGAGCAGGAAAAACATGCAAGTTGACTGATTAACGGCCTTCTAACAATGCCATTTCAGCATCAGTAAAACCAGCTTGTTTACGTGCCTGAGTGTGAAAAGGGCCACGCAGTTCGCCAGCAAAATACGTATCCAGTAGATCCTTAAATGTCTCCAGTGGGTTGACCTTTCGTTGCTCACATAGATAATTGAACCAACGCGTGCCAATAGTGACATGACCTATTTCTTCTCGCAAAATAATCTCCAGAATATCAACAGCTCGTAAGTCACCACTATGACGTAATTTGTTCATCATTTTAGGTGTCACATCCAGCCCTCTGGCCTCTAATACCCGCGGTACCAAAGCCATTCGAATTAATGGATCGTGATGGGTTTTTTTTGCCATTTCCCATAAACCATTATGAGCAGGGAAATCACCATAGTCATAACCCAAAGAAAGCAGATGCTCTCGTAATAAGATGAAATGCTCTGCTTCTTCAAAAGCCACTCTCGCCCAATCATTGTAGAATTCTCTTGGTAAACCAGAAAAACGTGCAACAGCATCCCAGGCTAAATTAATCGCATTGAACTCAATGTGGGTGATGGCATGGATAAGGGGAGCGACACCATTGTCGATACTATTGCGACGTCTAGGCAAATCACGGGGAGCGACCAGTTCAGGTTTGTCTGGATGTCCAGCCACATCTGGTACCGCCAATTCATCTTCGGAGATTATTAACTCACCAGCTAACCAGCGTTGATACAATTGCTGTGTCTGTTCAACTTTTGTGAGTGGATCAGTGATAAGCAAACAAGCCAGTGCACTTCGACGTAGATCATTTACTTGGTCAGCCATCCAATCGTACCCGTGGATCGACCAGCGTATATGACAAATCTGTTAATACCAAACCGACAATATAAAGAACTGAACCTAAAAACACCATAGATCTCACAATAGCAAAATCCTGGGCATTGATTGCATCAATGGTATAACTTCCTAAACCCGGAATTCCAAAGAATGATTCCAATATCAGGCTTCCCATAAACAGCGTTGGAATAACGACAACCGCTCCAGTCAAGATAGGAATCATGGCATTTTTCAAAACATGTCTAAATAACACCTGTACTTCAGATAAGCCCTTAGCACGGGCTGTACGCACATAGTCTTTGGATACCTCTTCAAGGAACAATGTTCGATACCAACGAGAGCCAGCGCCTATGCCCGAAACGACACCAATTGCAACTGGAAGGATAAGAAACTTAATAGCTGAAAACCCATCTCCAAAGCCAGAAATAGGCACTAGCTGCATCAGCTTACCGACTAGGAACTGACCACCAATGATATAGAACAGCCCTGAAATCGACATGATGGTGACACAGATTATCACCCCAGCTAAATCTACATAGGTTGCCCGAAAGAAGACCATTAACAAGGCAAATGTGATGTTGACCAATAAACCAATCATGAATACCGGAACGGCAATGGCCAGACTAGGCCACATGCGTGTCTTTATGTCTTCAGCAATATCTCTTCCATCGTCGGCTCGGCCAAACTGGAATGAAAACAAGTTTAATGACGTATCGAAAAAGATAGTGTCTGTCGCTTTGTTGACACCTTCACTCTCACTATTCCACAACAACGCTTTATCGTAGCCACGTTCTTGCTTCCAGGCATCCATTGCTTCTTGCGTGACATGTTTAACCCCAAGGTTCATACGCGCCATATCATCGGGCGTATTGACCATAAAAAACAAGGCAAACGTGAGTGCATTGACCCCTATCAGAATAGGAAATGCATACAAAATTCTTCTTACAATATAGGCAAACATAAATTACATAAATGATTAAATTCAGAATAGTATAAAACTGTTTTGTTTATCCAGTCATTGTTATTTAGAATACGTGTATCAACCTATCAATTAATAAGGCGTCACATGTCAAAAACAACAATGGATCTGGTTCAGGAAGCCAAAGCTTCAATTAACGAAGTCACTATTGAACAAGCCAAAACCATGTTTTCTGAAGGAAGCATTGCGCTTGATGTTCGTGAATCACTGGAATACGAAACTGGACATATCCCTAATGCCAAGCATATTTCGCGCGGTATGCTGGAATTTATGATTGGTAATCATCCAGATTTTCAGAACAAAAATGCCTCGGTGGTTGTTTATTGTAAAAGTGGTGGACGCTCGGCGTTGGCAACAGCGACCTTGCAACATCTTGGTTACACTAACGTCTATTCTATGCTCGGTGGCTTCGATGCCTGGAGCGAAGGTAGCGATATTCCACCAGAAACACACGCTTAGCTTCAAACACATTCATCCACATAATTAAGGTAGGAGTTAATTTATGAAATTACACAGATTACTGACCACAATCATATTGGCACTTGCTCTCAGCAGCACTGCTTTTGCAACTGAAACGAATGTTATGGTTCGCGCCAAAGCGATTGATGCCAAATTTATCGGTAGCAGTGTTGGTGGTGTGAAAGTCGTCGTTGAAGATGCTGAAACAGGTGAAGTTCTTGACCAAGGCTGGATTAACGGTGATACAGGCAGTACAACAACTCTTATCAAAGAACCTGTCTCACGTGGTCAACAACTGACAGATGATAAAACTGCTGGCTTTGTAGCCAAAGTGGATATTTCCAGCCCTCGTTTACTGCGATTTAAACTCATTGGGCCTTATGGATATCGTCAGGCACTACAGGAAGCGTCTGTCACAAGCTGGGTCATCCCAGGCAAAGACATGCTTGGTGATGGAATCATCATCAATATGCCTGGCTTTATTGTGGATGCTTGGACACGGGTATTAGAAGGTGGTCAAGTTGATATCTATACCAAGGCGACGATGCTTTGCGGCTGTCCTATTTACCCTGATGGTCCATGGGATCCAAGCAATTATGAAGCGACTGCAATCTTGATGCAGAATGAAAAGAAAGTTGGTGACGTTAAATTAGCCTTTACGGGCCCTGTCGGCATGTTTTCAGCTAGCACAACGATCAAAAAGCCAGGACACTATAAAGCTATTGTGTATTTATATGACAAAAAAACAGGCAATGTCGGCGTCGATCGCACTATGTTTGAAATCAATTCAAACTAATTATATTTATTCACGCCCTGTCATAAATAACGGGGCGTGAATTTGTAACATTTCTCCCTGCCAATTGTCCTAATGACAAAGACAACCACCACCAGGAGATAGCACATGAATACAGCTTCTTGTCCCGTATCAGGTACAGGACTTGGGCTTCGACGTAGTTTTATGGATGATCTGGCAGCACAACAAGATAAAGCTGTTGATTTCCTCGAAGTCGCTCCTGAAAACTGGATGGAGATTGGTGGTCTATTAGGTAAAAAATTCACCTCTTTCGCTGAACATTATCCCATGATCTGCCACGGTTTGTCCTTATCAATCGGAAGCCCTTCCCCTCTTGATGAACACTTCCTGCTTCGCCTGAAAAAATTCCTCGATAAACACAATGTACGCTGTTATAGCGAACACTTAAGCTATTGTAGTGATGATGGTCATCTCTATGATTTGATGCCGATCCCATTCACCGAGGAGGCTGCCAGTTACGTCGCTAAGCGCATTCAGCGAGTTCAGGAAATTCTGGAACGACGAATTGTGATGGAAAACGTATCGTATTACGCAGCGCCCGGCCAGGAAATGACTGAAATTGATTTTCTAAACGCAGTCATTAAAGAAGCGGATTGCGACCTATTACTGGATATAAACAATGTCTATGTTAATAGCATTAATCATGGTTACGATCCTGAACGCTATATTAAATCTGTTCCACAGCACCGCATCGCCTACCTGCATATCGCGGGTCACTATAATGAAGCCCCTGACCTAATTATCGATACACATGGAGCGGATATTATTGAGCCTGTCTGGCAATTACTGGAAACGACCTATCAACAACATGGTGTTTTACCAACACTTTTAGAGCGCGACTTTAATATTCCATCACTTGATTCTTTAGTCAGTGAACTAGATAAAATCCGCCATTATCAAACCGTTCAGGAATTCAATCATGTCGCATACACAGCCTGAACCACAAAACTTTATTGATACCCAATATCAATTTGCTCGCCATATTCGAGATCCGGAACAAAATCCCGCACCTGACAACATTGAACAGCGCAGAATGCAAATTTATCGCGAACTGTTTTATAACAATATAGAAGGCTTTATTGCTAATGCCTTTCCAGTATTAAGGAAGCTTACTTCCGAAGAAGTCTGGCACAGTATGGTGCGAGATTTTATGAGCAAACACCGCTGTCAAACACCCTTATTTCATGAAATAGCGCGAGAGTTCCTGATCTATCTCGAAAAAGAACGTGACTGCACAAATGATCCAATTTTTATCCGAGATCTTGCCCATTATGAATGGGTTGAGCTGGCATTAAGTGTTTTAGATACCGAGATTGAACCTATGCAGGTCAATCCAGAGCAAGACTGTCTTACGCTAAAATTAAATACCTCCCCACTCGCTTGGCCTTTAGCATATTCCTATGCTGTTCATCAGATAGCTCCTGATAATCAACCCACACATGCCAATGACACAGCCACATTTCTGCTTATTTATCGCAATACTCAGGACAGTGTGACATTTATCGAATTAAACCCCGTCAGTGCCCGTCTTATTGATCTTCTCAATGAAGGACTGACTGGTAAGAGTGCTGCTGAGCGCATCGCATTGGAACTACAACACCCAAATCCTCACGTAGTATTAGATGGAGCTAAAACACTTATTACCGATTGGATTCAACGTGAAATTTTAATAGCCGTGCAATAAAAAAGGCTGAAGATAATCACATCTTCAGCCTTTTAATTTTCTTAATACTAATGAAATTTAGCTGGTTGCCAACTCTATGGCTTCAGCAGATAGACGGGTAATTTCATCCCAGTTTTCATCATCAACCAGATTGGCCGCACACATCCATGAACCACCCACGCAAGCTACATTTGGTAAATTGTAATAGTCTTTTACATTCTTTTGACTAACGCCACCTGTTGGGCAAAAAGTGATTTGTGGGATAGGAGCACCTATTGACTTCAGCATTGGAACACCTCCCGCCGCTTCAGCTGGAAAGAACTTCATTTCCGTAATGCCTTTTTCCAATAAGCGCATAGCTTCACTTGGATTTGCCACGCCCGGCAACAAAGGAACGCCCGTTGCCAAGGCAGCATCTATCATGGCATCTGTAGTACCCGGGCTGACAATAAATTCAGCGCCCGCATCGATGGCTTTGTTTAATGTTTCAATATTAATAATCGTCCCTGCACCAACGATTGCATCAGGCACTTCTGCTTTAATACGTTTAATAGCTTCTAATGCTACTGGTGTACGCAAGGTGATTTCTAAGACTTTTAAGCCGCCTTTTACCAACGCATGTGCTAAAGGCACCGCATGTTCAACATTGTTGATAACCATCACCGGCACAATCGGTGAAATATTCATGATCTCTTTAATTGTTAAGCTCATTATGTTTTATTTTCCAAAATCTATTTTAATTAATTTTATTCAACATTAAACATGTTGATAGCGCCAGTTTCAGCCGATGAAACGCCTTTACGGAAACTGTCAAAAAGCTCTCGACCCATACCATAATGATGCTCAGTAGTACCTTTAATGCATTGAGTACGCTTTTCAAACACGTCATTATCAATCAAAACATTTAACTCACCTGTTTGTGTATTCAAATGAATCATATCGCCTGCTCGTATACGAGTTAGGGGACCACCATCTTCACACTCAGGACACATATGTATCGCTGACGGGACCTTACCTGATGCCCCTGACATACGACCGTCAGTCACGATCGCCACATGGAAACCTCTATCCTGTAATGACCCTAATAAAGGTGTGAGTTTATGTAATTCAGGCATACCATTCGCTTTCGGCCCTTGGAAACGAAGTACGACGATAAGATCTTTTTCCATTTCGCCACGTTTAAATGCAGCGACAACATCATCCTGATCATCGAACACCATAGCAGGAGCTTCTACAATTTGATGCTCCTCAGAAACCGCTGAGATTTTAGACATGCCACGACCCAGATTGCCATGAATCAAATGCAAACCACCCGTTTCAGAGAATGGACTGTCAATAGTAGAAATAACCTTCGGATCGAGCGACTTACCAGGCCCTGGTTCCCAAACCAATTGACCATCAATCAATTTTGGTTCTTCGGTATAAGTGCTCATGCCACGCTTTGGAGCAACTGTAATTATGTCTTCATGCAATAAGCCGTGCTCTAATAGTTCGCCAATCAGAACACTCATTCCACCCGCAGCCTGAAAATGGTTAATATCAGCTTCGCCATTTGGATAAATTCGGGTGAGAAGTGGGATGATTTTCGTTATTTTATCAAAATCATCCCAGTTTATGATGATGCCCGCTGCTCGGGCGATCGCCACCAAATGCATAGTATGGTTGGTTGATCCGCCTGTGGCCATTAAACCAATTATTGCGTTCATGATTGCCTTTTCATCAATCATGTAACCCAATGGACGGAAATCATCGCCCATCGCAGTGTATTTTAATACTTGCTCTGTTGCACTGCCTGTCAACGCATCACGCAATGGAGTGTTCGGATTAACAAATGAGCTACCAGGCAGATGTAAACCCATCATTTCAACCATCATCTGGTTGCTGTTCGCAGTACCATAAAAAGTACATGTTCCAGGGCTATGGTATGATTCTGATTCTGCTTTTAATAGTGCATCACGACCTACCTTACCTTCTGCGTATAGTTGGCGAATACGTACTTTTTCTTTATTCGGCAAACCACTTGGCATTGGACCGCCAGGGACGAAAACTGCAGGTAAATGTCCAAAGCTTAAGGCTGAAATCAATAAGCCTGGAACGATTTTGTCACAAATTCCTAAAAATAAGGCGCCATCGAACATGTTATGGCTTAAACCAATGGCTGCTGACATGGCTATTACATCGCGACTAAATAATGATAACTCCATGCCGGGCTGACCTTGAGTCACGCCATCACACATTGCTGGAACGCCACCTGCAAACTGGGCAACACCACCTGCTTTTCTTGCAGCTTCTTTAATGATATCCGGATAATCTTTATACGGCTGATGTGCTGATAACATATCGTTATAAGCAGAAATAATTCCAATATTAGCTTTCACATTATTGGATAAATCAGATTTTTCAGCCGCAGGACAGGCAGCAAAACCGTGTACCAAATTACCACAGCCTAACTGAGCTCTATGAGGTCCATTTTGAACAGCGGCATCAATTCTAGCCAAGTACTTCGCTCGGCTTTCACGGCTACGCTCAATAACCTCGTTAGTGACTGCTTTTAATACTGGATGAACCATAAACTACCTTTTCTATAATGCCCTGTTAGAAGTTAACACTACAAAGCTCTAAATTATGAACAAGCTAAATTAATTTAGCCCATTGTGGATTTTAAATAGCAGATTATTATACCTTTAAAAGGCCTTTTTCGCATGGAAAACTTCGTGCAACTACCACGTTTAATGGCTGAATATCCATATATAACAACGCTTCACACAGGATTTTCTGTATATCTCTGGTGAGTTCTATCTGCCCACCAAATTCATTACCCAAGAAATTACAACCACCTGCGGAACAGTCACTATCGGTAAAAACAATGCCACTTTCCATGACCCTGTTGTCTCTCGTAATGACATGATTTCAGTATAGTCGGTCGCAACACCAGTCATTAAAAAAGCAAAGCCATTTCCCGGCGCTTGTGCGCGTGTCACCAAATCGGCGGCAATCGGTGTTGACCCTTCAGAACAAATTTCCAGAATTGTCGCCACAATTAACGTCATCCCGAGCCCAGCTAGGGTAGCGCCAAAATAAGTCTGAAAACTGTCAATGGGTACAAAAGTACGAATGGCTGAGGCCAGTATCACACCAAGCAATAACCAACGCACGATCATTCGTGAATCTTTAATGCCTTCCCATGCCATGGAGGACCACCAATTAACACTAAAATTCGTTTCCCTCCAACCTTTTTTTGTCTCTATCCATGGTTGAAAGTCAATGGCTTCAATGGTGTTTGGGTTTGATGGCAATGCCCCCTTACGTACCAGTAAGTCAAAAACCAATCCACTGATAATGCCGATCATCATTGAAAACACAACAAATAATAATGTCCATTTCCAACCAATCAAAGCAATTAATATCACCGTTAAAGACAAGGAATTCCATGGACTGGCAATTAGAAATGCCATCACCTGACCTAGGCTCGCTCCACGCTGATATAGCCGCATGGCAACCAGTAAAATACCATGGCTACACAAGTCCAGAAACAATCCCGCAATGGTTGCCCTTAAAATTCCTAAAAAGGTGTCGCCCTTGCCTAACAAAGAAGTAACAAACTCCCTTGGCACGCGTCCTAACAGACCAACAAACAACATTCCTAATGCTAACCCTATCCACATACTATCCATAAGATGACGAATGGCTTCTACTAAACTGGCTAGTGATGGCCATGGATAGACTAAATCTGCAGCCACTAAATCAATAACATAACCGAGTGCAACTAAACTCAATGTTATCCAAAGCAATAAATCAGGACGCGACTTTTTAGCTGGCTCACTACCACAGCAACTTTGCTGTTCAGGCGTTTCAGGTGGACTGCAACAGGATGACATAAAAATTCTCAACATCTTCAGGTATGATCACGTTCTAATTGTACGACACATTTATATAGAACAATATTCATTTTCAAATAAGGCAACCAAGATATATGACTGAAGGCAGACCACTACGCACAGTTCGAAGTTTTGTACGTCGAGAAGGTAGATTAACGTCAGCACAACAACGCGCTATTGATAATCTTTGGCCCCAGTTTGCCATTGATGATGGTGAAAGCATTATCAATCTCAATCAATTATTTAGTCGAGATGCGCCTAAAGTACTAGAAATAGGATTTGGCAACGGTTCATCACTTGTGCAAATGGCTGCCAATCATCCAGAACAGGATTTTCTTGGTGTTGAAGTACATCGCCCTGGGGTTGGTCAATTACTCAATCTAGTCGAACAATGTCATTTAACAAATGTCCGTGTTGCCTGCACTGATGCTGTCGAATTACTCAAACACAGAATTGCTGATAACAGCCTTGATAGAGTGCAATTGTATTTTCCAGATCCATGGCATAAAAAACGTCATCATAAACGACGCATCATTCAACCTGATTTTATCACCCTGTTGGCAAAAAAAATAAAATCAGGTGGTCATCTTCACATGGCTACAGACTGGCAACACTATGCTGAGCAAATGCTGGAAGATTTAAGCAATAGTGACGTTTTTGTTAACTGTTCTCAGGATGATACCTATATAGCTCGTCCCGACTATCGTCCACTCACCAAATTCGAACAACGTGGGCAAAAATTGGGTCATGGTGTCTGGGATTTACTATTTAAACGACGGTAAAAGCATATAAAACTTGCAGCATTTGTTTTCATACGCTAATTTCTGATTTCAGGATATAACAAAACAAGGCAATTAATTATGGCGTGCATTAAAACTCTAAAACTAAGTACCCTAGTAATGGCGTCTGTATTTAGCTCGATAAGCTATGGCGCCGGATTTGCGATCATTGAACAAAGTGTTACTGGTTTAGGTCGTGCCTTTGCCGGTAGTGCAGCTGTTGCGGAAGACGCCAGCACCATCTTTTTTAACCCCGCTGGTCTGGTCTACCTTGATAGAGCCGAAATGGATGCAGCCATAAATTACATTGCTCCAAAAAGTGAGTTCAATGATGACTCATCGACCGTTACAGGCAGCGACGGCGGAGATGCCGGTAATAATGCACTGGTTCCCAACTTTTATTATGCCCGACCGATTAATGACACAACTGTATTTGGTCTTGGTATCAGTGCTCCATTTGGTTTAGTCACCGAATATGATGATGACTGGCAGGGGCGTTACCATGCCATCAAGTCTGACCTGATGACCATTAATATCAACCCGTCTTTAGCATTCAAAACTACAGATAAATTATCTGTTGGCTTCGGGCTAAGCCTACAATACATTGATCTTGAAATGACTCAAGCCGTTGATTTTGGAACTCTTTGTGCTATAGCTCCAGGTGGACCATATGCCTGCGCCAACCCAAAAAATAATGATGGAAAAGCAAAATTCACAGCAGATGACTGGGGCTGGGGATTTAACTTAGGGTTAATTTATCAAGTCACCGAAGCAACAAGACTGGCCATGTCTTACCGTTCAAAAATCTCACATCACCTAACTGGCAAAGGAAAGTTTTATGTGCCAAATGATGCAGTTACTCAAGCTGTAGCAACTGCCTCTGGGTTCACTAATGCAGCGATATCTGGCGATGTCGATTTACCAGAAACAGCTTCTTTTGCCATTCACCATCAACTCAATGAAAAATGGGCAGTTATGGGAGATGCTAGCTGGACACGTTGGAGTCGCTTTCAAGAATTAGCTATTAATTCACCTGATCCTGCCAACAAACTTAATAGCACTAAAGAAGAAAAATGGGATAACTCTATGCGTTATGGTCTGGGAGTAACATATGCCTATAATGATAAATGGACGTTACGCGGCGGTGTCGCATTCGATGAAACGCCTATTTCTGATCAATACAGAACCGCTCGTATTGCTGGTGAAGATCGTAAATGGATAGCCATAGGGGCTAGCTATAAACAGTCTGATAAATTTACTATAGATGCAGGTTATACCCATATATTTATCAGCGATCCAAAAATTGATGAAACACTGTCTCCTATTCCACACCGTCTCAGCGGGGACTTCGATGCCAGTGTCGATATCCTAGGCGTTCAAGTTCGTTGGTTTATGTAACAGCGAGAAAATTAAATGTCAGGAGTATCGACTGATTTCATTAAGACAGAACAAGCCGGAACATTATACGGATTATTTCGCGAGCGATTGAAGCGTAGCCCTAAGCACCCTGCGTATCGTAGCTATTCCAGTACGACAAAGTCATGGTATGACGTTACATGGCAGGAAGCGGCCATACAAATTGCCCGTTGGCAAGAAGCAATGGCAAACGAAAACCTTCAGTCTGGTGACCGGGTCGCTATAAACCTTCGCAACTGCAAGGAATGGGTTTATTTTGATCAGGCTGCCTTGGGACTTGGTTTAGTTGTTGTCCCCTTATATCCAGATGATCGTCCTGACAATGTTGCTTATATATTGCAGGATGCTGATGTTAAATTACTGTTCTTACAAAACACTGGGCAATGGAAACGACTTGCACCTTCTATCACTGAAGAACATCACCTTAAACGTATTATCATTAATACTTCTGACGATGATGTATTGTCACCATCAGATAGTGTCGTCTATTCACAGCAATGGCTACCCATAAACCACGGTGCCCTTCGGGATTGGGATGCCAATCCACATCAGTTGGCCTCAATCATCTACACATCTGGCACCACAGGTCGCCCTAAAGGTGTCATGTTAAGCCATCATAATATGCTGTCTGTTGCCAATGGCTCGTTACAGTATTTTGATATTTTTCCAACAGATGTATTTTTATCATTTCTGCCTCTATCACACACATTGGAACGAACAGCAGGCTATTACTTACCCATGATGGCTGGCTCAACGGTTGCTTATGCACGCAGCATTCCTCAGCTTGCTGAAGATATGCAAGAAGTGAAACCCAGCATTATGATTGCTGTGCCACGCATCTTTGAGCGTATTTATTCTCGTCTTCAAAAGCAATTAGAAGATAAGTCGTTTATCTCCCGTTCATTGTTTATCACAACAGTTGCAACAGGATGGGCTCGTTTCCAGTTTCATCAAGGACGAAGTTGGTGGCGACCATACTTTATACTATGGCCCCTGCTTGAAAAACTGGTGGCATCAAAGGTAACACAACGTCTGGGTGGTAATATACGCTTGATTGTTTGTGGCGGTGCACCATTATCATCATCCGTTTCAAAGTTATTTACAGGTCTCGGACTAAGTCTAGTGCAAGGTTATGGCCTAACAGAAACCAGTCCAGTAATCAGTGTCAATAAACCTGAAAATAACGATCCCACCAGTGTTGGGCTAGCTATTCCCGGGGTTGAAGTAAAGATTGGAGATAATGATGAATTGTTAGTTCGTGGTCCAGGTAATATGCTAGGCTATTGGAACAATCATAAGGCCACAGCGCAAACTATCTCTACTCAGGGATGGCTACACACTGGTGATCAAGCCAGAATTAGTGATAGTGGCCATATTTATATTACTGGTCGAATAAAAGATATTCTTATACTTAATAATGGTGAAAAAGTCCCGCCCACTGATATTGAATCAGCCATCTTAGCGGATAATATATTTGAGCAAGCACTGATTGTTGGCGAAGGGAAACCGTATTTATCTGCTTTATTAGTACTGAATTCAGATCATTGGTTTGGTTTGGCCAAGCAGCATGGTCTGGATGGGTTTGACCATAATAGTTTGAACAGTAAAACACTGCACAATGACATTATCCAGCGTTTAAGAGAGTTGCTGCATGACTTCCCCGCCTATGCAAAAATCCGGCAAGTCACACTGAGTCTGGAACCATGGACAATAGAAAATAACTTAATCACACCCACCATGAAAACAAAACGGGCAAACGTTATTTCTCACTATAAAAGTGATATTGAAAAAATGTACAACTGAATTTCTTAATAGCGAATAACTAACTTTTGACGAACTTTGAAATAAATATCCGAAAAAAAACTCTCAAACTTCTAGAAATATATACACTTCATTTCCACAACCACGGTACTCCATTTTAGTAAACCCTGCCATTGCGGCCAAGGCAATTCCACGACCATGACTATGAGCTATCCTGTCTGGCGATATTGTTAAATAATCCTGCCAGTCAAAACCATTTCCTTGGTCTTTAACTATAATATGGCAACCTGTTTCGTCGCGATGAAACGTTAGATCTACCTTTTTGTCTTTATGTTCTTCCAGTTGAATACGGTCATTCACTTCCTTTTCCCATCGTCCTTCTTTAATTAACAAGGTCTTTTCATAATAAGTGATTCCCAAATTGCCATGCTCAACCGCATTAATCAGTATTTCAGACAAACCTATAATGATTTTTTGTGTATCTGGGCAAGCATTTGCAATAAACAAAGCTAAATCACGAGCCTCTAGCAATGTATTAAACTGAAACTCTGCATAATGTAGGTTTTTCAAAGGCCTTGCTAACTTATCTAGCCCTGATTGTAATAGTTTGTATTGTTGTCGGTAATTAATCGCAGTATTAATTGTCGATATCAACATATCGTCATTAACTGGGTTGGTGAGAAAATATGCGCCAGCCTTAACCCCCTCTAACACAGCACTCTTTTTCACCATTTCTGTTTGTATAATTACTGGACAATGTTGCTCTGCGGAATGGGCTGATATTTGATCTAATACATTAATATTGTTTTTATTCGATAACATTTGATCCATGATGATTAAATCAAAACGGTCAGGATGAGATTCAAGTAAAGCTGATACATCTTTGCCTTTGTTAGCAATAGTTAACTGGCAATCAAGTTCCTTTAGTGACTTTTTAAGTATCGCTAAATTATTCGATTTTTCGTTAATAAATAACACATGTGGTGAGACCATTACTCAGATCCCTTATTTATGGGACAAGTAATCATTAACCAATCTAATTGCTTAACTGTTAACATTATTAGGATCCGCTGATTTTTATAATTAAAATTATACTCAATCACACGATTCAATTATCTGAATTAGATCACCTTTTTTGAAATAAACCTTATTTTATGTAATGAAATAAGAACTTACTACTTCATCTCGTTAATAGTATTAAAACGAAGAACTGCCTCAACCGTGTGAAATGATCCAAAGACCAGTATTCGGTCACCAAACAATGCATCTCTTTTTGCTTGTTGGTATGCATCAACCACTGTGTTGAAATGATGAATTCTGTCATTGGTAATGAGTTTCGTCATTTCTATGGCTAATTGTTCACCTGACATGCCACGATTACCATCTATACCTGCAACGTACCAAAAATCTATAACGTCCTTTAATGTTGAAACAACAGCAGATATGTCCTTATCTTTAAGCATAGCTATGACTGCAATGGTTCGGCCATTGGACGGCTTTTCCAATAGTAATTTGACCAGGTTTTCTGCACCTTGCTGATTATGAGTAACATCAAGAATAACTTCAACATCGCCGGGAATTTGCTGAAAACGACCTGCAAGGCGAACGCTAATTAATCCAGTTTTTATGTGTTCTTCCCTTATCTTAAATCCTTGTGAGATTAATAACGAAATCACCTGCAAAACAGCGGCTGCATTCTGGATTTGATAGGCACCAGTAAGAGCTGGAAATGGAAGGTTATACCAATGATAATCCATACTCGACCAGTGCCAAACCTGAGCTTGTCTATCTACCTTGAAATCAGATTCAGCCTGATATAAACATGAGTTTAGTGAGACCGCATAATTTAATACGCTCTGCGGCGGCGGCGATTCGGAACACACTACTGGTTTCCCTGCCCGTATGATACCGGCCTTTTCAGTAGCAATTTGTTCGCGATTATTGCCTAGCCACGCAGTATGGTCAAGGCTTATTGGTGTTATTAACGCAATATCACTATCAAATAAATTCACTGCATCCAATCGACCACCCATGCCTACTTCAAGGATCGCGATATCAATTTTTTGATGGCTAAATATATCGACTGCAGCCAGAGTGGCAAATTCAAAATAAGTCAATGAAACCTGATCACGAACCTTATCAATTCGGTCAAAAGCATTACAAATAGCAATATCATCGACAGGTATCCCATCAATACAGATACGTTCGTTATAACTTAATAAATGTGGTGATGTGTAAGTGCCAGTTTGATATCCAGCAGCACGTAAAATTGCCTCCAGCATGGCAACAGATGATCCTTTGCCATTGGTGCCTGCCACCGTAATGACAGTAAAGGGTAATTTAGCTGCACCCCCAAGGCTTTCCCACACTTTACCCACACGCTCAAGTCCGGGATCAACTTCAGTAAAGTGGAGATTCTCCTGCCACTGTAGCCACTGTGGCAAGGTTTGAAAACGCATGCTGCTCTGACTTACGTTTAAATAGTAGCGCGTTTTTGCATCATTGCTAGAATGCTTGCTAATCGATCTCGCATATCACGCCGATCAATAATCATATCAATCGCACCGTGTTCTAACAAAAATTCACTCCGCTGAAAGCCTTCTGGTAAAGTTTCTCGCACGGTTTGCTCAATAACTCGTGGGCCGGCAAAACCAATTAATGCTTTAGGTTCAGCAACATTGATGTCACCTAACATTGCCAAGCTGGCAGAAACACCACCCATGGTCGGATCTGTTAGTACAGATACGAATGGCACACCTGCGTTGCTAAGCTGAGAAAGAATGGCACTGGTTTTCGCCATTTGCATCAATGAAAACAAGCCTTCCTGCATACGTGCCCCACCACTTGCAGAGAAGCAGATCAGTGGGATTTTTTTATTCAGCGCGACTTGGGCAGCACGAACAAACTTTTCACCGACAACAGCGCCCATAGAGCCACCCATAAAGCTAAAATCAAACGACACAGCGACTACAGGTAAATCATTGATGGTTCCTTCCATGACTAATAACGCATCTTTTTCACCCGTTGCTTTTTGGGCTTGATGAAGGCGATCTTTGTATTTTTTACTGTCTTTAAACTTCAATGTATCAACTGGCGATACATCAGCAGCAATTTCTACTCGCTCTCCTTCGTCTAAAAAGCTTTCAAGACGTGTACGAGCATTGATGCGTTGGTGGTGATCACATTTTGGGCAAACATGTAAGTTACGCTCCAATTCAGCACGATAAAGTACACTGTCACACGCCTGACATTTACACCAAACACCTTCAGGTACTGACCGGCTACGGACCTTTGTGCGAATTTTCGATGGGATTAATTTTTCAAACCAACTCATATTTTCACCTGTAGTATTTAATCGATAGCACGTTATTTCGCCGTAGCGTTTGTGTTCATTGCATGTCGCATTTCAGCTAGCAATCCGGCTAAGGCAGCGGGTAATTCTTCGGGTCGACTAGCGTGTTCTTCAATACAGCGTACAAGCGCACTACCAACGACTACGGCATCAGCAATTTCAGCTACTTCCGCAGCAGATTTTCCATCACGAATTCCAAATCCTACGCCTAAAGGTAAATCAGTACACTGCCTTAACGTAGCCATTTTCTCTGTCACTTCAGCCACATCAAGGCTAGCAGTACCAGTGACACCTTTTATCGAAACATAATAGATAAAGCCTCTGGCATATTGAGCAATCTTAGCCATTCTTTCGACTGATGTGGTTGGTGCAACCAGAAAAATAGTATCGATGTCATGCTCATCCATTATCGACAAGAACTCATCCGACTCTTCAGGTGGCATATCAACAGTTAAGACACCATCAACCCCCACTTTCTGTGCATTTATAGCAAATTCCTTGTATCCCATTGCTTCTAATGGATTGGCATAACCCATTAGTACTATCGGTGTCTCTGTATCTTTTTCTCTGAATTGACGCACTATATCTAAAACATCATGAAGTGACACATCATTTTTCAGAGCTCGTTCACAGGCTTTTTGAATAACAGGGCCATCAGACATGGGATCAGAAAAAGGAATACCTAATTCTAATATATTCGCCCCAGCATCAACCAGAGCATGCAGTATGGATACTGTAACCCATGGTTCAGGATCACCCGCAGTAATATAGGGGATCAAAGCTGTTTGACCATCAGCCTTTAACTTCTCAAAACATTGTCTAATACGACTCATTACTTTTCTCTCAGAAATTCAATCCAGCCAACGCGGCAACTGTGTGCATGTCTTTATCACCACGACCTGACAGGTTAACTAGCAAAATTTTCTCTGCTGACATCGTTGGCGCCAGTTTACTGGCATATGCCAGAGCATGACTTGATTCCAGCGCTGGAATGATACCTTCTGTACGTGTTAAATCATGGAATGCCTGTAAAGCCTCATCATCAGTGACTGAAACATACTGCGCTCGACCAATATCTTTTAGCCATGCATGTTCTGGCCCAACGCCCGGATAATCCAAACCGGCAGATATAGAATGAGTTTCAATGATTTGACCATTGTCATCCTGCATTAAATAGGTGCGATTACCGTGCAACACACCTGGTGTTCCAGCACATAGCGGGGCAGAATGTTGACCGGTTTCAATACCATGACCAGCACCTTCAACGCCATACATAGCAACACTTTCATCCTTAAGAAAAGGATGAAACAATCCAATGGCATTAGATCCACCGCCGATGCAGGCAACAAGCGCATCAGGTAAGCGTCCGGTTGCTGTTAATATTTGATTACGAGCCTCACGCCCGATGATAGACTGAAAATCACGAACCATAGCTGGATATGGATGGGGACCAGCAACGGTACCAATAATATAAAATGTCTCATCGACATTGGTAACCCAGTCCCTCAACGCTTCATTCAAGGCATCTTTCAATGTTCGTGAGCCAGATTCGACCGGAATAACTTCTGCACCCAATAACTTCATTCGATAGACATTCATTGCCTGGCGTTGAACATCTTCAGCGCCCATATAAACAACACATTCCATGCCTAAACGAGCAGCTACAGTTGCTGTTGCCACACCATGTTGACCTGCACCGGTCTCAGCAATAATGCGCTTTTTACCCATCCGCTTTGCAAGCAATGCCTGACCGATAGTGTTATTTACTTTATGTGCACCGGTGTGATTCAAATCTTCACGTTTCAGATAAATTTGAGCACCACCAAGTTTGCCAGTCCAGTTTTCAGCCAGATAAATTGGTGATGGACGACCAACAAAGTCGGCTAAATCCTTGTCCATTTCAGCCTGAAAATCGGCGTCATTTTTATAGCGATTATAGGCTTCCTCAAGCGCATAAATCGCCTCCATTAAGGTCTCGCCTACAAAACGTCCACCATAAGATCCAAAATGCCCTCTATCGTCTGGGTAAGAATCATAATTATCCAACTGTTCAGCCATTTACTACCTCTTGCATAAAAGCGCTTATTTTTCGCTTATCTTTTATCCCTTTCGACAACTCTACACCGCCACTGACATCAACAGCGTAAGGTCGAACTTGTTCTATTGCCATCGCCACATTATCTACTGTTAAGCCTCCTGCGAGAATGACCGGTTTATCAATATCATTAATTAAAGACCAATCAAACACCTCTCCGGTTCCACCTGGAGTACCGGCCTGGTAACTATCCAGTAATATCGCTGATGCCGAAGCATATCGATCTGCAATCTGGATCATATCAACATCATCGCGCATTCTTATCGCTTTTAAATACGGTTTATCAAATTGTTCACAATACTCTGGAGATTCATCACCATGGAACTGCAATAAATCGATAGTTAATGCCGATAAACAGGACCTCACCAATTCTGGTTCAGCATCAACAAATAATGCAACAATACTTACAAATGGAGGCAACCCTTTGACAATATCCTGTGCCTGCGCAATTGTCACAGCTCTAGGACTCGGCGAATAAAATACCAATCCTATTGCATCCGTCCCCATTTCAATTGCAATTTCAGCATCTTGGCGACGAGTGATTCCACAAATCTTTACACGTGTTCTCATGAATTTGGTCTGAGAAAAAATTCTAATCTGATACTTTACCAGACCATTGGTAAAGCTGACACTGTTGGTAGCGCATATTTTGCTGGATATTCTACATTCATAAAATACAATCCATCGGGTGGCGATGTAATTCCCCCTTGAGCACGAGCGCGACTTTCTAATACGGATTTGGCCCATGAAACCGGTTCCTTACCTTCGCCTATAGGTACTAATACACCAACGATATTGCGTACCATGTGATGTAAGAATGATTGTGCCTTAACATCTACAGCAATATATTGCCCATATCTAGTCACCTGAATTTTTTCCATGGTTTTCATTGGACTCTTAGCTTGACACTCTTTAGCTCGAAAAGCTGAAAAGTCATGGTGACCAACTAATAAATCTGCTGCGGCCTGCATGCGTTGCTCATCAAGAGGTCGAAAAAACCACCACATACGTTTATCCTGAAGCGCAGACCGGCTAACACGATTTAAAATCAAATAACGGTAACTCCGATTTAAGGCTGAAAACCGGGCGCTAAAATCCTCATCAACTGGTTTTGCCCAAGTGACGTTGATATCCGCTGGCAAGTTAGTGTTAAGTCCCAATATCCAATTGCGCTCATCACGTTCAACATCAGTATCGAAGTGAACTACTTGCTGTAATGCATGAACGCCTGAATCTGTTCGACCGGCAGCTACCGTCTTAACTGAGTGGTTGGCGACACGACTTAATGCATCTTCCAGGCAACCTTGAACGGTACGTTGAGATGGTTGAATTTGCCATCCGGCATGGTGTGTACCGTTGTATTCAACACCTAAGGCTATTCTCACCCATCCCCCTGCCTACAACAAATCATCTAGTAGGCTTTGAGCTCTATGTTTTTGCTCGTCATTACCTTCAATAAGAACTTCTTCCAATATGCTTTTAGCGCCTTCGGGATCGCCCATATCTATATATGCAGTAGCTAGATCCAGCTTAGTTTCAGCTTCGTCGACCTCGTCAAAGTCACCTAAATCAAACTCTACCTCATTATCGGCATCATCTATTTTCCCTGCTATTTCACTGATAGCTTCATCCATTTCTGTTTCGCTAATCTCTTCCAGACCCACATCATCAAGGTCAGATAGTGAACTGTTACTATCTAGAGTAATATTGAGCTCTAGTAGTTCGTCATCTACCCCATCAATGTCAAGTGTCAGTGCTCCATCATCAATATCTATGTTTATCGTCTCGTCATCATTCTCGATATCCAGTGACATCGGTGCATCAGACATGCTGTTCTCATCTGTTGATTCAATCGTACTAGCTAAATCCAGCGGTTCAATAATCGTTGATTCTTCAGCTTGACTACTAGGATTGAACGACAGTAAATCATCCTCTTCATCACTATCAGAAGAAGTAGTCTCTAGTGAGATATTTTGCAACTCTGTTGGTTCTGCTGGTTCTTCTTCTGAAATATCAATCGCCAGCGACTCACCGATCTCAACAGCATTATTGTCAATTTCTGGCTGCATGAATAATTGATGTTTTGGTGCTAATTCACGACCCCATTCGACAACTTCTTGCCATTGGCTTGTATCTTTATCAAGCTCCTGATATTGATTGGCTAAATCAATGAACTCATCTGTTTGTTGCTGTTTGAATAAGACAAAGAGCAATTTATGAATGACATTTCCATTGGATGGTTGATCTTTATAGGCATCCTGTAGTGCTAGTTTTGCTTTTGTGAAATCACCGTAACTGACATAAACATCAGCATCATTGATGATATCTTCAACTGTTCTGGAAGGGCTAGATTCCTTTTCTTCCTGCGGTTCATCCTGTTCTGCTTGTGAATTGACTTTTGTCGTAGCGGCTTGGCCATCAAGTTTTTCATATGCCTCATCCCATGTCATATCTGGACGGTTAATTCTCCTAATAATTAACCAGAGAGCAAGTAACAACACTAACGCTGCCAACATTGATTCCATTTTATTCTCAGTGACAATGTTTTTTACTTTATCTACACCAGATTGAATTTCCTTCTCATCAATGCCGGCTAGTTCAGAAGTATATGAGATGACATCATCTATCAAAGGAATGGAAGTTAGAGCAACTTCTTCAGAGCCTGTGTCTAATGTTTCCTCATCAGTGGTGACTACATCTTCAACTGATGATTTCAGTTCAACGCCAGTGTCGTTCATGGCATCAACAGACTGTTCTTCCATATCTAAATCATTCCGAACTTGTTGTTCACCACTAGACAGTAATGCCGAAGCCTCTTCTGAAAGTATATCTATAGCGGTATCAGGATTTGTCTGTTGATCTTGTTCAAGCACACTTTGTAATCGTGCTAAATCGGCATCCTTTAATGAAATTAATCGACGTAAAGTCTGGATTTGTTCTTCCATCACCGCCATACGAGATTTTATCTCAATATTTTCCTGTGTTTGGCCTTCAATGGTTTCTTGAGCTAATGTTAGCTGTTCGGATAGCTGAGTAATTTGATCGCTACCTAACGGAGAGACTTCACTATCTTCCAGTGAGGTTTCATCGGTAGGCATCACAAGTTGGAGACGTGCAGTTGTTGTATCCTCACTTACTTTTTCTGTAACAACGGCTTCTTCTAATGCTTCTACTTCCTTTGATTCTACGGGTTCAACATCTGTTGAAATAGCAGTCGGTTCCTGTTGCTCATCAACAACACCTTCTGGTTCTGGTTCTGGTTCTGGTTCTGCTTCTGGCTCTGGCTCTGGCTCTGGCTCTGGTATTTTATTTCGATTTTTCCATAGGGTATTCTGTTCAACCACCTTAGCAACCGCCTGTTTTTTGGACAGTTTATTAATGTCCTCAAGCGCTGGAATTGACAAGGTATAACCAGCCTTAAGCCCGTTTATATTATGGTTTAGAAACGCTGTCGGGTTTTCTTCTACCAGTGCCAGCATCATCTGATGCACGGAAACTGATTTTTCTGGTCTGGTTTTTAAGGCAACATCCCATAAGGTATCCGTACGGCCTGTAGGGCCATAATTTGTTGCATCATAGGATGGTGAACTAGGCGCAGTGTATTGATAGTCGGTAGTCACCGGTTGTTTTACGACCGGCTTCGATTCAACTTTTGTAGGTGTGGTAACTGCTTGTGAAAATACTTTTTTAGGCGGATCAAGCAGCACGGTATATTCACGTATCAAACGTCCTCCACCGGCTGTAGCTGTTAATAAAAAATCAAGGAAGGGTTCTTTAACAGCTTGTTTAGAACTAATAACAATCGTCGTCGTTCCTGCTTTTTCGACCACGTCAAATTTAAGCTGGGTGAGTATTTGACTGCGCACCAGACCTGCACGATCAAACTCCTTATCGGATGCTAATTGCACCTGTAAATTACCGACCTCATCACCACGTAATGCTGTCACTGGTATTTCTGCCTGGAAAGGCTCATTAAGTGCTGATGATAACTCGATCTTACCCAAGCCAAGGGCAGAGACCTGGATCGGGGTCAAAAGACCTAGTGTACTCATCACCACCACGCTGGCGAATATTCTAGTTATCATCTTGTATCACCTTGTTTTAATCCCTGTTAAACACAATCCTAACACTTACAAATATTTTTCAACCAGTATTTCAGCGATCTGTACGCTATTTAAGGCCGCGCCTTTACGTACATTATCTGCCACCACCCACATATTTAGGCCATTCGGACATGAAATATCTTCGCGAATACGACCCACATACACGGGATCTGTGCCAGAGGCTTCGCTGACTGCTGTAGGATAACCGCCATCAACATGCTCATCAAGTACAACAATCCCGGGAGCATCTGCTAATAGTTTTTTAGCCGCTTCCGCTGTTATCTTGTCACGGGTTTCGATATGTAGCGCTTCAGAATGACCATAAAACACAGGTACTCGTACAGCAGTTGGATTAACTAAAATCGCATCATCACCCATAATTTTTTTAGTTTCCCACACCATTTTCATTTCTTCTTTGGTATAGCCGTTATCTTCAAAGACATCAATATGTGGCAATACATTAAAAGCGATTTGTTTTGGATAGACCTTACTTTCGACAGAACGTCCATTCAGCAATGCAGCTGTCTGTTTTGCCAATTCATCCATTGCTGCTTTTCCAGTACCGGACACTGCTTGATAGGTACAGACATTGACACGTGTAATACCCACTGCTTCATATATCGGTTTCATCGCCACTAACATCTGAATAGTTGAGCAATTAGGGTTAGCGATAATGCCACGATTTTTATAATCAGCAATGTCATCAGGATTCACTTCAGGTACTACCAGAGGTATATCATCGTCATAACGAAACTGTGAAGTATTATCAATTACCACACACCCAGCTGCTGCAGCCTTAGGAGCATATTCTTTAGAAACACTAGCACCAGGAGAAAACAAGCCGACTTGTACCTTGGAAAAATCAAACGTTGCCAAATCTTCAACTCTAAGTGAGCGATTACCAAAACTAACTGTACTTCCCGCAGAGCGTTCACTTGCAAGAGCGTACACCTTACCAACTGGGAAATTCCTCTGATGAAGAATTTCCAACATGGTCTCACCCACTGCACCTGTCGCGCCTACTACAGCAACATCAACTTTTTTACTCACAATTCACCTAACCTTAGAAAATCCAATTACAGCGCTGCGACAACCGCATCGCCCATTTCAGAAGTACCCACTTTAGTCATCCCTTCTGAATAAATATCTGCCGTACGCAATCCTTGATCCAATACTTTGCTTACTGCATTCTCGACACGATCTGCCAGTGCCGGTTCATCAAGGGTATAACGTAGCATCATCGACGCTGACAATATTGTCGCTAATGGATTAGCACTGTTTTTCCCTGCAATATCAGGAGCCGAGCCATGAATCGGTTCATACATGCCTTTACCATCTTCATCCAATGAAGCCGATGGCAACATTCCAATTGACCCGGTCAACATAGAAGCACAATCTGACAAAATATCACCAAACATATTTGTCGTTACCATAACATCGAACTGTTTAGGGGCTCTTACTAGTTGCATTGCCGCATTGTCTACATACATGTGACTCAACTCGACATCCTCATAATCACTCGCAAGCTCAGTCATCGTTTCACGCCATAACTCAGTGCATTCAAGAACATTGGCTTTATCGACTGAACACAATCTACCCTGACGTTTTTGAGCAATGTCAAAAGCAACTTTACCAATTCGACGAATTTCGCTCTCTCTATAAACAAGAGTATTAAACCCTTCTTTTTCACCATTATCCAGAGTGCGAACACCGCGCGGTTGTCCAAAATAAATACCGCCCGTCAATTCACGTACAATCATCAAGTCCAGACCGGCAACAACTTCTGATTTTAAGGTTGAAGCATCAGCTAGCTGAGGATAGAGAATTGCCGGGCGAAGATTAGCGAATAAATTCAATTGACTACGAATACCTAATAAACCTTTTTCAGGTCGTACACTGATATCAAGTGATTCCCATTTATAACCACCAACTGCACCCAACAGTATGGCATCTGCAGATTTTGACATTGCTACTGTTTCATCAGGCAAAGGCGTGCCTGTTTCATCATAGGCTGCACCGCCAATCAATCCATATTCAAGCTCAATATCCAGCCCATCTTTCTTTAATGCCTGTAAAACCTTGACCGCTTCAGCGACAATCTCTGGCCCAATTCCATCGCCAGCTAATACTGCTATTTTTTTTGTCATTCTTTATATTCACTAATTAAAATTAAAATTACATTGTCACTCACTGCGCTTTATGAAAACAGCCATGGTGCCTGCTGTTGACGGTTTCTTTCATAAGCCTGAATCTCGTCAGTATGCTGCAGTGTTAACCCAATATCATCTAGCCCATTAAGTAAACAGTGTTTTTTAAATGGATCTATATCAAAAGCTATTACCTCACCGTCAGGCAAAGCAATCTGTTGTTCTATCAAGTTCACTGCTATCTGATAGCCGGGATTTGTTTTTACAGCATCAAACAACTGATCGACTATTTTTTCATCAAGCTTTATAGCTAAAATGCCGTTTTTACTCGTATTGCTAAAGAAAATATCGGCAAAACTTGGTGCAATAATGACTCTAATCCCAAAATCATCCAGTGCCCAAACAGCGTGCTCCCTGCTTGACCCACAACCAAAATTTTCACGGGCCAATAAAATAGTTCCACCCTGATAACGCTCTTGATTCAACACAAACTCTTCATTAACTGGCCGACCTTCACAGCTTTTTCCAGGTTCACCTAAATCAAGATAACGCCATTCATCAAACAAGTTAGGGCCAAAACCACTGCGTTGAATTGATTTTAAAAATTGTTTTGGAATAATGGCATCTGTATCAACATTGGGTCTATCCAATGGGATCACAATACCTTGTACAACTGAAATCTTCTGCATTTAAGCTCAATAACCTCTTAATTTGATGTTTTGAAAGTAAGATAAAAACTCACTGGCACAGCGTGACTGATGCTTGGCAACTTCGCCACTTCACGTAATTGTTCTACACCTGCGATTAAATCAAAGTCAGCTACATTAAGTATCGTTGGCTTGTCCGATATAACAAGGATCTTATCGCTCGACAACTTTGTCACTCGGACAGTCAACTCAACCGGCCTTATTTGCCCATGCAAGGATAACTGAGCAGTTACTATAAGGCTCACGGTCTCTGATATAGTTAATTCATCAATGACCTGAACGTCAATGAATGACTTTAGTGTCGCTTTGCTAAATTGGGAAACATCAAATAGTAACTCCCTCATTCGCTGATTACGTATTTCAATCCCAGTTTCAACGGTCGCTAAATCAATATCTACTATCAATTCACCTTTTGAATCCCACTGACCACTCACAGATTTAAATTGGTGAACTTCAGCCACATTGCTTTTTTTAACTGAAATAAAATTAAGCTGTGATTGCTCAGGAACAACAATCCAATCATTCGCTCCAGCTACTAACGGCGTTAAAGACACCAACACCAACAGTAATTGCACATATTTAATTATCTTCATTGATTACTCTCATTCACTACTCAATCACCGTTACTTCACCTTCAACTTCTTCGTATTCTCGATTCAACTCTTCAATAGAGCGTGTAACCTCATCTTTAGCCGTCGACTTTAGGACGACAATTTCTACTCGACGATTACGTGCTCTATTTTCAACAGTATCATTAGGAGCTAGGGGATGTGTTTCAGCATAACCTTCCAATACAAACCGTTCTGGGGGGATATCTTCATGCCTCAACAGCACATGCACCACAGAGGTAGCTCGTGATGTAGAAAGCTCCCAATTTGAACGATATCGTGGCGTATTAATAGGTACATCATCCGTGTGGCCTGCAACAGCAAGCTGGCCATCTGTCTTCACCAAAACATCATGAATTTTGTCTAAAATCGGGATAAACTCCCTATTTAGCTTAGCATCCCCAGACTGGAACGAGCCATTTTCTCGAATCCGAATTACAATTCGATTCATTTGGCTTTCTACATCAATCAGCCCTTCCTCAATTTCTTTTTCTAAAATTTCTTTAAACGTCTGTACTTCTTGCTCTATTTCTTCAGCCTGCTTCGCGGCAGCGGCTTCAGCAGCAGCGGCTGCAGAGGCAACTTCTTCAGCTTCCATTTTCATTTTTACTTCGTCACGAGAATCATCTACAGTATCCTGACGAACTTCTTTTAAAGGTGTTACTCGTGGCTCGCCTGGGCTGAATTCCTGTGCAATAATGCTACTGCCTTTGGGTATGTCATCAGCAAGCACTTCACGTTGTACCCCAAATGCATTATCCAAAGATTTAACTACCATTTTGTATTTCAATGCATCCATTTCAGCAAATGAAAGTAACAATACAAAAAAACACATTAACAATGACATAAGATCCGCAAAGGTAGCCATATAGGCTGGCAAGCCCTCTGGTGGACAATCACAATCAGTTTGTTCTACTTCTTCACTCATCTGATGTAATTCCTTGTCTGCCTAGTTTTTTCTTCATTACTCAGTGGCAGCGGCATCAGCAGCCATATCTTCCTCATCATCCCTATCACGCGCTGAAGCGGGTAGGAAATTATTCAATAGTTCCTCTAGGACTTTCGGGTTCTGGCCTTCCTGAATTCCCAGTACACTTTCGATAATAATCGTTTTATTCATTTGTTCTTCAGCGCTACGTAATGCCAGTTTATCGGCTATTGGCAGCGCAAACATGTTTGCTAACATCGCTCCATACAATGTTGTTAGCAAGGCTACAGCCATTGCTGGCCCGATTGATTTAGGATCTGACATGTTAGACAGCATTTGTACTAAACCAACCAAAGTACCGATCATACCCATGGCCGGCCCAGCATCACCCATGGACTTAAAAATCGCCTGCCCAATTTTATGACGATTTACGCTGGCATTCATTTCTCTTGTTAATGCTTTTCTGACTACCGCTGATTCATAGCCATCGACAAGCATCGTGATACCTTTAGCAAGCACTTCGTTATTAACCTCTTGATTTTCAAGGGATAGTAACCCTTCCTTTCTAGCAACACGTGCCAACTCAATGACGGTTACAATTAACTCCTGAGGGCTTTCAGCTTTGTGTGAGAATGCTTTCACTGCTGTTTTTATTGAACCAATAAATTGTCCAAGCGAGAATCGCATCATTACGACAGCAATTGTCCCGCCAAGCACTATCACCATAGAAGGTAGATTCACAAACCCCATTGCATCGGAACCCAGTGCAATTGCACCAACAATAAGGCTCCAGGCAGCCAAAACACCGACTAATGTAGCTAAATCCACTGCCTTATCTCCTTAGTACACAGCAATCTTGGTTTTCTAAACACAATGATTTTACCGAAAGCTAAGCAAAAAATCTTTATCTATGTTGACTTAAAGTGATTATTGCATTTTGCCGACGTCTGTAAACAACCCAAGCAGGCAATAAAAATAATGCCACAATGAAAATCACTAACATTAATGGCCATAATATCGGCCGATTCCATTGTTGCTGTAATTGAAATCGTTGCTGAGCGTCAATTCGACGATACTTAATGGAGTTATTGGCCATTAAATTTGGTTTTATATTTTTATTCCAGACATGATAGAGCGAAAATTGCTTAGGATGAAAGCCCCAAATCCATGGCGCATCTTCGTGCAAAATAGTCATCATTTGATCAATGATCAGTTGGCGTTGTGGCGTATCTTGCATTACTCGCATTTGTTCAAATAAACGGTCAAATTCAGCATTTTGGTAGTTAGCAGCATTTTCTCCACCTGTCATGGTCTTACCATTGGGACCATACAATAAAAACAAGAAATTTTCCGGATCCGGATAATCCGCATTCCACCCCCACTGAAAAAGTTGCGCCTGACCCTGACGCATTTTGTCCTGAAAACGATTGTAATCAGTGCTTCGAATAACCAGTTGTACATCCAGCTTTTGAAATTGTTTTCGCAACCAATCAAACTGTGCTTTCGCATCTGGACCGCTTGCAGGAACATCAAAGTATAAAATCAATGGCTCTCCTGTTTGCTGATCTCGACCTTCAGGGTAACCTGCCTGCGCCAGTAATTCACGTGCTTGAAAAATCGATTTACGCTTAACCTCACCATTGACCCAATCATACACGCGTTGATTGATACCTTTTTCTCCATCTCTATATCCAAATATACCCGGTGGAATAGCTCCTTGAGCAGCTATGCCTCTGCCATTGGTAAAAATAGAGATGAATTCCTCATAATCAATAGCGATTGAAATCGCCTGTCTTAATTTTTTCGCTCGCTCACTATTGCCTCCTACAACACTATCTAGCATATTAAAACCAATGTAATAGGTTGAAGTACCAATTGCTGTTCTAAGTTTAATCCCCTTGGCTTTCATCTTATCGCTCAAACCAAACTCACCAGAACTAGCCATCTGAACAGCCTGATCAAAGCTATCAGAGCTTATTCCACTAACATCATAATAACCTTGAAGAAATTTATTCCAGTAAGAGGTATTTTCTTTTTCCAGAGAGAACACAACTTTATCAATAAATGGCAGTCGCTTACCGGCATCATTTAATAAGCCCTGTTCAAGATCTAATTCTTCGCCTTCTGTAGGATAATGTTCAACACGGTAATTTGGATTTTTTTCAAGCACCATGCGGCTGTTAGGATCATTTTCAGTCAATTGATATGGCCCAGTACCCACTGGGAACCAGTCCAGAGTAATATTTTTTTTAATCAATCCAGTCTGAGCATAAAATGCATCCGCTTCCCACGGCACAGGCGAGAAAAATGGCATGGCCAACCAATAACGTAACTGAGGATATTTACCCACAACCTTAATTTGATAGTTATAACGATCGACAACCGTCACCCCTTCAATGGCTATTGCTTTTAGATCGATGCTTTGTCCTTGTTGTTTTAGTTGCCGCAATCGTTCCGCATAATCAGATAAGCCAACAATATATTCACTCATCAAACCTAATATAGGTGAATGAATTTCCGGATGTGCCAGACGTTTGATTTGGTATACATAATCGTCCGCAGTCAGTTCCCTGCTACTTCGCTGTTCAAAATCCGATAAGGTAGTGATTTTCTCTAATTCGTCTTCTGCAAGTTGATGATATAAGTACTTATCTTTATGAGCCTTTACGAAAGCAGGATGTGGTTGATATAAAATACCCTTTTTAATGGTAATTTCATAAATACTGTAAGCCACATCTTCAATAGGAGCACTAGTGCCAAGTTCACTTCCATCCTCACCGATATAACGCACTACTGGTAACTGAGTTGAAGTCAGGGGAACCAATGTATACGGTCTTTTCAAATAGTGATATTGCAACGGTGGCTCATAAATCTGACCAGTAAAACTAGCCTCATTGGCACTGTATGAACGCGCAGGGTCAAGATGTTTAGGCCGCAGTGAAAATGATGAATATAAAACGGCTTCATCCTCCTGCTGCGGATAAGGAGAATTAACAGCCGTAAGCTCACATCCTGATAAACAAAGCAAAATAACGATATACAAATACGACAAAAAGCGCATGATGTCCCTGATTGTTTTTCAATAACGGCAATCATTATAACCACTTCAAAGGCATGTTGCCTCTTCCAGAAAGTGACGAATTACGGTAATTTAGTTTGTTTATTCCATAATTTCAGGAGATAACCCATGGGGTTTTTACAAGGCAAACGCGTTTTAATTGTTGGTATTGCCAGCCCTCGCTCAATTGCATCCGGTATTGCACTCGCAATGGCGCGTGAAGGTGCTGAGCTTGCATTTACTTACCAAACAGAAAAATTAAAATCTCGCGTAGAGAAAATTGCCGATGAATGTGGCGCAAATCCCGCATTATTATTCCCGTGTGATGTCTCTAGTGATGAGCAAATTGAATCTGTTTTTGAGCAACTGTCTAAACACTGGGATGGTTTAGATACCATTGTTCACTCAGTTGCTTTTGCACCTCGTGAACTGTTGCAAGGCAGTTATGTCGATAGTGTAACTCGTGAAGGGTTTGCCATCGCTCACGACATCAGTTCTTATAGTTTTACAGCGCTGGCCAAGGCGGGTAAGAGCATGATGGCTGGTCGTAATGGCTCACTATTAACATTGAGTTATTTAGGAGCTGAGCGAGCCATTGATAACTACAATATCATGGGCGTAGCTAAAGCCAGTCTGGAAGCCAATGTTCGCTATATGGCTTATTCATTAGGTCCAGAAGGCACTCGTGTCAATGCCGTTTCAGCTGGACCAATAAAAACACTGGCAGCAGCAGGCATAGCTGATTTTAGTAAGAAACTGGCTTTGGGTGAACAGATATCTCCTCTTCGTCGTAACGTCACCATTGAAGAGGTCGGTAATGTAGCTGCATTTATGTGTTCTGACTTAGCCTCTGGCGTCACAGGCGAAATCACCTACGTGGACAGTGGTTATAACATAGTCGGCATTGCCGGTTAAGCTAAAATACCAATTTCACTATTATTCTACAGGGCATATTTTATGCCCTGTTTTATTTTTAGAAGCTAATTTCATAAGGCGTAAATAATGTCACATAAACATGCATTGATTTTATTGGCATTCATCATTATTGGTGCCATAACCGGGGTATTGTATGGTTGGTATTTTGGTACACAGGCGCAACAACTTGCCTGGCTAGGCACCCTATTTTTAAACGCCCTAAAAATGACTATTATTCCACTGGTCATATCCTCTATTATTAGTGGCGTTGGATCTCTTGGTGATATTCGTCACCTTGGTCGTGTAGGTGGTTTCACCCTCATCTATTACACGTTAACAACGGCCATTGCCGTCATGGTTGGTTTGTTAGTCGTGAACTGGATACAACCGGGTAGTGGAATCAATCTGGGTGATCCCAGCATTCCTGAACATATCTTGGCTAAACAAGATACAGGCATGGCAGATATCATTCTGTCTTTGATTTCACCCAATCTGGTTGCCTCTGCCAGCCAGACTCAATTATTACCACTGATCGTATTTGCTATCCTGTTTGCAATGGCATTGACTACTATTGGAAAAAAATCCAACACTGTCTTTGCTGTCTTTGATGGCATCAATGAAGCCATGATGAAACTGGTTATCTGGATCATGCATCTTGCTCCAATTGGTATTTTTGCTTTAATTGCTGCCAGACTTGGTAATGCTGGGGGTGGTGAACAGTTTATGGCTGAAATAAAGGCCGTAGGCATGCATGTAGTCACGGTTCTTACAGGACTGGCAATACACTCCCTCATATTACTTTTGATTCTAGTTATCGTTGCCAAACAAGGCATTCCTTATCTTGTAGGGATGGCTCGAGCTCTGGTCACCGCATTTGGTACTGCAAGCTCTTCAGCCACACTACCCTTGACCATGGAATGTGCGCGCGAAAATAATATTGATCCCAAGGCTGTAAAATTTGTGTTGCCCCTTGGCGCAACTATTAATATGGATGGGACAGCACTCTATGAAGCTGCTGCCGTTTTATTTATCGCTCAGGCCTACGGTATTGATCTTACTATGGGACAACAAGGTATCGTGTTTGTTACCGCTACCCTTGCTGCCATTGGCGCAGCCGGTATTCCAGAGGCCGGACTGGTCACTATGGTTATCGTGTTAACTGCTGTTGGTTTACCGCTTGAAGGTATAGGTTTATTGCTTGCTGTTGACTGGTTCCTGGATCGTTTTAGAACAACAATTAATGTATGGGGTGATAGTGTCGGTGCTGCAGTCATTCACCGCTTAATGTAACCACCAATGAACAGAAATAAAAAAGGCGCTGAAAAGCGCCTTTTTTATTTATTTGAACTTCACATCATTATTTTAGATTCTGAGCTATAACCTCAATATCTGCATCTGTTTTCAGGCTGTCAATAAATGCCTGTAATTCGCTTTCACCACTAATACGAGACAAATATGATTCTAACCCATCACGATCTTCTTGTGAGGCATCTGCTGGATTACCATCATTCACTGCAGTAACATTAACAATGATGTAATTGCCATTTGTAGCTGTAAACCCTGTGAAATTAGCATCACCAATCGGTTTGGCTCCAGAAAATGCATGCTGCAGTACCTGTGCACTCACCTCTTTATTATCACGGCTGTATGGTTTGGCTGGTTGCCAGTCATTCTTACTGAATAAACTGTCTACTGCCTCTCCCGACTTTAATTGGCTCAGAATGGTTTCACCATGTTCGCGAGCTTTATCACTGGCACGCTGGAATCTAAGTTGTTCTCTAATTGCTGGTGCAACGGATTCAAATGGTAATTGACTTGCCTCTATGTGCTTATTTTTATGCAAAACAATCAAATGTGATTTAGATAACTCAATCACTGCACTATTCAAGTCATTGACAAGTACGTCTTCACTGAATGCCACATTAACTACTTTTTTATCGCTGGCAATACCCGAACCACCATCACGTGTGAATGCACCAGACGTCTTCACCTCCAGTGATAATGCTTCTGCTGTTACATCAAGGCTATCAGGGCTTTCATAACTTAGATCTGCAAGCTGTTCAGCTTGCTCATAAAACAATTCTTCAGCTTTTTGTAGGCGATAAAGTGATTCTACTTGGTCGCGAACATCAGCAAACGATTTGCTTTCCGGAGTTTTAATTTCCGTCAATTTTATTAGATGGTAACCAAATTCAGTTTTAACGACTTCACTGATATTCCCAACTGTCTTCATTGAAAATACAGCTTTTTCAAATTCAGGTTCCATCACACCACGTTGGAACAACCCCAAATCACCACCTTCACTGGAAGATCCTGAATCTTGTGAAAATTCGGCAGCTAAGGTAGCAAAATCTTCACCAGTATCTAGGCGCTGTTTTATCGTTGAAAAGCTTGCTAATGCAGCTTGCTCATCACCTTCAATAAGAATGTGGCTTGCTCGGCGTTGTTCAGGACCAACAAACTGATCTTTATTATCGATATATAGCTGTTGTAATGAGGCTTCATCGACCTCAACAGCTTTAGACAAGCCATCAATAGACAACTCAAGGTAATTAACAATTATCTGTTCTGGCGTCGTATAATTCTGCTTATTTTTGTCATAAAAATGACGAACATCTTCATCCGTCACTGTTACCTTATCAAGCTGAGACTGTGCTGAAACTACGCCATAAGCAATGTCACGTGTTTGTTTTTCAAGGCGTAATACATTATCGATAGTAACTGGCATTACTAATGTTGTACGCTGAATATTATTAGTCAACTCCTGAGTCAACATATCTTGTCGTAACTGAGATTCATAACGGGCTGGATCCAGACTGATTCGTGCCAGCATAATTCTGTAACGTTCAGGATCAAACTTACCCTGATTCTGAAAAGCTTGTGTTGACTGAATCAGATTATTCACATCAGCATCACGAACACGTTGCCCAAGCTCATTATTTGCAGCCAACAACAACTTCTTCTCAATCAAGCTATCAAGCACTGTTTGTTTAACAGCCAATCCCTCGAACAGGGCAGGATCAAATTTATCAGCCATGACTTCACGCATACGGTCGCGGTACTGCTGGTAGGCTTGCTGAAATTCTGCCTGTTTAATTGGCTCACCATCGACAATAGCAACATTGGCATCTGACGGCCCATTCAAATAAGAGTTAACGCCCCATAATGCAAAGGGAATACTAATTAGTCCAACAATAAACCATGCAACCCAACCTTGGGCTCGTTCACGAATGAAATGCAACATAGAAGAGAACCTTCAAGAAAAATGTCTTTAAATTATCTAAAAAAACAGCTAAAAAAAAAGGCGCATATCATGCGCCTTTTTTTATAAAACTGGCGGAGCGGACGGGACTCGAACCCGCGACCTCCGGCGTGACAGGCCAGCATTCTAACCAGCTGAACTACCGCTCCATTTTTTCTGGTGGGTGCTGAGGGGATCGAACCCCCGACCCTCGCCTTGTAAGGGCGATGCTCTCCCAGCTGAGCTAAGCACCCCAGAAAAAAAAAGCTAGTTTACAGCATCTTTTAAAGCCTTACCAGCTTTAAATGCAGGAATTTTTGCAGCTGCAATTTTAATTTCTTCACCAGTACGTGGATTACGGCCAATGCGTGCCGCACGGTCACGTACAGAGAATGTACCAAACCCAACTAATGTTACCTGATCACCACCACTTAACGCTTTAGTAACTGCAGAAGTCATACCATCAACAGCTAAAGCCGCTTTTGCTTTTGAAATATCAGCAGCACTTGCAATTGCATCGATCAATTCAGATTTATTCACAACGTAATTCCTCATCTCTAATTATTTAATAGTTATTGTCCCAATAGCAAAAAGTAGCGTACTACTCCATTGGAGTGTGTATCTAACTACAGCCGAAAAAACGTGTCAAGGCACTAATAGTGCTTTTTGTGCATCTATTCAAATAAACATTAAAAACAAAAATTCCATTCAGGTCTCTGATCAAAATTCATGCCTAAATATTCAACTAAATATCAACTTTTTTATTGCGCCAGCCATGCACGGGTGATGGCTACATATTGTTCTATACTTATTGTCTCTGGTCGCTGTTGCAAATCAATATTTTCGGTCTGCAAGACTGTTTGAGAGATCATATTTTTCAGTGTGTTAGCAATGGTTTTTCGACGCTGTGAGAAGGCTTTACTAACAATGGTATTTAGCGCTTCGATCGGTACATCACCGCCAACAAACTCAGCCCGTGGACGCAAATATATAATGGCTGACTCAACTTTAGGTATAGGATCAAAGGCTTCTGGGGGCACAATAAACAGTTGTGTTGCATCACATTGATATTGCACCATGATACTCAAGCGTCCATAGGTTTTAGACCCAGGTTGCGCACAAATTCGCTCAACGACCTCACGTTGCAGCATAAAACACATGTCCTCAACACTGCTTGCTTGAGACAATAAATGAAACAGCAGTGGTGTAGTAATGTTGTATGGCAAATTTCCTATGACACGTAATTTTTCACCATCAGTGGCCAATGATGAATAATCAAAACTAAGTGCATCGGCTTGATGAATAGTTAAATGAGAATATTCTGACAACTTAGCCTGTAACAACGGCACCAAATCTCGGTCTAATTCGATCACATCTAAACGACCACTGGCCAATAACAACGGTAGTGTTAATGCCCCTCGACCTGGACCAATCTCGACCATATGCTGATCGGGTTGTGGATCTATGGCAGCAACGATATCTGAAATAACAGATTGATCGTGTAAGAAGTTCTGACCAAAACGTTTTCTTGCCTTAGGGTATTGTTTCGATGTACTCATCCGTCTCTCTGACTGTTTATCATACTTATTGCCATATCAATCGCTGCTTGCAAACTGGTTGATTTTGCTTCTCCTGTGCCAGCTAATTCTAATGCCGTTCCATGGTCAACTGAGGTGCGAATAAATGGTAAACCCAGAGTGATATTAACGGCCTGTCCAAATCCCTGATGTTTCAAAACGGGTAAACCCTGATCATGGTACATAGCCAAAATCACATCAAAGTCCTGTAGTTTATCCTGAACAAACACCGTATCTGCAGGCCAAGGACCAGAAATAGCTAACCCCTGTTGTATAAATAGTTCAATAACTGGCGAGATCACATCTATTTCCTCACGCCCAAGATGGCCACCTTCACCAGCATGAGGATTTAACCCACAGACTGCAATTCGTGGCTTAGCAATGCCAAATTGTTCCATCATACTTTGGTTAATGATACGAATAATCTGTATCAGCGATTGTTGTGTAATAGCTGGGCTAACGTCAATGAGTGGTAAATGTGTTGTTGCCAGTGCTACGCGTAATGATGAGATTGCCAACATCATAACCACTTTTTCAACTCCAGCACCTGCTGCTAAAAATTCAGTATGACCAGAAAAAATGACGCCAGCATCATTAATGATAGCTTTGTGAACAGGTGCAGTAACCATCGCGGCGAACTGTTTGGATACACAGCCATCAAGCGCTAACTGTAGTGTGTTGATGACATAGTTTGAGTTACGACTATCAAGAACACCGACTTGGCTATCCACTGCCATTGAAACTGGGAGATAACGTACCACGCCCGCTGGCGCTATCGTTACTGGTTGACTTAGATCAACCTGTTCAAACTTAAGTGACAAGCCCAAACGCTCTGCTCGCTGCCTCAGTAATACGGGATCAGCAATAACGACAACTTCACATCGTTGGGGTTGTTGAGCTATTTGTACACAAAGATCAGGACCAATACCGGCAGGCTCACCCGCCGTCAGTGCAATGCGTGTACAGGTATTCAATTATTCCGATACTCTACGTATGACTCATCACGTAACTGACGTAACCAGTTTTCAAGATCCTCGGCAATTTTTCGCTTGCGAATCTGTTCCCGTGCTTTAGTTCGTTTATATTCTTCGGCCATATTTTGTTCACGTCGTTCATAGACTTTAATTAAGTGCCAACCAAAGCGACTTTTAAAAACATCACTGATTTCTCCGCTGCCTAAGGTATTCATCTTCTCTTCGAACTCTGGCACCATAACACCACCACTAACCCAACCAAGGCTACCGCCTTCAATAGCAGATCCAGTGTCATCTGAATGTGCTCGTGCCAACTCGGCAAAGTCATCACCATTTATCACCCGTTCTCGCAATTGGTTTAACCTTTTTTCAGCATCATTATCTGTGGTTAGTTCATTTGTCTTTATCAGAATATGACTAGCTAGTGTCTGCTTGACCAAATGAGTTTCTTCGCTTTTTTTATCTTGCAGTTTTACCAGATGAAACCCACTACCACTTCGTAGTGCATCACTGATCTCAGTAACTGCCAACTTGGGTACAACATTAGAAAATAGTGAAGGTAATTCACCGCGCTTCCGCCATCCCAAATCACCACCTTCCAGTGCATTTTGCCCATCAGAATAACCCACAGCTACCTCTGAAAAATCAGCGCCTTCCGTTAATAAAGTTTGTATTTTAGCTAATTTTTCCTGTGCCACCTGAACCTGTTCAGGTAAAGCCGCTTCAGGCAAGCTAATCAGGATATGTAATAAGTGATAGGCTTCTTCACCACCGCCCTGTGAAATTTGGGTAGCTAAAAAGTTATCAACCTCACGATCCGAGATGACGATCCGATCTTCGACCTGACTTTTACGAAGACGACTGATTATCATCTCTTCACGGATAGACTCACGAAAATCAGCAAAGTCATAGCCATCACCTTCTAGAACATCACGGAATTGTCGAAGCGTTAAACCATTATTATCGGCAATCTCGCGCAGTGCGGCATTTAGCCCATCATCACTGACTCTAACCCCGATACTTAATGCTTCCTGTACTTGCAAACGTTGCATGATTAAGCGTTCTAAAACCTGCTCACGTAAAATTTCTGCTGGTGGCATAGCAGCTTCACGCTCACGCAACTGCTGACGGACAGTGCGTTCCATCTCCACCAGTTCACTTTCAAGCAGTACCTCATTGTTCACCACTGCAACGATACGATCTAAAGATTCAGCCCAAACAGAGCTGCTTATCAATAAGGTAAACAGTAAAATTCTAATCATGAAAAATCCAACAATAAATGAGTTAATCTACGCATTATAAAAGAACACGCAACATTAAAATATGCATAAAACGTTTAAGTAAATAACAGGCAGTATGTGTTTAACTGTATTCTCAGACAGGATATCGCTCGTATGGTTCTTTCTTATCTACAGCTTCATTGAACAGGCATTTTACTTGCGAATTTTAATGTTATCGCAGGTAATCTCTATCATCCAGAACATCTTGATAAATATTTAGACAGAACCTTGTGAATAAAGTCGATGAAGATAGTTATTAATATTAATAAGAACCGTAGCCCAAAATACTTCTTTCTAATAACGTCTCTGCTTTTTGCCCAAAATTACCCAGACCTTTTAATTCAATCTGGAAAAATATGGCCAAGTTACGATCATCATCAAGTGCATCATTAACATAATCTCTAACTACCAGACGCGTCGCCCAACAACAGCTGTCATACTCAATGCCAGCAAGACCTTCGAGCGTACGGTTATCTTTCAATGATTTATACCAACGCCCTACCAGACTCCACTGTCTGTTAAATGGCACACGGGCAGAAACATCAATCTGCTCCAGACCGTTCTCAGTATTTTCTTGATCACGGCGGTAGCGGTGAGAGACGTTTAGCAATCGACCATTCTCACCACGATATGCAACCTGCATAGCCGACATGTTTGATGTATCACCGTGTGGATTCCACTGAATCTCACCTCGAGCAGTCCATTCATTAGATATTGAAGCGGCAATTTCAGCCACCATATCAGAATCTGATTGTGTCTCAACCGTATTAGTTATTGATACTTTGCGATCATGGAAATACTGGATCTGCCCAAGACTCACTCGCAAATTTTCCCGACCTGTTTGTTGATCAATTATTCGTGATGTCAGCGCTAATGATAATTGATTAGTGTCACCCACACGGTCACTGCCTGAAAAACGATTATATGCAAATAGCTGCCCCATACTGAATGTACGTAAACTTGTATCAAAGACAGGAATATCGGCCTGATTACGTTCAGGTATGTAAAGATAAAATGCACGTGGTTCTAAAGTTTGGATATAACTACCACCAAACAGTGTCATATCACGTTCCAAAAACAAACCACTATCGATACTTGCTACAGGTACTGTTCTAGTTGGTTTTTTATCTATCGCTGTGGTGACATTATCATTCAAATCATATCGAGTATGTCGTAAGGCGATGCGTGGTGTAATAAAAGTTGCTGCTGATGCCCACGGTAAACTGACTGAAGGCTCTATATCAATTCTGTGTCCAGCAATTCTATCGTTATGATCGAAATCTACATATTCCGCAGTTAAACCATAGCTCAGCCCCATCGCCTGATCGGGGAGTGAACCTCGCAACAATAACTGTGGCAAACGTTGGTAAGGTTTACTGACATCCGTTAAGGTCTGATACCCTTGAAGACGACCACTAAAATTCCAATTATCTCCGTTATATCCGACATTCAACAGCCGGTTAAGATGAGTGGTACTTGTTAGACTTAGAGTAGACCCGAAGTCCTGAAGATAGGCCCCGTCGGATACATAGTTATAGTCAACATTGCTATTCCAGCGCGACAAAAAACCACTCCGATGCTGGAAAGAAAAATGCTTACGATCTTCATTGTAGAATGGATTAGTAATGTCACCGTCATTTTTCAGATTGTCACTGGCCAAAAATCCTGCATCGACCTTGCCTTCACCACGCTCAGATAAATAACGATATTCGCCATTAAGCATTAAACCTCGATCCGACATATATCGTGGCGTTAAGGTGGCATCTTTATCAGGTGCAATATTCCAGTAATAAGGCGTTCTGACATCAAATCCTGTCTCATCAGTACTACCGATGGAAGGAGTTAAAAACCCTGACTTACGTTCATCGTTTAACGGAAAACTGATATACGGCGTATAAAAAACAGGTACCTTGCCTAAACGTAGCACCACATCACGTGCAGAACCCACAGATTTTTCATGATCCAGCTTAACTCTAGAGGCATTTAATAACCAAGCATTATCACCCTGGGCACAGGTCGTATAAGTCGCATTTTTCAGATCTGTTCGAACCTGACCTTGTCGGTGAACATGACTGGCTTCGCCACGGGCATGACTTTCACGTAGTCGATATTCAGCATCAATCAAACTACCCTCATCATCAGACAGTGACCACTCTGCCTGATCAGATTTAAGAATAATGCCATTATCACGAATGCGAACATCCCCTTGCGCAGTGACATTACCTGAGACTTGATTATACGTCGCTCGTCCGGCATTAAGCTCTTGACCACCACGTGTAACCACAACATTGCCTGTAAATACAGAAGTGCCTTGATCGACTAACTGTGCATTATCGGCCTTAACATCAACTTCACTTCCTTCTTGATTGGCCACAAAAGGTAAAAAATCAGCATCACCAGTAACATCACAATGCTGCCAATTTTGTTCGGCCATCAGTGCTGAACCATAACAAGTTAATGAAACTGCAGAAAAAACAATCAGTTTACGCATGACCATCCTTAATAAGGTACCGCTTCAGCCTTGAAACAGGCTTATCCTAAACAAAAAATTATCGTTATTTATCGCACAGAAATCAGATTTCATCAAATAAAACACCAGAATAAATTGATTAGATAAGTTGATCGCGACAATTCTTTTAGTTAGTTAGCATGGTTTTTTACATAACCATTACTGAAGATATCAACTTGTTTACGTGTCCAGCCAGATTAAATGACATTTATTTGAAAGAATTTATTGACAGTTAAAATCCAAATCCCTATAGTATGCGCTTCCTTTCGGGGGCTATAGCTCAGCTGGGAGAGCGCTTGCATGGCATGCAAGAGGTCGGCGGTTCGATCCCGCCTAGCTCCACCAGAAATCGAAAGAACAGTTTTAGGTCCCCATCGTCTAGAGGCCTAGGACACCGCCCTTTCACGGCGGTAACGGGGGTTCGAACCCCCCTGGGGACGCCATATAAAATAAGGGTTAGTGATATTTTACTAGCCCTTTTTTATTGCCTGTCATCTGGGAAGCCCTAAATTATCTTACCGCTATTATAGTCAGCCAGTTAATGGACTCTTCGCATTAGATACCAGCCTAAGCCTGCAAATGCCAGAGTTGGGAATGCGGATGACAACCATGGCAACACGCCAAACACCAGTCCGATATGTTGGAAACTTTGATTAAACAAGTGGAAGCCAATACCCACCAATGTACCTGCCAAAATACGACCTCCAACAGGCGCTGAGCGTAATGGTCCAAAGATAAAGGGCACAGCTAGAAACACCATCACAGCGGAACTGAGAGGCATCATGATTTTCATCCAGAAGGCCATTTGATATTGCTCTACCGCCTGATGATTATCCCGTAAGTAATTGATGTATTCCATCAGGTCCCAAACAGGTAAAAATTCGGGTGGAACGACAACAATATTGACCATGCCTGGATTCAGTTGTGACTTCCAGTTAGCGTGGGCAACTGTTCTTACACGTATTCCCTCCTCATCTATCGTACTCTGAACCACATCAGACAATGTCCAGCTATCCTCTTTATATTGCGCTTCTTTTGCATGCGTTACGATACGTAGTCGATGCTGAGAATCAAACTCATAAATGGAAATACCGGCAAAACGTCCATCAGGTAAAATTCGCTTGATATGATTGAAATGAAAACCATCTCGTGTCCAAAAGCCATGTTCAGAACGTGAGCCTACTGTCCCTGTTTGTGCCACGGACTGAATCTCTCGTGCTTTTTGTTCTGCTGGTGGTCGAACGACCTCTCCCATAAATACGGCAATGAACATCAAACACAAAGCGACAACTATTACCGCTTTATTGATTTGCGCCACTGATACCCCAGATGTTCGCATCACCACCAGTTCACTTTGGCTTGCCAGATTACCCAGCCCCAATACACTGCCTATTAAAGCGGCGACCGGTAATAACTCATAAATTCGCTTTGGCATTGATAAGGCAATATAGGATGCTATATCTGTCAGCTGATATTGCCCTTTTCCCAGATCATCCAGTTCGCTGATAAAGTCCATAAAAGTATAAAGACCCAGCAAAATCAACAACACCATCACAGTGCTGGCCAATATCGTTTTAGCAATATAGCGCTGCAATAATCCCATCACACCGCCTCTTTAGCTAATTGATGTCGTACCCAGTAAGAACGAAGTTTATGCCGGTTCAACATCACTAATAACAGTACAACCATCAACACATGAACCCATATCGCACCAAACCAGGGTGCAATTACACCTTTCGCAACCCATGCACGAGTCACACCCAGTAAATTACTATAAATAATATAAAGAAGGATGGCTGGAAAAAAGCCTGCATAGCGGCCTTTTCGTGGCCCAGCGTTAGCCAGATTAATCGCCAGTAAAGATAAGATAATAGTCATCACTGCGGCAGAGGCTCGCCACTGTAATTCAGCAAAGTCTCGAAGTTCACCGCGCTGCCATAAGAACATTGAAGCTAAAGATTTCTGACGTTCATGAACCTGTTTCTGTTCACCTTTCTCTATTAACAGGCTGTGGTTAGCATATTCAGCAATGACAAAATCCTGATCACCGGCCTTACCTTCATAACGATAACCGTCTTCTAATACCAAATATTTATTCCCTGTATCCGCATCAATTTCGAATCGTCCTGAATTGGCACGAAATACTAACGGCCGTTTATCGCGGTGGATTTCAATAAATACATTTTTCAGATTTTGTTTATCTTCACTCAATCCTTGTGAATAAAAGGTCCAGTCACCACCCCGACTTTCCTTGAAATTCCCTGCCACAAGGCCACTGGTATCAGCAGTGATTTTTGCGCGTTGCTCTAATTCATATCGACCAGATAATGCATTGGGTATAACGACTAATGACAACATTGCCACCACCAATGCGATCGTTCCAGAAAACAGTGCCACGTTGCGTATGACGCGTCGTGCAGGGATTCCGCAAGCAGAGATAACCGTCAATTCATTATCAGAACTCATCCGGCCCATCGCCAGCATTACCGCCAGAAATGTCCCCATCGGTAATAATAATGACAAGGCACCCAATGAACTATAACCAAGCAAAGTGAAGATCACATCGGCTGGCAAATTTCCGACCGCAGCCTGTGCTAGATAGCGAGCAAATCGTGTCGCCACATAGATCAACCACAACACACTGGTAACGGCAACCAAACTCAATACGAACTCGCGCAATAAATAACGATCGATGACTGAAAAATAAGAACGGAAAATTTGGCGAATGGTGAGCATTATTTGATGGTCTTGGTTAGAATAGTGGTGTTTATTAAACGCAATTTAAATTCGCAGTCTAAATCATCTATACGCTTAGGAGAAATTAATGCAGTATTTTGTCACAACAAACTCACCGGCAACACACCTAACTGATTGTATTGTCGTTGCAGTGTTTGAGCAAGGTGAGCTCAGTCCTGGCGCAGGAATCATTGACCTACAAAGCAATGGCTATATCAAAAAAATCATTGAGCGCGGCGATATTTCAGGCAAGGCTGGTCAAACTCTGTTGTTACAAGACGTTGCCAATATCACCAGTCCTCGAGTTCTGCTTGTGGGTTGTGGCAAGAAAGAAAAAACCACTGAAAATGACTTTAATAAAGCAATCACTGCGGTAGCACAATTATTAAATGAATCAGGTTGTACTGATGCCTCCAGTTGTCTGACTGAAGTGGTTATCAATACACGCACAACAAGCTGGAAAGTGCGTCAATCTATGATCACAACAGAAACTGCACTCTATAAATACACTCAAACGAAAAGTGATGCTAAACCGCAGTTAAATCCATTAGCACGGCTAGGGTTCTTTGCTCAAGATAACGAGGCCGCTGAACTAGAACAGGCTGCACAAACAGGTCAGGCCATTGCTAACGGCATGAATCTGGCCCGTGAATTAGGCAACTTGCCGGGCAATATCTGTACACCCACATACATTGCCGATCAGGCTGTCGAACTGGGCAAACGTTTTGACTCTGTCACTACCACTGTTCTTGAAGAAGCCGACATGGCTGAACTAAAAATGGGATCATTTTTGTCTGTTTCCCGTGGTAGCCGTGAACCAGCAAAACTGATCACCATGAATTATAAAGGCGCAGGCGATGAACGTCCTGTTGTCCTAGTCGGTAAGGGTCTGACCTTTGATGCCGGTGGTATTTCATTAAAACCTTCACAAGGTATGGATGAAATGAAGTACGACATGTGTGGATCAGCAAGCGTGTTGGGCACCATCGCCGCCATAGCTGAACTGAATTTACCAATTAATGTTGTCGGTGTTGTTCCGAGTTCAGAAAACCTGCCAGATGGTGATGCCAACAAGCCGGGTGACATTGTCACCAGCATGGCCGGTAAAACCATTGAAATCCTCAATACCGATGCTGAAGGTCGTCTGCTGTTATGTGATGCCTTAACCTACAGCGAACGTTTTAATCCAGAAATCGTGATTGATATTGCCACTTTAACCGGTGCCATCATTGTCGCACTGGGCAATCAGGCCACAGGCTTGATGGCTAATAATCAGCAACTGGCTGACGATTTATTACAGGCAGGTAATGACAGTTTCGATCGCACATGGCAATTGCCACTGTGGGAAGATTATCAACAACAACTGGACAGTAACTTTGCTGACATCGCCAACGTTGGCGGTAAAGAAGCTGGCAGTGTGACTGCAGCCTGTTTCCTTGCCCGCTTCACCGAAAAGTTCACCTGGGCTCACCTTGATATAGCCGGTACAGCCTGGAACAGCGGTAAAGCCAAAGGTGCAACAGGTCGCCCAGTGCCACTGTTGGTGCAATATTTATTAAATCGCATTTCAGATAAAAACTAGGTAAGTGCCCACAATGACACGTGTTAGTTTTTATATTCTGAAAGGATCAGAAGAAGCCGATCGGCAGGAATTTGCCTGCCGATTAGCTGAAAAAGCTTATAAATTGGGCAAACAGGTCTATATTCATGCTCCAGACGAGCAACAATGCGAACAAATCAATCAAACCTTATGGTCGTTTCGGGCAGACAGTTTTGTTCCTCATGAGCTTGATACCGGTTCAAATGAATCAGATTGCCCAGTACTCATTGGTCATACCAGCGCCCCACCCCGATTAATGGATTTACTGATCAACCTTGATTCAGAGCAACCGAAATTTTTCAGTCAATTTGAGCGTGTGGCCGAACTGATTAATGATGATGAACAGATCAAAACCTCAGGTAGAGATCGCTATCAGTTTTATAAACACCGTGGTTACGAACTGGAAACCCACCATTTATAAGTCAAAATAACGCCAAACAGCGTATAATCTCGGCTTTTTTATTTACATAATTATCCAAAACAAGAAGATCATGGAAAAAACATATAACCCTGACGCAATCGAACAAAGCTGGTACCAAACTTGGGAACAAAATGGCGAGTTCAAGCCATCAGGTGAAGGCACACCGTATGCCATCATGTTGCCACCACCTAATGTCACCGGGCGTTTGCACATGGGTCATGCTTTCCAGGATACGATTATGGATACCTTAATCCGTTATCACCGCATGAAAGGCGACAACACCTTGTGGCAGGCAGGAACAGATCATGCCGGTATTGCCACACAAATGGTGGTTGAACGCCAACTCAATGCCGAAGGTAAAACCCGTCATGATTTGGGGCGTGAACAATTTCTGGATCGAGTATGGGACTGGAAACAGGAATCTGGTGGTGAAATCACCTCTCAATTGCGTCGTATGGGTACATCAATGGATTGGGAACGCGAACGTTTCACCATGGACGATGGTTTATCTGAAGCAGTCAAAAACGTCTTTGTTAAATTACATGAAGAAGGCCTGATTTACCGTGGTAAACGTCTGGTGAACTGGGATCCGGTTCTGCATACTGCGGTGTCCGATCTGGAAGTATTATCCGAAGAAGAATCCGGCCATTTATGGCATTTCCGTTATCCACTCACTGATGGCAGTGGTCATCTGGTGGTGGCGACAACCCGCCCTGAAACCATGTTGGGTGATACTGCCGTTGCTGTGCATCCTGAAGATGAACGTTATCAACACCTGATTGGCAAAACCATTACCCTGCCACTGGTTGGCCGTGAAATTCCAATCATTGGCGATGACTATGTTGATCGTGAATTTGGAACCGGTTGCGTCAAAATCACCCCAGCTCATGACTTTAATGATGCTGAAATGGGTCAACGTCATAATTTGGAAAAAATCAATATTCTGACTATTGATGCAGCCATCAATGAAAATGCCCCGGAAAAATACCGTGGTCTGGATCGTTATGAAGCCCGTGATGTTATTGTCCATGACCTGAAAGAACTGGGCTTGCTGGAAGGCATTAAAGATCACACCTTAATGGTGCCACGCGGTGATCGCAGTGGTGCCGTTATCGAACCTTTACTGACCGATCAATGGTATGTCAAAGCCGATGTGTTGGCTGAACCTGCCGTTAAAGCGGTACAGGAAGGTAAAATCAAATTTGTACCCGCCAACTGGGACAAAACATTCTACAACTGGATGGACGGCATTCAGGACTGGTGTATTTCTCGTCAAATCTGGTGGGGACACCGTATCCCTGCATGGTATGACGAACAAGGCAATGTCTATGTTGCTCATGATGAAGCCGCTGCCCGCAAACAAAACAATCTGGGTGATGATGTTAAGTTAACTCAGGATGAAGACGTACTTGATACCTGGTTCTCTTCTGCCCTATGGCCCTTCTCAACTTTGGGTTGGCCGGAAGACACTGACGCACTAAAAACATGGTATCCAACCAGCGTACTGGTGACCGGTTTTGACATTATCTTCTTCTGGGTAGCCCGTATGATGATGATGGGCATCAAATTCATGGACAATGTGCCATTTAAAGAAGTCTATATTCATGGTCTGGTACGTGACTCACACGGCCAGAAAATGTCCAAATCTAAAGGTAACGTGCTGGACCCGATCGATATCATTGATGGTATTGATCTGGAATCACTCGTTCAAAAACGTACCTCCGGCATGATGCAGCCCCAACTGGCCGCTAAAATTGAAAAAGCCACCCGCAAGGAATTCCCGGAAGGCATCAGTGCCCACGGTACTGACGCACTGCGCTTTACCTTTGCGTCGCTGGCCTCAACCGGACGTGATATCAATTTTGATATGAACCGCATCGGTGGTTACCGTAATTTCTGTAACAAATTATGGAATGCGGCCCGTTATGTATTGATGAACACCGAAAATCAAGACACCGGTATTGATAATGATGACGTTGAATTGAGTCTGGCGGATCGCTGGATCATTTCTCGTCTGCAATCCACTGAACAGGAAGTGACTGCAGCCATTGAAGCTTATCGTTTTGACCATGCAGCCCAAGGCATTTACGAGTTTATCTGGAACAACTACTGTGACTGGTATTTAGAGCTTTCCAAACCAGTATTGAACAATGACAATGCATCTGATGCTGCCAAACGTGGCACTCGTCGTACATTGGTTCGTGTACTGGAAACGGTATTGCGTCTAACACACCCATTTTTGCCATTTATCACTGAAGAAATCTGGCAAACAGTGGCACCATTAGCAGGCAAATTGGGTTCAACAATTATGAGCCAGCCCTACCCTGTTGCCGATGACCACAAAGTTGATGCAACTGCGGTTGCTGATATGGAATGGATGATGGAATTCATCACTGGCGTTCGTTCTATTCGTTCGCAAATGAACATTCCACCGAAAAAACAATTGCCGGTATTACTTAAAGATGCGGTTGAACAAGATCAAACCCGTCTTGAAACAAACCGTGAATTTTTAAGTCGTCTGGCTAATCTGGAATCGATTGAATTACTGCAAGGTGATGCACCAGCCGCCGCAACTGCACTGGTTGGCAAAATGGAAATCTTAATTCCATTAGAAGGCTTGATTGATAAAGAAGCTGAAATACAGCGTTTGGATAAAGAAATCGCCAAACTGGATAAAGTCATCAAACAATCTTCGGGCAAACTGAGCAACGAAGGTTACATAGCCAAGGCACCGGCTGATGTCGTTCAAAAAGAACGCGACAAACTGGCTGAAATGGAACAAGCCTTGTCACAACTACAACAACAACGTGACTCGTTAGCCTGATTCAGTTTAGTTAAATAGAAAATAAAAAGGCCCGGCATCAATGCTACCGAGCCTTTTCTTTATTCAGAAGTACTTAGTCTTCTACTTTCACCTCAATCCGTTTTGGTTTGGTTTTTTCCGCTTTTGGAATCGTCAGCTCCAACACACCGTCTTTGGTTTTAGCTGAAATTTTTTCCAAATCAGCACTGTCCGGCAAAGTAAATCGACGTATAAAGCTGCCACTAAAACGTTCTACCCGTTTGTAGTTTTCTTTCTCTTCTTCTTTTTTACTTTCACGCTCACCTTTGATAGTCAGCACACCATTTTCAGCCGTCACATCAATATCATCCGACTTCACACCCGGTAGATCAGCATGAATCACAAATTCATTATCCGTTTCTTTAATATCCACTGCCGGAGCCCAATCTTCAGTACTGAAACTGGTTTCGGTTGATGGGGCATTGAACAATGAAGACATTTCACGTTGTAACTCATCCAGTAGTCCGAACGGTCTGTATTTTTGAATCGCCATATTATTTCTCCTTAATAGTAAAAGACAAACAATGGGTCTTGCCCATAATAAATATATGGGTGCGGGTAAATTAGAAAACAAGTGAAAGTAAATAAACAATTGATAGTGTTGGGTAATTTAGTCAACTATGCGACGCTAGTTTCTACAAAAAAACAATATAGGAAATTCCTTGTTTGGTTCTTATTATCTAACTTACAAGGAAATTTTATTCCTCTTAATAACAAGTTATGTGTATAGGAGTAATTAATTGCGCAAAGTAGTTATTCTGGGAAATTTAGGATCGGGACAGTCCACGCTGGCAAGCTCTATAGCTGAGAGAGAAAACCTTGCGCATCTAGACCTAGATACATTGGCTTGGTTGCCAACGAACCCGCCAGAGCGCTCACCCATACAGGAACCACAAGACGAGGCTTTTATCAGAGAAAATGAAGGTTGGGTTATTGAAGGATGCTACACAGATTTACTCGAGTTAGCAGAGCCATTCGCGAATGAAGTCATTTTTATGAATCTAAGCGTTGAAAATTGCATAGAAAATGCCAAAAATCGCCATAGGAGTCTCATGAATATAAAACCAAGTAGGAACAAGACAATAATCTCGAAATGCTGGTTGAATGGATAAAACAATATAATAATCGTGAAGACGTATTTTCGTTAAGTTCTCATAAAAAGTTTTACGAGAATTTTAAAGGCAATAAGAAAATAATAAGTAACATTGACGAGGTCAGTCAGAGTCGTCCATCTAGATTGATTTAACTCGGCCTTATAAACTCAACTAATTCGCCTTTATCGCTATAAACATCAAACTCGCTGTCAGGATATTCAAATATCGCCAAGTTTGCTGTCGTCATTGATTCAAACTTATCTGACTTGGGTGACAGATAATAGACCAATTCTTCCAAACCCGGATTGTGGGCAACAAGCATTAAACTGTTGATGCCTTTTTTATATTCCTGGATGCATTGCAGTAAGGTTTCCAGATCGGCCAGATATAAATCCTCCTGATAACTCACCTTTTCTGGTTCGGTGTCATTAAACCCTTCTAACACTAACACTGTTGTTTGTTTTGCCCTAAGGGCTGATGAGGAAAGAATTTGCTGCGGTATTTTATTGTTGTCCGTCATCCATTGACCGATACTCTTCGCACTTTTCTCACCGCTTGCATTAATCGGACGGTCAAAGTCTGATGTACCTAACCTGGCCATGTCTGATTTAGCATGTCGCAAAAGATATAAACTAAAAGTCATGGTGAAAACCTTGAATTTATTTAGTTAAATTTACTGCCCTATTTTTTATAGTCACGATATTCTGGCAACCAAAAATTATTTTCTATTGCTTCGGTCAATTGCTGATCAGTCATGCTGTCAGCCAAACCTTGCTGTTGTGCCAATTTAGCAACGTCAAAGGCAATCTTTTTACTGAGGTTCGCAATGCTGGTTAACGGCGGTAATAACGATCCTAACCCTGTATTTAACAGTGGTGATTCTGCTGCCAGTATCTCACTGGCAACCATTAACATTTCATCAGTGATACGCCTTACCTTTCCTGCTACTACTGCTAGACCAAATGCAGGGAAGATATAGCTGTTATTACACTGAGGAATAATATAGGTCTCGCCCTTATAGATGACGGGTTTAAATGGGCTACCTGTTGCAATAATGGCTTGGCCATTCGTCCATTCAATCAGTTGTTCTGGCGTAGCTTCAATCTGTTTTGATGGATTACTTAATGGAAAAATAATAGGACGTGGACAGGCATGTAACATGGTTTTAATCACGGCTTCGGTAAACAAGCCTGCTTGTCCAGAAACACCAATCAAAATCGTGGGTTTCGCAAACTTAATAACTTCAGATAAAGGTGCGTAATCTTGGTCATGATCCCAACCATCTAAATTCGCTCTTTTTTGAGCCAGACTTATTTGAAAATCCAGTAAATCCGGCATGTCTTCGGTTAATAGACCATACCGATCGACCATATAGATTTGGCTTCTGGCTTGCTGTTCAGCCAGTCCTTCGGCACACATCTGGACAACAATTTGTTCGGCAATGCCACAACCAGCTGCACCAGCACCGACGAACACCACTTTTTGTTCGCTCAGTTTCTCTTGTTTGGTTTTACACGCTGCTAATAAGGTGCCCACTGCAATGGCGGCCGTACCTTGAATATCATCATTGAAACAGCAGATTTCATCTCTATAACGAGTTAATAAAGGCAGTGCATTGGTTTGATTGAAATCTTCAAACTGAAGCAGGACTTCTGGCCAGCGTTTTTTAACCGCTTTGATGAACAGATCTAGAAATTCATCATAGTCATCTTGTTCGATGCGTTTATGGTTCCAGCCCATATAGAGCGGATCATCCAATAACTGCTGATTATTGGTGCCGACATCTAGCATGATGGGCAAGGTATAAGCCGGACTAATTCCCGCACAGGCGGTATATAAAGACAGTTTGCCGATTGGAATACCCATGCCGCCAATGCCTTGATCACCAAGACCAAGAATACGACTGCCATCGGTGACCACAATGACTTTGACATTGCGTTTGGTGACGTTAGCGAGGATGTCATCGATCCGATGTCGATCTGGATAACTAATAAATAGCCCACGTGTTCGACGATAAATCTCAGAAAATCGTTCACAGGCATCGCCAACAGTCGGGGTGTAGATGATGGGCATCATCTCTTCAAGGTGAGCCTGTACCAGATGATAAAACAGTGTTTCGTTGCTGTCTTGAATGGCTCGTAAATAAATATGTTTATTTATCGGTTCATCAAAGCTGGAATATTGTTTGTAGGCACGTTCTGTTTGTTGTTCAATCGTTTCGAAACGGTGTGGCAACAAACCGGTTAGATTAAAGTCTGTGCGCTCCTGTTCGCTGAATGCACAGCCCTTATTAAGCAACGCTACGTTTAATAGTGTGGAACCGGAATAGGAAATAAATACCGGTTTTTTTTGCTGTTCAGATTTCATAGCCACATCGTAGCATCTTGAATAACACTTCGGCTATGACTATGAATACAGTGATTAAAGCTAAAACATTCCTAGCTGCAATTGGGCTGCTTCGCTCATCATATCTCTGGTCCAGGGTGGATCCCAGACCAGTTCGACTGTCACTTCGTTAACACTGGGCACTGTAGCAACTTTTGCTTCAATCTCACCGGGAAAAGACTGGGCGACAGGACAACCGGGAGCAGTCAGGGTCATCTTGATATCAACGTTATTTTGTTCTTTCACGTCAATATCGTAAATTAAACCTAACTCATAAATATTCACTGGAATTTCAGGATCGTAGATGGTTTTCAGCATCTCGATCACGTCTTCTTTCAGTTCATCAGGGCTCACATCAAAAAGTTCTTCAGTCATGATATTCCCCTACTCTGTACTGATTGAAATGTCATGGTCACTATCCATCGCGGCATGCATGGTATGCCATGACAAAGTGGCACATTTCACTCGTGCTGGGAATTCTTTAACGCCACTCAGCACCTCCAGTTTACCCAGCGCTGATCGATCAGCCTCTTCACCTGTCATTTGTTTGTGAACTTGCTGATAAATCTCTTCTGCTTGTTCCAGCGTTTTGCCTTTCAAAGCTTCGGTCATTAATGACGCTGATGCCACTGAAATCGCACAGCCACTGCCCTGAAAACTGACATCTTCTATCACGTCACCATTGAGTTTGACGAACACCACTAACGCATCACCACACAAAGGATTATTGCCGTGGGCTAGATGATTGGCATTGTCCATTTCACGAAAATTTCGTGGTTTTTTATTGTGATCCATGATCACTTGTTGGTAGAGATCTCTTAAATCTGCATCGCTCATTATGCAAATAGCTCCTGTACTTTTTTAATGCCTGCAACCAGTGCATCGACTTCTTCAACAGTGTTGTAAAAAGCAAATGATGCCCTCGCTGTGGCTGGAATACCAAAGAATTGCATAACCGGTTGTGCACAATGATGACCGGTTCGTATCGCTACGCCCTGTTGATCAAAGATAGTGCCGACATCGTGTGGATGGACACCTTCAATCATGAAAGACAATACGCTGGCTTTTTCTTTGGCCGTACCAATAATTCGGATACCGTCCATCGCAACCAGCTTTGCAGTGGCAATGTCTAATAATTGATGTTCATGGGCCGCCAAATTTTCAATGCCCAGTTTGTGCATATAATCAATGGCTGCACCTAAGCCAATCGCACCGGCTATATGTGGCGTACCCGCTTCAAATTTATATGGTAATTCGTTGTATTGGGTGTGGTCGAAGCTGACTGACAGGATCATATCGCCCCCACCCTGCCACGGCGGCATCGCTTCTAACAGTTCCTGTTTGGCATACATTGCACCGATACCCGTTGGTGCAAACATCTTGTGACCGGAAAACACATAAAAGTCGCAATCCAAATCCTGCACATCCACCGCCAAATGAGGCACGGCTTGAGCACCATCCACTAATACGGGAATGCCTTTGGCATGGGCTTTAGCAGTCATCTCTTTAACTGGATTAATGGTTCCCAGTGCATTCGACACCTGACCAATAGCCAGAATTTTGGTTTTCTCTGTCAGCAAGTCATCAAAGGTTGTTAAATCCAGTTCGCCTTGCTGAGTCATCGGAATCACTTTCAGCGTAGCACCGGTTTGTTCACACACCATTTGCCAAGGCACGATATTGGCGTGATGTTCCATGTGGCTGATCAGGATTTCATCACCAACCTGTGCCTGAGGTCTGACAAAACTCTGTGCGACCAGATTAATCGCTTCCGTTGCACCACGTACAAAGACGATTTCTTTATCTGATTTAGCATTCACGAACCCGCGCACTTTGTCACGAGCCGCTTCATAAGCATCGGTCGCACGTTGGCTTAAACGATGAACACCTCGGTGAACATTGGCATTGTCTTTTCGATAATAATCACTGATAGCGTCAATCACCTGATTCGGCTTTTGACTGCTGGCCGCATTATCCAGATACACCAACGGATAGCCGTTGATTTGCTGATCCAGAATCGGAAAATCCTGTCTGATGGCAGCTATATCTAAAACACTCATGCTGCGACACTCGGACGTGGTAAACGTTGCTCAATGACCACTGAAAATGCCTGTCTGATGATTTCTGACGGTATGCGTTCCAACACTTCAACAGCAAAGGCATAGGTCAACAAACTACGAGCACTGACGGCATCTAAACCACGAGTACGCAAGAAGAATAATTGTTCTTCATCCAGTTGACCAACAGTGCTGCCATGACCACATTTGACATCATCCGCGTAGATTTCCATCTCCGGTTTGGTGTCGATTTCACAGCCGCGTGATAACAGTAAATTACGGTTACTTTGATTGGCATCCGTTTTCTGGGCGTCTTTGTGTACGATTACTTTACCGTTAAATACGGCATGGCTATTGTCATCAAGAACGCCTTTATATACCTCTTCACTGGTGGTATTTGGAACAAGATGATCAATACGGGTGTGGTTATCTATGTGCTGTTCACCATTCACTAGATACAGGCCATCCATAACGGTATGGGCCTGTTCTCCCATCAGACGGGACTGAATATCGTTACGGGCAAATTTCGCGCCCAATGAAATATTATTGGTTCGCCATTGACTACTTTCAGCCTGAGTTGCAGCCAGCGTAGCAATATGGAAAGCATTGGCTGATTCTTGTTGTAATTTGTAGTGGTCAAGTTCGGCATGTTCCGCCAAGACCACTTCCGTGACCACGTTGGTAAAACTACCTGCATCACCCATACTGACGTAATGTTCAATCACCGTCGCCTGACTGTTTTCAGCCAGCGAAACGATATTGCGTAGGTGGATAGCCAAGTTATCTGTTGAACCGGAATTTATCACCAGTAATTCAACCGGTTTATCGAGCTTAACACCCGACGCAATGCTAACCACTGCACCTTCGTTCATCAGCATGGTATTTAATGCTGTTAAACCAGGTTTTGCAATATCGACCTGTTGCCCCAGTAGCTGTTCAACACTATCTATCGATGTCGATAAAGGATCAATGGTCAGTCCTTGAGGTAGATCTGCAAGAGTCGATAGCTCCTCAGAAAATACTCCATCAACAATGACCACTCGATACGCATCCTGAAGCAATGCTAACTGGTCACTTTGTTTTGTCGTGACCGTGGCCTGATTAGCCGTGTGCGTGAACGCTTGTTGAGACAACCCCCACAAGCTGGTGTATTTCCAGTCTTCCTGTTTTTTTGCTGGCAAACCATTGTGTTTGAACTGTTCGGTTGCCTGCTCACGCAATGATTGCAGCCAGGGTAATTGCTGGCCAATTAACGGTGTACTGTCGGCAACACTGGCAAATGGAGTCGCCAGTTCGGTTAGTTGCTTCATGCTGGCTGACCCTCAGCAGTTTCATTCACCCAGCTATAACCGGTTTTTTCCAGCTCTTTCGCTAATTCTTTATCGCCTGATTTCACAATTCGGCCAGCAGATAATACATGGACAAAGTCAGGGACAATGTAATCAAGCAAACGTTGATAATGAGTAATCATTACCACTGAACGATCTTTAGAACGCAGGCTGTTCACTCCGTCTGATACGATTTTTAACGCGTCGATATCTAGGCCTGAATCGGTTTCATCCAGAATAGCCAGTGACGGTTCCAGCAGTGCCATTTGTAGAATTTCGTTACGTTTTTTCTCACCACCTGAGAAGCCTTCATTCACACTACGGTGCAAAAAGCTTTCATCCATTTTAACCAGTTCCATTTTACTGCGAACCAGAGTTAAAAAATCGATGGCATCCAGATCATCCAGACCCTGATATTGTCGCACTGCATTCAGGGCTGCTTTCAATAAATAGATATTACTGACACCCGGAATTTCGACCGGATATTGAAAAGCCAGAAATACGCCGCGTTGCGCTCGTTCTTCAGCCTCTAAATCTAGTAGGTTTTCACCTTTGTATATGACTTCACCTTGAGTAATTTCATAACCATCTCGGCCAGCTAATACATTTGATAATGTGCTTTTACCTGCACCGTTGGGACCCATAATGGCATGAACTTCCCCTGCGTTAACTGTCAGGTTGATTCCACGTAGAATTTCTTTGCCATCAACACTGGCATGAAGGTTTTTAATTTCTAACATCTTTAATCTCTTTAAGTTAACCAACAGAACCTTCTAGCGACAAGCCAAGAAGATTTTGCGCCTCAACGGCAAATTCCATAGGTAATTCACGAATCACTTGTTTACAAAAGCCATTCACAATCATTGATACTGCATCTTCAACATCCAGACCGCGCTGTTTACAGTAAAACAGTTGATCTTCACTGATTTTTGATGTTGAGGCTTCGTGCTCAACTTGTGCAGTCGGATTTTTCACTTCTATATATGGGAAGGTATGAGCCGCACATTTATCGCCCATCAACAACGAATCACATTCGGTGTAATTACGGGCATTGTCCGCATTAGGACCGACACGAACCAGACCTCGATAGGCATTTTGCGAACGACCGGCTGAAATACCTTTAGAAATGATGGTAGAACTGGTGTTTTTGCCAAGATGAATCATTTTGGTACCGGTATCTGCTTGCTGCATATTATTGGTGACCGCTACTGAATAAAACTCACCCGTCGAATTATCACCTTGCAGGATTACACTTGGATATTTCCAGGTAATTGCTGAACCGGTTTCAACCTGTGTCCACGACACTTTTGAACTTTCGCCTCGGCAAGCCGCACGTTTAGTCACGAAATTAAAAATGCCACCGACACCATTTTCATCACCGGGATACCAGTTCTGAACGGTTGAATATTTAATCTCAGCACGGTCCATAGCCACTAATTCAACCACTGCCGCATGCAGTTGGTTTTCATCACGCATCGGCGCTGTACAGCCTTCAAGATAACTGACATAGGCATCATCATCTGCAATGATCAAGGTACGTTCAAACTGACCGGTATTGGCTGCGTTGATACGGAAATAAGTCGACAGTTCCATCGGGCAACGTTTGCCTTTTGGAATGTAGACAAATGATCCATCACTAAATACGGCTGAGTTGAGTGCCGCGTAAAAATTATCTTTGTATGAAACGACACTGCCCAGATATTTTTTAATCAATTCAGGATGTTCATGCACGGCTTTTGAAAATGGCATAAAGATAATGCCTTCTTCGGCTAATTTATCCTGAAAGGTATTGGCAACAGACACACTATCAAATACCGCATCAACCGCCACCCCAGCCAGACGAGCACGCTCATCAAGTGGCACACCTAATTTTTCATAAGTACGTAGTAATTCTGGATCAACCTCATCTAGGCTCTTAGGTCCATCTGTTTTTTTCTTGGGTGCTGAATAGTAACTGATAGCCTGATAATCAATCGCAGGATAATTGACGTGAGCCCATTCAGGGGTTTCCAGTGTTAACCAATGACGATAGGCCTGTAAGCGCCATTCCAATAAAAATTCAGGTTCACCTTTAATACGTGAAATCTCACGTACCACCTCTTCACTTAAACCCGGTGGCAAGCTGTCTGATTCAATATCGGTTACAAAGCCAGCCTGATAATCGCCAGGTAAAATATCATCAATTTGTTGTTGTTCAGCCATGGATATCACCATTGTGTAATTTTGCTGATGGATAAAAATGTATTGGGCTTACGCCATCTTTGGGTAGTTGAGGTGCCAGCATGTCAGACAACTTCACTTCATCGAGTGCATGAAACACTGCATTATTGATCTGCGTCCAATTGGTTTGAATTGAACAATGTGGCTCGTTCTCACATTGACTTTCATTACTGACGCACTCAGTCAATGCAATCGGGCCTTCTATAGCGGCAATGATTTCTGCAACTGAGATCTGCTTAGGACTACGACTCAAATTGTAGCCACCCTGAGCACCCCGCTCCGATCTTAATAAACCACTTTGAGACAAGGCTTTAAGAACCTTTCTTACTGTCGGCAAAGGCATACTCACTGCCTCAGACAATGTGTGCGCGCTATGTTTCTGGTATGTTTTCGAAGCCAGATAGCTCATCAAAACGATGCCGTAATCTGTTAATTTTCCCATGCGTAACATAGACCGCCCTCCTAATTGGTACCATTATAGTATCATTTAAATTAATAACCAAGTATTAGCTTTAGATATTTGTAGGTGATATTCCCTGTATAAATATGTGATAATTATAGGTTGATGAACTTTTTCAACGTTTTATTTACTAACACATTGTCATCAAAGCTGATGAGCTTAAACAAAATATACATCTCTCTCAACTGATTTAGAGCATAGATAATGAAATTAAAAACACTCATATTTTTTCCTTTTTTATTTTTTGGAGCACAGGTAATGGCTGACTCTCACGCCGCAAAACTAGATACAGAAAAACAACAACTCAGCTACATCTTTGGGATCCAGGTCGGACAAAACATGTTAGCTGAAGGCGTAGAGCTCGATATGGAAGCATTTTCAGCGGGTGTCGCAGATATGTTTGCTGGCAAGCAACCTCAGCTTGACCAAGCAACAGCTGAAAAAGTGATTGGTGATTTCCAACAAAAGAAAGCCACTGAAATGGCTAAAGTCATGAATGAAAAACAAGCACAAGCCAAAACATTCATGGAAGAAAATGCGAAAAAAGAAGGTGTTGTAACGACTGAAAGCGGTCTGCAATACACCATCATTAAAGAAGGTGATGGCGCAATTCCTACTGAAAAAGACAAGGTTATTGCCCACTACAAAGGTACATTGCTAGACGGTACTGTATTTGATAGTTCTTATGACCGCGGTGAACCTGCAACTTTCCCTGTAACTGGCGTCATTCAAGGCTGGCAAGAAACACTGCAAATGATGAAAGAAGGCAGTATTTGGCAAATCGTCGTTCCAGCAAATCTGGCATACGGCCCTCGTGGTGCTGGCCAATTAATTGGTCCTAATGAAACTCTTGTTTTCGATATTGAATTGATTGCTATCACTCAATAAGAAATTAAGCGCATCATAAAAAGCCCGGTCAGATTTCTGACCGGGCTTTTTTTTATTCCTGCATGACTAATTGAGTTAACTTTTCCCAATCGAAATTGGGACCGGGATCGGTTTTCCTGTCAGGTGCAATATCCTGATGCCCTTTAACAGTCTCTGGAGATAGCTTTGGATAGGTTTGGCACAATAATTTGATGACTTTTGCTACCTGTTGATATTGAATCGGTTCAAAGTGTTTGTCATCACAGCCTTCCAATTCAATACCAATAGTAAAATCATTACAGGCTTCACGACCATCCCAGCAGGACACTCCAGCATGCCAGGCGCGTTGATGGAAAGGAACATACTGAATCACTTCACCATTGCGTCTAATCAACACATGTGCGGACACTCTTAAATCTGAAATCTGTTCAAAATAAGGGTGTGCTTGTGGATCTAGCTTGTTTAAAAATAAATCATCTATCCAGCCACCACCAAACTCACCGGGAGGCAGGCTGATATTATGAATCACTATTCCTGTCACATCATCTGGATCTGGCCTTGAATCCTGATTCGGGGAATGATGATAGTCAATCCCTGTGAGCAATCCCTCAGTACGATCAATCTGCAAATTTTATTTCCTATTCATGAAACAATATCAAGCAAGTTGGTGTATCTCACTGCTTACACCTTGACAGGAACCAACATTCAGCTTGATAACACAAAGCTAATGCAATAATAGATGCCCTATGAGATATACAGCTAAAGAAATAGCTTAAAAATATAGAAAATTCTGGCTTCACGGGGTAACCTAGCTGTTTTTATATATTTCCACACAAGCAGTGAAAGAAATGACGATAGAAAATACCGTACCTTCTCAATTGATCACATCTCAAGTCAAATTAGCACTTCAAGAGGACGTCGGTCAACAAGATTTAACCGCTGATTTAATTTCGGCTGAAACTCAAGTAACAGCCACGCTTATTAGCCGTGAATCAGCCACCCTGTGTGGGCAGGCGTGGTTCAATGAGGTCTTTGCCCAACTTGATCCCGCTATCACAATAGACTGGTACTTCTCCGATGGTGATCGAGTAACAATCGATGGCTTGATCTGCAAACTGCGTGGACCTGCTCGGGCTTTATTGACTGGCGAACGTACGGCGATGAATTTTATTCAAACCTTGTCAGCAACAGCAAGTCTGGCCAGACAATATGCTGATCAGGTTATTGATTTGCCAGTACAGATTCTCGATACTCGAAAAACCATTCCCGGATTACGGTTAGCACAAAAATATGCTGTCCGTTGTGGCGGTTGCCATAATCATCGAGTTGGACTTTATGATGGTATTTTAATTAAAGAAAATCATATCAATGCAGCCGGATCCATTCGTGCTGCTATTAGTCATGCTCGTCAATTACATCCCGAGATAGCCATTGAAATTGAAGTAGAAAACTTTGATGAACTCAAGCAGGCATTATCTGCACGTGCAGATATTATCTTGCTCGATAATTTCGATATTCCTTCCCTAATGGAAGCCGTAGAGATAAATCAAAATCAGGCAAAGCTGGAAGCATCAGGTGGGATCACCCTTGATAATGTTCGCGCCATTGCTGAAACAGGTGTCGATCGTATTTCGGTAGGTGCTTTAACCAAAGATATACGAGCTGTTGATCTATCCATGCGTTTTCGTTAACCCATAAAAAACCGCAGAATTTAATGAACTCTGCGGTTTTAACAGGATGTACAGAAGTGGTATTTTTTAGAAATACGCCCCTTATTATTCCAGACCGATCTGCCAGATTTCGCGATTAGCTTCGATGATTTCACCAGATGAAGCATCTACTTCAACTTTCATTTGTTGGTTGAGTGTCGTATCGATATCAAACTCATACGTAGCAGCACCAGTTGGTTCTATTTCATATTCGACATCAACCACTTTCCCAGGATAAATTGCTAACGCTATTTTAGCTGCATCTTTTTCACTGACTTGTGCTTTTGCCTTAAACAAAGGGTGATTAGCATCAGTAACTTCACGTTCCACTTCTGACACCAATCCACGATGTGCATTACACTCAATATCCCATTCAGAACCATCTACACCACGAATATCAAATTCGTAAAAATGCCCACCCTGTTCATTTTTCATTTCTACTTTAACAATCTGCCCTGCACGCTCTTCAAGTACAGATGCCATACATTTTTCAAACTTGTGTGGATTATCAGCCGCCATGACTAATGTGGTTGAAGACATTAAAACTGCTGAAACAATAAACATCTTATTCATTACATCACCTCTCCTTTCTATTAAAGTAATAGCCATAGTCTCACATTTATTTACCAGGCCCAGATACAAAATGACCCAGAACACTGCTACCTGCAATGATCTGGGTCAAATTTCTTACTGGTTTTAGATGATGATATGTTTACATAGAGACTTTAATACCAACCCAACCAGCACGAGGAGCACCTGCCCCAACAAAACGTGAGTTAGTTAACGCATCTAAACCCGGTGCTTCATCCGGTTCACCGTAAAGGCCAAAAGATTCATATTCATTGTCAAACAAGTTATCGACTTTCGCAAAGAACTGAATATTTTTGTTCACGTTATAGCGACTATGTAAATTTACGACTCCATACCCACTGATTTTTTTATCGTCATTGGCTTCATCTCCTCGAAAGTATTGGCTTGAGTGATAAGAAGCCGTTGCACCTAATGAAAACTTATCCGTTAATGCGTAATCAGTACCGACTTTAACATTATGTTCAGGTGTACTAGGCAGACGGTCCCCTTCATTCACATTGAAGGTTTTGCCAGCACGTACATATGCAAAAGAGTCTTCAAAAGTCGCACGTACATATCCATAGTTAGCGAACCACTGAAGTTTATCTTGCTGACCACTCAGCCCTAATTCAATACCAGCACGTGCTGTTTTATCAATATTAGCGAAGTTACCTAATGTGAATCGTGGATCAGGGCTAACTGACACATCTTCATCTTCTGGGAAGAAAAACAAATCATCTTTCAATTCAGTGTAATAAACACCAGCATTCCAATTAAAGTTAGCTTGCTGGCCACGCAGACCCGCTTCAACCGTTTTGGCAACAACATCATCTAATGGTGGATCAGCCAAAAATGCATTTGGATACGCACATGGTGAAGTCGGCTCAGCACAGGTCAATTCAGATGGTGTTGGAGCACGATTTGACTCGCTGTAACTACCATAAACGTTTAGATTATCTTCAATAGCATACGTTAAGCCAACCGAAGGATTAAAGCGTTTAAATACATGCTTTTCACCCGTTTCGTTCAAATTCTTAGTGCCACCTTTACTTGTACCTGAAATGTCGATTTCGATACGGTTATATCGTCCGCCGAGGGTTAAGGCCAGTTTATCCGTCAACGAAATAGTATCAGTGAAAAACAGACTATATGTTTCAGTATCGACATTACCATCAACAATCGTTTCGTCAACGAGAACACCTGTTCCACTGGTACCTCGAGTAGCTGTGAATCGAGCAATTTCTGATTGTGAGCTGTGTTTAACATCTGAACGATCATAAGTTGCCCCAACTATCAACTGATTTTCTTTACCAAACAAATTCTTGAGGAAAGTAGACTGCAAACCAAAGCCATAGCTATCTTGTTCCGTATCACTGGTGTTATTCAAAGCTACAAAGTCACCATTAGCAAAACCATAAGCAGCGGCATTAGTGATAGAGATCTCATCGAGAACATCATCATCATCCTCATCCTCACCCACTTGGTTACCTATCACCGCCAGCTCTGATCCATCACCGTTAAAGGTGGTACGGTCACTAGAACGATAGTAGGTGTTAGCAGATAGCATTATATTATCGTTAAGCCAATGTGAGCCGTTCAAGGTAAACATATGCAGTTCATTTTGCGTGTTGTCGGGATGAGTAAACACGGCCTTACGATCAGTATTTACCAGTTCAACTGGGGCTGCACCATTACCATTCAAATCACTATCAACGACAGTGATACCCAAATCTAATGTTGTATCTTCATTTCTGTAACTTAAGTTAGAGAAAAACTGTTCCAGCCTTGACGGTGAAAAATCGCGCCAGCCATCTTCCTTAGTGATCGAGCCAGTGACAAAATAACCAAAGGTGCCATCGTTGCCACCACTTGAAAAGGAACCCGAGTCACGACCAAACGAACCGGTGTAGGCTTCCAGTTCATGACCTTCATGAGTGAAACCATTTTTGGTTTGGATTGATAAAGCACCACCTAAAGTATTCAAACCAAATAAAGGGTTCGAACCAGGCATCAGGTTCATGCTGCCTATGGCTGATTCAGGAATTAATTCGAAGTTGACCGCATCACCAAAAGGCTCGTTGACACGAACACCATCCATAAACACTGACATACCCTGTGAGTTACCTACAAGAGGTGAAGATGTGAAACCACGATATCTCAAATCAGGCTGGAATGGGTTGTTTTGAGCCGAATTAATACTCACACTACCCAATGTTTTATTCATGAAATCAGAGATATCTAAACCTTGAATTTTATCGATATCTTCCGAGGTTGCAGATTGGATATTACTGGCAATTTGATCTGCTGACAGACCGACACCATGCATCGGTGTAGTTCCAATAACTTCAATCTCTGTTAATTCAACACTGTCATCAGCAGCAAAAGTTGCAGATGAGATCATTGCCGTAGTCAGCATAATCGTCAGTGCTTTACGTTTGTATTGCGTTCGCATCACTCGTATAACTCACTTAATTGTTGTTAAAAATATTTTAATAGCAGATTTAATGCCAGTAATTATTTACGTTAATTATCAGTCACTTAAAATCGTCCTAATACGTGCAAACTCTTTGAATTGGTTAATAACAGCCAATACAGATGGCTAAATACAACCATTGACTTATTTACTGCTATTTATCGCCTATGGGTAGTATCAATCCCTGTAACACATACCCATCATCTAGATTTTGTATTACAGCTACGATACTTACTTTATTAAGATTCCACTGTTCATCCATTTTGATACTGGTTGAAAAATTCGTTTTCCCAGAATTATCCAGTGCAAATGGACCCAGCCATTTTCTGACCAGATTTTGATGATTATAGGTTTTACCTGCGTTATCACCAGCAGCGACTTCACTGACAATGTCATCTTCAGTAACTGCGAGATATAATTTTGAATACTGTTTATTTTCAGTGCCTTGCACCTTAATCTGGCTATTTATAATCCATTCAGAATTATGTTCACTAACAGACAAGGAAATACTGGCCTCAGGTTTAAATCTTCGAACTGTTTGCACAGCCTCCATCGCATGTTTTTGCCAGTTATGTATCACTTCACCACTGATAAAAAACTCCGGCGTATAAACCGTATCAAATAAATTAAGGCGTGCTAACTGGCGTTGTCGGTTCGAAAAATCAGGGCTCGCAAAACGATCAATCCAGCCTTTTTTATCATTTAAATAATCAATATGAAACCCCAGAACAATCAACTGTTCATGGGTAATTCCTTGTTTTGGCAAATCATGTACCCAACGATCTGCTGCCGGACATAAACCGCATCCTTCTGAGGTAAATAGCTCCAATACAGCCATTTGTTGATCACCACTTTCAGCCTGCCATGTTTGAGCAAACAGTACCGTCGGTAATAGCAACAATGATAATAAATATTTAGATTTCATCAACATGATTCACCGCTTCTTTAAGTAAGAGAATTACTCTGTGAGTTTTTTATGTCTTGATAGTTCCGCTGTTGAGTATCAGTAATCTCTGCTAACTCTCTCATCACAGCTGTTGCATAACTTCCAGCTGGCAGGAAAAAAGACAACTCAAGTTGATTGTCATCCATAAATTGCCAGTTAAATTGTTGTGGAAACAAACGTAATGCCCGCCTTTCTTGGCTAAGCCCTGCCTTTTCCAGGCCTTGTTGCCAATTATTCCATTCAATCAATACCTGCTGTTCTAACCCTAGACTATCTGTATGAGTCTGTGACGTATCTCGACCCCATAATGGTCCCGTAGGGTGTATATCCATCGTTTCTATACGAGATGTTAGTTCATCATCGATCTCGTTAACAACAAAAGAACTGGCTTTTGTACCTGCAAGTAACACGACATCTCCCAACATCGGTTGATTCCAATTACCTTGCTGAATACGCTCTGCCAGAACCAGATTGAACAACCATGATCGGGCTGCAGATAAATAAATACTTTTTTGGTTACGTTTACGTGGTGCTTTACCTGTGGAAAACCAGTGATCAACACGCTGTAGATTATTACCATTATGGCCAAACCGTTGTTCGCCAAAAAAATTAGGTACACCCTGTTGTTGCACTAGCTTTAAATTGTTTTCCCACAAGGTAGTGTCACCTTGAACATCGCTCAGTATCAATTTGAAGTTATTACCCGCCAGTACACCACGCTTTAATTTTTTCCCATGGCGCGTTGTTTGAATAATTTGAATATCGTCATTTTCAAATGCTGTCCAATCGGGTTCTTCATGTCCTTCCATATTGACACTAAGCCATTGTGTCGTCACTGCATGTCGATCTTTTAGTCCTGCGTAGCCTACTGCGACTGAAGGTACTGCAGCAAACTTTGCCAGCTCTGTAGCCACCCAATCGGTGTTTGTATTACGTTTACGAATTTTTAGCCAGACATGTCCACCTATGTTGTCAGGTTCAAATGGTAATACTTCTTCGACCTGAAAATACTCTGGCAAACTACGAATTTGAGCTGAACATAACGTTGCGGATGAATTAACTCGCGGCAGTGTCGAAAAATCAAAATTCTTCAACGGCTAATCTGCTTTTACTAATAACACGACGGCATGTGCTGCTATGCCTTCTTCTCGACCCGTAAACCCGAGGTTCTCAGTGGTGGTCGCTTTAATATTAATGGCATCAAGATTAATTGCCAGATCTTCAGCCAATAATTCCCTCATGGTCGTTATATAAGGTGCTAATTTTGGTGCCTGTGCTATCACCGTGCTATCTATATTATTCACACGCCAACCACGTTCAGTCAGATCGCTGACAACCCGTTTTAACAACTCGCGACTATCAATATTTTCAAATGCCGGATCAGTGTCAGGAAAGTGATGGCCAATATCCCATAAACCAGCAGCGCCCAATAATGCATCACAAATAGCGTGTATCAAAACATCACCATCAGAATGCGCTTCCAGACCTTGACTATGAGGAATCGTCACACCACCAATTATAAGTGGTCTGCCAGTGGCAAATTTGTGTACATCATAGCCGTGACCAATTCTCATGATGCCTCTCCTTGTTGCCGCAAAAATAAACTGGCCAGAGCCAGATCTTGAGGCAGAGTAATTTTAATATTATCTGAATGGCCTTCTACCATCATCGGTTGAAAACCTGCCAGCTCCATTGCACTGGCTTCATCGGTTACAGTCAACTGCTGTTCTTTGGCTGTTTGTAAGGCCTGCTTTAAAGACAGCAATCGAAACATTTGTGGTGTTGATGCACGCCATAACCCTTGTCGACACACGGTCTCAATAATTTCATGCTCGGCATTAGTTCGTTTTACTGTGTCGTTGACAGGAATACCTAAGATACCGCCTACAGCGTGTCCACAAAGACTATCAAGCATAAGGTCAATATCCTGATGCCGTAAACAAGGACGCGCAGCATCATGTACTAATACCCACGGGTCGTCACCCGAAATGGCCGCCAAGGCTGTTAATGCATTAAACACTGAATCAGCACGTTGTTCGCCGCCGTTTGCAATGTGAATCGGGCAATCCGCTGGCAATGTTATTTCAGACCAATAGGGATCATTGGGAGCTATGGCAACAACAATCCCTTTTATGCGGGGGTGAGTCGCTAAACGTTGCAAAGTCTGCTCAATAACGGTTTTACCGTCTAATTGCAGATATTGTTTGGGACGATCCGACTGCATCCTTGATCCGATACCAGCCGCTGGCACTATTGCCCATACAGTTTCATTTTTCACTGTCAGGATCTTCAATAATCTGGAAAAAAGTCTCGCCTTGCTTGATCATCCCAAGTTCACTGCGCGCACGTTCTTCCAGCGCTTCAAGCCCGCTTTTCAGGTCCTGTACTTCCGCGGCCAGCACCTGATTTCGCTCTTCAAGTATTGCATTGTCCTGTCGTTGAATTTCAACGTCACGATGAATGTGTAATACCGAAGGTAAACCATCATGACTAAACCACAGTCGATACTGCAACAAAAGCAATAACACTGTCAGTAAAATCATCACCGGTTTCATAGCTAAAGGGTTAAACCTGCTTAAATGCCTTTATACCTGGATAGCGAGCGGCACCGGCTAATTCTTCTTCAATACGAATTAATTGGTTGTATTTAGCCACACGATCTGACCGTGATAAAGAACCCGTTTTGATCTGACCAGCCTGAGTCGCCACCGCCAAATCAGCAATCGTGGTATCTTCAGTTTCACCACTACGATGAGACACCACAGCGGTATATCCTGCCTTTTTAGCCATATCGATTGCAGCCAGTGTCTCTGTTAATGTGCCAATTTGATTAACTTTAATCAGAATTGAATTCGCAACACCTTTTGCAATACCTTGTTCCAAAATAGCCGTATTAGTCACAAACAAATCATCACCAACAAGCTGAACACGATCGCCAATTCGATCGGTTAGCAACTTCCAACCATCCCAATCATTTTCATCCATGCCATCTTCAATAGTGATGATCGGGTATTTATCAACCCATGATTCAAGCAAATCAACAAACTCAGATGAACTTAAAGAACGATTTTCAGAAGCCAATACATATTGACCACTCTGATAAAATTCAGAACTAGCTGCATCAATACCCAACATAATGTCTTTGCCAGCTTCATAACCAGCATTAGCAATCGCTTCAAGAATGACTTCAATTGCTGATTCATTTGATGGTAAATCAGGTGCAAAGCCACCTTCATCACCCACGGCTGTATTTAGACCACGATCACTCAAAACCTTTTTCAAAGCATGAAATACTTCAGCACCGTAGCGAACTGCTTCTGCAATGCTACTTGCACCAACTGGTAAAATCATAAATTCTTGTAGATCGACGCTATTATCAGCATGTGAGCCACCATTAATGATGTTCATCATCGGTACCGGCATCAATGTCGCATCGTCACCGCCAAGATAACGATATAAAGGCAAGCCCGCTTCATTAGCAGCAGCACGTGCCGTTGCCATTGAGATTGCCAATAGTGCATTTGCACCCAAACGGCCTTTATTTTCAGTGCCATCAACAACAATCATTTTTTCATCAATGGCTTGTTGAGCAGTGGCATCCATTCCAATAATGGCATCACGTAATTCACCATTCACAGCGGCAACGGCTTTAAGTACACCTTTACCAAGATACCGAGTGTTATCTCCATCACGAAGTTCAACGGCCTCACGTTGACCTGTTGATGCACCGGATGGCACCGCTGCGCGACCGACAACACCACTTTCCAGTGTCACATCAGCTTCTACAGTTGGGTTGCCACGTGAATCCATAATCTCACGTCCACAGATATCAATAATTTTGCTCAAAATTTTCTCCCTAAACTGCTTTAATAACTGTTCGCTCTACAGCCATAAAGTCACAGAACAATGATTGTGTTTTAATAAGTCGTAAAGTTACAGTAATGAATCTTCAATGAAATCCTGTTGCTTAACAGTGCTATCAATGGCCTTCAATGTTTCTAATAAGGCTGCCATTTTGTCTAATGGCCATGAATTAGCTCCATCACTTAATGCTTTTTCTGGGTCCGGATGTGTTTCCATAAATACACCCGCAACTCCTACGGCTACTGCAGCACGTGCTAATACTGGCACAAATTCACGTTGACCACCTGATGAACCGCCCATGCCACCTGGTTGTTGTACCGAATGAGTCGCATCAAACACCACCGGACAATCCATCGCACGCATCACAGGAAGTCCGCGCATATCAGAAATAAGCGTGTTATAACCAAATGACGTACCACGATCACACAACATGATTTGCTGATTACCGGTTGATTTAGCTTTCTCGGCTACATGCTTCATGTCCCATGGAGCAAGGAACTGACCTTTTTTAATATTGACTGGTAAACCTTGACGAGCCACATCCAGAATAAAGTTTGTCTGACGACATAAAAAAGCGGGCGTTTGCAACACATCAACTACGCTAGCTACTTCTGCCAACGGGGTGTCTTCATGTACATCCGTCAATACAGGCACACCAAACTCTTTTTTCACTTTTTCCAGAATCGCTAAGCCTGCTTCCAGTCCCGGTCCACGGTAGCTGTTGGCAGATGTTCTGTTGGCTTTATCAAATGATGACTTATAAATAAACGGAATGCCCAATTGATTGGTGATTTCTTTAAGCCGACCAGCCACATCCATTGTCATTTGTTCACTTTCAATGACGCATGTGCCCGCAATCAAAAATAAGGGCTGTTTACCGCCGACTTCATGCCCACATAGTTGCATTACTGTTCTCCTCTGTTGGCTCTATTTATCTTAGCCGCATTAATAAAGCCTTCAAACAATGGATGGCCGTGTCTTGGTGTCGAAGTAAATTCTGGATGTGATTGAAGTGCCACAAACCACTGGTGACCTGGAATCTCGATCATTTCTACCAAGTTCTCATCTTTTGATGTGCCTGAAAAACACAAACCAGCCTCTTCCAAAACTTGTTTATAGTTGTTATTAAATTCATATCGATGACGATGACGTTCAACAACTTCTGAAGAGCCATAAATCTTTTGAGCCAAACTGCCTTCAGCCAACAGACAAGGATAACCGCCTAAACGCATGGTGCCACCTAAATCTGAATCATGATCTCGCTGTTCGATACTGCCGTCTTCTTTTTGCCATTCAGTGATCAAACCAATCACCGGATGCGGTGTATTGATATCAAATTCAGTGCTATAAGCATTGGTCAGTCCAGCCTTATTACGGGCATACTCAATAACCGCTACCTGCATACCTAAACAGATACCTAAATATGGGATGTTGTTCTCACGCGCATATTGTGCAGTTTGGATCATGCCTTCTACACCACGTTCTCCAAAGCCACCCGGCACCAGAATCGCATCCATATTGGCGAGGCAAGCAGGTCCTTTTTGCTCAATGATTTCTGAATCTACATAGTGCACATTGACTTTGGTACGGGTATGAATACCGGCGTGAATCAAAGATTCTGACAAGGACTTGTATGCCTCGGTCAGCTCCATGTACTTTCCCACCATGGCGATATCCACAGAACCTTCAGGATGGTCAATATTATCAATGACTTGCTGCCACTGACTTAAATCAGCAGGTTTGCAGTCAAGCGCTAATTGTTTAACAACAATATCATCCAACCCCTGATTATGTAGCTCCATCGGAATTTTATAAATACTATCCACATCTACCGCAGACATGACTGATTTTTCCGGCACATTGGTAAATAAGGAAATTTTACGACGTTCTGACTCTGGTAATGGACGGTCCATACGACACAAAAGAACATCGGGCTGGATACCGATGGTTCTGAGCTCTTTAACAGAATGTTGGGTCGGCTTTGTTTTTATCTCACCTGCTGATGGAATATAAGGCACCAGTGTCAAATGCAAAAATAAAGCACGGTCACGACCTAATTCTGTTCCCATTTGACGAATGGTTTCAAGGAACGGTAATGATTCAATATCACCCACCGTGCCACCAATTTCAATCAACGCCACATCAGCATCACCTGCACCTTCGTATATGCAGCGTTTAATTTCATCTGTGATATGTGGAATAACCTGAACGGTATTACCCAGATATTCACCACGGCGTTCTTTACGAATGACATTTTCGTATATTTGGCCTGTGGTGTGATTGTTGCGACGAGTCATGTTGGCATCAATAAAGCGCTCGTAATGCCCCAAATCAAGGTCAGTTTCCGCTCCGTCATCAGTCACAAAGACTTCACCATGTTGCAATGGACTCATAGTGCCGGGATCGACATTAATATACGGATCAAGTTTTACCAGCGTGACTTTCAAGCCACGGGCTTCAAGAATGGCGGCCAGTGACGCTGCTGCAATTCCTTTACCCAAGGACGAAACAACACCACCAGTGACAAAGATAAATTTAGTCATATTTTGGAGAGTTCTAATTTAAATGGTGCGAGCCAGAATAGCGGCACTCAAATCAGCGGTATAAAGTAACAGAATTGTACTTTTTGCTCAATGAAAATCTGGCTTAATCTTGATCATTCAACACCGGAAAATAGCTATGTTGCTCATGGCTGACAGCGTATTCATCACTAATGCAATATCCAACCACGGCAACCAACTGTTCACCGCTATATAGCAATGGAATGCGGTCACGTTGCCATGGTAAAACAGCCCATTGTTGAAACAAATGTTTCAAACTTTTGTGATGTAATTTTCCTTGCGGCTTTATCTGTTCCCCACCCTGTCGGTAACGGAGGGTTAAACCAGCGGTGAGCATCTGTTTACTGATGCCCTGACCTTGAACAGCTTGCCAGCTTAGAATTCGACCGTCATTGAGGATGACATCATTTAACCCATCACAATTAATTTCCTGAGTGACATCGTGTTTTATCAATGGCCGCATAAAATAAAGTTGATTCTGATAGCGCCTGACTTCTACACCTGACCAACTCACAACCGGCATACTATCCTGCTTAGCCAGACACACTTCATCTATGACTTTTTGCATACAAGTAGTCGATGGCAAAGGCAAATGCTTCCACTCAATAAAATGGCGTAATGCATTTTTATAGCGAGCAGGCGATAGTTTTAATAATGGCAAAACAGGTAATGTAGTACTGCTATCACCAACTCCCATCTCTGCCAAATCCTGTTTCGCAAGTTCTGTCATTAACTCACTGGTTTCTGCACAATGATCAGCACTTCGACTGATCGTTTTAGCCGCACTCGGCCAGCGTTTTATGATTTCTGGCCATACATTGTGACGAATGTAATTTCGATTCCAGCGAGTTTCAACATTACTGGGATCATCGATCCACTGTAGCTTATGCTCATAGGCATAGGCAATGATATCTGCTTGTGGTGTATTTAATAATGGCCGAAAAAGCGGGGTAAAACCCAGTTGACTGTTTCTAGCCATTGCCGATAAACCTTTTGGCCCTGCACCGCGCAATAGCTGTAATAACAGCGTTTCAGCTTGGTCTTGCTGATGTTGTGCGGTTAACAATAGATCTTGTGGCGACAAATGTTGCTGTAATGCCTGATATCGGGCAGCTCGAGCTGCAGCTTCCATGCCCAGTAAATCAATATCTTTAACTTCCACTTTCAGACAGCTAAAAGGGATATTCAAACTGGCAGCAGTGTCTGCGCAATGCTCTGCCCATTGAACTGAGTCAGCATGCAATCCATGATCAACATGGATTGCATAAATGGAGCTTAATTCTGGATGATTCGCAGTGGCAAGCAGGTGTAATAACACATGAGAATCAATGCCTCCACTATAGGCTAGACAAATTCGTTTACCCGTGCTTAATGGAATTAATTCTTTGACTAGCTGTTGTTGGTTCAACGTCACGTCGAACGATTAACCCTCAAACTCACCATAGCCGAGTAAACGCTGTTGGCGCTTTTCAACCAATTTTTCTACAGACAATTTTTCAAGCTCATTTAGTTTCGCTTCAATGGCATTGCTTACTCTCTGTCCCATTTCATCAATATCACGGTGAGCTCCACCCAAAGGTTCAGCAATAATTTCATCTACTAAACCCAACCCTTTCAATCGCTCAGAAGTAACGCCCAATGTTGTTGCGGCTTCAGGTGCTTTTTCTGCACTTTTCCATAGGATAGATGCACAACCTTCAGGTGAAATAACAGAATAAATACTGTATTCAAGCATCATCAGATGATCAGCAACCCCTACAGCCAATGCACCACCTGAACCACCTTCACCAATTACAGTACTGATAATGGGAGTCTTAAGCTGAGCCATTTCAAATAAATTACGGGCAATGGCTTCGCTTTGACCGCGTTCTTCGGCACCGATCCCTGGATAGGCTCCCGGAGTGTCGATAAACGTTATTACCGGCAAACCAAAACGTTCGGCCATTTTCATCACGCGCAGCGCCTTACGATAGCCTTCTGGGCGCGGCATACCGAAATTACGTGCCACTTTTTCTTTGGTATCACGTCCTTTTTGATGACCAATGACTATTACAGGACGCCCATTTAATCGTCCTATGCCGGTCACTAGAGCCGCATCATCAGCATAAGTACGATCACCATGCAATTCTTCAAAATCAGTAATAATTCTATGGATATAATCCAACGTATATGGACGTTGTGGATGACGAGCCATCTGGGTAGTTTGCCAAGGAGTCAATGATGAGAAAATTGACCGCGTCAGATCTATACTTTTATTTTGTAATTTCTGAATTTCTTCTGTGATGTTTAAATCACTGTCATTACTCATGTAACGCAACTCATCAATTTTCGCTTCTAATTCTGCGATGGGTTGCTCGTAGTCCAAAAAGTTTAATTCCATTACTGGTTACCTTGGGTTCAAATTCTGTGGCGATTATACACTTAACCTAATATCAGCTCACTACCTTGATCACTATCACCGTCACCACCCATACGGACAGCAAGACTTAAATCATTTTTCGAGTCAGCATTTCGTATCGCTTCATCTAGGGTGATTTTGCCTGCACGATATAAGGTCAACAACGCCTGGTCGAAAGTCACCGTGCCATCATCGGTACTCTCCTTCATCGCATCCTTAATGCCGCCAATATCACCTTTGGCAATTAACTCACCAATGAATGGTGAATTTAACATCACCTCAACAGCGGGCACACGCATACCATCATGCCCCATCAAAAGCCGTTGTGAAATAATTGCGCGTAGATTTAATGATAAGTCCATCAATAACTGTCGATGCGCAACTTCAGGGAAGAAATTCAAGATCCGATCCATAGTCTGGTTGGCATTATTGGAGTGTAATGTTGCCAAACATAAATGACCAGTTTCCGCATAGGAAATGGCATGTTTCATAGTATCCATATCACGAATTTCACCAATCAAAATAACGTCTGGCGCTTCCCTTAGCGCATTTTTCAATGCATTTTCATACGATAAGGTATCAATCCCAACTTCGCGCTGTTGAACCACGGATTTGTCGTGATTATGGATAAATTCCAATGGATCTTCAATTGTTAAAATGTGTGAAGCAGAATTTCGGTTTCGATGACCAATCATCGCTGCGAGGGTAGTAGATTTACCAGAACCTGTCGCACCGACAACCAGAACCAGTCCCCTTTTTTCCATAATGACATCACCCAACACAGGTGGTAGATTCATTTCTGAAAAATTCGGGATTGTAGTCTGGATATAACGAATGACAATTGATGGCTCACCCCGCTGGCGAAAAATATTTACCCTGAATCGACCGACACCTTTTAAAGGCACGGCGAAATTCATTTCCATAATTTCTTCAAACTCCATGGCCTGCTCTTCATTCATTAATGAATTAGCCATTTCTTTCACATCACCTGGTGCAAGCTTTTCCGTACCGATTGGGCGAATGACACCTTGTATTTTTATGTGCGGCTCTGTGCCTGTACAAAAGAAAAGGTCTGATGCTTTTTTTTCAGCCATCAATTTCAAATAGGGAGTCATGTCCATGGATTTTTCCTCTTAACCTTATGCGTTTTAGTCGTTAATTCAATCTTATACGATATGTTTCAGCTAGCGAAATTTCTTTTGTTCGAGCACGAGCCAATGCATTGTCAGTCAATGGCACCATGCCCTCAGCCAATGCTTGTTCATAAATAGCGGTAGTTGCTACATTGGGTTGAATGATGTCTCTAATTGCATCGTTGACACGCAACAACTCATACACTGCCATCCGGCCACTCACACCAGTATGATCGCAATGATCACAGCCCGTACCATAATAAAATTGCTCATCTAGTGGAACATTTAATGATTCTCGAATCAAATGATCTACCGGCTCAACCGCTAAACAATGAGGGCAATTTTTTTTCACCAGTCGTTGTGCTAACACGCCTAACAAAGAACCATTAAGTAAATAAGGTTCTACACCCATTTCCAATAGTCGTGTTATCGCACCGGCTGCATCGTTTGTATGTAATGTACTTAAGACCAAATGCCCTGTTAACGCACTTTCTACAGCAATTTTTCCTGTTTCCTGATCACGAATTTCACCGACAAGAATGACATCTGGATCATGTCGCAAAATATTACGCAATGCTCTAGCGAAGGTGTAGCCTGTAGCATGATTTATCTGGATTTGCTCAATACCATCCATATGATATTCAACGGGATCTTCTACCGTAATAATATTAACATTTTGTTTCTGCACTTCGCCCAGTGCAGCATAAAGTGTTGTAGATTTACCCGATCCCGTCGGTCCAGTGACCAAAAATATGCCATTACTTTTATGTAACAAGTCTCTGAATACATCTTCATCATGTTTGCTGAAGCCTAGCTCAGACACTGATTTCAATCCAACATTGGCATTAAGCAGTCGAATAACAACGCTTTCGCCTTCGACTGTTGGCATGATAGAAATTCGCATGTCGACCACGTAATTATCACTACGCACACAGCTACGACCATCCTGAGGGACACGTCTTTCAGCGATATCCATGCCTCCAAGAATTTTAATTCGGCTCACTACTGCTGCTAACAATGATTTACTAAAGAAACGAATGGTTGTTAGCGTGCCATTCAATCGATAGATCAATTCAACATTTTTTTCTCGTGGACGAATGTGAATATCTGACGCTTTACGATCGATTGCATCACGAATGATATTACTGACAAGACGTACGATAGGTCGTTCACTACCGAGTCGCTCCAGCTCCTGTTCCTCTGCCGGTTCATCATGATTATCCATGGATTCCAAAGCCAGCTCATCGTCCTGAATACCATAATATTGCTGTACAGCCCATTGCACGTCTTTCAGACTGGCGACTGCAATGTCGACGTGAAGTCCGGTGATAAATCCTAATGATTGATAGATATCCTGCTGCATAGGATTCGCCATCGCAACAAGCAAGTGAGGATTTTTCAATCTAAGTGGAATAACGTTATTATTTCGTGCGAATTCAGCGGGGACAAGTACCAATGCCTCCTCATCAAATTCATAATCATGCAAACTGACAAATGGCAATCCTAAACGGTCTGCCAGTTTTCGCCGTGATTGCTCTTCGGTTGAATTGGCATCAGAAGAGGGAGATTTTGATGTCTCAATTGGCTTTCTCGTCGCCTTTAAAGCAGCATCTAAAGCATCAGAAAGACTATCATCTGCAACGTCAGATTTTACAGTTTGTTTCTCATCGCCGGTTGACACATCAAATCCCTAAAACTTAATCGTTATATTTCATTTTAACAGTATCGACCATCGGTAATGTAGCCAGATCAGACATTAATGTGTCTGTCGGAGTTACTTTCCAATCCTCACCTAAATAAAGTCGTGTGCGGGCATTTTGATTTCTATAATCTACTTCTAAAGGCGTTAATCCTTCTCGAAATGGACCTAATGTATTTTGCAATGTTTCTATCCAGTCATGGCTACCCGTTTTATTATCAACACTCACAACTAGTGCTTTGCCACACATTTCACGTGCTCTGGCCATGTCGTACACTGTTTCTGCTGTCGCAGCCAAACCCCCAGTGAAATTATCCTGTCCAATCTTACCCTGAATCACCACCAGCTTATCGGGTTGAATCAAGGTTTGATACTGCTCGTACACTTCTGCAAAGACTCGTACTTCCAGCCGGGCTGTTTGATCATCCAAAGTAATAAATGCCATTCTTCCACCGTTTTTACCTTTCATGGTACGAATTGCTACAATTAATCCTGCTGTAATCACAGGAATTTCATTTCGCTGGTACCCTTTTGATTCAGGCGCATCCAGTTCATTGATTTTTTTTGGAATAAATTTCGCTAATTCAGCCGCATATCGATCAATAGGATGTCCGCTCAAATACAATCCCAAGGTTTCTTTTTCAGCAATCAACAGTTGTTCTTCAGACCAGAGAGGGGCTTCGACTAATGGCTCTTCTACATGTTCCTGTTCATCAACTGTCATCAAGCCAAACATGTCATTTTGACCGCTGTCATGATTCTCACGATGTTGTTCTGCAATTTGTAGTGCCTTGCTTAAACTAGCTTCAAGGCTTGCACGATGTCCGCCTAATGAATCTAAGGCACCGGATTTGACTAATGAGTCCATGACCCGGCGATTGATCTTTTTCATATCAACACGCTGACAGAAATCATACAAACTGGTGAATGGTTTCCCTCGTTCACGTTCAGCGACAATGCCAGCTAATGCGGCTTCACCCACCCCTTTGATTGCACCCATGCCATAACGAATGCTTTTTTCATCAGCAACGGTAAACTGGATCTTGCTGTGATTCACATCCGGTGGCAAGACAGTCAGCTTCATATCCCGACAATCATCAATCAAACCCACTATCTTATCGGTATTATCCATATCAGCTGATAATACTGCAGCCATGAATGCAGATGGATAGTGCGCCTTTAACCATGCCGTTTGATAGGCAACCAATGCGTACGCTGCCGAGTGAGATTTGTTAAATCCGTACTCAGCAAACTTTTCCATCAAATCAAAAATGGGGCCCGCTGTCTTTTCATCAATATTACGACCTTGAGCACCTTGCAAAAACAGTTGTCGTTGCTGAGCCATTTCTTCCGCTTTTTTCTTACCCATAGCTCGGCGTAACATATCCGCGCCACCGAGACTATAACCCGCCAGCACCTGGGCAATCTGCATCACCTGTTCCTGATAAACGATAACCCCATAGGTAGGTTTCAATACCGGCTCAAGATCGGGATGAGGATAATCCACTCTGGCACGACCATGTTTACGATTAACAAAGTCATCAACCATGCCCGACTGCAATGGTCCCGGCCTAAACAAAGCCACCAAAGCCACAATATCTTCAAAGGTATCGGGTTGTAGGCGTTTAATCAGTTCTTTCATTCCGCGTGATTCAAGCTGGAAAATCGCTGTGGTTTCACAACGCTTGAGTAAGGCATAAGTAGCATCATCATCTAATGGTAAATTGATGATATCGATTTTGGCGGCTTCGTCTTCTGGCAACATGGCTTTAACATTTTTCACCGCCCAATCAATAACGGTCAGTGTTTTCAGACCCAAAAAGTCAAACTTAACCAGACCGACACTTTCAACATCATCTTTATCATATTGTGATACCAGACCAGCACCATTCTGTTCACAATAGATCGGGGTATATTCTGTTAATGCTTTTGGAGCAATGACCACCCCACCTGCATGTTTACCAACATTACGCGTCAGTCCTTCCAACTGTAGGGCCAGATCAATCAGCGTTTTGACATCTTCCTCTTTGTCGTAACGTTCTTTCAACAAAGGTTCCTGTTCCATAGCCTTGGTCAAGGTCATTTTAAGTTCAAATGGCACCAACTTGGCCAAACCATCAACTAAACCATAGGGATAGCCTAAAACACGCCCTACGTCACGCAATACCGCTTTAGCAGCCATGGTGCCATAGGTAATGATCTGCGATACATGATCACGGCCATAATGTTGTGACACATATTCAATAACCCTGTCTCGGCCTTCCATACAAAAGTCGATATCAAAGTCAGGTAACGATACCCGCTCAGGGTTCAAAAAGCGTTCAAACAGCAGGTCATACTGCAATGGATCAATATCGGTAATTTTTAGTGCGTACGCAACTAGGGATCCGGCACCCGATCCCCGGCCAGGTCCAACTGGAATCTGATTGTTTTTAGACCACTGGATAAAATCGGCAACGATTAAAAAATAACCCGGAAAACCCATCTCATTGATAACGTCCAATTCAACCTGTAATCGATCTTCATACGTTGAACGATTTTGCTCACGGCTCTCTGAATCAGGAAACAAAACGGGTAACCGTTCTTCCAAACCTTTATAGGATTCCTGAGTGAAGAATTCAGCAATAGTCATCCCTTCTGGCACAGGGAAATCAGGTAGAAAATGCTCTCCCAGTGTCAATTCAACATTACACCGCTTAGCAATTTCTATGGTATTTTCAATCGCTTCCGGTATATCACTGAACAACGCCACCATTTCAGCCGGTGTTTTGAGGTATTGTTGTTCTGAATAATGCCTGACTCGGCGTGGGTCATCGAGCAATCGTCCTTCATTAATACATACTTTTGCTTCATGTGCTTCAAACTGATCTGGGGTAAGAAAACGGACATCATTGGTCGCCACGACTGGCAAATCATGTCTAACAGCTAAATCAAGTGCGGCATTGATGTAGCGCTCTTCATCACCTCGTCCAGTGCGAATCAACTCCAGATAGAATCTATCTGGAAACAATGCTTGCCAATGAGCGACAATGGCTTCTGTTTCTTCAGTCAGATTATTCAGTAACGATCGCCCAAGAATCCCTTCACGACCACCAGCCAGACAAATTAACCCATCAGTTTGACCCTCCAGCCACTCCAGATCCAGCATCGGTACACCAAGGTGCTGACCTTCAATATAGGCTCGTGATAACAATCGCGACAAATTATGATAACCCGTCATATCCTGACAAAGCACAACAAAACGACTGCTCTTTTTGGAATCATCAGGGTCGCGTAATCGCAAATCAGCGGCAAGTATGGGTTTAACGCCTGCTTGTTGCGCAGCTGTGTATACCTTCACTGCAGCAAACAAATTATGCTGATCGGTCACTGCAACCGCTGGCATTCCAGCCTCAGCTACTGATTTTATCAACGGTTTAATTCGAACTAAGCCGTCCACCAATGAATAATCGGTGTGAAGGTGTAAATGAATAAACTGATCAGACATATAAGGCGTATTAGCTCAAAATGTGTACAAAAATCATCACGATTTTCATTTAAGGGAAACGAACGGGATCAGGTTTCACACCACGACCCAACGTGGCATCGACAATAGATTCTGCCTCTTTTTTCCCCATGGCCAGTGCTTGTGCTTCTGACATGGCAGGTTTAAAGCCTGTTGGTGGTGCACCTGCATCCACGTGTTGTCGCAAATATAAAGTCTGCGTTGGATAAGCAAACTCAACATCGAGCTGTTTTGCCAACCGTAAAATATCAAGCAGAAAACGATGACGCTCACGCAGTTCAGTATTCCAGTCCGGTGTTTCCCAGAACACATAAACTAAAATATCCAGAGAAGCAGCACCATACTCATTGAAATACACTTGGTAATAATCTTTCCGCATATATGGATGTAGCTGGATCAATGCCCTTACACCTTCGCAAAATGCCTCAATCTTTTCAGGTGATGTGTCGTAGGTCAGGGCAAGCATCGTTTTCATTCGGCGATAACGACGCGCGCCCATATTATCAATCTTGGTGTTGGTAAGAACAGAATTTGGCAGGGTTACCAATGAGTTATAAAAGGTTCTGATTCTGGTACTTCTAAAGCCGACTTCTTCTACCGACCCTTCTACATTGTCGATAATCACCCAATCACCAATATGAAAAGGACGATCCAGCAAAACCGTTAATGATCCAAAGAAATTACCAAGCAAGTCTTTGGCTGCCAAAGCAAACGCCAAACCACCAAGCCCCAAACCTGCCAACAGGCTTGTGACGTTGATATTCAGATTATCTGCAGCAAACACTACCCCAATTACCACAACAAAGACTTTTAAACTTTTGGTGATCATCGGTACCAGCAAATCATCAAACTTATTATCTGTCGTCAGTGCCTGCCTTGTTAAAAATGCATCAAAAATAGCGACAAAACGAAAAGCACTCCAGATACCAGACAGGCTCACTAACAACTTCACTGCTACCAACAAAACCACTAATGCGGTATCCGGCAGCCCAAGAAGACCTAAGCCTGCCCACCAAATCAGTGCCATCGCCATTAGCCCTAATGGTCTGAGCACCGTATTATCAAGATCTTTAAAAGCGGGATGCTGCTGTTTCCACCTTATGACATTTTTTGACAGTATCCAGGCTACAATCTTATCCGCTATCGACCCAATCACAATGATTAAAAACATCCCTAACCATTGCCAATATTCCAGCAAAATGCCACCTTTAAACGTCTCTGGTAACCATGAACGAAATTTAATGTGGAACGGTAATGCCATCTGCGGATCTTTAGAACCGAATTTTGCTGGTTTTTCCAGTAAACCTTCTAGAACACTAGGTAATACAGCGACTGTTTGTTTGCTGAATAGCCAACGCCCATCATCCAGTTTTGTAATTTCAACCTTTCCCTGTGAGTATTTTCCAAAAATATAGCTGTTATCCTTTGGCTCTCGAGGTATTGAGCTGTACACCACTTTTTTACTACGCTCAATGACAGACGATAAAGTACGAGCAAGCTCACGACCTCGACTTTCACGTATCAACTCGCTGATATCAGACAAATCTAATGTTGAAGTCGCCAGATCTATTTGTTCTTTTTGTCCCTCTGATACCGCCTGCATTGCCGTAATAAAGGTTCGCATCGTCTCACGAGGATTACTCAATGATTCAGGTACTTCTACTTGCTGCCCTATCTCAGTATCGGCAATCACAGCATTTTCAGCATTGACCTCTGTAATAACTGGGGCTGCATGAATAGCAGTACCACAAAACAGTAGGCTAAAAACTAACAGCCACATAGTCATCATCATTTTCATGCTAAATCTAACTCCAACTCTGGATCTGGGGCGTAACTCAACACCGTTTTAGCAGCATCCTTCCATTCCTGACTAGCCAACAACTCATCGCGGTTTAAACCATGGCGACCATGTAGACGAATAAGGCGCATATTTCTAACCGGATCATCTTTAATTTTCAAGCCATCAATTACCTGAACTACGCTTTCAGGGTTATTGCATAGCAATACCATATCGCAACCGGCAGATAAGGCCGCTTCCGCGCGAGCGAGACTATCACCTATCATTGCCGCACCTTCCATACTAAGATCATCACTTAATACTGCGCCCTGAAATCCCAATCTGTCACGAAGAATTTCCTTAATCCAGAAAGGTGAAAATCCTGCTGGCAAATCGTCACTTTGCTCATAAACAATATGTGCCGGCATAATGCCCGCTAGCTCTGAATGGCATAAACGTCTAAATGGCAACATATCAGCCTGCAGCATGTCTTCAAAATGACGCGAATCAACTGGTAAATCCAGATGCGAATCCACTTCAACAGCACCATGTCCAGGAAAGTGTTTGCCAACTGCTGGCATCCACGCACGTTTCATTCCCTGTATATAGGCTCCAGCCATAGCAGATACGGCTTCAGGATCACGATGGAAGGCGCGGTCACCAATCACTTCACTGACACCATAGTCCAGATCTAACACCGGTGCATAACTGAAATCAACGCCAACAGATCGTAATTCTGCAGCCATTAACCAACCGGTTATCTCAGCTCGCTCCAATGTTTGCTTAGGATGCTGCATGTAGTGTTTACCCAACGCACCCACTGGAGGTAATCGAGTAAAGCCTTTTCTAAAGCGTTGTACACGACCACCTTCATGGTCGACAGAAATCAAAAGATGAGGATCACGTAATGCTCGGATATTTTCTGTCAGTGCAGAAATTTGTTCGGGAGATTGATAGTTACGGCTAAATAAGATGACACCACCAACCAGCGGGTGCCGCAATATGTCACGTTCCTGTTCGCTCAGCTCCAAACCAACAAGATCGACCATTAACGGGCCTAATGTCATACATGCACCTCAAAAAAATCACTACTTTACTCATGGATCAACACCTTGGTTCCAGCTTTCACTAACTCAAACAAAGCAAGAAGATCCTTGTTTCTCATTCGGATACAACCATGTGATAGCGGCTCACCCATAGGCAAACTATCAGGACAACCATGAATGTATATATAGCGTTGCATTGTATCAACATTTTCCAAACGATTTCTGCCAAGTTCAAGACCACTTAGCCATAAAATCCGGGTTAATATCCAGTCACGTTCAGGAAACTGTTGCCCTAACTCATCTGTATAAATTTTACCGGTAGGACGTCTGCCCACAAAAATGGTGTTTTCAGGTTGCCCGGCACCAATACACGCTCGAATTTGATGCAATCCTCTTGGCGTACACCCACTGTCTTTTTGCTCACCGACACCATTCAATGCTGTGGATACCTGTGCTTCAAATACAAGTTCATTGTCTTCAATTAATTGGCAGTGCTGTTCAGTAATTGAGATATTGAGCATTAACATCACAGTCTTCATTTAACGTTAAAAATTACAATAGGTTCTGTCATCTTTGGTCTTAATAATGCCCCATCCCGATAAACATACCGTTAAATAGGCTGCCCAATAACATAAATAGTACTGAACCAAAAAAACTCAGAATAATAAATGCCGGAATAGCGGCAATGGATGCTTTAACCATAAAAATGACCATTGACCAAAATGGCATCTTGATATCAATAATATTTACATGGGTGGTATTGTCGTTATCCATTATTTTCCCCTTTCTCGTTAATCCGGTTCATTAATACTATCTATAACCGATAGGGGGGAAGATTCCCTTTTAATTTAAGTCTATCAAAGTTCAGTCTGACACACTGCCATCACGACTACGGTTATATGGTGAATACAATAACACCAATATAAACAAAGCAATAGCTGCAAACCACAATGACCAATCGTAACTTACATTCTGGTCACGATGCTCACTATTTTGTTCTAGTGTATTTATCAATGATGTTGGTTTTGAAGGTGAGATAACATACTCAAAGTCCAACATCGTTGCCAACTGTTTGATATGAGACTGTTTCAGTGATGACAAATGCTCAGTTCTTGATACTCCACCACCTAACTCCTCACTAACATCTCCTCGACTAGCGGCATAAACGTCTTGATGCAACACTTCATTTTCTTGCCAGAAACCGACATCATTGCCATCAAGATCATGTTTGGGAATGGGTACTAATTTATCGCCACCTACCCCAACAAATACACCTGAAACCTGACCGGCCGACCCCTTATATTTAGGATAGAGTGTTTTATGTAGCGGTGGAGATTCATGGCCATCGGTAATGAACACCACACTTGGTTTTGGTTTCATTAATTTCGCCTGATCTATTGCTGTGAAAGCGGCTTTAGAGATTTCACTCGATAATGCCCATGCCATAGGGCCATTTATTTTATCGATCATTTGAGTGAGGTCATGATAACTATCACACACTTCGACCGGATTCATTAAGATCAAACTACGTGATTCACTAAATACAGCTAAACCCACATGAGAGCCACAAGGCAGGGTTTGTAATGTTTGCCGCGTGTAGTCTTTTGCCCACGTTAATCGACTGATAGTGTCACTATCTTTCTCAACATCCACCACATCCATACTTTGAGTAATATCCAGTACAAACAGTAAATCCATCACTTTTATGGTTCGATCTGTTCGTGGAAACCACAGTGCCGACATTATCAAAAACAATACCAACAACATAAGCAATGCCGAAGCAGTAATACGTGATTGATAGGACAATCTCATGGTAAATCGACTCTGAAACCGACGGTTTTAATTTTTCTGCTAAATGTTTTTTTCTTGTCAGAAAGCTTAGCATCAGCAGGTTGTTCTGGCGCCATGAGTAATGCGAGCTCCAGATTAAAACGCACATCCCATAATGATGAGTCTAGTAGTAATGCCGAACGGTAATCTTGTTTTGCAAGTTCTATTAAAGAAGATCGTTTAGCATTATCCTTAGCCAACGCCTGTGCTTCACGCAAATGAAGATTACCTCTATTGAAATAGGCGGTCGCTTGTAGCCTGAGATCATCAGTTGTAACCAGCTTAGTCAAACGATCTAATGCCAGCAACGATTTGCCCAACTCCGCTTCATTATAAGCTTGTGCAAATTGCGCCATAGCGTGTTCTGGCACCTGCTCATACTCGCTTACATTACTTATAAAATGATTAATTTTATTATCCTGCCACAATGCTAATCCTACACGACCTGCCGCCACTAAACTTACTATCGCAATAACAACTAATAACCAATGCGCCAGACGTAATACTTTATTCATGTGCTTTTCTCACTCCCCATGCCGTATAGAACTGTGCCATCACTAATAACAGCATGGCTAACAATGCCCCCCAAAAGAAAGGTATCATTTTTTGCTCGCGCGGCAATGTTTGTTCCACAATTAAGGTTTGGTATTCTTGTTTGTCTATTTCATCTATCGCCTCTGAAAAGCTCTTTAGTGATTCAATTTCAAAAGCGCGATATGGTATTTCTAGTGATTTAAAAAACCTATGTAGCTTCCTTTCTGGTGTGGTCGTCCATCGCTGATTATCATTTGCGGATTCTTCCAATGTCATGCCTGTCACAGAACGCATATACAACCAGTACAGTGACAAGTTTTCGCGTTTATACAAGGCTGTGATTTGTCTTTTAGCTTCTTCATCAAATTCTTGACCGCCATCGGACACTAACAACACAATGCGTGAGCCGCGATAAGTTTGCCCTTCGTACATCTCAGCCGCTTTAATTAATGCATTGGCAATATTAGTTTCGGACAACCCCTTACCTAAAGCGCTGGCATTAATCGTCGCATTTATAGTCGCTTTGTTATATGTCAAAGGCAGCAAATCAAGTGCCTGATCGCTAAATAATACAAAGCCAAAACGATCATCTGGACGTTTATTAACAAACTCGAGTAAATATTTTTTAGCCACCCGCCTTTTACTATCGCTTTTGCCTACACTACGCATCAGTAATTGCCCTTTAATAGCAAAGGCATCATCCATGCTACGGCTACGATCGACTAACACGATAACTTCTGCACCTGAACCAACTCGCTCAATTTTTTTCTCTGGAATATAAGGCTCTGCCAGTGACAAGATCAAACATGACAACACCAGTGAAGCTAATACTTTAAGCGTACTTCCTATCACATTAGATAACGGGTCAATCGGTACAAAATGACTCCATGCCACGATCTTGTCTTGATTATGGGTAAACCAAGGTAACAAAATTAAAGGCAGTAGTAACAGCATCATAGGTGATGCCCATTGTAGCCCCAACAATGTCATGCCATTTTCTCTCTAGAACGACATGCTTTAGCTAATTTTTTCACTTCATTTACACTGGGTCCTTGTCCTGCTTGCCGAGTAAAAAAGTGCTCTGCTGAATGTTGATAGAATGTATCAATGTCATCTTTCAATGGCATTAGCCAAGAATGTCGTTCTAACAATTGATCAAGGTCTCCATAAACCACTATCGTACCCGCAGTGCGATTGAACGCAGTATGTAAAATTCGAGATGCCTGATCTGGCTTCACCGAACGCTGCCAATTTAGTCTGGATAAGTCATGCAGTGCCTGTGCAAAAGGTTGACGATTTTTAGGCTTCCACCCAAAGTGCCACAATGCTAATACCAAGCCAGAAAGAAATGTAATCACTGTAAACAACTTCAATTGCTTCTTAGTTTTAGTTGTATCTATCAGTGTTGGACTAAAATCTGTTTTTGCGATTAGTTTTCCAGTTCCATCCTCATCAATTGATGCTAATGACGGTCCAATAGTCAACGATACTGATTGAATCACAACCCACTCCTCATTTAGGAGTTTTATATTGAATTTCGGCGTAGCAATTAAGGTGTTTTTAGTCGGTACATTTATTACCTGATAGTTGAAAATTAATGATTGCGCTGTGTCATCAATATCTTTCAAATATAGCCATGTACCATAGCGTTTACCCTGTTGAGGTAAACTACTTAAATCAATACCATCCTTCAGGGTGGATACATCAACCTGAACATTGACCTCATCACCCAGCAACAAACCCCATGAACGCTCTACCGTCACATTCACTGTTTGCTGAGCCATGATGACACTTGAAAAAACACTGCTCCAGAGCAGCATCAATAGCCTCATAAAACAAGGATTTCTCATTATTAATTCCTGCCTAAAAAGTACTGTGTTAATTGTTCACCCGTTACATCACCTTCTGCAAACAAAGGTCTAACACGGTGTCGCATAAAACAGGCGGTTAACTGTTCAAAGTGTTCATCCATCGTTTTTTGCCATCGTTTTTTAATACTGGGGCGCATCCAGACACTGCGTCGCTCACCCGTTTCTGCATCACGCATTTCAGTCCATCCAGCATGTGATGGCAAATGATTGACATCATCGTGTTTCCAAACAATAGGGATAACCGTATAACGTGACAGTTGTCGAAAAGCTTTATCAACCACCTCAATATCACAACAAAAGTCTGAGGCTAAAAATACGATTGCATGTGTACTGGTGATCATATTGGCAGCGCTGATTAAACCATTCACACCCGCAGATTTAGCTGGGGTAGCATCACGAATCATATCCGCAGCCAATAAAGGCATACTCCGTTGACGGGTCGGCATCATAGAAACATCACGTCGCAAGTCCGAATCAAAGCCTGCCAGAGCAAAACGGTCACCCAATCCAATGGCTGAATGGGCAATTAAATGCGTTAAATTGGCTAACTGATTATGATTAACATTTGATATTGCCATTGAGCGTGATAAATCAGCCATCATCCACAAAGTAATTGGTGATCGCTGCTGATAGCGCCTGACTAACCAACTATTCTCCCCAGTCGACAGATTATTACGTAAGCTCGCCCGTAAATCTAACCGCCGGGGATCAGGATAATCAAATAAGTCGGCAAATCCTGCAAAGCGATCCCCTGTCCCTAGCGATGTACCCGTATGAGCACCTGGAATATGGCCAAATACATTGTGTGGGTAACGATAATTAAACTCGTCGTGTGCCTGTTCACTCATGGTAACAATGCCTATTTACTTAAAATGATGTATGAAACATATTTTAAGGTGTCGAAATATGGTTACGTAATGCCTCTACAAACAAAGGCATTATGTGCTCACGTCGACCTTCATAAACAGGTGATAAAAACACGCGATGTGTTAATGCCGGCAATAGCACCGCATGCACATCATCAGGCAACACATGATCTCGCCCAGCTAACCAGGCAGAGACTTTAGCCGCACGAACCATGGCTGACATGCCTCGAACACTGGCCCCCGCCACTACTAGATCTTCCATATAAACATCGGGTATTTCAATGCCAAATTTATGGGGTTCCCATGTGGCATCCCATATCCTGACGATATAATCTTCAATCTCTTCAGATACAAAAATTGCTTGTTGAATATCGTGATCCAACGCGTTAAGTTCTGAATAATCGAGCAAAGGTTCTGATAATGTACTTAATAAAGCATCAACATCATGAAATTTAGGATCAAAGATTAACTGCTTGCGAACCGCTACATCCAATGGATTTGAAATTCCAATTTCAAATAGAAAGCGATCTCTAGCCGCCGCACTAAGCTCAAAAGTCTCTTCTTTCTCGACAGCATTACGATCAGCAAACACCACCATGTGAGGGAATTTATATTCACGACCAAAGGCCTCAGCACTGCGCTCTGCCATTGCCCTTAATAATAAGGATTGAACCTGGGGTCGCGCACGATTAATTTCATTAAAGAAAAAAACAGCGGTATCTTCACCGTGAGAAATAAGTGGGCCTGGGTCGATGACCGGTTTACCATCACCATCAACCCAAGCACTATAGAGTAAGTCATTCGGCATTAAATCAACGCTACCTTCAATACGGCCAAATGCGCCGCCTAAAGCTTTAGAAAATGCACGCAGCAAGGTAGTTTTACCAACACCAACACCACCTTCCAGCAATACATGTCCTCGTGCATGCAATGCAATTAAAATCAGTCTAATTGCTTGCTGTTGTCCAATGACAACTGTATTAACAACTTGCTCTAGAGCTAAAGCCTTATCCCGAGCTGATTGCAATCGTTGATTTCCTGCCATGTTTTACCCTCTTTGTAATTCAATATTTCAATATTATGCGGCTATAAAAGACTGCACAAAAGTATAGGCAATCCAGACAAAACCAACGGTAGTTATGATAAAGCTAATGCCAGACAATACTTTCCAGATCATTTTATCCCAGAAGTTTTCATCTAATGCAGCAACAACAAAAATAGTTGGGTTGGTAAATCCACCAATAGCAACACACCAGCAGGCAATGACAGGTAAATCAATTGAAGCGCCAGTAGCAACACCATAAAATCCTAAATTAAAAACTGCCATCAAAGCATAGTCGACATGCGCTCGGATCATGGTTGCAAAATCAAATTTCCCGTCAACGCCGGGTATTGGGTACCATTTTGCGAACGTCATTAGCCATGCTGATAAAATGACAGCCATCATTGTTGCCGCAGCACCAATTAATAAAATTTCCATTCTCTACTCCTTACCTAATAATTATTATTTAATTACACACTAAGCTTAAATAGCTTGCTCGTAATAATAACCTTAAATTTGTCTGACAATGTCGGGCAAATTTCCCTATGATGTATTTTTGTCTTTAATGATGTCTTGCTAAGTCATAGACTAATTGGAATATCGCCTGTTTAATTAAGCCGCACTCTATGAATCTAAAAATACAACTTTTGTATCGGATCTTGTTGATCGCATTGCTTTGTTTAATGTCCAGCGCTTTTTATCTGCTCTACCAAACAGACAAACAAGCGATGTCTGAAGTGAAGTTTTCTGCCAATCGCATTGAAAAACAAATGAATTCTCAACTTTTACAGATGTTTGCCAGAAATGACTTTACCAGCACATTTCCAGATACTGCGTTATGGCAGGACATAAGTAGTTTGTCCGGTTCCTGCATTCAGTTTGTATCTCATTCACAAAGTCGACAACGCAACCTGTGCAATCAGACAATTGAAGAAGAGCGCACATGGCCGTCCTGGTTTGGCTCGTTGTACCAACAGTTTTTTAATCCTGATTATGAAATCAAAAAAAACATTTCGTTTAATGCCATGCCCTATGGTTCTATCGTTGTGACATTAAATACACATATTGAAACAGCTCGTGCCTGGAACAATCTGCGGGCATTAATTGACGTTCTGTCAGTGAGCATCCTCGCTCTGTGTATATTGGTTTTTTTCACCATTAACAGGATGTTAAAACCCGCTCAATTAATAGTGACTGGTCTGGAAAAAATGCGTGATGGTCAGTTAGATATCCGATTACCTTCATTTGATGTCATTGAGTGGAAGCGTACCAGTGAAGCCATTAATCAACTCGCCGTTAGTCAAGAGCAGATCATCGCTGACAATAAGCAACTTGCCCTTAAATTGATGAATATTCAGGAAGAGGAGCATCGATATATTGCTCGAGAATTACATGATGAGTTTGGTCAATGCTTAGCCGGCATTAATGCGGTAACAACGTCTATTAATCAGACTGCAAAAACAGAGTGCCCATCACTGGCTTCTGAAACTGCATCCATTAGCCATATTACGCATCACATGATGGATGTTTTACGTAGTCTGTTAACTCGCCTTCGACCAGCGGAAGTGGATGATTTAGGCTTAACTACCAGTTTGAAAAAACTAGTTAACAGCTGGAACAATCGTTCAAACGACACAACTCAATACCAGATCGCATTTAATGGTGACTTTGATCAATTACCTGAACCGTTACCTGTCAATATTTATCGCATTGTTCAAGAATGCCTGACTAACGTCGCTAAACATGCCAAAGCCTCCAATGCGGAAGTGAATTTCAACTATCAATCACAACAAATGATTCAACTCTCGGTAAACGATAATGGCATTGCTGAACCAGAATCATTTGATAATGCCACTGGAGTTGGCTTACTGGGTATTAGAGAACGTGTCTCTGCTCTGGGTGGTCATTTAGTGCTTGAGCATCCGGAATCAGGTGGTTTATCCGTAACCATAACCATTCCTGTTCAATTACAACAAAGTCATCATCAATGAATGAATCAAAGTCCCCTATTACAATATTATTAGTAGATGACCACGCTATTGTACGTGAAGGTTATCGGTCTCTTCTTCAAAAACAGGAAAACATGTCCGTTGTGGCTGAGGCCAGTGATGGTGCACAGGCTTATATGCTCTATAAAAAACACAAACCGACAATTGTTGTTATGGATATTTCAATGCCTGGACAAGGTGGTCTGGAGGCTATTTCAAGGATTATTCAACTGGACCCAACCGCCAGAATTCTTGTATTCAGCATGCATCAAAACCCAAGCTTCGCCATTCAAGCAACTCGTGCTGGTGCATTAGGCTATGTCACTAAAAGCAGTGATCCCGAGGTATTAATTCGTGCAATACAGGAAGCCTTTCAGAGAAAGTTGACGCTCAGTTCAGACATTGCACAGGCTCTAGCATTAGAAAAATTCGGGACAGAGTCGGCAGCTCTTGAACAATTAACCGTACGTGAATTTGAAATACTTCGTATGTTAGTAGAAGCAAAATCAAGTGCTAATATCGCAACAACATTGAATATCAGCCCTAAAACAGTCGCTAATACACACTACATTATTAAACGAAAATTAGGTGTCAGCAGTGATATTGAACTGACGCGATTAGCAATAAAAATGAATCTGGTGAATTTACTAGAGTTGGTTGAGGCAGGCTAATGCCAATGCCTGTCTCAACCACTTTACATTAGTTCATTTACTGTCTTATTAGATAGTCAAATGTTCCTAATGCTGCTCTAGCACCATCCCCCATCGCCATAATGATTTGTTTGTATGGGATGGTGGTGACATCACCTGCAGCAAATACACCAGGAAGTGACGTCATGCCATGTGCATCGACTTCGATTTCACCGTACTGGCTCAATTCAATGGTATCTTTTAGCCAATCCGTATTGGGTACCAGTCCAATCTGTACAAAGATACCCGCCAACTCAAGATGATGCATTTCATCGGTAGCGCGATCTTTATAGTCTAGGCCTGTTACTTTTTGACCATCTCCAGTAACTTCTGTTGACTGAGCTTCAGTAATCACGGTGACATTATCCAAACTGAATAGTTTTTTCTGTAACACAGCATCAGCACGTAACTTAGTGTCGAATTCCAGCAAGGTGACATGACCAACGATACCAGCCAGATCAATCGCTGCTTCAACACCCGAATTACCGCCACCAATGACAGCGACAGACTTGCCTTTGAATAAAGGGCCGTCACAATGCGGGCAATACGCCACACCATGTCCTCGATATTCCCTCTCACCCGTTATATTCATTTCCCGCCAACGAGCACCCGTAGCGACAATCACAGCCTTACTTTGTAATGTCGCACCACTTTCTAATTCCACATTGATGACATTGCCATTTGCAACCAGCTTCTGTGCACGTTGCAAATTCATAATATCAACATCGTATTCTTTAACGTGTTCTTCTAGTGCCGCAACCAGTTTTGGTCCTTCAGTTTCTTTGACTGAAATGAAGTTTTCAATCGCCATGGTATCCATCACCTGACCACCAAAACGTTCAGCAACGATTCCAGTACGTATACCCTTACGTGCAGCATAAACTGATGCAGCAGCACCAGCAGGGCCGCCACCGATAATCAATACATCAAAGGGATCTTTCTGACTGATTTTCTCAGCTTCACGTTCTACTGCACTCGTATCCAGTTTTGCAATAATTTCTGGCAAACTCATACGGCCCTGGCCAAATACTTCACCGTTTAAATAGACAGTAGGAACAGCCATAATCTGACGTTCATCCACTTCTTGCTGGAATAAAGCACCATCAATCATCACATGACTGATGTTCGGATTAAAGACAGACAGCAAATTTAGTGCCTGAACAACTTCTGGGCAATTCTGGCAAGACAGTGAAATGTATGTCTCGAACTCAAAAGAACCTTGTATTCCTTTAATTTGTTCAATTACTTCTGGCTCAACTTTTGCCGGATGTCCGCCCACATGTAGTAGCGCAAGAACCAAAGAGGTAAATTCATGCCCCATTGGGATACCAGCAAAACGAATATTTTCATGTCCATCAGGCTGAGTGACCAGAAATGATGGCTTACGTTCGTTATCGTTATTCTCTACAAAAGTCACCTTGTCAGACAGTAATGCAATCTCTTGAAGTAACTCGCGTACTTCAGCTGATTTTGCACTATCATCCAGTGAGCCAACTAATTCTATAGGTCGCTTTACATTTTCAAGATAACTTTTTAATTGTGCTGATATGGCTGCTTCTAACATGACTTATCCATATTGTTGGGTTAAGGAACTTGTCTGGGCAATAATGCCCAGACAAGTTTTTTCAAATATTAGATCTTGCCAACTAGATCTAATGATGGAGCCAATGTTTCTTCACCTGGCTGCCATGATGCAGGACAAACTTCACCGTCATGCGACGCAACATATTGTGCTGCTTGAACTTTGCGAACAAGTTCTTTTGCGCTACGGCCGATACCCAAGTCATGAACTTCACACACTTTGATTTCACCTTCAGGGTTAATCACAAACGTACCACGTAAAGCGAGACCTTCTTCTTCAATCATCACTTCAAAGTTACGGCTGATTGCACCTGTTGGATCGCCAACCATTGGGTAGTTGATTTTTTTAATAGTGTCAGAAGCATCGTGCCATGCTTTGTGTGTGAAGTGAGTATCTGTAGATACCGCGTAAACTTCTACACCCATATCTTTAAGCTGTGCGTAATGGTCAGCTAAATCACCTAACTCTGTCGGACATACAAAAGTAAAGTCAGCAGGGTAGAAAAATACGACTGACCATTTACCTTTCACATCGTCTGATGTGACAGGAACAAACTCACCGTTGTGGTAAGCAGTAGCGCTAAAAGGTTTAATTTGTGTATTAATTAATGATGACATGTTGTAGCCCTCTTTTTATTGTTGGAATAGTTGTCATAATTGACATTGTGCATTTTAGATAGATTGATTAATTAGATCCAACGACTTATTTCTATAGTTATAATCGGAAATTCCGATTAATAGTCCGTCAGGCGAAAAAAAAGCCCTTGATGTCTGACTTCAAGGGCTTTTCGGAATTGCTATTGTTAGTAATCGATACAGAAATGTGCACTTAGTTACATGAGAAACAAGTGCGTATCAAACATACTTCAGATTTAGTTTTTGTAGAACTTGTCCAATTGCTGAGGTCAACGTAGTCAAATCGTCAGTCTCAATGATGTACGGTGGCATAATGTAAATTAGATTGCGGAACGGTCGGATCCAAACCCCTTGATCAATAATATAAGCGGGCAACCAATCCATCTGTTTATCTAGGGGCGCATGTAATTCCACCACGCCAATCGCCCCTTTTACCCGAATATTATTAACCAATTCGTTATTCTGATATGGCTTCAATTCAGTGATTAACTGTTGTTCTATCCCTTTCACCTGTTGCTGCCAATTTGATTCTAGCAACAGATCAATACTTTCACAGGCAACACGACAAGCAAGTGGGTTAGCCATAAATGTAGGGCCATGCATTAACACGCCACTACCATCTGCTCCAATACCTTGAGTAATCTTTTCGGTGCACAATGTAGCTGCCAGAGTCATATACCCGCCAGTTAACGCTTTACCAATACACAAAATATCAGGGGAAATATCTGCCTGTTCATAAGCAAACAAGCTACCAGTTCGTCCAAAACCTGTGGCAATTTCATCCAGAATGAGTAACACGTCATACTGATCACACAACTGTCTGACCTGACGTAAATATTCAGGACAATAGAATCGCATCCCTCCGGCACCTTGCACTAAGGGCTCGAGGATAACCGCAGCCACTTCATGATGGTGTTGTTTGATTAATTGTCTAAATTCAGCAATATCACTGTCTTGCCAATCATCGTCGTGTGTACATATTGGTGCAGAAGCAAACAGGTGTTTTGGCAGTACTTGTTCAAACATATTGTGCATGCCATTAACAGGATCACATACCGCCATGGCGCCAAAAGTGTCGCCATGATAACCGTTACGAATGGTCAGTAGCCGTTGTTTGTTTGTTTGTCCCTGAGCAAACCAGTATTGAATCGCCATTTTGATGGCCACTTCAACCGAGATTGATCCAGAGTCAGAAAAAAACACATATTGAAGTGGCTCAATGGTCATATCAACCAGTTTTCGAGCTAGATCAACTGCTGGCTGATGCGTGAGCCCGCCAAACATCACATGTGACATTTGGTCAATTTGCTGTTTTGCGGCTTGATTAAGTCGCGGGTGATTATATCCGTGTATCGTCGACCACCACGAGGACATGCCGTCAATTATTTCGCGACCATCTTTTAACGTCAGGCGAACACCATGTGCCGACACCACTTCATGAATACATGAAGGATTGGTAACACTGCTGTATGGGTGCCAGATATGTTTGGCGTCAAAAAATAGATTGTCATTTATTTCCATAGCAGGATCATAACAATCCTGACATGTTAATTGATCAAAATCTTACTTTGTTGTGCTAAAACTCTCACCACAGCCACATGATGACACCACGTTTGGGTTATTAAACTTAAAACTTTGGTTCAATCCCTGTTTAACAAAATCAAGCTCAACTCCGTCTAAAATGGGCATACTCGCGTCATCAATCACGACTTTAATGTCATCTTGTTCAATCACAGTATCATTATCAGAAACACTTTCTGCAAAATCCAGAGCATAGCTGTAACCAGAGCACCCACTCTCCGTCACACCAATGCGTAAACCAATGACGGCTTCGCGATTAGCAACCATCTCGCGAACGCGATTTACTGCTGACTCGGTTAATTTAATCATTGTTGCTACCTATTCATTAAATGGTTAAAACGATCGACTTCTTTAGATAATACGACTACTAATTGTTCAATTTGTTCGAGGGTATTGTGCTCAGATACGCTCACTCGTATGGCTCCTAATGCCGTAGGTTCATCCACACCCATCGCCATCAGTACATGACTGGGAGTTTGCTGGCCTGTACCACAGGCTGAGCCACTCGATACGGCGATACCCTGCCTGTCCAACGTCATCAATAATGTGTCTGCATCAAATCCCTGCAAAGAGAAAAACACAGTATTGGCTAGCCTTTCAGCCTGTTGAGAAAAAATAGTAATGCCCTCAATTGCCTGTAATCGCGTTTCCAGTGCATCACGTAGTTGCTGACAATGTAGTTGATAATTCTGTACATTTTGTTGGGCCAGTTGTGCCGCCATTCCAAAACCGACAATTGCAGGAACATTTTCAGTACCGCTACGCAACCCATTTTCTTGACCACCACCAACTATAAACGGTGGCCAATCCAACTCATTCTCAATTATCAGGGCTCCAATGCCTTTAGGGCCGCCAAATTTATGAGCCGATAAGCTCATCAATTGCACCCCTGCCACATTGAAATCAATATTCAGTTTTCCTGCTGCCTGTACCGCATCACAGTGAAATGGAATCTGCTGTTGACGTGTTATTTCTGTCAACGCAGCAATATCTTGAATAGTACCTGTTTCATTATTGGCCCACATCATCGATACCAGACGTGTTTGGTCGGAGAGTGCTTCAATAAAATTATTAGTTTTTATTCGACCACTCTCATCAACTGGCACGTGAACAACATTAAATCCTTGTTCAGCTAGTCTGGCAGCAGGCTCTAACACTGAAGGATGCTCTATAGAACTTACGAGTACATCACCTGAAGAATACTGCTTTGATATACCCAATAACGCCTGATTATTAGATTCAGTGCCACCACTGGTAAAAATAACCTGTGATGGCTGAACCTTAATTAAATCTGCGACCTGTTGCCGGGCACTATCTAAGGCTGTCCGTGCGAAACGTCCATAGCGATGACTGCTGGAAGGATTACCTTGTTGCTGATGTAAATATGGGAGCATGGCATCAAGAACTCCCTCAGCCAAGGCTGTTCCAGCATTGTTGTCCAGATAGCTAAATGCCATTAAATTTTATGACTTTATCTTCATCAACATTTCTCTTGCTTTGGTAATCTCTGACAACCTGAGCTAATGTAATTCCCGCTAGATAATTTTGAATTTGCTCACTCAGGCTCTGCCATAATTCATGGCTTAAGCATGGTTCTCCACCATGACAATCAGCTCTACCCTCACAGGCAGTACTGTCTACTTTTTCATCAACAGCAGAAATCACATCCATTGCCGTAATCTCATCGGCAGGGCGACTTAAACGATAGCCCCCGCCAGGCCCGCGGGTACTACTCACCAACCCCTGTTTCCGTAAGCGAGCAAATAGCTGTTCCAGATACGATAATGAAATACCCTGACGATCAGATATATCAGCCAAGGTAATTGATCCCAAACCGTAATTAAGGCTCAAATCCAACATTGCTGTGACAGCATATCGACCTTTAGTTGTTAAACGCATATAAATATCCCTCTGTTTATTATGTGTATAGTTTCACATAACCAAGTATTTTAGTCAAGTACTATCTGAGTCTTCCTGTTCCAGATCACACTTTTTCAATTCGGGCATTGTCACATCGGGAATTTCACCACCTAATTGATGAATAATTGTGGCCATGGATTCAACGCGTTTATCAAGTGCATGAATATGTTCTATCAGGCCGTGAATTGCAGTTGCAACAGGATCAAGCGTCTCGCTCGATGTTCCATATGCGTCAAATCCAACAGATTGAGCCAGTTTTTGCTTTTGTTTATTGTCTTCACTCAAATTAGTTTTGACTACACGACCGGGGACACCAATCACTGTTTCACCTGCAGCAACGTCTTTAACCACTACCGCATTCGAACCAATCCGAGCGCCATCATGTAGATAAATAGGTCCAAGTACCTTTGCACCAGCACCAACCACAACATTGTCAGCCAATGTTGGGTGGCGTTTTCCTTCTTTCCATGACGTCCCACCTAAAGTTACTCCATGATACAGCGTGCAATCATCACCAATTTCAGCCGTTTCACCAATCACTACGCCCATACCATGATCAATAAAAAATCGACGTCCAATTGTCGCAGCAGGATGAATTTCAATACCTGTCAGCCAGCGGCTAATCATAGACATAAATCGTGCAAGCCATTTTAGTTTATGTGTCCATAACCAATGACTTAAACGGTGCCACTGAACAGCTTGAACACCAGGGTAGGTAGTGATGATTTCAACCACATTACGTGCCGCAGGATCACGATCAAAGACACAATAGATATCTTCTTTAACCAGTTGCCATAAACCGACTTTCTCCGTCATTTCTCTTGTCCTCTCTGTGTTTCTGCTGCACGCAAAATACCATGCAATATTTGTAATTCATTACGATCCAGATCAGCCCTGTTGTATAAGCGTCGTAATCGTCTCATCAAATTACGAGGCTGCTGTGGGTCCAGAAAACCAATCGTCGTTAATGCCTGTTCAAAATGCCCATAAAGATGCTCCAAATCAGAGGCATCTATGGCTTCTCGAATTTCTCCTACTCGCCCTGCTTCAATCGTTGGATCGAAACTCATTTTGAGTTCATAGGCCATGACCTGAACTGCTGCCGCAAGATTTAATGAACTATAGTCTGGATTGGCCGGAATATTTATCAAGTGCTGGCAGCGATCCAGTTCATCGTTCGATAAACCAGAATGCTCACGACCAAAAACAATCGCAACCTGAGCATCATCCGCATAGTGTTGTATTGACGTCACTGCTTCACGTGGATTAACCACTGGGACGGGCAAATGTCGCAGGCGAGCACTCATGCCATACACTTGATGACATCCAACCAATGCCTCATCTAGACTAGTATGAACAACCGCTTTTGCCAGCACATCATCAGCACCTGAAGCACGAGCTGTCGCCTCAGCACTGGGATAATGTAAAGGGGCAACCAGATGCAAGTTAGATAAACCCATAGTTTTCATCGCCCTTGCCGCAGCTCCGATATTGCCTGGATGAGTCGTACCAACCAATACAAAACGAATATTATCCAATGTTCTCATCAGTCTTTCCTACTTATAAACATGGCATCTCCATAACTGAAGAAGCGGTATTTTTGCTCAATGGCGTGCTGATAGGCGGCCATAATATTTTCTCTACCTGCAAAGGCTGACACTAACATCAATAATGTAGATTCAGATAAATGAAAGTTTGTAATCATCGCATCAACACTACGAAACTGATAACCCGGATAGATGAAAATATCCGTCTCTCCACTCATTGGTTCTATCGTGCCAGAACACGATGCGCTTTCTAATGCTCTTACACTCGTTGTACCCACTGCTATTACTCGTCCACCACGTGCTCGGGTTGCTTTGACCTGTTCACATACCTCTTCTGACACATCAATACGTTCTGAATGCATTTGATGTGTTTTTATGTCATCAACACGTACTGGCTGAAAGGTACCGGCACCAACATGCAGCGTCACCTGAGCAGTGTTTATTCCTAACTTTTTAATTCTATCCAACATCAACTGATCAAAATGCAGCCCTGCCGTTGGTGCTGCCACCGCACCGATATGCTGAGCGTAAACAGTTTGGTATCGATCAAGATCAGCCTTATCTACATCACGTTCAATGTAAGGGGGTAACGGTAACCGTCCATAGCGCTCTAATGCCTCTATCACTGAAGTATCTGTGTGAAAATAAAGCTCAAACAAAGCTTCCTGGCGTCCTAACACTTCAACATCTAATTGCTCTTCAAGTAAAAGATGCCGACCAGCTGAAGGTGACTTACTGCTACGGACATGTGCTAACACGCTGTGCTCATCAAGCACCCTTTCTATGAGCACCTCGACATGACCACCACTGTCTTTTTTGCCCAATAACCGTGCTGGTATAACCTTAGTATTGTTAAACACCATCAAATCATCAGGCCATAACAAGTTTGGCAAATCAGTGAACTGCAGATCCTTAACATCACCGCTGTTTCCATCAAGTGCCAACAATCGACTTTCGGTGCGATGTGTCGATGGAAATTGGGCAATCAGCTCTGGAGGTAAATTAAATTGATAATCTGTACGTTGCATAGAGTGATCATATCAAACTCGTCTGCCTGAATCGCAGTTAAATAAAGTAATATTTCATCACTCAATTAAGTAAGAACATTGAGTTAATGCCAGCTAAAGCAAAATTAACGCTTCCCTAAATTACTGCGGATCGCTATAATTCATCGCTTGAATTTGCCGGGGTGGCGGAACTGGTAGACGCGCTGGATTCAAAATCCAGTTACTTCGGTAGTGGGGGTTCGATTCCCCCCCCCGGTACCAAATTCATTTTCCTTTTCTGGCTTGTACAGCTAGCATGGCCTCCCAATGAGTTATTCCAGTAATTTTTTTATTCACCTTATATAATCCCATTCCATCTGAGTGGTAAAGAATTCTCTACAATTAACAATATTCAAGTATCCCTTTATTCTCGACAATAGCCAGCCATTAGTGTTTAGCGACAGAGAGATACAACTTGTAGACGTTTAGCCAGAGTAATGTTAATTTGTTTTCATCGGAACCAAGATGCACATATGTGCATAAAACTGATGGAGCGACAGGTTTAATTTGACTAACTTTTACTCTATATCCATCCCCGTGAAGATTATTGCTACATTCGTGCTTTCAGTAATGGCCGTAGCGGGTAATATTTTAAGTGTGCCCTTATTCTATGGTATCGATTTCGTTTTTGGATCCATTGCCGTCATGCTGGCAATCACTTTGCTCGGCACAATCTCTGCTGTCATTGTCGCCTTTATCGCAGGGCTGTACACAATAGTTCTTTGGGGGCATCCCTTCGCACTGATAATATTTACCGCCGAAGCAGTGGTCGTTAGTCAACTCATTCAAAGAGGTTGGAAGGATTTATTGCTAGCAGACCTTATCTACTGGTCAACAATGGGCCTATTGTTAATAGTCTTGTTCTATCACAATAAGCTTGGGATGGACTGGCAATCCACTGCTCTTATCGGTCTCAAGCAATCACTAAATGGGTTATTTAATGCACTTGTAGCCGGCCTAATTCTTCTTCTTTTGCAGTTGGCTACAACTATATTTCAGCGTTTTGATTTTCGGTTGCCTCTCCCTCGCTTGTCCAACATACTTTTTTATGTCCTTCTCTCAACCATACTGTTTGCTGGTGGTATACCTATTATCTATGAGGGGCATGAAGAACGCTCCAAGCAGGAAATGATTCTGGAAGAAAAATTGACCGATCTCGCTACTAAACTGAAAAAAAGTTTTGAAAGCTACCCCTATAATAAAAGTATTAATATACCTATTGACTCAGACACTTCTGTGGCTTTAATTTCAAATGATGGTCAAATAATTTCAAGCCAAGGAAAAACCTCTAGCACTGTTCACCTATCTGGAACTATCAAATCTTTAAGTGATAACCTCTCAATTTGGCTACCCTCAGGAAATATGCCTGCCATGCAACGCTGGAAGCAGGGTCATTATGTGGTAGACATTCCTGTTAGGCTTTTAGACCAACAATCACACCTTATTGTTGAGCATAGTGCCGAGCCTCTGGTGAATTTATTGGAAAACAGACGACTGAATCTGCTTATCGTTCTTTCAGTTATTCTTATGATTGGGATTTTTCTCGCCTACTTACTTAGCCGCCTGATCACTCATGCACTGAACGAACTCGAAATCGCCAGTAGTAGTCTTTCTACGAAAATAACATCTGGAACCACACTGGACTTGCCTAATACACAGATACACGAGTTCAACAGTCTAAGTTCAACCATTAACAAAATGGCAAATCGTCTTGCCGCAAATTTTAAGTTAATGCAGCAGCAGCAAGATAGTCTGGAAGAATTGGTTGAGTCTCGAACTCAAGACTTGCAAGAGAGTAAAGAACGTTTTTCCTTTGCAGTTGAAGGTTCTGGTGATGGTATATGGGACTGGCATCTTGATACTAATTTCGTACAGTTCTCGCCACTATGGATGACAATGCTGGGTTATCAACACAATGAACTACCACAGCACTTTGACACCTACATTATGTTGCTTCATCCTGATGACCGCCCCTCCTTTCAACACACACTCGATAATTATTTATCTGGGAATCTACCGTCATTCACCATAGAAACCCGTTTACAATGTAAAGATAAAAGCTACAAATGGGTGCTTTCTCGCGGTCAGCTAGTGCGACAAAAGAATGATGAGAAACATCGAAGAATGATTGGTATACATACCGATATTACTCAACAAAAATTGATTGAACAGAATTTGATCATTGCCCGTGACGAAGCAGAAAGAGCCAACGAGGCTAAATCAGAATTTCTTTCCAGTATGAGTCATGAGCTTCGTACACCGATGAATGCCATCCTTGGCTTTAGCCAACTTCTTCAAAGTGAAGAGGACTTATCAGAGCGACATCAGGCAGATATTCAAGAAATTGTTAATGCTGGAAAACACTTGCTTACACTTATTAATGAAGTACTGGACCTAGCCAAAATTGAATCTGGACATACTGAAATATCTATACAACCAGTTGAACTCCAGCCACTTATTGAACAATGTATATCTATGCTGTCGGCATTTGCTAATAAGCACCACATCGTTCTTAATTACACGCCACATCAAGCTACAAAGATAGCGCATGCCGATTACACTCGATTAAGCCAAGCACTAATCAATCTAATATCAAATGCAATTAAATATAATCGTAAGGGTGGCAGCGTTAATGTTGAATTACAATTATTAGACAGTGACTATGTGCGAATTTTAGTCATAGATACAGGCCCAGGTATCACTTCTGATGCTCTCGTTAATATTTTCCAGCCCTTTTACCGTCACAATGCTGAGAAAAGTAATATTCAAGGAACAGGCATTGGCTTGACCATCACTCAACGTATCGTAGAAATGATGGGCGGCAAAGTTGGCGTTGAAAGTGAAGTGGGAGTAGGAAGTCGCTTTTGGATAGACTTACCACTGGCATCAGACACTGACAGCAATTCAAGCAATCACTAGCGATAAAACGTCATCGACTGTCGTGGCACCTAGTGAATATTTACCTCATGCCGTGAGACAAATGCAACCGTATTGTTAAATGCCTTGAGGAGTTCATCAATAGGTTTGGTCGCCAGAGTGAAATAATCTTTTGAATTAATTTCTATGTTGCCATCAATTAAAACCTGATGCTCTATAACGTCAACCAATCTATCTGCTGTGTCTTTTATATTCCTTGACGAGACGCTGAATTGCTCTGATAATTTTGGATTCCTAACATCTTTAAGTTCATTAAATAGTTCTTTAGTCGAACTAGTAACAAAGATTTTTAGGGCGTTAAGATTAATTTTATCAACACCTTCGCATTTACCTTTTGCACAAATACCTGCTCCAACACCCCGAGCCTGAGCAATAGCTTCAACAACTCTTAGCATATCCAGACACAATTCAGATGCATGGTTAATGTCATCAAGCATAATGGTGTGCAAGTTATAATAACGGGTTATCACATCAAACAGGGAAAGCTGCTCTTCAATCATCTCATTGTGCTGACGCATTAACTCTTGCGGTTTTAAATCACAGTCTAATGAATGTTTTTTTAATATAGGCCAATTCTCAGCAAACGATTTCCACTGAGAAAAGATACTTAAGTCAAGATTTGAGCCTTCTGTAATTAAATGATCTAATTTCTCTTCTATTGCAATCAGTTGCGGTTTCAAGCTGATGTTACCCTGCTGGATAGCGTTGCTTATCCCTCTATGTTGTTGGGTCACGGCAACAATCTTTTCAATATGTTTAATTATGATAAGTCCTTTTTTTATTCGGTCACGCTCCATTCGTCGCTCAACAGAAAATTTCCTTATAACAAAGATGAGCAATAAAATTGCCATCATTCCCACTACAATTCCTAGATGATTCATGTTTAATTTCCGATGAAATATCTGACAAGTAAAATATTTGCTGTGTTTAGGAACAAGATTGAAATGGTCAGGCAGAATTAAATCTGCCTGACATGATTAAGGAAATTAATTAAAATTTAACTTGGCCATATAACCAGAATTTTTCGGTATCTACCGTTGCTGCATACTCATCATCTGCATTGTAATCAGAATATTTGATACCCACGGTATAGTGCTTTTTAAAGGTTTTCTGTAACAATAGGTCTAACTCATCACCTGCATCCAGGCCACCTTTATCTGTTTCAAAATCATGGTAAACAGCCACCAGTTTGGCACCTAATACATTACCGACTACAGTAAAGTAAATATCTTCCAAACCTTGTGCAGGGGTTGATAGGAACATATCCGCCCAACCTTGGAAAGCATGATTGGTACCTAGTAGTGTTTTAAAGCTATCAGTACCGTCCCCTTGCTGCATTTCATAAGATACTTTCGCTAACCAACCTTTGTATTTAGCACCCAATTCAGCCAGATAGTAGTTTTGATCATCCATGGTTCCTGATTTATAATCGTCTTGCTTAGCATATTCAGCCGTGTAAACAACTTTCCAGTCATCATTCACAGCTTGAGCGCCATTCAAACGTAAACCCAACGTTTTTGAAGACTTTGTTTTATATACTTCAGATTCATACTCTAGTAGGTAGCCATAACCTTCCAGCTTACCAATTGGCAGCCCCGTATATTGAATATTGACCAAGTGTGAATCCATATCAATCACACCATCCTCAATACCAAATAAACCGTTATCATGGCCATTACCAAAGATGCTGTTTACTTTATTGATATAAGCATAATTGATTTTAGTCTTATCAAAAGAACTGTTGGTGAAACTAAAGGCATCAAAGGTTTGATGATTTTGTCGCCACAATATATTACCTATATAGCGATGAAATGGTGCACCACGGTAAGTAATTTCTTGGCGGCCTAGTTTAAACTCAGTGTTAAAACCATTGTATGATAAAAAGGCCTGATTGACTTCTGTTCCGTCAGGATCGGCAACAACTGAGTAGTCGTTATTTCCATCTGTGCCTGATGGATTAGAATCATAACTTTCACTACCTAACTCTGTTACATCTTCAAACTCAATAAATGCACCAAATCCGTGGAAATCACCAGTTTTATAGCCCAATGTTGTCCTAAGTGTGAAGGCATCCGCATCTTTTCTTGTATTATCCTGGCTGACAGACTCATAACGGGCTCGCGCTGAAAAACTGACCTTGCCACTCGTCAGAGCTTCAGTAAAACTATCTTCCGCCATCGTGGTTGTAGGAGCAGCAACTAAGATCCCTATTGCTGCAGCTAAAAACGTTATCTTTTTCATTTTCTACTCCTTAAGAATTAAAACCAAACTTTATATTTTTCTTTTAGTACGTACTATTTGATATGGTCTCCATGCATAACTAAATGGTGCGCTCCATACATGAACCAATCGCGTAAATGGAAATAATAGAAATACTGTCATACCAAAAAACAGATGCATTTTGAACACAGTATCTACATTGGCTAGCAACGCAGGTTCAGGTCTTAATGTCACAATACTCTGCACCCATTCAGCTAAGGCAATCATGACACTAGGATCATTGTGGCTGGCATGACCAAGAGACACTGGAATTGTTGATAAGCCCAATAATAGGGTGACCATAATCCAAGTCAGAATAAATTTATCTGAGCCGCGGCTAACTGCGGATACTCTCGCATTTGTCATGCGTCGTACCCAAAGAATACCTCCACCAATTAAAGCTAGCACTCCAAAAATAGAACCTGCCCAGATAGCTATCATTTGGTGTGCCATATCCGACACTCCTAGCCCTAGGAAAACACTATGTGGGGTTAACAATCCAACAGCATGTCCAAAAAATATGGCAATCACACCAATATGAAACAGATTACTGCCCAGCCTCAGATTCTTGCTTGATAACAGTTGGCTTGAATCACTTTTCCAGGTGTACTGTTCACGATCAAATCGTAGCCAGCTTCCTATAAAAAACAAGCTCAGAGCTATGTATGGATAAACACCGTAAAGGAAATTTTCTAATCTCATCTTAATTACTCCTTAAGCTGCTTCTATACGGGTCAGACTAGCTCGATCCGCAATAATAGATATCAAATCCGCATAGGGACTCGCCGCTTTTTTCAGGTTATCCGTCAACACGCCAAACACCTTTTTGGCATCTGACAAAAACACCGTAGACTCATTGCCGTCAAGATAGGCGGCAAACTCTAGTACCAAAGGTAAATAGTCTGGTAATTCATTTGCTGATTCTGTGACTTCAACCCCATAATCTTTGTACAGTTCACCAAGGTCAATTAATGCAGGACCACGGTTTTTATCATCACCAAATAAATGATGCGTCAGATGTAAACTGTGTTCTGCATTCATATCAAATGTATTGACGTATTCAGCCTGTAACTCAAGCAATGATTTACTTTCCACCAAATCAAGGTGAGATTGAAGTGTTTGACGTTCAGAATCATTAAGTTCTGTCGTTTCTTCAACCCATGCCCTGACTTCTGGCAAATTATCAATGAGTTCCTGCGTTGGGTACTCCAGCAATACGGATAATATTTTGTAAATTCTCATCATAGACTCCTAAAGGTCATCGCCAGAAGGTGCGAGTTCTTTCGGCTCAGTAGATTCTCTACGACGACGAGGGAACAAGGTTATTTTTGACACACCTGTTGAACTGTCATTACCAAACGTAAAGCCATTTTGACCTTGATGGGCAAGCACATCATCCAACCGTAATTCTTCATGACCAGTCGGAATAACAAAACGGTCTTCATAGTTGGCAATTGCCAGGTAACGATACATTTCTTTAGCTTGATCTTCAGTTATGCCTGCTGCCTCCAGTGCAGTAGTATCAGCAACACCCTCAACATGCACAGAACGCATATAGGAACGCATAGCAATCAACCGATTCAATGCACTTTCAATCGGTGCTTCTTTACCAGCAGTTAATAAGTTAGCCAGATATTGCACTGGTAACCGCATCGCTGTTGACACAGGAATCGCACCATCAGGTCCGGTAGGCAATCTACCTTGATCAATCTTAGACTGAACCGGTGATAGAGGTGGTATATACCAAACCATTGGCAATGTTCTAAATTCTGGATGCATTGGGAAAGCAATTTTCCAATCCATTGCCATCTTCCAGATAGGTGACTTACGAGCAGCATCCAGCATGTCATCGTTAATGCCTTCCTTGCGTGCTGCTGCAATCACTTCTGGATCATTTGGATCTAGGAAAATGCTGCACTGTGCTTCATATAGATCCTGAGAATCTTCCATGCTAGCCATTTCTTCAATGCGGTCTGCATCATAAAGCATAATGCCATTATAACGAATACGACCCACACAAGATTCTGAACAAACGGTTGGCATACCAGATTCAACACGAGGGTAACAACCTGTGCATTTTTCAGCTTTACCTGATTCCCAGTTATAAAACACTTTTTTGTATGGGCAGGCTGAAACACACATCCGCCAACCACGACATTTATCCTGATCAACCAGCACGATACCATCTTCTTCACGCTTATAAATAGAACCTGAAGGACAGGACGCAATACATGACGCATTCAGACAGTGGTTACAGATCCGAGGTAAATACATATGAAAAGTATTTTCAAACTCACCATACATCTCCTTCTGAACCAGATCATTCATATTAGTATCTTTTGAGCGCTTAGAAAACTCACCGGCAAGATCATCTTCCCAGTTAGGACCCCATGTGATTTTTTCCATCACATCACCAGTGATCTGAGAAATAGGTCGAGCTGTTGGCGCTGCTTCTGATAACGGTGCATTTTGTAGATGCGCGTAGTTATAAGTAAATGGTTCGTAATAATCGTCAATCTCTGGCATATCTGGATTGGCAAAAATATTCAACAGGCGTTTAATCCGACTACCCGATTTAAGTTCCAGCTTGCCATTTTTCAACACCCAGCCACCATTCCACTGTTCCTGATCTTCCCAGTTTTGTGGAAAACCGACTCCCGGCTTGGATTCAACATTATTAAACCAAGCGTATTCAACGCCTTTTCGGTTAGTCCACACGTTTTTACAAGTTACTGAACACGTATGGCAGCCAATACATTTGTCTAAATTAAAGACAAGGGCAAATTGAGCACGTACTTTCATGATTGCATTCTCCTATTTTTTGCCAATGCCAATTGGATTGAGTTGTGCTTCACGTTCCGGTGTTAACGGCCGTTCTAACCAGTCAATATCTTGATCCGCTAGTTTATGTACAACAACGACTTCATCACGTTGACTGCCCACCGTGCCGTAGTAGTTAAAGGCATACGACAGCTGGGCATAGCCGCCAATCATATTGGTTGGCTTCATGGCAATACGTGTTACCGAATTAAGGATACCGCCACGTTTACCTGTTGAAGGCGAACCCGGCACATTCACATTTTTCTCCTGAGCGTGATACATCATGGCCATACCATTAGGGATCCGTTGTGAAATAACGGCACGTGTAATCGTTGCACCATTCGCGTTAATGATCTCGATCCAGTCGTTATCAACTAGCCCTATTTGTTTGGCATCTTGTTCTGATATCCAGGTATAAGGACCACCACGGAATAACTGCAACATACGCAAGTTATCTTGATACGTTGAATGGATACCCCATTTTGAATGCGGTGTAATCCAGCTCAAAGTCAGATGTGGTTTTTTACGTACATTATCAGGCAGTTTTTCATGCGCCTTCATATCAATCGGTGGGCGATAAGTACAGTTACCCTCACCAAAGTCCAGCATCCATTCATGATCTTGATAGAAGTGCGCTCTACCTGTTAGCGTTCTGAATGGAATATGTTCATGTACATTGGTGTAACCCGCTGTGTATGACACATGTTCTGATTCAATTCCTGACCAGGTTGGTGCAGTAATGATCTTACGCGGTTGAGCCTGAATATCACGGAAGGTGATCTTCTCTTCCTGCCTCCCAGCATAAAGATGATGATGATCAATACCTGTTTTTTTCGATAATGCTGACCATGATTTATGGGCCACTTCACCATTGGTTTCTGGTGCCATCCGCATTACAGAGTCACAGACATAAATATCCTCCTCTAACGAAGGCATTCCGTACGATACCCCTGGAACTTTAACTGTATAGTTAAGTTTCTTCAGCTCTTCGTACTCTTGCTCTGTGTTCCAGTCAACACCCTTAATATTATTACCAATTGTGGTCATCAACGGACCTAAAGCAATGTATTTGTTATAAATACTTCCATAGTCACGTTCAATAACTTTAATAATAGGCATGGTTTTACCTGGGACAGGCTCACATTCACCTCGTTTCCAATCTTTGACTTCACCAAAAGGTTGAGCCAATTCAGCTGGTGAGTCATGTTGCATAGGCAATGCCACCACATCCTTTCTAACACCAAGATGTTGACCGCCTAGTTCACTGAACTTTTTAGCAATAGATTGGAAAATCTGCCAATCTGATTTAGATTCCCAACCTGGTGAGACTGCTTCAGAGAGTGGGTGAATAAATGGATGCATATCCGTAGTATTCAGGTCATTTTTCTCATACCAGGTTGCTGTTGGTAACACGATATCTGAATAAGCACCTGTAGAATTTAGACGGAAGTTGATATCAACCATTAAGTCTAATTTTGCGATAGGGGCTTCTTCATGCCATTTCACTTCCTTACAACGATTACCATCACCACCTTCCTGCATTACACCATTTTGTGCTCCAAGCAGGTGTTTAAGGAAGTATTCATGGCCTTTTGCTGAGGTACCAATCAGGTTAGCTCGCCATACAAACAGGTTACGAGGCCAGTTTTCAGGTGCATCAGGATCAGCAAATGCCACATCCAACTCACCCTCTTTCAGCTGTTTGGCCACATATGCGCCCATACCAGCTTCATCGGTGACACCCGCTTGTTCAGCCTCTTTAGCTAAAGTAATTGGGTTTTTGTTCCAGTGTGGTGAAGATGGCAACCAGCCTAGTCGAGTTGCAACTACATTGTAATCTGCAATGCTATAGCCTTTATATTTTGCTTTAGCTGCAGGTGACTGCAAGTCATCCGGATTAATGGTGTCATAACGCCATTGATCGGTATGGAAATACCAGAATGATGTTGAATTTTGATGGCGTGGAGGACGTTGCCAGTCAAGTGCAAAGGCAATTGGTGCCCAACCCGCTTGTGGTCGTAATTTTTCCTGACCTACATAGTGTGCCCAACCACCACCAGATTGACCAACGCAACCACACATATGAAGTAGATTCATAATTGAACGGTAACTCAAATCATTGTGATACCAGTGGTTAATTGCAGCCCCCATAATAACCATGGATTTACCCGTGGTTTTAGCGGCATTATCAGCAAATTCACGGCCTGTACGTTCAATATCAGCAGCTTTCACACCAGTGACTTTTTCAGCCCAGGCTGGTGTGTAAGCTACATCTGCATCAGCATAAGATTTAGCGACATTTTCACCACCCAAGCCGCGATCCAGACTGTAATTAGCCAATTGTAAATCAAATACACTGGTAACAAAAACGTCTTCACCATTAGCTAACGTTAGCTTTCTAGTAGGGACGTTTCTCCATAACAAGCCCGGCTCATCAGGTGTGAAATGTGGAAATCCAACAGAGACCACTTCATCATGATTATCAATACATGAAAGTTCTTCAATAATGTCATTATCCGATGCTTTTGGTAATAAATTCCATTTACCTTCTTCACCCCAACGGAAACCAATTGAGCCATTTGGTGCAACAAATGTTTTGCTGTTTTCATCGTAAACAATTGTTTTCCATTCGGGATTGTTATCTTCACCAAGATTATTATCAAAATCTGACGCCCTGAGACAACGATCAGAGACATAGCCACCGCCATGCTTACGCAATATAACCTGCATTGGCAAATCGGTATTTTGACGTGCATACGCCGTAAAGTAGGGTTCTTGTTTATCGATGTGAAACTCTTTCAGTGCCACATGGCCCATTGCCATGAAGGCAGCAGAGTCAGTGCCCTGTTTTACCGGCATCCATAGATCAGCAAATTTCACATACTCAGCGTAATCGGGGGCCATTGACACAATCTTGGCACCTTTATAACGAACCTCTGTAGCAAAATGTGCATCAGGAGTTCGTGTCATCGGTAGATTTGCACCTGTGATCACTATATAAGTAGAGTTATACCAGTCTGCTGCTTCAGGTACGTCTGTCTGTTCGCCCCATGTTTGTGGGCTTGCAGCAGGTAAATCACAATACCAGTCATAAAAAGAGCCGCAGGCACCACCGATGAGAGAGAGGTATCGAGAGCCTGCAGCGTAAGAAATCATTGACATAGCTGGAATTGGTGAGAAGCCGTAAATACGATCCGGACCCCATTTATCAATAGTATAAATATTGGCGGCGGCTGTAATCTCAGTCACCTCTTCCCATGTCGCCCGAACAAAACCACCTAAACCACGGACCGAAGTGTATTTTTTACGCTTGTTTTCATCTGCTTGAATCGCAGCCCATGCTTCTACTGGGTCTTTACCTGAACGACGTTCAGCACGATACAACTCAAGTAATCGACCACGAATAAGTGGATATTTAATACGGTGAGGACTGTATAAGTACCATGAAAAACTCGCACCACGCTGACAACCTCGCGGCTCGTGATTAGGCATATCTTCGCGAGTACGTGGATAATCTGTTTGCTGCATTTCAAATGACACTAGGCCATTTTTAACAAATATTTTCCAGGAACAACCACCGGTACAATTTACCCCATGGGTAGAACGCACCACCTTGTCATGACGCCAGCGATTACGATATCCATCTTCCCATTGACGATCTTCGTTGGTCACGATGCCATGTTCATCCGAAAAGGTTTCTTTAACCTTATCGAAGAAATTTAATCTATCCAGAAAGTGACTCATAGTATTCTCTCCGTTATTACTTCTGCTTGATATATGTGTGTCAAGCGATAAATATGTAGAACATAGTGGTCAGACTCACTGACCACCTTCTTCTAATGGATTTTATGGATTGTGGAACTCTGCATCTTTACGCAAGTAGAACCACCAGTTAATAACCATGCAAACGGCATAGAAAATGGCAAATCCATAAAGCGCATTTTCTGGTGTTGTTGCTTTAATTTGTTCTCCAAAGACTTTTGGAATAATGAATGCACCATAGGCAGCCACAGCAGAAGTCCAACCTAGTACTGGGCCCGCTTGCTCTTTATTGAACACTTGAGAGATAGTACGGAAAGTGGATCCATTACCTAACCCTGTAGCCGCAAAAAGAATCACAAACAAGACCAAGAAAGGCATAAAGTACTGCTCAGGTGTTGCTGATGCATAAGCTTGCTTCATAAAATATGCTACGCCCAATGCAGAAGCCACCATAATCGCTGAGATAATTTGTGTTACTTTCGCTCCACCCATTTTATCCGCAATCATACCGCCCACTGGACGAATCAATGCCCCTACAAAAGCGCCCATCCAAGCATACCTTAAAGCTGACGGACCATTTGGATTGGTCACATCATGTGTCATGACACCGTCAACTAATAAATGTTGATATCCAAATACAACTTTAATGGCTAACGCTAATGTTGCCGCATAACCAATAAATGAACCGAATGTCATTACATAAATAATAGTCATGGCCCATGTGTGTTTATTGTCAAAAATCTTGTATTGACGATTCAGCCCTTCTTTGTAGTCGCTGCCCAAAGGTAAAAGTTTTAATAGCAATACTGTCAAAACAATCACTATTGGCAGTGCTATCCATTTACTCAACATCATTCCAGAACCATGTGCTACCTCTGGCAACATTAACCACAAACCAAATGCAGCGGTTGCAAGACCTAAAATCAACATCACAATGATCTTAATGAAGGCGCTCACGGTAGAGCCGATATTAGGTGACACAAATTCTTCTGTAATGTTATTCATCCCCATCCAGGTTGCAATTGAAAGTGGGATTAAGATGATTAACCAGATATAACCTGCATTTTGAATATAGGTATCAGTACCTGCAGGAATTTTGCCGATGAGCGTACCTGAAGAAATCAGTAATTCCATTGGTTCACCTGTAAATCCAACAGCCATGGTCATTGCCAATGGAATCAGGATTTGCATGGTAGTCACACCAAAGTTACCTAAACCCGCGTTCATTCCTAATGAATACCCCTGTATCTTCTTAGGATAGAAGAAAGAAATATTTGACATTGAAGAGGCAAAGTTACCACCACCAATACCAGACAGTAAGGCTAAAATCTGGAAATGCCAAAATGGAGTGTCTGGGCTAGATAAAGCTATACCAACCCCTAACGCTGGCAAAATTAACAGTGATGTGGTTAAGAAAATAGTATTTCTACCCCCTGCTAAACGAATGAAGAAGGTAGAAGGGATCCTTAATGTTGCACCAGACAAACCTGCAATTGCCGCTAGGGTGAACAACTGTGATTTTTCAAAACCACCATAACCAAGATTGAGCATTTGGACAGTGATGATGCCCCACATTAACCACACTGCAAAACCACTCAACAAGCTTGGAATTGATATCCAAAGATTCCTGCTCGCTATTTTTTTCCCTGTGGATTCCCAGAACTGCTCGTCCTCGACATCCCATTTTTGTAGATCTTTAGCCATGGCTAATATCCTCTAGTTAATTATTCCAAATATATCCACTATTACCCGCATAGGAATTACTCTATTAATTCTGCATCTCTTTCTGCCCTACGAACTAAATATGCTTCATGCCGTTCCTGTTTCATTGGGCGCACTTCTGTCCAATACATCCATAGTAGAGATACCCAGATAACGCCAAACATCAACATAAAGGCTGACGAACGAACACCAGTCAAATCAACCAATGCACCGAACATAATAGGAAGTAAAAATCCCCCCATGCCACCAGCAAGACCAACGATGCCGGAAATGACACCGATGTTGTGTGAATAGTCATCTGAAATGTATTTGAAGACTGATGCTTTACCGATAGCAAAAGCCACCCCAATGGTAAACATCAATACTGTAAATACAGTAGCATTTAAGCCTATATCAAAGCCCAAAGGACCATCTACAGTCATAATACTTAGATGAGTTTGTGGGTAAGAAAGGAAGAATAGACAAACCAATGACACCCATAACACCCACCATGTAACTGTATGAGCACCATATTTATCGGAATAGAACCCACCTATGGCTCGAAGAATACCGCCCGGCAATGAGAAGCATGCAGCCAGCAAGGCAGCCGTTTTAATATCGAAGCCATATTCACCAATATAGTATTTGGTCATCCATAATGACAAAGCTACGTAGCCACCAAACACAATTGAATAATACTGACAAAGCTTCCAGACCTTAGGATCATTTAACGCCTTCAACTGATCAGCTATGGTGATGCTTTTACTATTATTAGTGGCGCTACTGTGAGCGGGGTCAGTAAAAGTAAACATCCAGAAAGCTATTGCAGTTACTGTCATCAACACTGCATACACTTTTGGCACCATAGTCCAGCCGTATGCAACCACAATACTGGGAGCAATCAATTTGGTGAGTGCAGCACCAACATTACCGGCTCCAAAGATTCCCATAGCTGTACCTTGCTGGTTTCTTGGGAACCAACGAGCACAATAAGCAATACCCACTGTAAAAGAGGCGCCGGCAAGCCCCACAAACAAACCTGTTACCAAGTAATGCCAATAAGCCGTGCCGTAAGAAATAAGCCAAATAGGAACGATGGTAGACACCATCAACCAAAAAAATACCACGCGACCACCGAACTTGTCGGTCAACATACCAATTGGTAGTCGGAATAGAGAACCGGTCAATACGGGCATCGCTACCAAAACACCGAACTGTGTTTCATTTAACCCCAGCGTTTCCTTAATAGGAATACCGATTACTGCAAACATCATCCACACCATAAAACATACGGTGAAAGACAAAGTACTCATTCCTACTACGGACCATGCCTTGGTTTTTTCTGTTGTCATAACGTCCTCCAGTCACAGTGATTTATTCACAGTTAAAGGATAGGCGCATTAACAACGGTGTGATATTAGCCAGAAGTACAATTTGGGAACTAAAAAGAACTAGTTCTTTTGGGTAGGGTACGGAGTGATTAGATAGTAGATGAAGATTTTCATCACTGAACAGAGTTAATGCTCAGTGCTGGGAACAAGTCCATGTTCAACAGCATACACTGCCGCCTGAACACGACTCGATAGGTTGAGTTTACGTAAAATACCCTGCACATGAATTTTAACTGTCGACTCCGCCAAATCAAGTGTTCTGGCAATGCCTTTATTACTCTCACCACGAGCTAGCAGGACGATGATTTCACTCTCTCGTGGCGTCAAGTGAATAGTCTGTTGCTGTATCGACTGCAATGGGTCTGGTTCGCGGATTACATCAGCCAACTTCGCAGCCATTTGTGGGGATATGACTGATTCGCCTTTAATAGCTTGATGTATAGAATCTACCAAAAAGTCTATTTCTATATTTTTCAGTAAATATCCTCGAGCACCAGCACGTAATGCCTGTAATAAATCCTGTGCATCTTCTGAAACAGTCAACATCAATACCTGAGACTCTGGTACATCTTGTTGTAACACCTGCAAAGTCTGTAAGCCATTCGTTCCAGGCATATGTAGATCGAGAAGAATGACATCAGGCTTCAACGTCTTGGCAAGCTTAATTCCATCAAGACCATTACTAGCCTCGGCTACCACCTCGAACTCATCCTGACTTTCAAGCAACGATTTGATGCCACTACGAAATAAACTATGATCATCAATCAATAAAATACGTATTACCGTCACGCTTCTATAGCCTCAGCTACTAAAAAGGAATTACTGGCTAAAGGAAGGTTTAAACATACCGTAGTTCCAGATCCAACGACAGAATTAATAGTCAGATTGGCATGGATACGATGAGTCCGCTCCTTCATAATACGAAGTCCAACATGAGTATCAGATATTTCCTTGGCATCATCGAAACCGATACCATTATCCTTAATAATCATCTGGCAGCCCGCTTCGTGTCTAAAAGTCACCTCGACTAATGTTGCTTGTGAATGCTTACGGATATTAGAAAGGCTCTCGTGTAAAATATGCATCAATTGCAATATGGTTTCAGGTTGAAGCGGCACAGCATTACCTTCATATTTATACCTTGTTTTAATTCCGGTTTGCCCTTCAAATTTTTCCAACGCACTACGGATCGCAACATCAATATCATCATGCTCAGTACGCGTACGGAAATGGACCAACAATTCCCTGACATCATCATAACTTTCTTGTATTCCTTCCTTGATTTTGACTAAGGTGCCATCGACACTCTCATAATGTCCTTTTCGCAGACTATCTTGTAATAGTTGAGCCTGAATGTTCAAAAAAGCCAGTGATTGTGCGATGCTATCGTGAAGTTCCTGTGCCAATAAATTACGTTCTTCAGAGATAGCTAATTCTTTTTCACGCTCCACAAATCGTTGATTTTCAATAGCAGCTCCCAAGTGCTGGCTCACCGTTTCCAGCAATTTCACCTCTGAAGGCGGCAATACCCTCGGTTCTTTAAAAAATAGATTAAATACACCTATTATATTCTGCCTCGTTTTGATCGGTGCAGCTATAATCCCTTCAAAACCTTCATTTTGGCATGTATGCCTAGATAACTCTGTTTGATCAATATCTGCAACCTTACAACTGACAGCACTGGCACCTATTGCAGATTCACCACATAAGCAATCACCACAGGATAAAGTTGATTCCTTGGTAAGAAAATCTTCTGAAACACCATACCATGCAACAATAGGAGCTTTTTCATGCTTTGGATCAATTAATCGTATAACACCTGCACTGGCACCAAACAACATTACCATCTTTCCAAGAACGCCATCGCATAATATTTCTGTAGCTGATGCCGTATTTAAAAATGATGTTGTATCGTACAATGCTGCCAGTTCACGACTTTTAAACTCTATGCTTTGTGTTTTACTTTTGACCCGCTGTTCGAGGGTGGCGTAGATTTCCTGTAAATGTTCTGCCATTCGGTTAAATCCAACCGCCAACTCTTCCAGTTCATCCTGTCCATTCACGGGTAGGCGAACACTAAAATCACCTTTACCCATTTTATCCAGACCATCTTTAATTCGATGAACAGGAATTATCACCATTCTCATAAACAAATAGATCAACAATAGTGTCCCTATTAAAGCCAGGATAACCAGACCTAACTGAAAACTACGTAATAATTTTGTTGCCCGAGCCTGACTCTGCTCCACCATCACAACCAAGGCATCTATATCTGCAACAAAAGCTTTTAACTCACTCCTGTAATTTTCCAGAAGTCGACTCGCTTTTTTCGTGTTCGTTTCTTTGAGAATGTCAAGAACATGTGGCTTGTTTCGCTCAAACCACGCTTTCTGAATCTGCTTTAATGACGAGCGAAGCTCAGGATCATTAGGCAATAACAACGGTCGGACAGGATCCCCCTTTTCTAGCACTAATAGCGTTTTTTCAAACAAATTAATTTCGTTGTTAGTTTCGATTGTTAATGCTGAAGAGGGATCTTCAACATGTTGAGCTAACAAAAACGCAATACTATATGAACGCATGCGCTGACTACCTGCGTCGTTAATTGCGGCTGCTCCGCCTTCCAGACGCCAGGAAACCATTAAAGTAGACGCAATTGCCACAAATGCAATCACAAAATAGATAATTAATAAGCCGGTAATCTTTTGGTGAATAGACAGGGTAGAAAAATTCAAAACCAGGCAACCACATTCAAATCAAAAAAATTAGTGTAAGGCGGTATGAAATTAATTTCACCTACTTTTTTCAATCATGTCTTTAAATAAGACACTAATTACACATAATTATGGCGATCATTAATGCCGTTTTCATACTGTACGGGTAATTGCCAGCATCTAGCTTAATTTTGTCGTAACTGGTATCTTTACAGGCTGTTTTTAATCACCATATTTATTAGAGAGAGAAATAATGGAAAAGCTAGAGAATTTCATGATTGAAAAGTTTTCAGGGTTCATTTTTGCATTCGCGATTTTTTGGTTATCGCTAGTCGCATATGGCTTATTTAATTCTTAAATAAAACATCTTGATTCATTATCTAATAAAGCCAGTTATCCCGACTGGCTTTTTTATAGCTAACGCCCTTACAATAAAAAGCTGGTTCTTTGATCCAGATCAATGCCTTTAGATCGTAAATACATAATCATTACGCTAGTTATTTGTCCCAACCAATTTAGTGAGAGGTGGTTATCATGGAAAAACTGGAAACGTGGATTATTGAAAGCTTTACTGGAATTATTTTTGCCTTTGGCTTGTCGTGGATAGCTCTGGTCGTTTATGGCTTAGTAATGTCTTAACATCTCATTTTCCCAAGCAACATTAAAAGGCGGATTACATTAAGTAGTCCGCCTTTTTTAATGTGCATTGTTGCCAGATCATCATCATTGGCTTAGCATCAAAGTATTCAAACAAAATGCAGGGACTATAGTAATGACATATCAGTATATTCGCCTTTTTTCTGAGATCAACATTGATGATGTCGACAGTGTCGGAGGAAAAAATGCCTCCTTGGGTGAAATGTATCGTGAACTCGCACCGCGAGGCATTAAAGTTCCTAATGGTTTTGCTACCACCGCTGAAGCCTATCGCTATTTTTTACATCATAACAAACTTGAAGCTCCGATTGCCGATGCATTGAATACTCTTGATATCCATGACACACAGGCGCTCGCTAAAACAGGTGCTAAAATCCGCTCATGGATTAATAATGCTCATCTACCCTCCGATTTCATCACTGAAATAGAGCACGCATACCAACAATTAGAAACAGAGTATGGTGCAGGAGTCGATGTCGCAGTTCGAAGTTCTGCCACGGCAGAAGACTTACCAGATGCCTCGTTTGCTGGCCAGCAGGAAACACACCTTAATATCAGTGGTACAGGACAACTGCTCCATAGTTGCCGTCAAATCTTTGCCTCTTTGTTCACTAACCGAGCAATATCCTACCGTAACGACAAACACTTTGATCACATGTCAGTGGCATTATCCATTGGTATTCAGAAGATGGTGCGTTCAGATAAGGCCTCCTCGGGTGTTATGTTCACCATCGATACTGAAACCGGCTTTCGTGATGTAGTGCTTATCACTGCTGGCTGGGGTCTGGGTGAGAATATTGTGCAAGGTACTATCAACCCTGATGAATTTTATGTTTTTAAACCAACACTAGCGTCCGGTCACCGTCCCATTCTTAAACGCCAATTAGGCAGTAAAAAAGTCAAAATGATCTACGCAGATGGTGATACCCATGCTGGTTCTACCCGCAATGTAAAAGTAAACCCTGACCAACAGCAACAGTTCTGCATCAATGATGATGAAGTCATCGCTCTGTCAAAAATGGCTGTCATAATCGAACAACATTACAGTCGCAAAGCTGGCCGTGCTGTGCCCATGGATATTGAATGGGCCAAAGATGCTGACAGTGGTGAACTGTTTATTGTGCAAGCACGGCCAGAAACCGTTGAATCAACGAAAGCATTACATGCACTTGAAAATCATGTTCTGGGTCAACGTGGAAAAGTATTGGTTGAAGGTAAAAGTATTGGTAGCAAGATTGCCTCGGGAAAAGTTCGCATTATTCTAGAAACTAGCCAAATGCATCAATTACAACCCGGGGAAGTTCTGGTGACAGATATTACCGATCCCGACTGGGAACCAGTAATGAAAATAGCCAGTGCAATAGTGACCAATCGGGGGGGACGAACCTGCCACGCTGCCATTGTCGCTCGTGAACTGGGAATTCCGGCGATTGTAGGTACTAATATCGCTACTCAGATTATGAGTACTAATGATGAGGTGACTGTCTCCTGCGGTGAAGGTGACACGGGATTTGTCTATCAAGGGATCCTACCCTACCACATCGAAAACATTGATATGACCACCATCTCACGGCCCCAACATACTGATGTCATGTTGAACCTGGCAAATCCAGAAATTGCATTTGAAACCAGTATGCTACCTAACTCTGGTGTAGGGCTATGCAGAATGGAATTTATTATCAATAACAGTATTCGTATTCACCCCAATGCCTTATTAAATTTTGATCAATTACCTCAAGATAAGCAGCAGCAAATCGAATTATTAACCAATGGTTATACCGATCCTAAAACGTTTTATGTCCAACGTCTTGCTGAAGGTGTTGCGACCATTGCTGCAGCTTTTTACCCCAAACCTGTTATTGTTCGATTGAGTGACTTCAAATCCAATGAGTATGCAGCTCTGATCGGCGGCGACATTTATGAGCCTGTCGAAGAAAATCCAATGATTGGTTTTCGTGGTGCCACCCGCTATCCCAGTCCTGCTTTTGCTGATGCCTTTGCCCTAGAATGCGCTGCCATTCGTCTGGCGCGTGACACCATGGGGCTAGATAACATTGCAGTGATGATACCGTTTGTACGTACCGTTGTTGAAGGTCAGCGTGTTATCGAATTAATGGCTCAACATGGTTTGATTCGTGGGCAATCAAACTTGAAGGTCTATTTGATGTGTGAAATTCCGGCTAATGTTCTGCTGGCAGACCAATTTCTTGAACTGTGTGACGGCTTTTCAATAGGTTCGAATGATTTAACACAACTGACACTTGGAGTTGACCGTGACTCCAGTATTTTAGGCAATTATGATGAACGTGATGAAGCTGTACTTAAATTGATTGAGATGGCGATTGAAGCCTGTAATAAAGCAGGAAAATATGTTGGGATCTGTGGTCAAGCAGCATCAGACTTCCCAGAAATAACTCAATTTTTAGTCAAGAAACATATCAACTCAATTTCACTTAACCCTGATAGCGTGGTCGAAATGACCAAAGTTATTTATGATATGGAACAATCACTCAATCATTAATTAATAACCCTGTTTACCTGCACCAGAAAAAATTCTTACAGGTACTGATGTGATTAAAATAAGGTGATTTACTCCATGAAGTCCTTTGATGAGATAGCATCACACTGTTTCTTTAAAGCGTTCTTGAATAGATTCAACTTCTTTCATATTCGCTAATAAAGCATTCACACAGTCCTGTTCTAGTGTCTTACCAGCAAGCTGTTTCAATTTCTCAATAGCCCTGTCATTACTCCATGCCTCTTTATATGGACGCTCACTGGTTAAAGCATCAAACACGTCAGCCACGGCAACAATACGAGCCTCGAGAGGAATATCATTACCTTTTAATCCAGAAGGATACCCACTGCCATCAATAGCTTCATGGTGGTATTCAATTACGTTGCTTAACATCTCTATATATTCAATCCGCTGCATTCCAAAATTATCGATAAGCATATCGATCATGTCACGACCTATTCTGGAATGTCTCTTCATGATTTCCATCTCCTCAGAATCGAGTTTTCCAGCTTTAAGTAAAATGTTATCTGGAATCGCTGTTTTGCCAATGTCGTGCATTGGTGCAAACATAAAAAGATGTTCAATATATGAATCATCTAGGCCATATTTTTCAGCTATTTCAGTAGCTATAAGTCGGCTATATCGTGACATGCGTTCAAGATGTTCACCTGTTTCAGGATCACGGGTATGCGTCACATATAACACTGTTCTCAAAGCAGCGACTAATGTCTGAATAGTGGTTAATTCATTGATTACCATTAAGCTGATGATATGAGCATACATATCTATATCTGTTAGCACTTTCTTCTTAAACACATTTTTTTCATCAGCATTGAAGAATATGAAACCGTAACATTTGCCATCACTGATCATGGGTAATGTATAACTTGCAGCGTAGTCTTTTTGAGCTATTTTCCTAGTGTGTTCATGATCGTTGTCAGCAACAGTCAATGGCCGATTGATGACTCGAGGCACCCCCTCTTCCAGTACCTTTTTAAGTGATGGCACATTATCCAGTGTGGTCTGATAATGCTCTAGTATAGTCTCATCACCACTTTGCAAATAGGTCTTAAGGGTATTGCTCTTTGCATCATAAATCGTGATGGAAATACGAACAATAAATGGAAAATACGTGCTAATTCTTTGATGTATCTCAGTTAACTTATCACGTAGTGGAATTTTCTTATTAAGCTCAAATAAACTATAGTCATATGCATACATTTAGATCTCATCCTTAAGGAAAAATTCACCTTCTCGTGGTAAGTGATTTATGGTACAGCTAAAACCAGAAAGAGATCAACCTTGAAATGCTCATCAGCCATCATTATCAAGCCTATTTAGTTACTTTTTAATAAACAAAGCGATGGATTCAACATGCGTGGTATGTGGAAACATGTCCATTACCCCTGTCGACACCAATGTGTAGCCAAATTTGTTCACCAGTTCACCCGCATCACGAGCCAATGTAGCAGGATTACACGACACATAAACCAGTCTCTCGGCCCCTAAATCTGCCAGTTGATGAAGTACTTCAAACGCCCCACTGCGAGGGGGGTCCAATAAGACCTTGTTGAACCCCGACTTTGCCCAAGGGTAATCCTTTAATTCAGTTTGAGTTAAATCCGCTTGTTCAAAATCAGCATTGCTTAACTTATTTTTTAAGGCATTTTGACGTGCGCGTCTTACTAATGCCTCATCGCCTTCTACACCAACGACCTCAGTCACACGTCTTGCCAATGGCAAAGTAAAATTACCTAAACCACAGAATAAATCCAAAATACGATCTTCAGCAGTCACTTCTAATAACTCCATCGCACATTCAATCATTTTATGGTTGATGCCTGCATTCACCTGAGTAAAGTCATTGGGTTCAAAATCCAAAGTTAAGCCTTCTTCTGGTGCATAACTAAGTTGTGGATTTTCAGGCCAGATCGGTGTCACCGTATCAGGACCGCCAGACTGTAGATAAATCCACAAGTCATTGGCTTGTCCATAGGTTATCAATGCCTGTTGATCCTGTTCAGATAAGGGATCCAGATTCCTGAAAACCAGTGCAACATGATCATCATCCATCGCCACTTCAATTTGGGCAATCCGGTTATGTGCTTCCAGCTTAGCGATCATGTCGCCCAGTTCAGCCAGACGTGAGCCTACACGCTGATCAAGTACCTCACATCGTTCCAATAACGCCAAATAAGGCGTCCCTTTTTCCCTGAAACCCACAAGTACTCGACCTTTCTTTGGTACATGTTTGACGCCCAACCGTGCTTTACGTCGATAGCCCCACAATGGCCCAGTTAAAGGTTCTAACCATTGTTGTGGTGTCAGTTTTCCGAAATGGGTGAGATGTTCGGCAAGTGTTTTTTGCTTCAATACCAATTGCGCTTGAGGAGCCATATGCATCAAACTACAACCGCCACAGAGCCCAAAATGTTGGCACTTCGGCTCAACTCGATCAGCGGCAGCATTCAGTACTTCAACAGTACGTCCTTCATCATATTTACTGTGCTTACGTGTGTAGACAAACTTAACTGTTTCCCCGGCCAATGCGCCATCAACAAATACCGTCTTACCTTCTATTCTGGCTACACCACGGCCATCATGCGACAGGGTTTCGACATTTGTTTCAACGGGATCCTGCGGTAATCTTTGTCTACGGTTACGTCTTGCCATCTATTTAAATCTCTATGATATGTGCTGAAATAAAAAATCCAGTGATGTTGTAACATCGCTGGACCTTTTTCGTTAATTTTTAATTTTTTCGCTTGCAAGCATTATAAATGCTTACAAATTATTTCTGCTGCCAATTACCACTGCTTTGATACCACCATCCTGATGATGCATTACTGATCCAGCGACGAGCAAAGGTTGCCTGAATATCAGCTTGCCATTCTGGATGACCATTGGCACGAGCAATTTCAGCATACAATGCATTGCGATCTTTATTTTCGTCAGCTACCAGACTTTTAACTGTATTTCTATCTTTCAAAGCAATGACTTTAGCATCACGTATTGTAATCAAGCCTTTATCGGTTAGTCCCACTGCACCACTGGCATAATGAGGGCTCAGACTATTGTGTCGTGCTTTCATCTTTGCCTGTATGGCATTAATAGCTGGCGAACTGATATTCAGGTTTGCTTCTGCTGCTGCCGGTGATATTAGCCAATTCAACATCGCTAATGCCATGCTGTTTTGTTGATCTTGTTTAAACTGACTTTGATCTTCTGGTGTCGATGATTCTTTAGGTGCTGTTTCCGAGCCCCACACATCTTCAATAATACGATCGGCTGCTTTTTCTGCAGCAGCGGCTGGGAAATATATGTTAATCGTCACACAAGACACTAACATTAAACCCGTCACACTGCCTGTTAACCATTTGAAAATCTTCATGATATCTCCTTTTATTTAACAACCGGCCCCGAGCTTTTACTGACTGCTTTTAAGCGTTCAATCAAATCAGGCCAATTTACCCGACGAGTATAACCGACAACATTAATTCGCGGTGGCAAACCGCCACCTTTTACAATGTAATAGCCTTGTTCGGCTTCACCAACACCAGACATCTCACATACTTCATTTGTAAGTTTGCATTTTAGACCCAGTCGCTGATAAGAAAAATCCTCAAAAAAACGTAAAAAACTACGTGACAAAACGCCACCAGCGCCACCACCAATCTGGGATAAATTATCCACTGCTTTTTGGCTGATTCGACGACGGCTTTTATCACCTTCTGGAGTAGAAAAGCTGGCATCAAACTCTACTGGTTGCCAGTTGGAAAGACGAAGGTTTGTCATTTTACCATTCAATTTTCCGGTGATTTTACCAAAATCAAATGTTTGGGTGAGTGTTTCCAGGTCCAGTCCTAAAAGATCAACATTGGCATACAACTGCGGCAAGGCGCCAAAGGGTTTGTCTAGCCGTAAGTTACGAATCACCGTTGTGCCATCAAACAATTTAACCATTAACGCCCCATCAACCTGAATATGCTGATCGACATAACTGACATTTGGAATCACCCCGGATAACTTACCATGTAATAGAGGCCATTTTAGAGCAGTACTTAATGACTCCATTGAAATCGGTGTTAATAAACCATCAAATGACCATGTTGTTCCTTCTTCTCCTGGTCGTTTAAGACTAAAGGTATTGACTTGTAGCTCTCCATCTAAAACTGGCAACCGCCAAAGATCTATGAGATCCAGAGAGGAGGATGTGATCTGCGCTTTAATGTGAGATGCGCCTAATGGAATAGCATATACATAGCCGCCTTTCCACTGTAGTTCTGTCTGCACAGGGTGAGTGTAGTTTGCCCAGCCTACATTTCCTGAGAGGTCATCAACACCAAATCGCCCATCAGCATCATCGATAAACACCTGGTTTAACCCTAGAGTCAGATGATAGTTATCTGCCTGTTGGTGAAACTTTAGATCAACCTCACCAGCCAACTCAATATTGTCTAATGCTGTACCCATTATAAAAGGCTGTAACCATGTCTGATACAACTGAGCGATATCGGCTTGTTTCAAGTCCAGACTCAACTGCTCAATATGATCCACGCTACCACTAAAATGTCCTTCAAGCTGAGCAATATTGTTATGCTTAATTGTTGCATTGCTCACTACAATCTTGCCCGTATTCTGTTGCCACTGACCCTCAGCCAACAATGTCATCGGCGCAGTAGAAAAATCAATAAACACCGGCTCGCCATATCCCTGGCCTTTATCAATACTCAGCTCGGTTTGCCACTGCCAGTCCTGATTGTCATTCACTAGGTTAAGCAACAATGCAGAGGCCACATTTTCAGTTACATACTGACCTGTAGTATCACTTAAATTAATACCGGTTGCAGTCAATTTTAAATTTAGATTTTTAAGCGTATCAGCCCGCTGTCCATCCATTGCTACTGCCAGTTTTACTTCACCATCAATGCTCCAGCTTGTAAGTAGTTGAACATGTTTATCCGATAAATATGGTGATAAAAAACGAGCAAGTGGCGTTAATAAAGCTGATGATGTATCGGCTGTTAATGTCCAGTTGTTTTTTTCAATGCTGACATTAACTGTGAACGATGCTGATGCCAGAGATAAATCTTTGATGGCTAATTGATACTTCTCATCATCAGGTTGCCCCATGATGGTAAAGGCTAAATTTTGCTGTCCCAACTCCTGATGCTGAAAAGCCATTTGACCACTATTACAGGAAAACTGTTGTGTCAATAATACCAACTCATCACATTGTAGATTTACATTATTGATGCGACCTATTGGTAGTGCCAAGTTGATACTGTCGGCTTTTGCAGTTAAACCCAGTCCCTGAGTTGTTAACAGCACATCAAACTTCAGATTTTGTGCTTGAATATCTTTAAAGGCCCACTGTCCAATCGACAATGTCAGGCTGTCACTGCCAAAACTCATAGCTGACCATAATAAACATAGTATGGCTAAGCATAATTGTTTAGGCATTTTATTGTGCCGGAAACACGCCTGTAGATAGATAACGATCACCTCGATCACAGATGATGCTTACGATGACTGCATTGGACACTTGTTCAGACAACCGCAATGCTGCTGCCACTGCACCGCCTGATGACACTCCACAAAAGATCCCTTCTTCTGTTGCCAGTTTACGCATGGTATCTTCAGCAACATTTTGCTCCATATCCATGATTTGATCCACGCGATCTGGCTCAAAAATCGTCGGCATGTAGTCTTTTGTCCAACGGCGTATGCCCGGAATACTGGCACCATCTACAGGTTGAACACCCACTATCTGTATATCTGAATTTTGCTCTTTCAAATAACGGGATACGCCCATTATGGTGCCTGTCGTGCCCATTGCACTGACAAAATGGGTAATTTCACCGTCAGTATCACGCCAAATTTCCGGCCCGGTTGTTTCATAGTGCGCCAGTGGATTATCAAAGTTACCAAATTGGTTCAGCACCTTGCCTTTACCTTGTGTTTCCATTTCCAGTGCAAGGTCCCGTGCCGCTTCCATACCCTCAGTCAGAATGATTTCAGCGCCATAGGCTCGCATGGATGCGCGACGTTCTTCACTCATGTTTTTGGGCATGATCAACACCATTTTATAACCCAGAATGGCCGCAACCATCGATAACGCTATACCAGTATTGCCACTAGTGGCTTCAATTAACCTATCACCCGGTTGAATGTCACCTCTTGCCTGTGCCTGACGAATCATACTGATCACAGGTCTGTCTTTTACTGAACCAGCCGGATTATTGCCTTCCAACTTCACCAGAATAGTATTACTTGTCTGGCCTGGTAGTCTTTGCAATCGTACAAGAGGCGTATTACCAATAAAGGCGTCAATTGTTGGGTAATTGTTCATATTGTCTTTCCACCAGTGTGACATAGGCTAAGGCATAATTTTTATCGTCACTTAAACTAAGTAAACTACGTCCTATATTAAGTTCATCCAATAAGGCTTGCCCTCGTTGATAGAAGTGCAACTCAGGTTTCCCCATCTCATTATTGCTCACCTCAATGTGACGTAAACTTAAGCCATCACGAAACCCAGTTCCTAGCGCCTTGGCGGCCGCTTCTTTGGCTGCAAAACGTTTCGCTAAAAAAGCCGCTTGATTATTGGATTTCTGGAACACTAAAAACTCAGCATCACTGAGAATCTTCAACGCAATTTTATCACCATGTTTTTCTATCAACATTTGCATGCGTGGAATATGAACCAAATCCGTGCCAATACCGAAAATCATCTACGACGTGCTTCCTGCATCAATTGTTTCATTTCACGAACCGCAGTCTGAAAACCAGTAAAAACTGATCGAGCCACAATAGCATGACCAATATTAAGCTCAACAATATCAGGGATTTCAGCAATAGCGCCAACATTATGATAATTCAATCCATGACCGGCATTGACCTGTAACCCAAGACTTTTTGCATGTTCCACTGCACTGATAATCATTTGACGTTCTTGTTGTGCTTCTGCTGTTGTTTCCGCATCAGCATAACGTCCGGTATGTAATTCAATGACCGGTGCTCCACACGCAGCAGCCGCATCAATCTGTGCAATATCAGGATCAATAAATAAGGAGACGGTAACATTGGCCTTAGCCAGGCGCTGACAGGCTTGTTTCATTCGATCCAGTTGGCCTGCCACATCCAGACCACCTTCAGTGGTCAGCTCTTCACGTCGTTCAGGTACTAAACAACAATCTGCCGGTCGATACTTCTCAGCCATCGCCAGCATTTCATCCGTGACGGCCATTTCCAGATTCATTTTAGTCTGCAAAATGTCAGCTAACATGGCAACATCACGTTCCTGTATATGACGGCGGTCTTCACGCAAATGTAAGGTAATTCCATCTGCACCAGCCTGTTCAGCTTCAATTGCTGCCTGAATTGGATCCGGGTAACGAGTACCACGTGCTTGTCTTAACGTTGCGACATGATCGATATTTACGCCTAAAAAAATTGTCATAAATCTATTCTAACCTTGTGAATGTGCATATTGCTGTAATTGGACAAATAACTGCCGACTTTGTAATGGCTTACCACTCAGATAAAAATGTATCACTGTTCGCATTAATTGTTTAATTTCTTGCAGACTTTGCTGATCAAAATCGCGTTCAGACAAAAGATGTTGCAAACTTCGCCCTGAAATAGGAGGTTGCTTGTGTCCCTGTTGCCAAAGTGTTAAACCCGCATCTGGTTGGTAACAATACTGATATTGCTCATTAATAGGCTGATTGCTGTCAGCAACGCGATCCAGCACCAGTCCATACCCCAAATGACTCAACAGTCGCTTTTCAAATAAGCGTAATACTATCTCCGTATTATCCGCTTGTTGCAGTCCAGACAATGCCAGCTGGTAGGCGTTAAATATTGCCTGCTCTTGTTCATGTATGGGTAACAGTCTTACCATCAACTCATTGATATACAGGCCACATAATGCCGATTCAGCGCGTAATAAATAGCGCGGAGAAGCCGCTTCGGCTACCGTTAACGTTTGTAGCTCGCCACGTCCAATCCACGATAACAGCAACGGTTGGTATAGTTGCAATAGCCCGGATTGACTGCGTTTCTTGCCTCGAACACCTTTAGCCACAAGGCTGACCCGACCATATTGCTCGCTAAACACATCCAGTAACAGGCTGGTTTCACGATAAGGCCTTTGATGCAATACAAAAGCCGGCGTTAATTCCATATTAAAATCACAAAGGCCATTATAGCTCGTCGTTATAACCCAGATTTTTCAGCATACGTTCATTGTCACCCCAGCCCTCACGAACCTTAACCCATAAACGTAAAAACACTTTGCATCCAAACAGGCTTTCCATTTCAATGCGGGCATCTTTACCCACAGATTTTAATAACTCGCCTTTTTTTCCAATGACGATTGATTTCTGTCCGTCACGTTCTACATAAATGACAGCACCAATACGATACATGCCGTTTTCCTCATCGAACTGTTCGATTTCCACGGTAATGGAATAAGGCAGTTCTTGCCCCAAGTGACGGAATAACTTTTCTCGAACCAGTTCAGCTGCCAGAAAACGTGAACTACGATCTGTTAATTGATCCTCAGGAAAGATTAACTCCCCTTCCGGTATTAGTTTTTTAATTTCCTGTTCTAGCTGGTCAACATTGACACCCTTACGGGCTGAAATAGGAAGCACATTTGCAAATTCAAATTCCGCTGCCAGTTTTTCTATTTGTGGTAGCAGCACTTCTTTATCAGACAGTTTATCGACCTTATTAATAACCAGTATCACTGGCGCCTTCGCACTCGTTCTCAGGCGCTCTAACACTCGCTCATCTTCGTCTGTCCAGTTCATACCATCAACAACAAACAAAATGACATCGACGTCATCAATTGAAGAAGCAGCAGCCCGGTTCATATAACGATTCATCGCCCGTTTATCGTCTATATGAAGGCCGGGCGTATCCACATAGATTAATTGACTATCATCTTCGGTTTTAATACCAAGGATCCTGTGTCGTGTCGTTTGTGGACGTCGTGACGTGATGCACAGTTTTTGACCCAGTATACGATTGATTAAGGTTGATTTACCGACATTCGGGCGACCAATAATTGCCACATAGCCAGAACGGAATGCTGTCTCGGTCATAATTTACCTTCTAATAATGTCAGTACACGTTCCGCTGACTTTTGTTCTGCTTTACGATGGCTACTGCCTTGCGCCACTACCACTTTTCTCAATAATCCGACCTGACAAGAAGCCTCAAAGACAGGTTGATTGTTAGCATCTGATTTCACTTCACTCACACTGTATATGGGTAAAGGTTGTTTCCGACTCTGTAACAGTTCCTGCAAACGAGTTTTAGGATCTTTTACTGTCTCATTGACATCAATAGCATTTAATCGCTCGTCAAATAACCTGAGAATTAAGGCTTTTGCCGCCTCCATTCCACTGTCTAGGTATAAGGCACCAAATAGTGCTTCAACAGCATCCGCCAAAATTGATTCACGCCGAAAACCACCACTTTTTAATTCGCCAGGACCGAGGATAAGTGCCTCACCCAAATTCAACTCCCTGCCGATTTCTGCCAGCGTCACCCCTTTAACCAATGACGCTCTCAAACGACTTAACTTACCTTCTTTTACTTCGGGAAAACGCATAAACAATGCTTCAGCGATAACAAAGCTCAAAATAGCATCGCCAAGGTATTCCAGACGTTCGTTGTTAACAGAGTCGGCACTTCGATGTGTTAATGCCTGTTGTAACAGTGCCGGTTCATTGAATGTGCTTTGTAACTGTTTACATAATAACTGTTGTCGCTTTGTTATCATTTAGTATTTTGTTCAACGTCTATTTCGGTATGAAAATTACCCACCAGTGAAATTTGCGCCATAAACGGCCTACGCACTTCATAATCAATCACAATTTTAGTGGCGTGAACATTGTTTTTGCCGCGAAAAATCTCAACATTGTCTTTTTTTACACTAAATACGTAACCAGTATCAAAGCGTTTTTCCAGCAGCGTCATCACTTGTTTTTTGGTTAATTTATTATTTTTAAGCTCAGTTTCCATACCATCCATGATCTGAAGTACACTATAGTACTCTTGGTACATAGGTAGCAAACGCATAACCACAGTAGCAAAAAAGGCAATGATCGCTAATACAATCACCCAACCAATCAGCGTCATTCCACGTTGTTTATTCATAACTTTCCCCTTAGTTAATTGAATCACCTAAACGTTCCCACACTATACCACCCGCACCCCAATCCCAACTCATCCAGATAAAGAAGGCTTTACCTACTAAGTTGTGTTCTGGAACAGTGCCCCAGAAACGACTATCGTTACTATTATCCCTGTTATCACCCATCACAAAATACTCACCTGCTGACACAATCGTTTCACCTTCAATCAAACGTCGTTCAGGGTTAACCAATATATGGTGTTCATGTTCACCTAGGTACTCATAACGTAACTCGCTACTTTCCGGCACAATACTTAACATACTGGCCTGTTTCTGTTGTACATCCTGTGCGACAGGTTTGTCATTAATATAAATTGTCTTGTTAAAATAACCAACTTTATCGCCAGGCAAACCAATTACACGCTTAATGTAGTCAACATTTGGATTTTTAGGGTAGCGAAACACCACCACATCACCCCGTTCGGGTTCGCCGACAGAGACGATCTTGCTATTTAAGACGGGTAAACGAATACCATAAGCAAATTTATTCACTAATATAAAATCACCAATATGTAATGTCGGTAACATTGAACCTGATGGAATGCGAAATGGTTCTGCCAAAAATGAACGTATCACCAGCACCACCAGGATGATGGGGAAAAATGAACGTGCATATTCAACAACAAGCGGTTCTTTTTGATCTTTGGCACGTTGTGGTGCCCACAACACAGTATCAATCAACCAAATTATCCCTGTCACTGCAACCAGTGTGACCATTAATGCTGGAAAACTCACTTTAATAATATCCTTATCTATGATTTCTTTGATAGCTGTAATACAGCTAAAAATGCTTCTTGTGGCACATCAACCCTACCAATTGATTTCATTCGCTTTTTACCTGCTTTTTGTTTTTCTAGCAACTTACGTTTACGTGATACATCACCACCGTAACACTTGGCCAGTACATTTTTACGCATAGCTTTGACTGTTGATCTTGAAATAATATGACCACCAATCGCAGCTTGAATCGCAATATCAAACATTTGCCGCGGAATCAGTTCTTTCATCTTTTCAACCAGGTCCCGTCCACGAGAAATACTTTGATCACGATGCACAATCATGGATAAGGCATCCACACGCTCACTATTAATCAATATATCCAGTTTTACTAGGTCGGCCGGTTCGAAACGTACAAAATGATAATCCAAAGAGGCATAACCACGACTGACTGACTTCACTCTATCAAAGAAGTCAATCACGACTTCATTCATCGGCAATTCATAACTTAAAGCAACCTGACTACCCACATATTGCATGGTTTTCTGAACACCGCGTTTTTCAACGCAAAGTGTGATTACCGCTCCCAAATGTTCTTGTGGAACCAGTATATCTGCCACTACAATTGGTTCACGAATTTCATCGATGGTACCAATATCCGGTAATAAAGCTGGGTTCTCTACATTAATCACTTCGCCTTTGCGTGTTAGCACTTCAAACACAACGGTCGGTGCTGTGGTGATCAGATCCAGATCATATTCGCGCTCTAATCGCTCCTGAATAATTTCCATGTGTAGCAAACCGAGGAATCCACAACGGAAACCAAAACCTAATGCTTGCGAATTTTCAGGTTCAAAGAATAACGAGGCATCATTGAGTCGTAATTTCCCTAATGCTTCACGAAACGCTTCAAAGTCATCTGAACTGACTGGAAATAAACCTGCGTAAACCTGAGGTGTAATCGATTTAAAACCCGGCAACATTTCTGTTGCTCCATGGTGGCTATGGGTTAAGGTATCACCGACCGGTGCGCCATCGATATCTTTCACACCAGAAATCACATACCCTACTTCACCACAGTTTAAGGCATCGCGTTTACTGCGTTTAGGGGTAAAAACACCAACCTGTTCCACTTGATATTCGTGGCCGGTAGACATGACTTTGATTTTTTCACGTGCTTTGAGTGAACCTTGCATGATTCTAACTAGGGAAATAACCCCAACATAACTATCAAACCAGGAATCAATAATCAGCGCTTTTAACGGTCCATCAGGATCCCCTTTTGGTGCTGGAATCCGCTCAATCAGAGCTTCTAACAGATCATCAATACCAATACCGGTTTTGGCACTACACTGCACCGCATCCATAGCATCAACACCGATAATATCCTCAATTTCCTGTGCCACCCGTTCCGGTTCTGCTGACGGCAAATCAATTTTATTCAGTACTGGCAATACTTCCAGTCCAAGATCAATAGCCGTGTAACAATTGGCGACACTTTGTGCTTCTACACCTTGCGCTGCATCGACAACCAGTAATGCACCCTCACAAGCTGCTAAAGAACGAGATACTTCATACGAAAAATCAACGTGTCCTGGGGTATCAATAAAATTTAGGTGATAGGTTTCACCATTACGTGCGGTGTAATCCAAAGACACACATTGTGCTTTAATTGTGATGCCTCGCTCACGTTCAATATCCATTGAATCAAGAACTTGTGATGACATTTCACGCGCGGTCAAACCACCGCAAACCTGAATAAACCGATCTGCTATTGTTGATTTTCCGTGGTCAATATGAGCGATGATTGAAAAGTTACGGATATGATCCATAGAGATTAACACTACCTTCTATACAGTAAAAAATCGGCCGGAACATATGTTGCCGGCCGACCTAAATTGATCTAACTGCTAGATTTTACGGCAAAACAGCTGTCCTGTCGTGCCTAGTATTAAATTATGAATAATCGTTCTGGATTAATCATTCTTCTCGATTCGTAATGCTAGGAATATTGCACCCTCACCTCGCTGTACTAACACTGGAATTGCTTTATTCTCTGGGAGTTCTTTAGCAATATCCAGAAACTGTTTAGCATCGCTAATCTTTTGATTATCAATGCTCAATATCACATCACCTCGACGAATACCGGCTGCTCCTGCGCTACCCTGTTCGACTTTAACAACAGCCACACCACCTTTTTCAATGCCATACTGTTCACGTTGCCTGTCATCCAGATCAGCCACTTCAATGGCTAAGCGTTCATCAACAAGACGCCCAGATTCACCTTTTGCTTTAGCTAGATCCTCAGTTTCTGGCAACTGTTCAACTTTGACATTAACAGTTTTACGTTTATTGTTGCGCATTATCACTACAGGAACAGATTTGCCAATTTCCGTTCTACCCACAATTGGCGGCAAATCAGAAGATGTCGCTATTTTTTTGCCATTAAATTTTAAAATAACATCGCCTGGCTCAAAACCTGCCTTAGCAGCGGGACTATCATCTAAAACTCTCGAAATTAACGCTCCATGTGGTTTATCCAATCCAAACGATTCGGCTAATTCTCGAGTTACATCTTGAATCACAACACCCAACCAGCCCCGGCTGACATAACCTTGTGATTTTATTTGTGCAACCACATTCATGACCACATCCATAGGAATCGCAAAAGATAAGCCCATGAATCCGCCTGTACGGCTATAAATCTGTGAATTAATACCTATTACTTCACCATTTAAGTTAAACAATGGGCCACCAGAATTGCCTGGGTTAATCGCCACATCAGTTTGAATAAATGGCACGTAACTATCGCTCGGCAAACTACGTCCTAAGGCACTGACAATCCCAGCTGTTGCAGAATAGTCAAAACCAAAAGGGGAACCGATGGCCAATACCCACTCGCCCACTTTTAATTTAGTTGAATCACCTAGTTTCACGGCTTTCAAACCTATGGCTTCAACTTTTAACAAAGCCACATCACTACGCTCATCACTACCAAGAACTTTGGCCTCAAGTTCACTGCGATCACTAAAACGCACAATGATCTCATCAGCATCTTTAATCACATGGTGATTAGTCAAAATATAACCATCTGATGATAAAACAAAACCAGAACCTAAAGAATGCGACTCATACGGTTGAGGTCGTTGACCTGGTGCACCAAAAAAATGTTTGAATAACTCATCAAAAGGTGTGCCTTCAGGAATATCTATACCTGGCGGCAAGTTAGGCCGTTGCCCCTTATTGTTTTTAGTGGTACTAATATTCACCACCGCTGCACCCTGTTCCGCTACCAGTTCAGTAAAATCAGGTAAATTATTACCTGCATATGTATTCAAGCTCAGTAATAACCAAACCCAAAAAATAGTAAAACCAGACCAAACTTTAAACTGTTTCATTTTTGTTCCTCAACAATCCTGGCCTTAAAGCCATTTTTATTATTACGTAAACGAATTCGTACCCAATAAAAGCCAATAAACAGACCACTTAAACCTGAAAAAATTTCCCCAACATCATTAAAATTAAGAGCCTGTGCCACGGCAGCGAAGATAAAAAGTAATGCCAACGGTACGATGTACATCAAAAAAGCACCGTGTAATAAGCTTTGTTCAGGAATAGCCAATTGCACTTGTTGTCCAACAGTGACATCTTTATTCTTTTCAACTGCAATACGTGTAAATCGTTTGCCAACATGTTTTGTCAGTAAGCCAGTACCACAGCCCTGCTTAACCTCACACTGATTGCAGGTTGACTGACGTTCTGCTTGCAGCCAAACCATTTCATCATCCACACTTACTACTGTTGCTTTTTGCTCTATCATTGGTTTTCACCAGCGACATATCTAATAGAGGCGCCAATTTTTTCAACGGTTTTTTGTGGCACTTCACCGACAACTGTCACAAAATGTGCACCAATTATCGAACCATAGGCATTCACTGCCCCCATGTTTGATCCGCCATGCAAATGGCTATGTCTGGCTCTTATTTTTTCGATAAATACTGACACTGAGCTTAAGCCATCGCTATACACTCGTTGCTCCACTGCTGCTCCATTGCTAGCTTTGAGTCGGTTTTGCTGTGCTGCCAACACAAACCCTTCTGGTAGCCAGACTACCCGCCATTTTGAAATACCTTTATTCGCAGCCATATTGGCCGATGTTTCTGGCTCAGTACGACTCCAAGACATTGCATGGCCACTCACTTGTGGCTTAAGTATCTGATCAGAAATGGGGATCCCCAGTGAAACAGATGAAAAAGCAAACTTTTCCAATACTGAGCCATCACCAGCAATCAAGTTTGATTGCAATAACAAATCACTCTCTTTATCCACCCACAGACGATAACCATAACGGTAATTATCTATTGGCGCGATCACCAACTCCTGAGCGATACGATCTGCCACCCGACCTTGCTTACCCAATGTAACCTGATAATAAGGCACAGCTGAGCTTAAACGACTCAACAAATCACTGGGGAAACCTCGACCTAAAGGACGCCGATTAACTTTGATACTTCTATCATCAGGATAAATACAAGTCACCAAATCATTGCTCCGAATCACTTCTCGAGCAACTCCATCAAGTGATAACAACCGTTCTATTTCCCCTTTTTCATCGGCACGATGGATGATGCGTATCGATTGCAGTTTGTTACCTGTTTGATAGGAAAAAACACCATCATAATTCAGCTTCTTTGCCGCAACGCCCACACGTTCAAGTAATTGCATTGCATCCGTGTCAGCATTGGCATTAACTGAAGACCACATCAACAAGAACACGAATAATTTCAGTAAAACGCGCATTAACTATTGTCCCACTTCATAAGCGACAACTCTGGCATAGGAAAAAACATCCGATACACCCGCATATTCATGATGATCGACCAAATAGGTGTTCAATCGATTTTCAACTTCTGGTTCACCCACAGTCCAGTGATTACCCGTTTGCGCAATGACCGTTTGTTCTGCCACAGGTGCTACAGATGCGATGGGAGCCACTGGCACAAGTTGATTTTGTGGTTGTGTCATTATGCCTATCACTGCCAAAGCACCTATGGAAGCTGCAACCGCCAGTCCAGCAGTATGTTTCCAGAACTGTTTAGGCAATGTAAGAACTTTAGCCCGCTGTTTATGTAATGAAGTTGGCATCGGTGCAACTTCCTCTTCCAGTGCAGCTGAAATACGACCAGTCAAATCAACATTCTGATTAGCTATCGCATGACCATGCAACACATCACTCACAAGTTGATAACGCTGCAGTCGTTCTCTTGCCTGCTTATCAGTGCTTAACACATGTAAAGTCTGATCTAACTCTTTACCCTGTAGTTCACCATCAACTAACGCAGACAACATTTCATTGTCATTGACTGTCATTGTTGTTCCCCTTCACCCATTATTTCCTGTATTTGTTTATCAATCGCCTCGCGAGCACGGAAAATGCGAGAACGCACTGTACCTATAGGACAATCCATTACCTGTGAAATTTCCTCGTAACTCATACCTTCAAACTCACGCAATTTGATCGCTGTAGCGGTGTCTTCTGGCAAGTCATCAATTGCCTGATGAATGGCCTGTTCCAGTTCATCGCTGGCAAGACTGCTTTCTGGCGTTTCAAAGTCCTTTAATTCTGGTGCATCATAAAAATTAGTCGCATCCATCGCATCCACATCCATTGCCGGCGGTCGTCTTGATCTGGCAGTCAAATAGTTCTTTGATGTATTGATCGCAATACGATAAAGCCAAGTATAAAAGGCACTGTCACCACGAAAATTCGCAATAGCGCGATAGGCTTTGATAAACGCCTCCTGAGCCACATCCAGCGCCTCCACCGGATCATGTACATAACCAGTAATAACATGCACGATTCGCTGTTGATACTTCATAATCAACAGATCAAATGCTTTTTTATCGCCTGCCTGTACACGTTCCACCAGCTCTAAATCCACGCTCATCCTTTGTTCCGGCCCACTCCGTATCGCCGGAGGTTATATTTGTTAACAGGTTGATTGACCATAATGATTTAACTTTGTTCCTTAAACAGTGCAAAATAATCACTCTTATCATTCTACCTGTTCCTACATGAATTCATCACATCACTTTGACGTTATTATTATTGGTAGTGGCACGGCCGGCTTAACACTGGCTCTACAACTTGCTGATGATGCCCAGATAGCAGTGCTATCCAAAGGCCAGTTAGAAGAAGGTGCTTCACTTTATGCGCAAGGCGGTATTTCAGTTGTACTCGATGAAGCGGATTCATTGCAATCTCATATTGATGACACTATAAAATCAGGTGCAGGCTTATGTCATGAAGATGTCGTTCGCTTCACCATTGAACAAGCCCGTAGCAGTATTGAATGGCTGATTGAACAAGGGGTTTCATTCACCAAAGATGGTGTTACATCGGAAACCTATCATCTTGCTCAAGAAGGAGGCCACAGTCACCGCAGAATTATTCACTCGGCAGATGCAACAGGCCGTGAAGTTGAAACTACCTTATTATCAAAAGTACAGGCACACCCGAATATTCATCTGTTTCCTTATCATATTGGCATCGATCTCATCACCAGTCGCAAGCAATTAGGTCAACAGAATGATAATACTTGCTTAGGCTGTTATGTGCTGGATATAAAGACTGACACTCCACATACTTTCTCGGCCCCTATTACTGTCATGGCTACCGGTGGTGCTGGCAAGGTATATCTCTATACCAGTAATCCTGATGTGTGCACGGGCGATGGCATCGCTATGGGTTGGCGAGCTGGCTGTCGTGTAGCAAATATGGAGTTCATTCAGTTTCACCCCACCTGCCTGTATCACCCAAAAGCCAAATCGTTTTTGATTAGTGAAGCCTTACGTGGTGAAGGTGCCAAACTGTTACTGGCAGATGGTTCGCGATTTATGGATAGTTTTCATCCTCAGGCTGAACTAGCTCCTCGGGATATTGTTGCCCGCGCCATCGATCATGAAATGAAACGGCTCGGGGATGATTGCGTTTATCTTGATATCAGTCATCAACCCAAAGAATTTATCGAAAGTCATTTTCCAACCATTCATCAACGTTGCCTTGATTTTGGTATTAATATGACTCGCGAGCCGGTCCCTGTCGTACCCGCTGCACACTATACCTGTGGCGGATTGATTACCGATATTCATGGTCGCACCGATATCAAAGGTCTTTATGCCATCGGTGAAACCGCTCATACCGGTTTTCATGGTGCCAATCGCATGGCAAGTAACTCACTCCTGGAGTGTCTGGTTTTTGCACATTCTGCTTCACAGGATATTAAACAGCGATTACCGTTTACGAAGCCATCGCCTACTATTCCTGACTGGGATGCCAGTCGGGTTCGTCCCGCTAAAGAAGCCATTGCCATCAGCCACAACTGGGATGAGTTAAGGCGTTTTATGTGGGACTATGTGGGCATAGTACGATCGAATGAACGCTTGTTTAAAGCACAGCAGCGGCTAAACTTGTTGCAACAGGAAATCAGCGAATATTATAGCCAACATCACATTACCAGTGATTTACTGGAATTACGTAATCTCGCCGATGTCGCTGAACTGATTATTCGATCGGCTTTGCTACGTAAAGAAAGTCGAGGGTTGCATTACACGCTAGATTATCCACAGCCTGATGATGACTCGCCTCTCCACGACACCGTTATTGCTGGAAAGTCTTAGGATCTCTGCAGTACACTCTCAACTGGCGAAATAGTTCAGGATCCACCGCATCAACGACAATCGTTATCGCATGATGTTGCCAGAATTTTTTACCCTTTAAATACAATATCGTCACCCATGGCGTGACCACACTATTGCCCAATACAAGACGTGAATGCTGGGTATCATCACCATAATACAGAGACCATGTTTCATTCCAATCTTGCTCGATTTTAACTATCTAGTTTTCACTGTTAAACCACTGATTCTTATGACAGTAATGAATAAAACTTAACACAATGATTAACACCACAGGTGCTGACCACCACGATACGGCTAACAAACTCACCATCGTCACTAACATCATGCTGTGAACAATAATCAGGTACACAAATAATTTTATTGATCTAGAAATTAGGCATACTGAAAACAGTCCTTGTCATTAAATCTCGCCTCCCTCATTGCTGAACGTTACAATGATACGACTTTACCTAAACTTAAAATACTTATGATGGAAACTTTAAATACAACACCTTGTTATATACCACTAACACAACTTGGTGTATTGAACATAGCTGGCGACGATGCCCAAACATTCCTGCAAAGCATGTTCACCAACGATGTTGCTGCTCTGGCTATTAATCAAGGTCAGCTGAGTGGTTTCTGTAATGCTAAAGGCCGTTTGTTTGGTCTGTTTTTACTGATTCGTCGCAAGGGTTATTATCAACTGGTGTTACCCAAAAATATGTGCAATAGCCTACAGCAGCGTCTTACTATGTTTGTATTGCGCTCTAAAGTCACTATCAGTGATGAAACGGCTAATCTGGTTAGTCTGGGTTTGTCTTATCCAGATAATAATCAGGCTGATTTTTTATCGATGCCCGATGAGATCTATCAAGCTATTGAGGAAGATGGGCAGCTACTTATTCGCCTGCCTTCGGATATGCTGCGTGTGCTATGGATTGGGTCATCTGAACAGGCTAGTCAACTCGAACAGACCTTAGTTGAACATCAGTGGCAACAGGTTTCAAACACTGTCTGGGATCTGCTGGATATTGAAGCTGGAATCCCCGCGGTGCTGCCCGAGACCAAAGAAAAATTCACCCCCCAGCAAGTGAATCTCGATCTTGTGAATGGTGTCAGCTTTAAAAAAGGCTGCTATCCCGGACAGGAAGTCGTGGCGCGTTTACATTATTTAGGCAAACCAAGTCGTAGAATGTTTATCGCGAAGGCTCAAACAACAGAACAGATTGAGGTGGGTACAGAAATAACCACTGATAGTGGTGATATTGCAGGCCATGTTGTCTCTGCTCAGCACACAGATCCAGATACAATTCTGCTGTTAGTGAGTCTAAAGCTCAGCTCGCAAACGGCTAGTTTGTTACTTGCTCCATCCACCACGGTGATGCTGATCAGTCCACCAATAGAAGAATAAAACGAACACCACCAATTAAGGCGCTGGTTCAAGGCACAGTCACACCTCGAATCATTCGCCAATTTTCAGTGCTGCTATTTTTGAAGGACTTCTTTCAGTGCTGACAGGCACAAAATAATGTTTTCTTTTCTTGATGAGAAGCCCATCAACCCAATTCGCCATACCTTGCCAGCAAGATCACCCAGACCTGCACCCAGCTCCAGATTAAATTCATTTAATAATGTTGATCTAACAACGGCATCATCAACACCTTCTGGGATCCAGACCGTATTTAACTGTGGCAGGCGATCGCCTTCCTTAACAACAAAGTCTATCCCCATTGATTCAAGACCGGTTTTTAAATATTCGTGGTTTCTCAAATGACGTGCCCAGGCGTTTTCAAGGCCTTCTTCGGTCAACATAACCAGTGATTCGTGCAAGCCATACAATGTGTTTACTGGCGCAGTGTGATGATATGTACGCTTGGCACCTTCACCCCAATAGCCCATGACTAGATTCAAATCTAAAAACCAGCTTGATACCGGTGTTTTACGGCTAGTTAGCTTTTTAATAGCTCGTTCATTAAAACTGATTGGAGAAATACCCGGCATCGCTGACAGGCATTTTTGGGTGCCCGAATAAATAGCATCAATGCCCCATTCATCCACTCGCAGTTCTGAGCCAGCCAATGACGTCACCGCATCAACAATCGTAATACAGTCGTGTTTATGAGCAATGTCACACAATGTTTTTGCATCAGATTGCGCACCTGTCGAAGTTTCAGCATGTACAAAAGCCACAATTTTGATATCAGGATTGGCAGCCAGTGCCTGTTCCACTTTTTCAGCAGAAACAGCTTCACCCCATTTATCTTCAACGATAATGGCTTCACCACCTAGTCTCACCACGTTTTCACGCATCCGCATACCAAAAACGCCATTGATGCACACCAGCACCCTATCACCTGGCTCGACCAGATTAGCGAAGCAAGTTTCCATGCCCGCACTACCCGGTGCTGAAACAGGCATCGTTAGTTCGTTTTCAGTTTGATACGCATACTTAAGTGCCTGTTTAGTCTCATCCATCATTTCAATGAAAGCAGGATCCAAGTGGCCAATTGTAGGGCGAGCCATTGCTTGCAGGACTCGAGGATGAACATCAGAAGGACCGGGGCCCATTAAGGTACGAACAGGTGGGTTAAACGATTGCATAATATTTGAGTTGTGGTTATGAAATAAAAAGTCATTATAATGATAACCATGTTTAATACTCAACAATTATTAAAGGCGCTTCCAAAAGACAGTGTCATCATCGGTGACGAGAATACCCGCCCTTTTGAATGTGATGGACTCAGTGTTTATCGGCAAAAACCATTAGCTGTTGTTTTACCAACCAACCTCGATCAAGTCAGGAAAGTCCTTAGTCTCTGCAAGCAACACCAGACACCTGTGGTTACTCGTGGTGCGGGCACTGGGCTTTCGGGTGGTGCATTACCACTTGAAAACAGCGTGGTATTAGGACTATCCAAACTCAATAAAATCAAAACCATTGACCCAGAGCAACAATTGGCGATTGTTGAGCCCGGGGTCAGAAACATCGCCATCAGTGAAGCGGTATCGCAATATGGTCTGTATTATGCCCCTGATCCTTCTTCACAAATTGCCTGCACTATCGGTGGTAATGTTGCCGAAAACTCTGGTGGTGTGCATTGTTTGAAATATGGCTTAACCGTTCACAATGTGATTGCCGTCAAAATGCTTACTCTGGATGGCGAAGAGTTAATTCTCAATCGCAATGAAGATGGTCTGGGACTACTGGCACTGATGAATGGATCGGAAGGCCTGTTGGGAATTATTACTGAAATCACTGTTAAATTAACGCCAAAACCCGAACGGGTGCAGCTTGTGTTAGCTGGTTTTGATCATGTTAGAGACTGTGCTAATGCCGTCGCCAATATTATTGAGGCTGGCATCATCCCTTCCGGTCTGGAAATGATGGACAAATTTGCCATTGAGGCTGCCGAAGACTATGCCAAAGCGGGTTATCCTGATGATGCGCAGGCACTGCTTTTGTGCGAGCTTGATGGTGATGATCAAAGCGTTAAGGCTGAACTCGAACAGGTGCTCAACATACTGTCCACTGCCTCCACATTAAAAGTCTCAAAAAATGAACAAGAGCGTTTATCGCTCTGGCAAGGTCGCAAGTCCGCCTTTCCGGCTGTTGGCCGTTTATCGCCCGATTATTACTGTATGGATGGCACGATTCCAAAGCGCTATCTGGCTGACGTACTGGAAAAAATCAGTCAATTATCCAAACACTACGGTCTTCGTGTCGCCAATGTATTCCATGCCGGCGACGGCAATTTACACCCGTTGATTCTCTATGATGCAAACACACCCGGTGAATTAGAAAAAACAGAAGCCTTTGGCACCGAAATCCTGAAATTATGTGTAGATGTGGGTGGGGCCATTACCGGTGAACATGGTGTTGGTATAGAAAAACTCAATGCCATGTGCCATCAATTTTCAGCAGACGAACTTGATGTCTTTCACCAGATTAAAGCAGTGTTTGACCCTGCATCATTACTCAATCCGGGCAAAGCCGTCCCAACATTACATCGCTGTGCAGAGCTGGGTAGCATGCATGTACATCATGGTGAATTGCCTCACCCGGATCTGGAGCGATTTTAACGCCCTATGAATATCGAACAAATACAGCAGCAAGTGATAGATGCGGATCAGTTACAAATCGTTGGTAACAAGAGTCACCTTAAATTCACCAGCAGCCCAACGCTTGAGATGTCGCTCTATTCAGGATTGATTGGCTATCATCCAGAAGAACTGGTGATGACGGCTAAATCCGGCACCCGAATTAAGGATATAGAAAGCATACTCGGCCACAAAGGCCAGACCCTGCCTTTTGTTGTTCATGATCACGAAAATGCCACTATCGGCGGTGCATATGCTCTAGGCAGCCCTGAACTAAGAGATGCCGTACTCGGCGTCAAGATCATTGATGGCCAAGGACGACTGCTTAACTTTGGTGGCCAGGTAATGAAAAATGTAGCTGGCTATGATGTCGCTCGATTGCTGGTTGGCTCAAAAGGAAAATTAGCGGTGATCTGTGAAATCAGTTTCAGAGTGCTTCCAAAGGCGTATGCCATTCATTCAACTTCATCAGCAGAGTTAATCACTCCCACCCCTTCTGCCATCAGAGATTACATCGAACACGGACTGAAAAATGTGTTTGATCCCAATGGGGTATTTGTTTAATGCAAACCAAATTACCCCAGCAATTTAGCAGAAGTTCAATCGGGCAAAAAGCTGACAATATTCTGAGATCGTGCGTGCACTGCGGTTTTTGTCTAGCAACCTGCCCGACCTACCAACTACTAGGAGACGAACTCGACTCTCCGCGTGGCCGAATTTATCTGATTAAATCAGCATTGGAAGACAATCAATTTAGCCGCGACTCCCTCACCCATCTTGATCGATGTCTAACATGCCGTGCCTGTGAAACCACCTGTCCATCAGGCGTTGAATATGGTGAACTGGTCGATATTGGCCGTACATTTGTTGAACACACTCGTCCCTTATGGCAACGGGTATCTCGATATAGCGTGCGTAAGTTATTAACCAACCCGAGCCTGTTTAACATCGTTGCCCCACTATTTCGTCAGTCCAGCATTCAAACCGCAGTGACTGAACAACAACTGTTTAAAGGTCGGGTATTACTGTTAACGGGCTGTGTACAGCCCGCACTGGCACCCAATATCAATCATGCCACCAAAAATGTGCTGGCAACATTAGGGTTTGAAGTTGTCGAAACGGCACAAAAAGAATGCTGTGGTGCCGTTGATCAACACACCTCTGCACCTAATGATGCCCTGATTAAAATTAAACAGAACATTGACCAATGGTCAGCACACTTCGAGTCAGGCATTGATGTCATTATTTCAACGGCCAGTGGTTGTGGCCTGATGGTAAAAGATTACGTCAAACTGTTTGAACCTGACGACGCGTATTATCAAAAAGCCGTCCAAGTGTCAGAAAAAACCAAAGACATCGCTGAGTTTTTGTTAGACAAAGATCTATCGGCATTACCGGTAGCAAAAACAAAAATAACCTTTCAGGCCCCCTGCTCGCTACAACATGGTCAGAAATTACCCGGTCTGGTTGAGGGGCTGTTAACAAAGCTCGGTTATGAATTAAGACCGGTGACTGATGCACATTTATGCTGTGGTTCGGCTGGCACCTACTCACTCTTTCAACCTGCGATATCAACCCAGCTTCGCACCAACAAATTGCAACACTTAACCCAGTCAGAACCTGACGTCATTGTCACCGCTAACATAGGGTGTCAGATGCATCTTTCAAAAGGCACTAAAACACCGATTAAACATTGGATCGAGCTATTAGACGACGCGTTGTAATTGATGAATAATTAGCAAAAACCCACATAGGCAATCAACATGCACGAACACACACTGGAAAACTGGCAACACGACCATGATTTCTCTGTCCAAAATGAAAAAGGCGAACGCCGAACACACTATGTCCTCTATCTAACGGCCATTACCATGGTCGCAGAGATCATCGCCGGTAGCGTTTATGGCTCAATGGCATTACTTGCCGATGGCTGGCATATGGGAACCCATGTTGCTGCCTTTTTAATCGCCATATTTGCCTATCGTTATGCCCGCAAACACGCAGATAATCCTGCCTATTCTTTTGGTACCGGAAAGGTCAATGTTCTAGGTGGGTTTGCCAGTGCCATTGCCCTTGCTATAGTAGCTTTGGTCATGCTGGTGGAATCGCTACAACGAATCATAGAGCCTCAACAGATTCATTTTAATGAAGCGATTATTGTTGCCTGTATTGGCTTATTAATTAATGTCATCAGTGCCTTTTTACTCAAAGACGATCATGACCACCATCACGGGCATAGCCATTATCACCATGACGAACATGGTGGGCATCACCACCACGACCATAATCTTCGTGCTGCTTATATGCATGTGTTGGCAGATGCCATGACTTCCTTGCTGGCAATTGCAGCGCTGGTGTCAGGGAAATACTTCGGTTGGAACTCACTGGATCCGGTTATGGGGATAGTCGGTGCCATCATTATTACCCGCTGGTCTTACGGCTTATTAAAACAAACAAGCCCAATATTACTTGACGCAAGCATTGAGCAAGAGTATCAAGTGAAAATCAAGGATGCGATTGAAAACGATGCCGACAATCGCATTTGTGATATTCATGTGTGGAAAGTAGGGGCAAACCACTATGCAGCCATCATTAGCCTGGTCACACATTTCCCCAATACCACGGAGCATTACAAAGGTTTATTGAATAATCTACACAAATTATCCCATGTCACCATTGAAGTGAATCAGTGCAAAGGTGAATCGTGTATAACAGCTGACGATTAAAGTCAGGTTATGATTTTAGAATTATCTGGAGACCAAAAAAATGAAAACATCCTTATTATCCATTCTACTTCTATCCCTGTTTATTACTGCACCAGTTCATGCTGGCAAACCTGACAAGGCAGGCAAAGGCAAGCCCGACATGGAGCAAAATTATAGCGATAAGGGTGAACATAAAACCAATCGACATGGCGACGAAGACGATAATGATCGTGACCGTAGCATGAAAAGAGAGTATGAAGATGAAGATGAAGATGAAGATGACCATGAACGCGATTACGATCGTGAGCGTGACCGTGAAATGAAAAGAAATCGCGAACATGCTGAAGAACGCATGAAAGAGAAAAAAGAAAAATATGAAAAGGAAGATGGTGATAACAAAGGAATGGAAAAACAAAGAGAGATGAAACAAGAGCAAGAACAAAAAGATTTAGACAAAGGTTCCGAACAAGGTCAGGAAGCCCGTGAAACGCGTAAAAAATGGTGGCAATTCTGGGGTGAAGAACAAACCAGTGAATAACGCGTAGTTAGTTCAGGTTTAAGCTATAACACACTTAAAAGCGAGGTTTCGTGACAATCGATACAGACTGTTCAGTGCCAAAAGCGGTCATTCGCAGACAAACTTTCTATGCGGTTTCATGGTTTTCCCAATGCAACCTACACATATCAAATATGTTTTTCTGGTGCATAATGCACCAGAAAAACATTTAGCTACTATGCTTTTCGATCACTAAAATAATACGCCATTCGATAAAGCGCCGGTAACACGAGTAAGGTCAATAATGTTGATGAAATGATGCCGCCAATCACAACTGTTGCTAGTGGTTGTTGAACTTCAGCGCCAGTGCCAGTATTAATGGCCATTGGTACAAAACCTAAACTCGCTACCAATGCAGTCATTAATACCGGTCGTAAGCGTTGACTAGCACCCTGCTGAATGGCTATCAATAATATTTCACCTTTTTCACGTAACTCGCGAATAAACGACAACATCACCACACCATTTAATACAGCAACACCCGATAAGGCTATAAAACCGACAATTGCCGAAATAGATAACGACATATCACGTAGCATCAACGCCATCACCCCCCCGGTCAATGCTAAAGGCACACCGGTAAAGACCACCAAGGTGTCACGCAATGAATTAAAGGCGCTATATAGCAACACCAAGATCAGCAATAACGTCAGTGGTACCAAGATACTTAAACGTTCACTGGCTGATTGTAACTGTTCAAAAGTACCGCCATAGCCTAGCCAGTAACCACTCGGTAAATCTAACTGTAATTGCATTAACTTCTGTGTTTCAGCAATAAATGAACCCAGATCACGGCCTTCTACATTAGCTGTCACCACCACATTACGTTTACCACTTTCACGGTTAATCTGGTTTGGTCCTTGGATTTCCTTAATATCAGCCACTTCACCTAAAGGTACATAGCTTAAATCAGGGTTAGCATTAACAGGCAATGCAACTGGAATTTGTGCCAAAGCTTTGGCATCGCGACGATAAGCTTCATCCATACGGACTACTAACTTAAATCGACGATCGCCTTCATAAATCAAACCTGTTTGACGGCCACTGGTTGCTATCTTTAACGCATGTTGAACATCATCAACCGTTAATCCCAATAAAGCTAAATGGTCGCGCTGTGGTTCGACTGAAATCATTGGCAACCCCTTCATCTGTTCAACGCGTACGTCTTTACTGCCATCAACCTGGCTTAATAAGGTTTCAGCCTGTGCACCAAGGGTTGCTAATGTATCCAAGTCATCGCCATAGATACGAATAGCCACATCAGAGCGCACACCAGCAATCAATTCATTAAATCGCATCTCAATAGGTTGTGTTATCTCATATTTATTACCTGGCACTTCCTCAATAGCCATTCGGATCTCATCAACCAGCACGTCTTTAGGTTTTTCTGGTTCAGGCCACTGATCACGTGCTTTTAACATGACAAAAGTATCTGCCACATTGGGCGGCATTGGATCGGTAGCAATCTCCGGCGTACCAATTTTGGCAAATACGGTTTCTACTTCAGCAAACTGGCGAATCTCATTTTCCAGCTGTTTTTGCATATCTATCGCTTGTTCTAGGCCTGTGCCCGGAATTCGCAAAGCATGTACTGCCATATCATGCTCATCCAGCTGTGGTAAGAACTCGGTTCCCAAACGATTAATTTGGTTGGCACTATAGACCACAAATACCGTTGCAGCAGCCACCATGACTAATGGAATTTTTAATGAAAGATTCAATAATGGCTGATACAACTTATGAGCAATAACCATTAACCAGTTTTCATTCTCTTTAACTTTACCCCGTACTAGAATAGCTATTGCCGCTGGTACAAATGTTACAGAGAAAATCAAAGCACCCAATAAGGCCGCCACAACGGTAAATGCCATCGGGTGAAACATCTTGCCTTCAACACCACTTAGAGCAAAAATAGGCAAGTAAACCAACATAATAATAAACACCCCGAATACTGCTGGCCTAAAGACTTCCCGAGTACTGATAACGACTTCATTCAATCGCTCTTCAAGTGTTAATAATCGCCCCAAACGCTTCTGTGAAAGCCCTAAACGGCGTAGCGTGTTTTCTACGACGATAACTGCACCATCAACAATTAAACCAAAGTCGATCGCACCCAGACTCATTAAATTGCCAGAAATGTTATTACTAGCCATACCGGTAATTGCAAACAACATACTTAAGGGGATCACCAAAGCAGCAATAAAGGCAGCTCGCATATTACCCAAAAAGGCAAATAAAACGACAATAACCAGTAACGCACCTTCGAGTAGATTGTTTTTCACTGTAATAATGGTTTTATCAACCAATTTAGTACGATCATATAAAGCTTCAGCAATCACACCTTCAGGCAAAGAACGATTTACTTCTACCAACTTATCTGCCATTGCTTTTGCCACTGTTCGGCTGTTCTCGCCAAGGAGCATAAAAGCCGTACCAAGCACCGTCTCCTTACCATTCATAGTTGCAGCACCGGTACGTAGCTCTTTACCATAACGTACTTCAGCTACATCTTTAATGCGTACTGGCGCATCATCACGCTTGGCAATCACTAGCTGACCAATATCATTCAGGTTATCCAATTGACCCGGCGAACGAATTAACCATTGTTCACCATTTCGCTCAATATAACCTGCACCAGCATTTTGGTTATTACGTTCCAATGCCTGAATCAAGTCATCCATAGTGACTTTATAAGCCAATAATTTTCCAGGGTTGGGGGCTACTTGGTACTCACGAGCAAAACCACCGACACTATTAATTTCAGTAATGCCCGGCACTTTGACTACCTGAGGACGAATAATCCAATCCTGAATGGTTCGTAAGTCCTCAGCATTATATTCACTGCCATCAGCCTTACGAGCATCAGGCTCAGCCTTGATTGCGTAGGTGAAAATTTCACCCAAACCACTAGCAATAGGCCCTAATTGAGGTTCTACACCCGGTGGCAAATCATTACGAATACTTTGCAAACGCTCACTGATCTGTTGGCGAGCCCAATAGATATTGGTGCCCTCCTCAAAAATCACTGTCACTTGAGATAAACCATAACGTGATAATGAACGGGTATAATCCAGATGAGGAATACCCGACATCGCATTTTCAACGATATAGGTCACCCGCTGCTCTGATTCCAGTGGTGAATAACCCTCAGCTTCACTGTTAATTTGCACCTGAATATTAGTAATATCCGGTACCGCATCAACCGGTAACTGAGTTGCGTTATACAGCCCTAAACCAGCTATCAATAATGTAGCCGCCAACACTAGCCATCGCCGACCAACGGCAAAAGCAACTAATTGTTCCATTGCAATTCCCCTTAGTGATCGTGGCTTGCGCCATCTTTGAGTACATCAGCTTTCAATAAAAAGCTGTTTTCAGTGACATACTCTGTGTCAGGCTTCAAACCACCTAATACTTCAATATATTCACCGTCAGTTTCGCCCATTTCCAACATACGCACTTCAAAGGTATTGTCATAGCGGGCAAACACCACTGGCATTTCTCTAAAGCTCTGCAAGGCACTGCTTTTCACTGCTAAAGGCACTTCACGTGTACCCACTTCAACCTCGCCTTTAACATGCATGCCAGGACGCCAGTGACTCTCTTTGTTATCAATCAATGCACGGGCCCGTGCAATATGGCCGCCGGTCATCATTGGGGAAATATAGCTAATTTTTCCTTTGGCCATTTCATGCTGATGCAAGTCTTTAATGGTAACAGGCTGCCCAACTTGCAACTTCTCGATACTTTCTGGAAACGCTGACATTTCCACCCACACTTTTGATAGATCAGCAATTTCAATCAAAGCATTATCATCGGCTCGAGCGCCAGGGTTTACCATCCGCTGTGTTACTTCACCTGACGCCGGACTTTTCACGGTATAACGTTGCAAAGTCTTTGTATTCATAATCGTTGCAATTATTTGGCCTTCTTTAACCTTATCACCAATATTAACGCTCACTTTCTCTACCATACCTTGATAGCTGGCATAGACATAAGAGCGTTGGTTTTGTGGTATTTCAATAACGCCAAATAAAGTATCGATAAAGCGTAATGTTTGAGGGCCTGCCTTATCCGTTTTAATCTCAGCCAATTTCAATAAACGATCACTGATCTCAGCGCGGCCTTCATGACTCTCAAAATGCCAGTGAAATTCTTTACCTTCAAACTCTGCGATGACTTCTACACCAAAAGAATGTGGCTCTGTAACCACCTGATCACTGACCAGATAATCTTTTTCGGGTTCAAATTGTAATCTGTCCTGATCACCACCTAACCTGGATAAGGTAACGACCAGATCATCGATTTTTTCAGGTGAAACTGGCTGATTGTTGTGGTAAACATACAAGCGCATTTCAGGTGGAATACCTGATTCAAAAATGGTGATTTCAATAGCAAATTTACCCTCTTCCAATAGCTTTCCTCCATGAGGACCTTCTTTTTCTATAGCCATTTCATTTCCATCATGTCCATGGTCTGTTGCAGCCATCACAGCAGGATTAAATTCCAGCGAACTCGCTAGTGCTAATACAGTTAATAAATAATGAGATTTCATAATATTTCTATTCCTTACATGTTACCGGGCGTATTTGATTGTTGTGTCATCGGTTGACCGGTAACGCGTTCTAATTCAAGCAATTGCAGATAAATACGGGTTTGAATATCAATTAACTGATGCTCTAGCTCAAATAGTTCACTCTGGGCATCCACCCACTGCAAAACAGAATATTGGCCTTGTTGATAGCCTTTCTCAGTATCGTTTAACAACGCTCTAGCATTAGGTAATAGCTGTTCTATCACTGTTGTGACACGCCGACTATTGGCTAACATTCGTTGTTGGATTTCTGATAACTCCAGTTTCAATTCAGCCAGACTCAGCTCACCCTGAGCATTGGCCAGTTCTTTTTTGGCATAAGCGGCAGTAATACGACCTCGGTTGGGATTATCAAACGTCAATGGCATTGATATATTAAAAACCAGAGCCTGATTATCACTTTTTTCAAAACGACGAATCCCCACGCCGAAATTAATATTGTTATAACCATTGGCTTTAGCTAGCTGTAAATGACTGTCAGCCAAACGTTGATAAGCCTGATGCTGAAAATATTTCGGTGCAGTTTCAACTGCCGAATTTAATGTGTCACTATCTGGCAAGGTTGGCCACTGTGATAAATCACCTTTGACCATGCCAAATTGTGCATCACTCATCCACATTGCAGCCAAGCGTGTTTTAGCCAATGACAATTCGTCAGTTAACTGTTGCTGTGTCGCTTGTGAATGCGCTAGGCGTAAAGCCATTTTTGATACATCGGCCTGACCAACTGCACCGGCCTGAGCACGGTGTTTAATTACTTTTAACGCCTGCTGTTCCTGTTCAATACGCCGAGCAACAACTGATTGCAGACTTTGTAAGCGTAAGGCCTGATAGTAACGACGACTGGTTTCAGCCAGGACATCAAGGCGTATTAATTGGTAATCAGCCATCTTGGCTTGTGTTCTAGCATCAACAACTGTGACTCGGCTTTTCAGTTTATCGCCCATTTCAATGGTCTGACTTAATGTCAGTGTGTATTCAGCATCACCCAAACCGCTATGATAGGCAGTGCCTAATATATTTTCGATTTCAACACTGATTTTAGGACTGGGTTTGATGCCTGCCTGAATTTTGTCAGCCTCTCCAATTCGCAATTCATAAGGATAGGTTTTTAACTGACTATTATTAAGTAATGTCTGCTCAAATGCCCAGGCTAAATCAATAGACTCCTGAGCGAATGCAACTTGCCAAGGCAATACAGATATACCGAGCAAACTGATTGCAAATAAGCGAATAGACAAATGCGTTATAACTTTCGTTCTAACGTGTTTATTCATGACGAACTCCCATAGTTCATGCATACATATGCATTGAACTTAAATAGAAAAATAAATTGAGTTAACTTGTAGGGAGTTATGCTATAGGTGGTGGAACTGGAGGGGAAACCGCATTATTTTCGAAGGGTATCCGAAAATGAGATCGTTTTTGAACTATAGTTTGTTCAAATTTAAAAGAATCGACACTAAATAAATAGAAAACAAGATGAATATGTGCTTCTTCTTCATGATCATAAGACAAGAAACTATCACCATTATCGGCATCATCCAACGCAGATAATAATGTATATAAATGGACATGTGCTGATTCATAGCCATGCTTGTCAACACCTTCGGCCATATGTGCAGAAGCCCACGCACAATTTATTAATACGTGAGTTACAATCAATGTAAAGGTTAAAAGCCGTTTCATGGTAGTGTCAAAACTTATCTTATTTCTTACTCTTTAAATTATTACGCCGAAAATTTATTCGTAGCTATGGCATCAACAGCAGTAATAAAGTTTCATATATTAACAATAATCGGTATTTACACAATTGATAGCACTAAATAATGGTACAACTAAAAGTACCATCTAGATTATACCTACACCATTGAAGAATACACCAATACGTTTAAAGAAAAGTTTCGATTTGGTATGAATGGTCATTCAGGGTCGAATAGCGATCAACATCACTGGCCTACATATACTTTATAGCCTATCCGAAAAGGAGGGCTACATCATGCTTTATTTACCATTATTGAGAAAACCACAGGAACCTTGGAATAAAGGTAAGCTCATAGGTCAAAAACCACCACTTAAGTTACGTGAAATATGGGCGATTCGCATTCAACTTCAATTGGAACACAGAATCAAAGAAGTGGCTTTATTCAACCTAGCTATCGACAGCAAACTAAGAAGCTGTGATTTAGTAACTCTGAAAGTTAGAGATGTAACCAATGGCAACACAATATTACGCCGAGCCATGATTTTACAGCAAAAGACAAAACAGCCTGTTCAATTTGAGATCACTGAGCAGACGCGTGACTCGTTATCAAAGTGGATTGTATTCCGAGGACTTGCACCCAGTGACTACCTATTTCCAAGTCGCATACATAGTTCTGATCATATCTCGACTCGCCAATACGCTAGAATCGTACACAAGTGGGTAAACATGATTGGGCTTGACACCACACTTTATGGAACTCACACCATGAGAAGAACTAAAGTAACGCTAATTTATCATCGAACTAAGAATCTACGAGCTATACAACTATTGCTAGGTCACACAAAACTTGAAAGCACTGTGCGTTATCTCGGCATCGAAGTTGATGATGCTTTAGAAATGGCAGAACAAACAGAGGTCTAAGTCGGCAGAAAATTAGCGATCACTTTGCAGTGGTCGCTAACGTGCCAATAGCAGTCATTGGTTTAACGCT
>Ga0224506_10000023_pt1 | contig 176977 bp, 163 predicted proteins | sample SF_Jan12_sed_USG_2_FD_169108 | JGI IMG/M metagenome (GOLD analysis project Ga0224506, IMG submission 169108) | Sediment microbial communities from San Francisco Bay, California, United States - SF_Jan12_sed_USGS_8_1 | ecosystem: Environmental > Aquatic > Marine > Sediment | place: USA...
GTAAGCGATCAAAGACGGTCAGTATTGCACAAACTACTCAACTGCGTTAGTGGCTGAGGCCTTGAGCATTCCTTGTAATACGGACAGTTCCACATTCCATGGTAGCAGTCGTTCATAATCCTCCAGACAAGTGGCTTTAGGTAATTCTGTGAAGATATATTTCAGATAAGCATATTCATTCAAGTGGTTCGCTTTGGCTGTTTCGATCAAGCTATATAGGCTGGCACTGGCTGTCGCTCCCTTTTGGCTTGCAGAGAACAACCAGTTCTTGCGCCCGATAGCAAAGGGTCTGATTTTGTTTTCGATCCAGTTGTTGTCGATTTCCAGTCGACCGTCTTCACAGTATACAAGCAAACGTTCCCATTGATTGCGCAGATAGGTGATGGCTTCACCTAACTTTCCGCTGGGGTTGGTGTTGATGTGGTCCAGCCATTTTTTAAATTCTTCAAGTACCGGTACGCTCTTTTGTTGGCGAATGCGGTAACGTTCTTCGGGTTCTTTCTTCTTCGCGCTTTTCTCTATGGCATACAATCGACCGATGAAGCGCAGGGCTTGTTGTACCCGGGTATGGGGCATTCGATCAGAGCGCTTTATTGCTTTTTGGGCATCGGTGAATTTGCGACGTGCATGCTGCCAACAACCTAAACCGGTAATACCTTCGGTTTCCAGAACTTTATTATAACCGGCGTAGCCGTCGGTTTGCAGATAGCCTTGGTATCCGAATAACAAACGTTCAGGCACCGTCTGACTGCGGCTGGGGTCATAATTAAATAGCACCACCGGTTGATCCGGTGGACCGCCCCGCATGACCCACATGTAGGACTGGCTACTGGCCGCTTTGCCCGGTTCCTGCAACACTTGGGTTCGAGTTTCATCCATTTGCACAACGGGGTGGTCCAAGGCATTTTCATTGAGCAGGTTAATCAAGGGTTGAGTCAGTTCGCCCGCCTTAATCATTTGATGCGCCAGGGTGTGGCGCTCCTGTTCTATACCCAAACGCCCCAGCACATGGCACTGACGATACAAGGGGATGCCATCGGCGTATTTGCTGGTGGCTACATAGGCCAGAAAGCCTGCGCTGGCCCGGCTCTTGGGGATAGGCTGAGCCGGCATCGGAGCCGTTTTGGGTGCTTCATCACAGTGTTGACAGGCGTATTTGTAACGCACGTGTTCTATAACGGTGATTTGCGCCGGGATGATGTCCAGTTGCTCGCTGCTCACTTCGTCGATCTTTTGCATTTGGCAACCGCAGGCGCAGCGTTTTTCTTCTTCGCTTAATTCGTGAACGATGCGGGTACGGGGTAGATCTTTAGGTAAGGGTTTACGCCCACCCCGGCGTTTGTGTGCTTTAACCTCGATTCCGCTGTCGGGATCTTCGCTTGGTTTGCCTTCCTCGGTTTCGACAAGCTGTTCCGCCTCATCAAACAGGCAGTATTGGAGCGCACCCTTTTCGCTGTTGGCGGCAAAGCGCCGTGCGCGATCCAGGCGTCGTTCTTCAAACAGTTTTTCGATGATCCGGTGCAGTGATGCGAGTTTGTTTTGTTGCTTTGCAATTTTACGTTCTTTCTTGTTGAGTTCACGTTCTTGCTTTGTGAGTTCACGTTCTTGTTCCGTGATCTCGCGTTCTTTCGTTTGAATCTGTTGCTGCAATTGACGCGCAAGACGTTGCAGCTCTTTTACATCGGTGGGTAGTTTGTCCAGCGCATCAATATCCATAGCGTCTATTATAACGCTATGGATATTGAGTTTCTATCCTTATATGACAGAGTCGAAGTATAATCTTTGGTGAGGCGGTTGGCGCCAAATATCAAATCCCTCCAGCAACCAATGCAACTCTTTTATGCTCAGGATCACACAGTCTTCATTGCGAGTCCTGGGCCAGGCAAACTTGTCTTTCTCCAGGCGTTTTAGCCACAAGCAAAATCCGTTTTTATCCCAATACAGTATCTTCAGGCGGTTGCGATAGCGGTTTGTGAAAACATAGCAGGCACAGCCGAAGGGATCTAACTGCATACTCTCTTGTACAATGACCGATAGTCCGTTGATGGCTTTTCGAAAGTCTACCGGTTCCCGATGTAAATAAACCGGCAGTTCCTCTACAAAGCGCATCATAGTGCTTTGACCATTGATAGCAAGTTCATTAAAGACGATGGATCCACAGTGACTTCCACCTGCGTATGATTCGCAAAACTTATTGTGGCTGTATGCATCCCGCTAGTGTGTTGCGGTACCGCACGAACAAACGGATTGTCACGTGCTTTGCCACCACCTATGACGCCTTTGCTTTTTAGTGTTTTGTTCCACCCATACAGAGAAATAAGTGACAGCTTGTTTTCTTTTGCATACCGTGACAACGGTATATTTTGTTCTCGGGCTGCCTCAATGTGTTTTAACCAGGCGCGTTGTTTTTCTGTTAATTTGTCATGCTTCGTTTTCATAAAGACCTCCTTCAAGTTGGTAGGCCTCCATGATATGATTTGAGGATTACGCCGCAAGAATGTTCATAATTGATCGCTTACCTAAAGATAACCCCGATTGATCCTCAGCCCCCAATAATTCCTTGTCCATAGTGACTCTGCATATTCCGGCCGAACATGAACATCAATTCCGATTCAAGATGAACACTCATTCCGTTTTAACGTGAACACTCATTCCGGTTCAACTTGAACACTCATTCCGGTTCAAAATGAACACTTTTACCGGGTATTCCGGAATCGGTGTTCATGTTACCGGAATGAGTGTTCATTTTGGCCGGAATATGCAGACTCCCAGGAAATACCATTGTGTTTACACCCGCAGAGTTTTTAGACAGCCACTCGCCGTTCAATATTTGGCAATATACCAACCCGCAATCCAGAGTGTCTACTAAACCAGTGAAACGGTTACGTGGTTTTTCCCAAGGTGTTAACCGCATTGCCATGTACGCTCCATATTGCGATTGCTCCTGTGAAGGGGTTACATAGTTTGCTATTTCGCCTTCTCTCGCATGCATACCAGAGAAATTTTGATGTAACCAGTTAATTTTTGTGATTGTTTATAACGCGCATTTCAGATTGTTTTAATGCTTCGAAACATACACTTCCTGAAGCAAAAACAATTACAGTATAAACAAGGACTACTAGGTACTCGATCTCAGTATCGTTAGATGAAATGGTATTACAAATCCCCCAAAACAACAGCGTCATAATTGCATTAGGTAACAGTAACCATTGGATTTATGCAACATACAAGCGGGTACGTAGTTTCATAGGCAAACACCTTATTAGCAAGAATATTCAGGTTAGCGAGATAGCATAACCTTTTTATCCTCGAGTTTTCTGCAATCTATCTATATCATACAAAACCTTATAATCACGAATATCATTTTTCCCGTTCAATATGCCTACTGACCCAAGCACTCCTGTAAATGGTAAGGATATTTCACGAAGAACATTAACTAACGGGTTTTCATCTTTATGTGGTACAAGCTTATATAACAAAGTGTCCGAACCCCCATACTGATCTGGAACAGTAACGGTACTAGTCTCCACCATTGGCACGCCCAACTTTTTAACTTTCTCAATATACTTTGGGTCATCGATATAGGGAATAAGTCTCCGCGTATTTTCCAATACGGTGTATACATAAACATCCTCCCTATTTTTTGTAGACTCTTTGACTTGTATTAATTGATTGTACATTGCAGCAAGTGAAAAATAGAACTCCGTAAAATCAGAAACTACTGGATTACTAAACCTTTGAGATTTTAGCTCCTCGAAAAAAGGCCCTAAATTTTCCAGACTTTCATTAACGCCATCATAAGTACTGATTGGAAGTGTTATTAATGCATTTCCAGAATGCCACCACTGAATAGATGGTAGTGCTCTTTGCGGCTCGTTAAAATGAGTGTGCCTAGCGACATATCCACCCGATACCGAATGGACAGTCTTCATTGGCATCGCTATAGAATTTGATTTCTTTCCACTCATAATGTCCAAAAAGTCTCTGAAATCTATTTTACCGAATACTTTATCGAACCTTGGATTTGTCACCAAATATATAAACGCAACTGGCGAGTTGGTATCAACTGGTTTTGAATAACTGCGTAGGAATTTTTTTAGTAAATTTTTACTTGTCTGCGCCTTATTCCACAAGCCATCTAGGACACCTCTATCAGCTTCAGGTTTTGGGTCAGACTGATCAGCAATTCGTCTATATATAACTCCGCTCGAATGTATATACGGTGGATTTACCCCTTCTGGAATATATAGCAATAATATTGACCTACCATTGATCAAACCTAGCTCTTTTACGGGGCCGGCAAACACTTTTTCTAAATAGAATGGAGCAGGATTAACATGCGCTCTGACCGCTTCTCTAATACGCTCCGACAGTTCATTGACTTTGGTTTTTTCAATGCCCACGAACTCTCCAGCACACTTTTCATCCGATTCCCTAACCCCAAACACTAACCAGCCGCCATACTGATTTGCGAACGACGAAATAGATTTAGCAATTTTTTTGATGGCGATCAAATCCGACTTGTAGTCCATATACCAACCTTCTTTTACCTCCCTTAAAACTTCAAGTTGGCTAGCCACCAAAGAATCAAAATCTGTACCGAATGGATTAAAATTATAGATCATAATCAGTTCTATACCTACAGTAGTAAATATTGGAAAGACAATTTAATTAAACAAGCCGTATAGCTATTACTTACTTACCTAACCTTCTTCATTAGAGCTTCGATCATTCCAGGATTCAATCCATCATCTTTTAAGATTCTGATTCTGCTCCTTTGATCCCAGCTTCAAAACAAAGAGCCTCGAAGGCCCCTTTTGTAGAATCTGAAATATCTTCATAGACACCATAACCAAGAAAATGTAAGAGAACAAAAATCGCTACTTTGGGATTTCTATCGTGCCAACTTTCGACGAAATTTACTTTTGGACTACCGGAAACAAGCAGTTTACTATGTGCACCGTATCGCTGGTTAAATATGTCCCTACACATTGCTTGGTAAAGCTCGCATATCTCGCTTTGCTTTGTTGAGCCACTCCCAGCACAAACGTTGTTCGGTGACCCAATCTTCCATTTCCTGCAAATCCCAAAATTTCGTGGATTCCCCTTCACCATCACCAAAAACTATCTCGAATAGAGGGTCTACTTTATTAGCGTTTGTATCTGACATATGTCACTAGGCCCTAAATATTAGATTTTCTTTGCTTTTATATATTTCCTATTCAGTTTTATCTCTCGATGCTCCATAAAGAACCGAATAACGCAGTAAATAGCAGTAAACACTAAAACGACGACAGCATAAAGAGTCTCGTTATCTACTACTTCAAAGATATTATCAGGTCCTTTTACATAAAAGCTACCCATTGCCAAAACGCCTGACACAGATGTAAAAATTGCAAGGGCGATTGCTTTGCCTCTTTTATTAAGCAACTCTCTAATCTTTTCTTCCTCCGCTTTGTCCTCTTTATCTCCGGTACTGTTTCCTTTCACTAGCTGGTTCCATGCCATTATCAATTTGAGCTTACCTGCCATATTAGGAGCTTTGCGAGCAGCCCTATAATGCTTGTTAAAAGTAAGGCATACAATCGGATAATAGATCCCGAACACAATTGAAACAAAACTTACAACAGCTATAGTTTGCACCCAATCAAGAGACAAAATCAGATAGTACGATAAGCCGCCAATAAGTATTAAATAGTTAAAAACGAAAAAAACATATGGCAAATAAATTACTAGGCTAGGTAACTTTATATGACTCTTATTATTGGGTAACACATACCCTGCTTTCATACTCTCAGACCCTCCTAATTCCAGCCGTTCGTACCGAAAGAAAGCTATGTGTTTATACAACAAAACAAGAAATGATATTTTATGCGCCAAAATGGCTATGAACGCCCAACCCAATAAGAACACCGTCACGACAAAAGTAATACCTAGCTTTGCAGATGGACTCATTTCGTTTTTTATTACTTTTGATTCGTCTGTTTTTTCGCTTAGCTGATTTTGCACTGAGTTTAGTGGAAACATTGCAAAATGGAACTCTATATGAGGACTATCTTCGGTCTTTTCGTTATTGCTTTGAGTAAGGTAGCCGGTCAGTGTAAATAAGCCAATTAAAGCAACCATATAGTATTGCAGGTAAAATTTTATCTGCTGATGTTGGTGCGAAACGCTATTGTAAGCTTCTTCAATTTCTATGTTAACTATATCAATATTTGACATTTTCCCCTCCCTGACCCCAACCGTGAAAACGAAAATATACAGTTAATTGTGCTCCCTACAACTTACCAGACCGTATACAAAATTTGTCATCTGGCCGACATAAGACTACTTTGGGTAATACTTCCCACTTTTTGGTAGACTAACCTAACAACTTTGGAAAAAGAAAGTTTTAATTACCAGGTCATAACAATAAAGGCAATTCAGTACGTAGTGTATATAAAAAGTAGCCATTTAATTTCAAACTGACCACATCTTATGACAATTCGAGTAATAGCGATTCTAGTTGTTTTGATTTAGCTCATTTTTGGGAGTCCGAAAAATGACTTCACCAACTTTTTCTACTCTGATTCTACTGCCCCCTGGGAAGACGTGGACGCCTTTTTTATCTAGACCGATCGGACCTTTTTATCCATAAATCAAAATTCGGGTTAGGTTCCGTGGAGCAATGTAGACTGTGGGTGACAGCTATGGCATCAAAGCACAGTGATTCATCGCTGCACAATGGCGACTATGAGTGTGGCATCGGTAGATCAGGAAAGTTTGGGAGTGTGAATGTTTATAGACTGACAATGCGTTAAGACTGTATAACGCCCTGGACCAAACCGGGGCTACATAGTACCTATTTACTTCGCTATTTAGGTTAGATCAAAAAATCCGTTACACGGTTAAGCGCTATACAGAATTTTTCGCTCTCGCGGAGTTAAGTAGCTGTCACCGTTATCTCTGAGAGGTATGAACTTGACGTTTTCATCACAATACCTTTTTTCACCGACTTTCACAGGCCGGCCATTATCTGACAGCTCTTAGCCAGATTTCCCAGTACATACTTGGACGGCACCAGATTAAAATTCCATGATGCTCCATCATCACGCGGCCCCTCTCTGCTTTCAGCACCCTCGGGTACCCATCAGGGCGGATTATGTGAGTTGTCCCTAGCCTAGTAAGTTGCTGAATCTGTTTGCTCGGTATTTTGTACCCAGTGATTTCCTGTATACCTTCTTGTGTAAGGTAGTCACTCATTTCTCATACTCGAATCTATAGCGCATCATAGTCGGGTTCGATTGGGCTTTTGGTTGCGTTGTTTTGCTCTACTCCACCTGTGACAATCAAGAAGTTTGCTCTACTGACCACTGGAGATCCGTCTGCTCGACTAATAACGGTAAATCCCATTTCCCGCAATCGTCTGATTTGAGTTGAGTTTCGCTTTGCGCGTGTCAGATCGAAAATTTCCTCCTTTGTTAGATTTAACATCCTCTTTCCTAGACTGTTGCCTGGATAATAACCGGCGGGGTCAATTTGGCCTACGCCTCAACATCCGATTGATTTAGATCTTTCTAATGCATTCCTTTGATAAAGTATGTCGCGCAGCCGACATTTATGGTGGGTAGAGTTGGTGGATAATAACATCCAGGGGATTATGTAATGCGAAGAATGCTTTATTACAAAGAATATGTTGACCTGGCCTTTGCGGGTACTAAAAAACCCAGCCCGAACACCGTTAAGAAATGGGTGCGAAATGGACAGCTTGACGGAAGGTTCATCGGCTCTATGTGCTACGTATTTGTGGATGATGAGATCAAGATTGCTCCCACGGGAAATAAGCTAGTCAATGAGACTCTCAAAGAATTTGGTTATTTAAAATAAGCCGCATGAATAAAACTATATCTGAAATACCCGACACCTATTCCAAACAAAACAAACGGCATGAAATAAGTAGGGACCTACTATATGAACTTGTATGGTCATTTCCTTTAACCGTTTTGGCGAAACACTTCGGGATATCTGATAGAGGTCTAGGGAAAGCTTGTGAAAGAGCACACATTCCGTTGCCTGGTCGTGGCTTTTGGGCTAAAGAACAAGCTGGATATGACTTAGAAAAAAAACCTTTACCTGAGTGTCCAGAAGAGTATTACGAGTATTTCCACTTTACCCCAAACGAGACAAGTTTTCCCGCGGACCTACCGAAGGAAGACGTACTTAGTGGAATAATACCTTTTGTTGCCCCTATTACTGAAACTGACTTTGCGGTTCCGATAATTAAAAAGGCCCAGAAATACTCAACGCAATTAAAGCCTGATAGATATGGAAGAATATGCGCAAGATTCGGTGTCAAATTTAGTGTTCATCCTAAATCAGTTGATAGAGCACTACGCTTTCTAGACGCCCTAATCAAATCTATGAGTAACTTGGGTCATAAGCATAAGACTGAAAAGAACGAGGCATCCACTTCAGGTTTTGTGGTAAACGGAAGCTTTGTTTCATATTCACTAGTGGAAAAATCTAAACAGCAACTCTTAACAGAAGAAGAATACGAACGTAGAGTGGCGTCCCGTATTATCGCCCGAGACTCTGACAAATATAAGTATGTATCGACCGGTGTTTTCACATTCTCTATCGATAGTTACTGGGTGGGAAATGTTCGAAAGAGTTGGTCTGATACTCCAAACACTACCGTTGAAGACCAAATTGCCCCCATCATTTATGCCTTTCAAAAGGGTGCCGAAAATATAAAGGAGGCAGAAAAGAAACGGAAGCAGCAAGAACAAGAATGGGAGAGAGAACGGCTTGATAGAGAAGCGGAACGAAGGCGCCAAAAAGAAGAGCAGGAAAGGTTAGATGCCCTGATTGCCGAAACCGATGCTTGGATAACTGCATGCAACATTCGGCAGTATGTTGACGCACTATATAATCAAGCCAAATTGAACGGGGCTGTAAACAACGATCTAAAACAATGGGTTGAATGGGCGAGTGAAAAAGCGGATGAGATTGATCCATTAAATCAGAAAGAGACCGAGAGTTGATCCCGAGAGACTATTTCACTGAAAAAGAAACTGCCGAATATTGCTGCGTTGGTGCCACGAAGTTCAAGGAGAGTTAGTTCACGAATACGGGGTCTGCAACGGCAATTTCGGTAAGAAAAAGCTATATAGGAAATCCGATCTGTAGCGGTTAATTGAAACAGTGGCATTCAAAACAGAGAATCTGAGAGGTAACTTATGACTGAAAACAATTATCCGATGGTGTGGGTGCGGACCAAGCGATTTAAAGAACTCCACGGTTGCACCGATGATCAAATGTACTGGATGTGCGAAAACCTTTTTACCGAGGGTAAACACTACAAATATGTCAAGGTTGGCAAAAAGCGCCAGTTGAGGCTTAATATTGTCGAAATCGACCAATGGTATGACAGACAAAAGAGCGTAGGCTCATGAATTGCCTGCCCATCCAATGGATTAGAAAAGAGAAGTTTTGCGAGATTTCAGGGATAACGCTGAAAGCCGTTAACAAGAAAATTGAAAACGGCGCCGGAGGAAGGAAGAATACAATCTTTGGATTTCAGAATGCTGATTGAGCTAATAATCAACTTTATCAAGAGGAGGCATATATGGAAAAGCAAACAGTTCGCGATATCGGTGTTGGTGCTGCTGGCTCTGTAGTTGCAACGATATTGCTATTGTTAACAGCAAACACAGTAGGTTTATTCAAGAAATCTCTTGACAGCACTCAAGTAAGCGAAGCTGCAAATGAAATAGTCAACAAACATTCTGACATTTTGGCTGGGAAGTTAAAGAACGACCCAAAATTTATCCAGCTTGTAAAGGGTGAAAAGGGCCTCCCTGGGCCGCAGGGTGTTGCCGGACCGCAAGGTGCTGCAGGCCCCCCTGGATCTTCCTCAATCTTTCTAAAGGCTGGGAACAACGGTTCAGCTATTTGTAATGATTTCTGTGGTCGCTTTGGTGCTGCATGTATCGGAGGACTCCCTGCTAGCGGCGAGAAAACCATAAAGAATACCGATATGTTTGGTTGCGGGACAAAACGTCATTTACACAATAACATGATCTGTGTGTGCGCAAAAAATATTTAAAACTTTTGACTTAAGATTTTATCCATTCCACAACTCCACTGATCGCGATTTAGTTATTTAGGGCAGTAACGACACAAACATCAACCCCGGCACTTGGCCGGGGTTGATGCTTTAGTCACTTTTTGATTTCCGCACACTCGGAAACTAGTCCCTGTATTTCACAAAATGCTTCCTCGGCTTTATCGATATGTGCCAACATAGCGTTAGCTACACTTTGTGCCTCCTGGTTGTCCGGGTCTACATGTGATACCCAGTAGCACATAGCCTTTAGTGGAGATATTGCGTCTCGAAACTGAGATTCGAATTTTCGGGCGGTTTCAATGCTCATTTTGCACCCCCATTCAGTTCGGCTTCCCTTTGCTTCAGATACTCACCAACTGCGTATCGAAGTTCGCCGGAGGAATTAAAAATGAGGGTCATTGCCGCGTTAATGCAGTCAACAATCTCAAAGGTCAAATTATTGACTTTGTTAGATAACGCTTGTCGCAAGAGCGAGTGTGCTTCCGACAAATCATGGTCGATATTGCTGGTTGCGTCTTTAAGATCCCATTCTTTGCTCATGCCGCACCCCCTGAGACTAAAAATAGCCAGGTTGACCAGGATCAGTACTGCGGTAATCCATGAAAGAGTGTGGGTGGTTATTGCTATACGGTCTCTGCGTTTTATGCTTTGTATAACTTCATTGAAATTATCCATGGTGAGTCTCCTATTGTTTTATTTCTGCCACCCATCAAGTGCTAAATTGATAAGGTGGCAAGCCGTACAGGTTAGCACTACCGCCCAATAGGATACGGCCCCCTTTCGAGGCCTGTACAGCTCGCCAAAAACTACAGGCACAAAAAAACGCGCTCAAGGCACGTTGAGCCTACTGGTTTCGGGGTGCTAATCCCGGCTGGATATAGCCAGCTAATACAATCCTAGCACTCCCACAGCACGAGTCAAGTGTAAGTTTTGTTAGTTGAGAATAACGAAAAGTTTCGCCCATTCAATGACGTATTTCCTTCGACACTAGATGGCTAGCCATGATTTTCATTGAGCTGGCATTTTTGTGGTATAAGGATAATTTTGCAGTGGTTGTAGGAAGTGATAAACCAAACCAACTTTTGGGAGAGGATTATGACATCAAGAATCGTCGTAGTGGTAGTTGTCTCAATGTTTTATGCAGGACTTACTACCGGTGCCTCAGAAATTGGTGAGTCGAAAGGAAAATCTGCAACAATTAAAAATATTGAGTCTGAGATGAATTCTGGCACTGACAGTGTCGTAACCAGCCAAAAGAACAGCTCATCTCCTGAGTCTAGTTATTCTAAAATATTCTCTAACGTACCTCCTGTTGAGTCGTATATAGAGATATTATACGTTATATTCACTATTTTAGTCACTTGGGGTTTGTATAGAGTTAACAAAGCCCAACGATACGACGCGCTTATGAACCACTATTCGCAAATACATCAAAATGTATGGAGTGAATCAGTTGCCGACGTTAGATTATGGCTATTGCATGATGACTCGTACAAACGGGAGATCGAAAATATATTAATGCGTAGAAACAACCTAGAAACACAAGAACAACATCTTGGGCTAACTGCTAGCGAGTACAAAAAGTTAGATAAATTAGACAACTTTATAAATGTAATACAACGATCAGAACTTTTACCTGAATTCATCAGGAGCCGGGATCGAAGCATGGGAGTGCCATATTTTGATTGGTGGATAGAAGCGTTAATTGAGAAAAATCGATCTGAAGTAATTAAATACATTGAGTACCACTACTCAAAACTTCACAAAACCATACAAAGAACCGCTGACAAACTCGGCGTTGAGACGACATCTCTTTCCGATGAATGTAGTTACGATTACCTTTATTCAAAAATAAATTGTTGGGTAAAGAAATATTCAGACTATATTGCCGACACCAACACCGCCGAAAAGAGAGATTCAACAACGCATGACAGGAGAGAGAAATTTCGAATTGACCATAGTATAAAAAATATAAATACAAATACTGATGATATAGCAGTGGGGCAGGAAAATAAAATTATTACTTTCACTTGCTCCAATAATATGCGGCACTTTGTACAATTAAAGAAAATCGCAAATACGAACCCAACATATTCCGTTAAAGACAGTAACGACGTATGCAAAACGACCCCTGTCTATGTGGATGATACCAACGTTAAAATACATTATGACCCAGATTGCAGAAGTTGAAATTTCTGGCGGGACACGAGAATTGATTTTAACCCCACTTTCCGCCTCCTGTACGTAGCGTATCCGGCATTACTATCAAAAGTAAGGCGAGCGTTGTTTGAATGCTGTACCCTGTCAGTGGGTCTACTGAGACCGCTTTGCCCTGTGTTCCCAATCAATCGTGTCGATAGATCCCCTTTGCGATATCTTCGGCAGCATCTGTAACATCTGACCGAACAACTCTATCGGCTATTGACCCACTGGCTCCGCCAAAACCGTTTTGCCATGTTGCACCAATGATGATTTTCCCGGTGTCTGAGGAAATTACTTTAACGGATATGCTTTGAGGGTGTCTGTCGTATCCTGAGACCGTTCGGACTTGAAGTAGGCCATCAATCCCTTCTTCTTTTAGCTTCCGGATATTTCTAGGTTCCAATATCTCAATTTCGGTTAGATTCAAACGGATCATCATACTGGAGACTTGTGCTGTGTCGAACACGTCAAAACCATACTTAACAAGCTCCAACCCGATTGCGTCGCCCAGTAGTCCGCGATTCGGGTACAGGGCTATTGTTTTTAAATCGGCCACTGGTGAGGATGAAACAGTCAATCTTGCCGGAGCGCACCCCAGTAAAATACTCGACAACGCTATACTAACGATGAGTTTATAGCCCATATTGTCCCTCCCGCTTGCAATCTATACAAACTACATTCCGATAGCAAGTCTACCTGGAACTGCGAATATGAATGTTGTAATTTTGTTGCTTATTTTGGGTTTTTCGGAGCTTGTTGATCCGGATCTGAATTGCGAATTTCGCTTTTACTGATGGTAGCTTCCAATCCCAACAGCTCGGTAAGTCCCGAGTGATACGCCATTAATTTGTATTGGGCAACTATTCCATATCCGATCACTGTTGATAGCATTACGGTACAGGCTACCATCGACAGGACTATTGCTTGTAAATCCAACAATCCGTTTGAATATATAAAGACCCCAGCGACTACTAACAAACACAAGCTACTATATGCAACAAACCCATATACCATCCGTTTGCAGGCTTTCTCTGTTCGGACTACAAGCTCTCCAAGTTCCAGGCTTAAATCCTGCTGAAAAGTTTTTCGAATACTCAAGAGTTTGCAACCAACATTAGACTACAATTCGCCCCCGGCTTTTGCGCCGGCTAATGCACCGAGTTGCGCGCCTTCTTTACCCCCGAAGTAGGCACCAATGATAGTACCTACAACCATCCCCACGGCTTGGCCTTTCCCTTTCGCTTCCTCTGCGGCCAGTTGAGCCTCAAAACGTTGAGCGGCTTCGAGCGCGTTATTCAGTCCCGCTTGTACGTTGGCCCCTATATTGGATTCAAAGTTACTCTGAGCCAGCATGGTGTTATAGTAAGATTGTCGGGTTTTGTGCTGGGCGTCGATCAAAGCCAGTTCAATGTTAAGTTCTTGCAGCGTGGTTTTTGCTCTGAAATCCGCTTCCTGCTGTGAGAACTCCGCTTCACCACGCGAAAGTGCATCCTGGGCAAACGAAGAGCCCAACACTCTGCGTCGAGACAGATTCTCTCTTATGTTCCCAATGGCTTGGCGTCTGCGGTTTCGAATGGATTGGACGCCGGTTTCAGTTAAACGCCCGAACCCCGGTTTGAGTTGACCCCTGATGCTCCCCAGTTCCGAGACATTAAGATCCGATGCAGACTTCAAGCTTCCCAATAAATCCGTGAGTTGCTGTGTTCTTTGGACGTTGGCCGAACCATTGTTCATGGTGACATTCAAGCCACCAGAGGAGAACCCTTTCGGCACAAATGGTTTGGGTTTATCGCCGGATCCAAATAGACTTGCCATTCAGTTACTCCTCAAAGATTCTACCGATTTACCTAATGCGACGGAAATTTCCTTCTGCACCCGTAGTTTCCTGTTTCGTTGCTTGCTCTTGGAACAATGCGTAATACCGCGCTAAAAACTCTTGAGCTTTTTGGCGGCTGGAAGGTGTTTGCCCGAACTTCGCTTCATTGGACCACATTTTTATTAGCTCATCGGGAGTTACAATGTAGTTTTCCTCCAGTTCTTGCGCTTCCTGAGCGGCTTTGAGAAGACGCTGAACGCCCTGGTGACGTTTTAGAGTAGTGCCTTGTACAGCCAGTGACTTCTTTGTTCCGGCATAACCTGCGGCTCTACAAGCAGCCCACGCGGGGGCTACACCATCCATCACGGCTTTCACATAGGCCACTTGTCGTTCTGTGCAACCGAATGGTTTCTCCCCAACGGTTTCCCAGAATTCCTCAAGTGTGGTCAGCGGTTTTTCTTCGTCCATTTCTCAGCCTTTTAAAATTACTAAGCATCGGAAAAAGTTTAGCGCAATATTATACAAATTACCAATATAAACAATGTGTTACATTAACCCTTCTTAACAGAGATTAACGGATAGCTGAATAAACTTGAAGCACGAACAAAAATCTAAGGAACTCTCCAAGACAAGATAAGGTGAACATGGTGAACCTGCGAGTTATTAATAATTCAGGAAGCTTTACATAATTTCCCGGCGGAAAAATTTAGTGAATTAGTGAAAATCGGCTGGATATATGGTGGGTGACTGCGTGTACGCCTAAGGCCCTAGGGGGTGGCCCCCGGCCTCTGCTTTGCCTTATAATAATCTATCACTTAGCGTTATATTCAATGACTTAGCGATCTATTTAACATAATGGTGATTACACGCACTTCCCTGTAAATTCAATAACTTATAGTACACCTCCATGTTACTCAGCACACCTGTTAAACATGCAAATATCCTATCTCATTGAATTATTTATAAATAAAGTCACAGTGAAAATTGCTGCCTAATATTCACCATAAATTCTTAATTGCAGCTATAAACATTAGGCAAGCGCCTACTAAATAACACTCAACCAATAGTTCCTCGCCCATTTGCCGCCTGGTACCTGTTTCCACTCCACGTCCACATTAAAGCGCGATAGCTCCTTTAGTACATTGGATTTCTTAACGGGTACTGTGGTGCCTTCCACAATGTAACCGTCCGAGATCTCTTGGATTACGTTAATGTAGTAACTGGCTCTCGTGGTTGCCGGTATGATGTAGAATATCTGGTTGCCCGCCTGCCCCCGCAAATGGCGATCAGGTTTGAGATCTATGGATTTGGTCAATTGCAAACTTAGCTGCATACTCTAATCTCGAGCAATTCATTCCCAAAGGTGTTGAAACAGAATTGCCTTGCATCCTCAAGGTTACAGCCAGGTGCTACCATTTTCAGCCAAGTCTCGGGGCTTGTATTTAGACGGTACTCATAGACCTTGATAGCTAATCTGGCTTGTTTCTCCGCATCCTTTCTCGGGATGTTTGCCTCAAACTCCAAGATTGCCGCTCTTTCTTCAACTGCTTCCCGTATGTTTTCCCTAAGCTCGACTTCTGTCGGTTTTGTCAGTCCTTCACATAGCGCTTTTTGAGATTTTTTGTTGTGTAACTTCAATCGTGTTAGCCACGTTAATTTTTCAGATTCCTTATCTGACCCACTGACAGAACTGACAGAACCCCCTTTTGGCGGTTTTGTCAGTTCGTCGTCTAGTGAATTCTCAAACATGGCATAGGCTCGGGTGAATATAGAATACATTCTGACTTCGTCCGGTTGTTGGGATAACCTCAGATCTAACCCAACCAAAATCCTCCAGAACCTCCAATGCAGCTGCCACATCTGCGGACCGACTTAATTTAGTCCAACCGTTTCGATATATGTCCCGTGCCGTAAATTGATTAGCCACTTCATGTTTTTTGATACGCTTCAACAGCTCTCTTGCGGATTCCATCGAAGGATCTGCTATTGATGAGTAGAGCCGGTTAGCATGGCTCTCCAAGTATTCGCACCACGCAGCAGCCTTTATTGTGCTATTTTCACCAACATTTGTTTCGGTTGTATTTCCACTCACAAACTCGACTAAATGGAAAATCATAGCCAAGGAGGGCATTAGGGAACGATACTTCGCTAGATGGGCTTCTAACGCGCTAGATGAAATTGTTCCATCGCGCAGTCTTTTTTCAAGCTTCTGTCGCCATGTATTGAATATCTCCTGTGACTCCGGAGAAAACTTTAGAGTTGGGATAGAATCTGAGAAATGGGAAACAGCCCCAATTTCCATCGGATTGATATTATCTAATCGTTTGAAGATTTCGTATGTTTTCTGGAGTTCGTTGTTGTCCGGTATCCTGTCTACGTTTTTCCAAGTGTTGGAAGAGTCCGGCCAGACTAACATTTGAAACCGTTGAATTAAACCATCATCACCGGTACCGCCATTGTGGGCACGCCTTATATAATCTCCCAGTGGGCCTGGCTGAATGCTTCCTAACAGAGAAATGCATAAAGAGGGAACATGCAAAGTTCCTCGCCCGATTCTGTCTACTGTAAAACTCCCAGTCCCATTCCACGATTCAAGGTAAAAGGAGCGATCACCTTCCCGACCTTGCTTTTCAAGGCTGTTGAGCCAGCCAGTCAATTCATCCCTATACACTAGAAGCCCGTTCGGATTTTCAAGGAGAAGTTCTCCTAACTTTTCCACTGTCGGATCTTCGCTTTTATAGCGCCTCAGAACTGGTTTATCGGCCGTTTCAATAGTCTTGTTACGAAAATGACTAAGATCTTCGTCATTTTTCACTGCTCTCTTGATTTGGTCCTTTTGGGCAGATTGGCGCGCCTGATAGATTTCCAGCTCCACTTTATATGTTCCTAAGGCTTTTTCGTGCTCTGAAATTGCCTCTGTCACTAATTTGTTGAGTGGTTTCATTACTTCGGTGATTGAAGGTGATTTCATCACAGATGGTCTACCAACGATGGCCCCCCACAAATTCGGGGTAACTAGCCACTCGTGATCCAGAGCTTTGGGTTGCATGGAGACTTGGCGACCGATAATTGAACCGAGCAATACATTTATTGCTGCCGCAGAAAAGTCCGGTGGAATTTGAAGTCGATCCGAAATATCCAAAATACGAGGACGCAAAGCATCTGGAATTATATCTGGATCCAACTCGTTGACCGGAGGTAAGCCCTGTGGCAACGGCTCTGGGTCGAGCCATGGATCTTCGGTTGTAGTGTTTAGTTGGGCTAGGCTCATGTCTTGCATGGTTGCCCATCTCTTTGGAAAAATATTTGTTTTCCGACTATCATAGAGTTCATCGAAAAGCCTCCATCCGTTCTAATACGAATGCTATGGGGGCTGTTTGAATCCAGTTATTGCAAGGCTGACAAATTTTTAGGTGATCAGCCCTGTACGGTTGGCCTTTGATTGCTTCACGGCATAGTGCGCATTTGCATAATTTATATTGTCTGATAGAATTCATGTTTATAGTCCTTAGTGTTACTCCATTCGAGTGGTGGCACACTTGAATGGTTGGTTGAAATCAAGTTATGTTTGGCCTCGCATTTTTGCGGGGCCTTTTTGTTTGTGTTCATGGAAATAGTTTCACGCGGTTTGTGAAAGAGTGCGGCCGTCAATAAAAGCTTGAACGGCCTCATGGGTATACATTACTTTGCTACCCACTTTCACGAAAGGAAGCTCATACCGACCTGTGGAACGCCAGACACTTAGGGTTCCGGTGGTAACTTGTAACTTCTGAGATACTTCTCTTGGGCTTAGTAGGTTTTGAGACATTTATTTCTCCTCACGTCTAATTACGTTAAGAGAAATATAATTGCAGGTATTCTTATCTACCAGGGACAAAAGTGATCTAAAAGATTTCCGTTTGTCCCCCTAACTTAGACGGCTTCTTTGGATCTGATTGTTTTTTTAACGTATTCTTCAGTTATTTCCGTACCAAATATGACACTAGCTGTAGTAGCCACTGCAAGGTTCATAGGTGCTCCAAATTCCGATCTCATAAATGCTGATAGCTGTCGAACAAAGATTCGTATGTTGGCACTGCCTGATCCTGGATTGTTTACCTTTGGTGCTTCTATTTCTACATATTTTGATGCATTAATAGCGATTTCCTCTAAAGCGTCCCTTGCTTCATGGTTATTATGAAACTCCCTATTTTTTACTATCATTTCCCTCAGTTCGATTGCTCGATCGTATATATCCGTGAAAAACTTTTCATTTTTTACTGGAGATAGCTCCCTGAAAAACTCTTTACGCTCAAAACTAGCTATTCCTGTCTCACAAACTTCCCAGAATTTCTCATACTGACTTATATTTCTTACCTGCTTAGAAAGCCTAGACCACACCTGCTCCATTTCTGGATCAGTCAATAGTTTTTTTAAGTATTCAATAGTTTGGCCTAGTGTAAGTTGTCCAAAAGCATTTACAGATCTTTCTTCCTCTACCTTCATCCACTCCCTACCAGGATACCCAAGCTTATGCATGTCCTGAACTAAATTAATTTTTCTCTCTAGAAACGAAACCAAATGCGCTGGAGCCCAGGCAGGAAACTTCATCGCACACCCCTTCTTTAGTGTGCCTTCATGGAAAACCAAGCCAGATCGGTGAAGGTTGCCAACTTTTCGGGAGCTACCCTAGGCTTGGTATATCTGATTAGATAGTCTGTTGTTTCAACTCCACCACTTCCGCCTTTGGCTTAATCTCGGCGGAAATCAGGATGTAGTCAGTAATTTGCTGCATGGGTTTTCTAAGTCGTTCAACGTCGATATTGATATAACCAGCAGTCACATCATGCTTCATCTTGTGATTAAGGAGCCTTTTCAAAGCATAAGCGGAAATATCCCGGTTCTCCGCAATGGTGGCAAAGGTTCTACGCAAATCGTGAGCAGAAAACTCAATACCAGACCTGGTTTTAACTTTATTGAGTTGTTTTACCGCATTGATGATATGCCCTGTTTTGCTTTGCTCGCTGGGGAACACATATTGACTCTCTGATTCCTTCTGGCGTGTTTGTAGCATTTCCAATAAATGATCTGTCAGGGGCAAACACAGCGGGTCTTGGTTTTTGGTGTCAAGGACAGTGAACGTCTTCCCAACAAAATCCACATTTTCCCATTTTAGTCTGGCAGCTTCCCCACGCCTGAGACCTGTCAGCAAAAGGAAAACCAAATAGTCTCTGACGGTTTTTCGGAACACTAGACGATTTTCGAAAAAATCTTCTTTTTCGTCCTTTTCCTTTTCGCCAAGACTGTTCACAGCAGCAAACCATTGCTTCAATTGATGCGCCTTAATGTCTCTGCGCCTGCGATCCACCCTGAACCATGCCTTTGTGTGGGAAAGGCGTTTTACCGGGTTATCGGTGAAAATAGGGTCTCCGTTCTCATTCTCGTATTTCTCCTGGGCGAAATTAAACAGAGCCCGAAGCACTCGCATTGCATTGTTTGCTCTTGCTTCCGACTGCTTACCACGCTTTGTATGGCGTTTCTCCACCATGTCCCGGGTAATCTTGGCTAAGGGTTTGGTTTTCCAGTCATCGAATGATTCATCTAATACCCGCCGGTAGTCCTTGATAGTGCCAGGCTTAAGGGCTTTTCTGGTGGTTAAATAATCTTCAAAAACTTGCTGCAAAGTGATTAACTTCGTCCTTTCCGCTTTTCGTAATGAATTGGGGTTCACTCCCTCCGCGAGGGTCGCCAGCTCGGCTTTAGCCCGTTTCCGAGCCTGCTCGATTTTCATATTGGGAAACCGGCCCAGCGTCACTCTCACCGGGTTTTTACCCTTGGGCCTTGCGTACACCTGGTAAGATTTCACACCATTCGCGGTGACGCACAGTAAGAGGCCGTTGACCTTCTTGTCATAGTAGTAAGTGGCTTTCTGGGGAGTAGGAATGGCTTCAAGCACTTTCTGAGTGAAATTAACGACAGTTTTCGGCATGGCAATCTCCAGGTAGAAAATCCAATGCTACGCTGATGCTACAAGATACGTTAAAAGTAGTTTAGCCTAATTAAGCCGAGATAACAAATAACTAACTGTATAATAAAAGGAATTAAGGATGGTTAAGGTTCGTTAATTTCTGTATATCTCTTAAAATAGGACTGAAAATCCCCGTGTCGGTGGTTCGATTCCGCCCCTGGGCACCACCTTCTGATTTTTATCCAAATTCTTTTGCTTGTGTTTCGCCAAGGCGCTGTTATTAGTGCGGAATCGAACACTCTTTATTTCCGTGTCGGGGTTGATGCGCGCCTTCCCTGGCGCGCACCCCTCCGGGGCGCCGCGATACGCGGCGTCCAAAATCATTCCCGACGATTTTGTGATCCGCGCTTCCCTGGCGCGCACCCCTCCGGGGCGCCGCGATACGCGGCGTCCAAAATCATTCCCGACGATTTTGTGATGCGCGCTTCCCTGGCGCGCACCCCTCCGGGGCGCCGCGATACGCGGCGTCCAAAATCATTCCCGACGATTTTGTGATGCGCGCCTTCCCTGGCGCGCACCCCTCCGGGGCGCCGCGATACGCGGCGTCCAAAATCATTCCCGACGATTTTGTGATGCGCGCTTCCTTGGCTCGCACCCCTTCGGGGCGCCGCGATACGCGGCGTCCAAAATCATTCCCGACGATTTTGTGATGCGCGCTTCCCTGGCGCGCGCACCATTTACTGATTTATTCCAAACGTGACACTGATGGCACGAACAAAGTCCGCATAACTGCCCACATCGCCATGGGCGCCGACAATGGTTTGGATATCCAGACCCCGCGGTTGCAGATCCTTATACAAATCCAGACCCCAGTAGGAAAACTGCGGCGGCAATGGTACCGGGAAAGCGCCGGGGTTATACAGGTCCGATACAAAAATCATTTTTTGGTCTTCAATGTAAGGAACCAGCAATCCCGGTGCATGACGATTGTCGATTTGTAATAGTTGTACCCGCCGCTCACCATCGTCAAACACGAAAGGTTCGTCCTCAATTTCCAGCAAGCGGAAGTCTTTGTGCAGCAGCGACAACAAATCCGGATAGATCACATGCTTGGCTTTGAGCATGTTTTTGAAGAAGCGCTTATTGGGTTCAATGGTCACCAGCTTGGCACCGTCTGCCACATAGCCCCGTGCACCGGCGCTGTGGTCCACGTGAAAGTGAGTGGGAACGACATATTTGATTTTTTTGTTGGGCCAGTGTTGCTTGATTAAAGATAGGGCCACTTGAGTCCGCTCTTCCAATAACACGGGGTCAAACAAAATGAGATAGTCCGCCATTTCAATAATGAGTGAATGGTGAGTGAAGCCACGCAAATAAAAGACTCGGTCTGCCACCGGCTGTAAAAATACCGACTCGGCGCTGAATTGATTCAAGTCGAATGGAATGCCCACCAGCACATAGCGATGAAACAGTTGCGCATATTTCAATCCGATTTCAAACGCAGCGTGGTCCAGGGGTACGCGCAACTGTGGCGGCACCTCAAAAGGGTCTTGTGCAAAGACATTATTGAAACTGACCGATTGCCGTTCGATTTGAATAAGAAGGTCGGTTTCGTCCTTCTGGGTCACGCGCATGGGCACCTTGATTCCGTCGGCTTCCTGCCAATCACTGTAACGTGTTTCGATTAAGGTGTCGCCTTTGGCCGGGTTGGAGTCCCAATACGTGGCTTTCAGGGGTAAATAGCTTGCCTTGTCTACCCACAGCAAAATCTCTTTGCCGTAGCGCTTTAAACCCAGAACCGTAACAGGAGCTCGGCGAGAATCGTGGCTACCGTGGTAGACCACATCCTGGGGTGTGGCCAGCATGGCTTTAAGTAGTTCCACCGGCGATGTGACTAAAAAATTCACCTTGCGCGCCGCCAACCGAATAGCCTGCATGGGTGCTTGAGGCAGTTGCAAAATACTGTCAACACCAATGACCGCCCCGGTATCGGCGTTTATGATTTCCGCAAAGTTATAAGACGCTTGTAAGGGGAAATCCAAATCCACTTGCCACTGACTTTGGTATCGATGACCATCCAAAGCGCGGGTAAGCGTGTATTGCAGGCGATCAAATTTTTCCGGCTCCCCCCCCGGCATTGGAGCCTGCAACGGTGCAAACCCGGCGATTTTTGCCGTAACCCTCTGATTTGTTGCGTTATTAATATGTTGCGCACCCCCCATCGCCTGAGCCACCAGACCGACCACATCGGTGGACGGGCCGGCCAATACCGATGTGGCTACGGAACTGATTAATAAACCACCCAATGTCATTTTTTTTAAACCCATGTTCTTCTCCTTTAAGTTAAGTCCAAGTTGGAACGTACGTTCCAACTTGGACTGATCATTCCAGAATGTGTACACTGTGTCAAGAGACAATAAAGGCCAAGCCAATTTGGGTGGTACTGGCTTATAATGAGAAAATATTCGACGAGGTTTCGGACTCAATGGCAGGTCCCCAAAAACAATTTGATACGGATACAGTGCTGGCAAAAGCCTTGGAGGTGTTTTGGCGCCAGGGTTATGAATTAACGTCAGTCCAGGATTTGGTCAAAGGTATGGGGATCAACCGGGCCAGCTTATACGACACTTTCGGTAACAAAACCCAGCTGTATCAACAGACCCTGCAACGCTACATAGAACAATCGCTGACGCAAAGCCGTGAGCTACTCTTGCACCACCCCGGCACGGTAGTGCAGCGGTTACAAAACTACTTCTATACCTTAAACAGCACACATCATGATAATGAGTGCCATTTCGGTTGTTTCCTTAACAACACTGCAGTGGAACTGGGACCCCACTACCCCCAATTTGCCGAGCAAGTTCGCAACGCTTGGACGGAAATGGAAACCATTTTTCGTACCCTGCTGGAACAGGGGGTAAAAAAACAGGAGCTTCCCCCCCATTTGGATACCGCGGCAATTGCCGCCACCATTAATATGATGTTGCAAGGCATCAGCGTAATGTCCAAGGCGGGCGTGCCTAAAGAACAGCTGGCACAGATTATTGCGACCGTAATGAATCTGCTCCACAGTTGAAACCTGTTTAGAGCATTTTTGCAACTACTGCACTGTCAATACTATTTTCCCTACCGAGTTACCACTTTCCAACAGGCGATGTGCTTCAGCCACTTGTTCAAAATCAAAGGTCGTGACGGGAATGGGTCGGATTTGTCCCGCTTGCAGCCTGTCAGTCAGTCCCTGTATGCATCCATCGATAAGATCTTCACGACCGAAAAGAAAACTGAGATTAAATCCGGTGACGCTACGGTTGTGGCTGATCAGATCCAGGGGTGCAAACCGCGGGGTTCGTAACAGTGCCAAAGCCGCTTTAATGTAATTGAGTTTGCCGCCTTGTCTGCTAAACAGCGCGTGGGTGCCGTAGGCCACCAATTTGCCGGTGGGTCGCAGGTGGCGGTAAGACTGTTTCAATGTGGTGTAACCGTTGGCGTCGAAAATGGCGTCATAGCCTCCCGGGCAAGCCTGTTCGGCGCTTTGCCAGAGGTCTTGTTGGGATTTGTCGATGATTACCTCAGGCCCAAAGGACTGCAGGTATTGGTGTTTGTGAGCGGCACCAATGACGGCCACCGTAAAATACCCGGCGGCTTGGCACAGCTGAACCAAAGCGGTGCCAACACCGCCGGCGGCGGAGTGAATCAATACTTTTGCTTTGGGCGGTAACACCACATTTTGAAACAAGGCATGGTAAGCGGTAAAAAACACGGCAGGAAAACCGGCTGCCTGCTCCAGGGTAAAGCCTTGGGGCAATGGAAGCACGTGGTTTTCGCGGATACAGATTTTATCAGCATAGGCATTAAACAAGCTGAATCCCACGACCGTGTCGCCCGGTTTAAACCGGCTCACTCCCGGCCCCACCGATTCCACCAACCCCGCAGCTTCGAAACCGGGGGTAATGGGCCAACCAACATATTCTTTGGCGGATTGATACACCCCCAAGCGCACACACACATCCGCAAAGTTAACCCCGATGGCCTTAACGCTAATCAGCACTTCCTCCTGAGCAGGTTGGGGGTCCGGTACCTGGATGAACCGCAGTTTGTCGTAGGACCCGGCTGAGGGGATGCTGATCTTTTTCAACGCCGTCTCTTAAGTTGCTTTGTGAATAAGCATATCACGGATCTGTGTTTTATAAACCCGATAAGCATTTGTTGCAATTGTGTAATTTCGCATGGAAGGGCTACACCTGCACCGCGTTTGGACCGAATTAGTATCTGTAGTTGTATGTTGAATAGTTTGTGTTCATTTGAGATCGTTCTTTGGGGTAATTATGGAGATTCGTTACCGTTTTGTTGCAAACGGCGGTTTGTCCATTGAACAAGTTGTACAACTGGGCAGCGGAGCAAATGATCTCGCCACAGAGGCTTATCCACAATGGGTACAATTGGATTATCGTCAATGCCATCACTGCACTCTGACCCCGAAGCAAACGCCATGGTGCCCAGTGGCTCGGAATATTTTTCACGCCGTAACAGACTGCGCCCAATTGGCCTCGTATGACGCTCTGGAACTTGAAGTACAAACTCCACAGCGCACATACAATGCGGCAACAACGGCCCAAAAAGCGCTTTGTTCGTTTTTTGGTTTAGTGATCGGGACCAGTGATTGTCCACACACGGCATTCTTTAAACCCATGGCACAGTTTCATTTGCCCTTGTCCACCAAAGAGGAGTCCATATTCCGAGTGGCGGGTACGTATTTTATCTCTGAGTATTTCAGAGGAAGCGACCATTTTAATATTGACCGCTTGCTGGCTGTCTATGCGAATCTGCAGACGGTGAACGAGCACATTGCCAAACGCATTGGAGATATACCCGGTGGTGACGCTTCAAGAAACGCGGTGGTACTTCTACATATGTTGTCCTGCGTACTTCCACTGTCATTGAAAGATGACTTAAAGGAGTTGGAACGATATTTCAACTGAGCATAATCTATGGCCTCTATATTACCTGATGAACAAAATCAACGTAAGCTGGACCGCATCCGCGAAGACTACTTGCGTGAATTACCCGAAAAAATCGCCGGCGTGGAACAACTATGGTCGGAACTGGTGCATTGCGCCTGGGACGATGGTGAATTCTCCCAGTTCCATATCAAAGTTCATTCACTGGCAGGAAGCGCAGGTACTTTTGGCCTGGAAGAATTGAGCAATGCAGCCCGCCAGCTCAGTGACTTGCTGACCCACATCAGTACGACACAGCGACGCCCGGATGAGTCCCAACGTTTACACATCAATGCATTGGTACGGGTTCTGGTGCGCACGGCAAATCCCCTTGACCCGGATCTGTGTGAGCGCATCCAGCAAGCGGCACCGGAACCTAAAGAGCCGTTACCAACATCGGACAAACAACACACCATCTATATCGTGGACGATGACCATCAGCTGGGAATCTATTTGGGAACCCTGTTGTCCGGTCTGGGATACACCACGCGAAACTTTGATGACCCTTCCGCTGCCTTGGCTTATGTAGAAAAGTCTCAACCGGATTTGGTAATCATGGATATCATGTTCCAGAACAAAACCGGGTTTGATTCGGTGTTACAGTTTCGCGAAGTCATCGGAAAAAACGTTCCCTTTATTTTCATGTCGGCCCGCTCTGATCTGGAGTCTCGAGTTCAGTCGGTACGCAGCGGGGGCAATGCCTACTTCACCAAACCTGTGGATATAGAGCAATTGCACGATGGCATAGAAAAACTATTATCTCAATCCATGCCCAGACAACGCGTTCTTATCGTGGATGACGATGTGGAATTGAGCTGTTACTACGCTCAGCATTTGGACAACGTGGGCTTTGAGGTGGAAATTGTCAATGATCCTGCCCATATGCTCAAAGACATGGAAAACTTTTCACCGGAACTGGTGATAATGGATTATCACATGCCCAAGTACAACGGGTTCGACCTTATCAAAGTCATGCAACAAACACAGCAATATGCCGAGACCCCGGTTCTGTTTCTGACCGCAGACAATGACGCAGACCTGCGTGAAACCGCGATTGGTCTTGGAGTCAATGATTTCCTGATCAAACCCATAGGTACTGATGAGCTGATCGGATCAGTACGTCGCTTGATGCGCTCCTCCGCGTCGATTCAGCAAATGAAACACAAAATCAGCCAACACGACCCGGTCTCTGGTTTGCACAATCACCGCTATTTTCTGCAGCAACTGGAACTGGCCGCCGCCCCACTCGCTCCCGGAGACAAGGCTGTGGCCCTGGCTTTTGTAGCTGTGGACAACTATGAAACCATAAAAGAACGAGTGGACATCTATCATCAAAGCAATGTAAAACAGCAACTGTACACTCTATTGCGATCCAGCTTGAACCGAGATGACATTGCCACGGAATTCTCTGACGGAATTTTTTTGGTATTGCTAAAAAATCGCCGTCGCGATGATTTACCTTCCTGGTCTAACAGCCTGAATAAGAAATTTTCCAGCAATGTCATTCACTTGAGTGATCACGATATTAATATTTGTTGCAGTATCAGCTTAACCCCCTTGGACAAGAACTCATCGGGCGTGGAGGAACTGCTATTTCAAGCACAACAATCCTGTAAGAACATACAAACCAAGGGAGGCAACAATACAGTCGTCTCCAAGCCTGAAGTTCAGGACACACCGATACAATATGACATAAAGAAATGTATTGATACTGCACTGGCTCAGAACTTGTTTGAACTGGTTTACCAGCCCATCATCAATATTGAGAACAGAAACTTTGAGCAATACGAGGTTCTATTACGAATGCGCACTCCAGACTCGCGCCTGGTTCCACCCCAGCAGTTTTTCGCAACCGCAGCGAAAAGCGGACAAACTACAAAAATCGACCGCTGGGTTATAGAACATGCTATCACCAATATGTCTGCAAACAGCCATATACGCTCCAATACCGATTTATTCATTAAACTCACAGGCAAGACTTTGACCGAGTCCATGCTCATCCCCTGGATAAGTAATTCCCTAACCCAAAGCCATGTATCCGGTGAACGTCGCGTTATCTTTGCGGTTAACGAGAAAGACTGGCTTCTGCATGGGGATTATAGCGAACGCTTTAACCGCAACATTAAAGCGCTACAGTGCGGTATTGCTATCGACCATTTCGGCATCACCAACAACTCAGCACAATTACTTTCCAAACTACGCCCCAATTATGTAGTCTTTCGAGGATCGGTGTTGGACGGCATACTGGATACGTCGGATAAAATGCAACAATTACGCAGCTTAATTCTGCACGCGACGAAATATGAAGTTAAAATCATTGCCGGATCTATCGAAAACCCGGCAGTACTATCCACACTTTGGTCTATGGGTATTCGCTACTTTCAGGGATTTTTTATTCAGGAGCCCAATGCCAATCTGGAGTTTGATTTTGGTTCTTTTAGGGCGGACGATTTTGACTGATTGCAACCGATGTAAAACCAACTAAAGTGGAATCAAGCCCATTGCGATGCCAGTTTCAGATCCGGTGCTTGCGCGGGTGGTGTCGATTGTACGTATTCGATAAATTGTTCAGCACCCAGGGGTTTACTGTAAAAATATCCTTGAGCATATAGGCAACCGTATTGCAGTAGAAAATCCACGTGCTCCTCACTTTCTACACCTTCCGCAATGGTGGATAGACCAAACTGGGCCGCCAGGTTAACAATCGCTTTAACCAGTGCGGCATCATCACGGTTATCCAACACATCGGCAATAAAGCTTCGATCAATTTTCAACCGATCCACAGGTAGAGACTTTAAGTATCGCAGGGAGGAATAGCCGGTACCAAAATCATCCAAAGCAATCTGTACGCCCATTTTGCGCAGCTGTCTCAGATTATGGATGCCTTTATCGATATCCCGCAGTACAAATCCTTCTGTCACCTCAAGCTCCAGATTACCGGGTTCCAACCCGGTTTGCTCCAGCGTGTTACGCACCAATTCGACAATCCCGAATTCGGTAATGTGTCTGGCAGACAAATTCACCGAAACGCGGATAGGAAAGCCAAAACTACTTTGCCAACTCGCCGCCTGCTCACAGGCAGCCCGCAGCACCCAAGCGTCCAGGGCCCCGATTAAGCCACGCTCCTCTGCAAAGGGTATGAACTCATCCGGAAAAATCAGTCCATCCGTGGGGTGCTCCCAACGAACCAAGGCCTCACATCCCTCGACACTTTGTGTAGCCATATTGATTTGAGGTTGGTAGTGCAGCACCAATTCGTGCTTATCGATGGCTCGCTGTAATTCCGTTTCCATACGAAAGCGTTTTTCTGCGGCACGAGTATAATCCAAGCTGTAAAATTGATAGCAACTACGACCATTGGCTTTGGCCTGGTACATGGCCAGATCGGAGTTTTTGATCATAGCGTCAACCGTCATGCCATCATCCGGATACAAGGTTATACCAATGCTGGCACCCACTTTAACATCGCAATCCAAAACCCGCAGTGTCTGTGACAACACCGCTATAATTTTGTCAGCAACAACCATCGCCCCCTGCTCATCGTTTAAATCTTCCAATATAACGGTAAATTCATCTCCTCCCAAACGGGACACGGTATCCTGCGCTCGAACACAACCCGCCAGACGTTTGGAGGCTATTTTGAGCAGTTCGTCTCCGGCTTGATGACCCAGGGTGTCGTTGACGCTTTTAAATTGGTCCAAATCAATGAACATGAGACCCACTTTATTGCCGGAACGCCTAGCGCGGGTAATAGCATGCTCCAGTCGATCTACAAACAAAAGCCTGTTCGGCAAGCCGGTAAGTTGATCGTAATGGGCCAAGCGTTTGATCCGGTCCTCTGCCCGTTTTTGATCCGAGATATCACTAAACATACTAATCCATTGAATGATTTTTCCCTTTTCGTTTCTCACTACACTAATATTCTGCCAGGTTGCGTATAGACGTCCGCGTTTATGTAAACAAAACAGCTCTCCTTGCCAAGAACCGGTTCTTAGCAGGGTCCTTAACATATTCTTAAAAAAGGCTTTGTTGTGGCACTGAGACAGCAGGGATGCCGGACTCTTTCCCAGCATGCTTTCCGCTTCATACCCGGTAATTTCTGAAAAGGCAGGATTGACTTGTAAAATTTCGTTGTCTGCCCCTATAACCAGTATCGCCTGGTTACTGTAGTTAACGACCCGGTCCGCCAGTCGCAACTTGGCCTCAGTGAGTTTGGAATTCAGTAACTCTTTGCGTAACTGCTTCGTGTCCGCCTCACTGGCACGACATAAGCGCAGATTGTTGCTGAAATTATCGATTATCGGTTGAAACAGTTGCGCATAGGGCATGTTGTTGACCGGAGCGTTGGTTAACAAAATAAACACTCCGTCTCCCTTAGTGGGTATGCGCAATGCCGCCTCAAACCCCGTCTCTAACCCAAAAATTGTTTTGGGATTAACTAAACCGATTTCCGCTTTAAAAAAGTCATTTTCCAGATCCGCGTAGTCTCCCTGGCCGGGAAACTCATCACTTTTGCATACCATCAACTCAATGAAACACAACTGGGTGCTCTTTGAGTCATCGAAAATTTTATTGACACGCTGGACAAACATGCCGCAGGGAAACCCGGTGTGGTACATGAACCGTTGTACGGCCTTGGTCAACAAAGGCAAAACCCGATTCTCACCACTGGTGGCTAGAGCCAGATCGTATAATAATGAATAGTACTGCGCTTGCTTTTTCATGTTTGCGCTGATGCCAGTCCAACCAAGGTGCTAAACTGCCATCGCTATTGTAAAGGCGACATGACCAGAGCCGCATTGTGAAACAAAGGGTAGCCTCCCGAAGAAGAGCTCCCTATTTCGCCTAAAGACAGCGCGCCCACGATTTGTCCCTGCAGACGCTGACCAAGGGATGAAAGTTCACCGTTCGCCATATCACCCAGATGCATACGCCTGCCTGCACAGTAAAAACACAGGGAGTTGTCAGAGTGGTCCATATTCCTGGCCAAACAGTCCACCGTTTCTAAGGAGCCGGGGTGAATGGCGTCCAACAGGGTCAATAGGGTATTGGGCGGAACTTCTCCCACACAATATAGAGATCCGTCCTCCTGCAAAGCGACTGGAATGCGCACCAACGGTTCACCATCCATGCGACTGATGCCAAAGGGGAAGTGTACGCCGTATTCATAAAAATTATCTTTAGTAATTGCAACGCCATACTGTTTCTTTACCAATTCCTGGTAAACTTCAAAAGCCGGGCGCCACTCTATGCTGCTGATTAAGTTGCCTTGAGTGGACGTGGCTGTAATCTGTTCCGCCGGCTCGCGGTAATTGTGGGATAGAACACCGCCGGGGTGTTGATCGAACAGTACGGATAGAAAACTGTTACCCACCCACTGGTGGTTATCAAAAATACAACTTGCCGGTTGAAAAGTTTCACTGCCTGCATTTACCCCGAAATATTGGACTTTGTTACTCAGTTGCAAGTAGATTCGATCCAATATGGTCGCCACATTCGGTATCATGGAATCCATCACCAAGAACAAAGAGTTTTCCTGGCCTCGAGGGGGCAAATTCTGCAATATAGCATTGCTCCACTCACTTATCGCCTTGTCAATATGCTCATTGGATGACATTGAAACTATGTTGTAGTAAGGCTTGTTTTCCAGGTGCAGCAATATCACACCATTGCGCTCGAACCGGGCGTTAACAATTAACTCCGGAAACATCGCACCGATCAAAGGGTATCCCTGGTCATTGAACAGTGATTGCAATGTAGGTACATTGTGTTTGTCCGCTTCCGCCACCATGGCGAAACAAGCCCCATGGGGGCTCTCCACCTTCCATTGCTCAACCGTTTGCTTGAGCTTTGGATTGTCAAATGTTAAATATGCCGTTTTTCCCATAATCACTCAACGTTCCTGAAATTGCTGACACTTCATTCTCTAGCTTTATCGTCTGGTATTCAGGCCAGACTTTGAAAACTCTGTGAAATTTTCGTGCGGCATATCAGGCCGCCACCATTTGGGTTCCATCATGGATACAAACCCGATTACGCCCCTCACGCTTAGCCGTATACACCGCTTCATCCGCGGCTTGAAATAAACCGTCGAAACTTTTTTCACGCAGAAGAGACAATTCCGCCACTCCAATGCTGGCCGTAACACTCAAACCTCCGGGCTTCAATCCTTCTATGTGCGAACACAAAGTTTGCGCTTTTAATTGGGCATCCTGCAGATTGCACCTATGCATCAAGATCGCAAATTCCTCGCCGCCAAATCTGGCTACCACATCTTCACCGCGAAACAACGCCTGCATCGCTCTACCTGTCTCCGACAACACTGCATCACCGGCGCTATGCCCATATGTATCATTAATGGATTTGAAATGATCCAAATCCACCACTAACAAACTCAGGGGATAGGACTTACGCTCGGCTTCGCACAAATATTTGTCTGCAATATCCAAAATACTGTGACGATTGGACAATCCGGTAAGTTGGTCTGTGGTCGCCATCACAATCATTTCTTCCTGCTGTAAACGCACTCGATCGAACAACTGTTTGGTACTCATCAAGTTGGACACACGGGCTACAAGTTCTTCCGGGACAAAGGGTTTCTCTACATAATCATTGGCGCCCTGATACAGCATCTCCACTTTTCTGGATTTGTCACTACCGGCCGATACGGCCAAGACGGGCAAAGATTCTTTACCCCCTTTATTTGCGCGTACCCAGTTAAGCAATCCCATACCGGTAATTTTCCCACTGAGGACCATATCCGTAATCACCAGATCAACAGTATTGGATTCCAATAATGCGATCGCTTCCTCTCCGGATTCGCATCGCGGCACCTCATAGCCTTTATCACTTAACAACTTCACCATAAAGCCTGCGATCGATGCGTCATCTTCAACCACCAGTACTTTACCGCTGCGTTTTTGAGTATAGCGGGAGATGATGTTACGCAAGGTTCGTTCCACCCCTTGAAAATCCTGCTTACCCAACACCTCCGTAACCCCACGATGCAGACATTCGCTGACGAATTCCGCTGAAGTATCGGCACTGAGTAAAACGGCAGGACCCTCTTTAAATCCGTTTTCTCTCGCTGATTCGATTAGTTGTACTCCGGTCATGCAATGCAATTGGTAGGCCGTACACAACAAATCAAACGGTTGTTTTGCAAAAAGCTCCAGTGCCGGCTGAGCTTTGTCCATAAACGTCGCCGACACGCCGAGCTCTGTGAACAAGTGCCCTAACAATTGCTGGTATAGAGCAGTGGGTTCCACGCACAATATTTTCATGGACTCTACAATTCCAAAGAGTATTCATCCTACAAATCGGCCTTTGCTGAAAAAAAAACATGAAACTTGGGGTTTTAGTTAAAAAAACCACAGAATTGTAACCTTTTCCCTTAGGTGCTAAGTCCGTCCTTGGCTGCCTTTCCACGTGTCTTTAGGTTATACTTGCTCTCCACATCGACATTTGCATAGACAGGATGAAACGTGCCCTCCCACGAGCAATATCAATTAATACCCACACGCTTACAGGAACCTCTCAGTAACGGCAGCAGCCGTTGTTTGTTATGCTCTTGGCGCTGCAAACTCTCTCATGGCCAACGAGGTTTTTGTCAGGCTCACGTCAACCGACATGGAACCCTTTATAATTTGTCCTACGGTATTTTGTCGGCTATTGATGTGGGCCCCATAGAGGACAAGCCTGTGCGCTTGTTTCAACCGGGCACTCAAGTTATGTCGATCGGCAGTTACGGTTGTAATTTCCGTTGCGGCGGATGTCACAATCTGGATATCTCCTGGGGCGTAACCGCATTGGACGACCTGGCCAAAGGCGAATCCACTGCAGCCTTTGCCACACCGCAACAAATCGTAGACGCCGCATTACGTCATTCGGTGCAAGGCATTGCCTTCACCTATTCGGAACCGGCGGTATGGCTGGAGTATGTACTGGAGGTTTCGCACCTGGCGCGGAAAGCCGGGCTGTACACGGTTTATGTCTCCAATAGCTTCGTTACGCGTGAAGCCTTGGAACTGATGGCACCTCATATCGATGTGCTGTGCTCGGACATTAAAAGCCTGAACGATGCCTTCTACAAAGAGATATGTCCGGTGGCCGCAGTCGATCAGGTCTTGGAGTGCATTAAGACAGCACAGGAATTGGGCATCCATGTCGAAGTACGCACCAACGTGATTCCCGGTAAAAACGATAGCATGGAAGAGCTTGGCGCCATTGCAGCCTGGATACAGAAAAACCTCGGAGCCGATGCGCCCTGGCATATCACCCGTTTCTTTCCCGCCTATAAACTATCGCATATTAATGCCACCCCAAGCGAGACCTTATGGGCCGCTCATGGACAGGCGCAACGAATGGGGCTGAGAAACAGCTTTGTCTACGATGACAAAGGTTGTGATTGTGCCGAAACCAATTTACCCGTACACACCTTCCTGGCGGAGGATGCCGTGAATCTGCACCAGGTTAAACGATGTGCGGCGGCTTGTTGCGGCTCTGAAGGGGTTTTGTTGAAAAAATACGAGAACAATCCCGCTTAAACGCGGGAGGCTACAAACCGGTTATGCCTGTGGGGTATAGCCTTCCGGTTTTTCATCAGAGCCTTCGAACAAAAACTGAATCATTTTTTCTTCAAGAAATTGCCGTGCCTGAGGGTCTATGACGGACAAGCGGTGCTCATTGATCAGCATGGTTTGCTGTGCCATCCATAAATTCCATGCCTCTTGGGACACGTGATCAAAAATTCTTTGTCCCAACTCACCGGGGAAAGGCGCCCGAACCAAACCTGGCATTTCCTTACCCAATTTAGCACATTGAACTGTTCGACTCATATGTTCCCCTCGTCCGCTAATTGATGTTATTCCGCTTACTGTGTTCGCTGAACTACTCGCTGAACTACTAACACTGGCCCAATTCATCCCGTACCCTTAGTGGTTTCGATACGCCCAGTTCTTGCAATTCTTGCAATTCTTGCAATAGTCGTTGCACCGGAGCAGCAATACCCGCGTTGGCAGGTTTACCTGTACTGTTATACCAAACCCATTGCTTGGAATCCATCACCGTGGACATTTGCCCCGACACCCAAACCACGGTGGGCAACATATCCAAGTGATAATGGCTAAAGCTGTGCCTGCGTACAGGCCATTCTTGTTGTCGCAACACCGTGAGTTGCAGATGCTCACGGCACCAGTGGCCAATATCATCGCCGGGAGTTAATTCCGGAAAACTCAGCAAACCGCCCCAAATACCACTGGGTGGTCGTTTGAATAATAGCACCTGATTTTGGCGATTGAGAATCATGGGCATCAATACTTGTTTTAAGGGTTTCTTCGAAGCCGATTTTTTCTGTGGATAGTCCGACTGACGATGCTGTTGCACCGCCACACAGCCTGCTTGCAAGGGACAATCGTCACAACGAGGGCGTGAACGGGTACATACCGTAGCCCCCAAATCCATCATGGCTTGATTGTAATCCGCCACCCCTTGCTGCGGGGTTAATCGTTCTGCATGCTGCCACAGGACCTGTTGGACCGCACCATTTCCAGGCCACCCCGCAACAGCATAAAAGCGGCAGAGGACCCGTTTGACATTACCGTCCAATATAGGGTGATGCTGATTGCAGGACAGTGACAAAATCGCCCCTGCCGTCGAACGCCCAATACCGGGTAAAGCCATCACCTGCTCCAGGGTGCGGGGAAAACGTGCACCGTATTGGATCTGCACCTGCTGGGCGGCTGCATGCAGGTTTCGGGCGCGTGCGTAATACCCCAAGCCGGACCATAGTGCCAAAACCTCATCCTGGGGTGCCGCAGCCAGATCTCGCAGACGAGGAAATCTTCGCATAAAACGTTGATAATAAGGTATTACAGTGGCCACCTGTGTCTGTTGCAACATGATCTCCGAGACCCAGACCCGGTAGGGTGTGCGTTGCTTCTGCCAGGGCAGATCCTTACGACCGTACTGCTCAAACCACCGCAAAACCCGCTTACTGAACTGCTTTGGTGTCATACGTTTGTTCAACTATCCCTAAAACTTGAATTTATTTTTTAGCTTATCCAGAGCGTCCTGAGATTTTTCTTTGAGCTTGTCCTTGGCCTGCTCTTGCGCTTTGTCCTTGCGCTTCTCTACGGATCGCTTGGCTTTGTCTTTAAGTTGGGTTTTTTTCCGATCCACGGCGCGGTTGGCTTTGCGCTTCAATACAGCACCAAAATCGATTTTGTGTTCAGGCGCGAATAAAGGACCGTAAATTTTTATCGGAATAGGTTCCCCCTGCAATTCATCCAGTTTAATCGCTTTCATGCCCTTGGTAGGCTTAACAATAGTCGTGTCCAAAACAAAGTCGATCTTTTCCTGCACCAAATCCACTTGCCCTCTCCCGTTCACCTCAATAGGCGAGGAACTCAGCCACAAATCCTTATTGGTGGCCACACCATTGACTATACTCATACTGCCCTTAAGCTCATTAAACACGGTGACATTGTCCGGTTCGTTCTCCGGTACCGCTTTTTTTAAATATTTGGCGTAGTCCCCTGATAACATATCCAGTAAATTAAGATATTTAGCTTCGCCTTTACGCAGGTGGAAGTTCAGCTTACCGTTGAGTTTGTCTCGGTTAGTTTGTGGTGACACGCCTTGACCGCTCAAGCTCAATTGAATATCCGCAGCACCGGACAACAGATCCTCGCCGCCGGCATCTTTAAGTAATTCACCGAAGTGTACTTGTTTTAACGTTTCTTCAAAACTCCACACTGGCGTACTCTCACGCACGTCCAATTGCGCAGCCGCCTCAATACGGCCTTGATACAACTGCAGAGACATTGGTTTAAGCCGGTAAAGCCCTTTATCACTTTTAATGGCCGTTTTAATGTTACGCATGGTAATACCATTGGCCACCAAATGGCCCAGCTCCGCCTGAACGTCCAGGCTCAGCTCGCGCATTAACTTCAGGGGTAACTGAGGTTCGGTCTGTGGAACCGCTGCCGGTTCAGCTTCCGTTTTGGGTTGCGGTGCCGGTGATGGTCGATAGCGATCCAGATTCAGTTCATTAATATTTATTTGCGCTTGCAGCTGTGGCCCTTGCGTCTTAGCACTGAGTTTGGCTTTGAGCCTTGTCTCGTCCAGTTGCAACTCCAAGGCAGATACATCCAGCGCATCCAGCCCACCGGAGTAAGTCAACTGCAAGCTCAGGGCTTGTAAGGCTTTTTCATCCTGCACCGAGGCCACCGCTGGATTTTGCAGCAGTTTGCGTAACAGTGCTCTGGGACTGAAACTTGCAACTTCCAAGCGACCCTTCACACCTGGTGCGGTCTGTAATCTGGAAACCTGTAATTGTGATTGCAATTGCAACGGTTCCAATTCTACGGTCAAGGGAAAGTCCAGTACATCTTGCTTTGGATTAAAGTGAATCCGGGTCTTCAGTCGCAGGTCCGCCAAACCACTTGCCAATAATTCCCTGTCCCCTGCCAACGGCTGCAAGCCGGCTTTCAACCGGGCTGCATCCACAACACTCAGGGTGAAATCCACGGCAACCGCTTCTGCGGCTCTGATGCCGCCTGTTAATTGCAAACCCATCGTGCTAATGGATAAGGGTTCCAGAGTCAGGGCCTGCTTTTCCAGATCCACCTCTGCCTGGGTTTTCAAGGTAACTGGATTTAGGTCCAGCGGTAGACTGCCTTTGTCGAAACCCATCACCAGACTCAGATCTTTCACACTGAGCCGCATCGTCGCTAAATCGGCCAATACGCGACCGTCCATGTGCAAGCTTGCACCTAGCCTTTGCAACGGTTTGGTTTCTGGCCTTCCAGGAACGTATTGCCTGGCTTGTACTTGCAAACCCAGATCAAACGCCACCGGCTTATTAGGCTCTAATTGGGATAAATGCAGGTTTATTTGCCTGACCTCAATCTGCCTGCCCGTTTGGTGATCGCGCCAGCTGATGCCGGCCTGCTCCAGGCTGAGGCCGCCAATAAGAAAGTTCTGCAAAGTACTCAGTGTCTCTGCTGATTCCTGTACTGTTGCCGGATCCCGCACAGTTTCCGTTTCCGGCACCGTGTTATCCGCCGAAGTATCTGCTCGCAATAAATCTTGAAAATTAGTCTCCCCCTGGACATTGCGACGCAAATGCAATTCAAAGCCTTTCAGCAATACGGTATCCACCTCCAGTCGGCCCTGAACCAGGGGCCAAAATTTCACTTTGAGCTGTGCCTCTTCTATTGCGGCGAATTGCTCTTGTTCAAAACCCGGCGCATTGCCCAAACCGGCCTGCCCAATTTTCACGCCCAACCAGGGAAACAGGGACTTTTCCATAGGTCCTGTTAATTGCAGTTGCCGTCCCGTGTGCTGTTTTACCACAGCTATCATTAGGGATTTATATTGGTTTAAATCAAATGTCAGCAGAAAAATCACAGGCACCAACAGCACCAGTAAACCCACACCCGTGGCGATACTGAAAAGTTTCGTTTTGTTCATGATGCTTGATTTTTAATCTGGATCGATTTTTTACACGCAGGGCAATAAGTCCATAGGGGTAATTTGGCATTGGACTCCAATTCAATCGTGACCGCTTCCCCGCTGTCAGTACAGACCCCATCCACCTTTTCCATTAAGTCCTCCTGTTTGAATTTAACATAGAACAGTATAGGCCCGGTGAGAAGCAGGCTGGGTACCAATATAAAGTGCAAAATGGGTATAAACAGCGTCACGCCCGCTGCCAGCCAACATATAGCCAAAGCGGCAAGAGCGCGTTTGAGACGATCTTGTTTGGAAAATTGTTGCCAATACAATACCGCCTCGCTGTGGCTATCGCCTTGCTGAATAGTGACGGTTTGCTGTTCCTGAGTGGGCATGGTGCTCCTTGTTCCTGCCAATTCAAAAAGGATTTAAAAATTAATAAAAAAACGGTCGCTACCTAAAGTGAAGTTTTGTAAAATGACCCGACTGTAAACGCAAGAGAATCTGTCATGCCACTCAAACCCCTACTGGCTCTTTTCATCGTCACCGTGATGCTGGCATCGGCGGTGGTAAGTGTAGGGTTGTTTTTATACCAAATGGGCCTATTCCACTAAGAATCCCTGGAATTACCCGATCTTTCGCGTTACTACTTTGATTTATCGCCTTTTTCAACGTCTCAACGGCGACGCAATTCCAAAGCATGCAACAAGGCACTCAGTGCCTGGCCGCGGTGGCTGAGCCGATTTTTAATGTCTGAAGACAATTGGGCGGCGGAGCAATTTTCACCTGGAACATAGAACACCGGGTCGTAACCAAATCCGTTGGCTCCCACAGGCTCATGCAGAATGCGTCCTTCCCAGGTTCCTTGGCAAATCAATGGCGTGGGATCTTTGGCGTGGCGCATAAACACCATCAAACACTGAAACCGGGCACTGCGTTGCGCATCGGGGACGTCCTTAAGTTGCTGCAGCAATAAATTCAGGTTGTCCGCATCACTGGCATTAGGCCCGCTGAAACGGGCGGAGTAAATGCCGGGAGCACCGTTTAAAGCATCTACCTCGATACCGGAATCATCCGCAATCGCAGGCAAGCCGGTGAGCTGGGCGGCATGGCGTGCCTTGATCAGGGCATTCTCCACAAAGCTTAACCCTGTCTCCTCCACATCCGTCACCCCGAGTTGGGTCTGAGCTACCGCATGAATCTGCACTCCACTTAATAACTCATTGATTTCTCGCAGCTTTCCTTGGTTGCCGCTGGCTAAAACCACTTGTTTTGGTTCCAATGTAGGTTCCGAGCTCATTGTCAGCCCCCTCAATCGGTCAGCACGGCAGCTTGTTCAGCCACCAGGAGTTCTATACCTTTGGCCGCCAGATCCAGCATGGTGTTGAGCTCATCGCGACGAAAGGCGTGTCCCTCGGCAGTTCCCTGTACCTCCACAAAAGCACCGGAGTCGTTCATCACCACGTTCATGTCCGTTTCGGCATTGGAGTCTTCAGCATAGTCCAGATCCAATACGGGGACTCCCTGGTACACACCCACGGACACGGAAGCCACCTGGCCGTACAAGGGATCTTTTTCCAGCTCGCCTTGACGTAACAGGTGACGGATAGCATCCACCATAGCGACATAACCGCCGGTTATAGACGCGGTGCGCGTACCACCGTCAGCCTGGATCACATCGCAATCCACGGTGATCAACCGCTCTCCCAGAGCCTCCAGATCCACCACCGCCCGCAGTGATCGGGCGATTAGGCGCTGGATCTCCATGGTACGGCCCCCTTGTTTGCCTTTGGAGGCTTCCCGACCCATACGCTCACCTGTGGAGCGCGGCAGCATACCGTATTCGGCCGTGACCCAGCCTTTGCCAGTACCTTTCAACCATCTTGGGGTGCGGTTTTCCACACTGGCGGTACAAATAACCTTGGTGTCCCCAAATTCCACCAAAACCGAGCCTTCGGCATGCTTGGTATAGTGACGGGTAAAGCGAATCTGCCTGAGCTGGTCGGGACTACGGCCACTGGGTCGCATTTGCGGGCACTCCTTATCTGTTTATCGAAAAATCAAGATTATAGCTTGCCTTGCCCACCCAGAGCGACCCCGGGACAGCATTAACAATGGCCTCAAATTTGGATGCCGAATTGGACATGGGGGTGAGTTTTTGGTATAAAGCGCAGTTCCGCGTCAACGCGTACAAGTTAACTGTTTTGGATTTGGAGAAGAATCATGGCTAGAGTGTGTCAGGTTACGGGGAAACGACCGGCAACCGGCAATAATGTGTCCCACGCGAACAATAAAACCAAGCGCCGGTTTTTGCCCAACTTGCATCAGCATCGTTTTTGGGTTGAAAAAGAAAACCGCTGGGTAAGGCTTCGCGTTTCTACCAAGGGCATGCGCATTATTGATAAATTGGGTATCGACTCGGTGCTGCAAGATATGCGCGCCCGTGGCGAAAAAGTGTAACCGGAGGACGAACAATGAGAGACAAAATCAAATTGGTTTCCAGTGCCGGTACCGGTCACTTTTACACCACCACCAAGAACAAACGTACCATGCCTGAAAAAATGGAAATGAAAAAGTTTGATCCTGTGGTGCGCAAACACGTAATGTACAAAGAAGCTAAAATTAAATAGCTGCGTTTTTAGCTACTTTCTACAAATTCTTTCTATATTCGTAACACAAAAGCCCGGTTCTACCGGGCTTTTGTGTTACGAATTCATTGCCACCGGAAGTATCGAACCCGCGGTAATCCTTGAAACTTCTTTCCATACCGGTAAGAATGTCCGTTTTCCAGAGCACCTCATGTCGGGAGTCCATGATGTTGAAACGCCTGCTCATCATTATCAGCTTGTTTTTTACCTCTGATCTATACGCCGCATCGTTTGATATTGCTTTGAGCGATGAAAGCGCCCAATTCAAAACCCAGATGCCGGTGGGTGGAACCACGTTAGGTCGCTCGGAAATAGCACTGGGATTCTTATACCACGATGAGGAACGATATGTGCTGGATACCGCATTACTGGTGATCGATGTGGCCGGCAGCAAAACTCCGGGGCTGGAGCTGGGGGTGGGCCCGAAAGCCTATTACATCGACAGCAACCTGGGCACCGCATTCTCCATTGCTCTGGGCGGACAAATGCGCTACAAAATGCGGAATTTACCCCGTTACTTTGTTTCCGCAAAAGTGTTTTACGCACCCGGTATCGTTTCCTTTGGTGATGCCAAGGACGTTTATGAGTTTGGTATTTATGCCAATTATGAGTTATTACCCACCGCAGATATCTACCTGGGTTATCATCATATCCACGCGGATTTTGACCAAGGTTCCCAAAGCGTTGATGAATCGCTGATGTTCGGTATGAAAGTAGGCTTTTAGATCTTAATTAGAACACCCCACACTCCAAACGGAATGCGGGGCGTTATCGCATTAATTCCGCGTATCTTCTCGCCAGAAGGTTTTCTTAAGAATGGCACCAAAATCCAAATTGGTATTACACTCCGCACCTATACACAATACCGGGTTGGAGGTATAGCCATCGCTGGGGAACAGCACTGATGGCGAAGGCGGAATACCGTTTCTGGCCAGCCCGGTCACCCGATCCGCTTTCACCAGGGTAGCATCACCGGTGGTATTAATGGTCGGCGTAGCATCCACCACATTGACCACATAAAGTCGACCGGTACCGTTTCCGGTGCTACAAGCAGAGGTGTTCACGGAGGGCTCAAAAGTGGTGAACAAGACCTGATTATTCACCGTAACACTCTGCGCCAATACTTTCTCACCGCTGTTTTCCATATCGATATACCAGCCTTTTGCGGCACCCAGGGCTGCCACTTCGGTGGTCAATGCGGTGCCGGTGCTTTCACCGATAAGATTTTGAGTGGCATTATACATATCCGCATCGGTGACTTTAGTGTAGGTCGCCGGCTTTTGATAGATATCGGTGGAACGCAGCATATAGAAACGATCCTGGACCGTGGTGTTCAGCGGATGGGCGCGGTAACCCGAACCGATGGAAATCGACAGGAAGGTGTTGGCACCGCTGGTAATTTTGGCCACATCCGGCGCGTAATAGAAGCGGCGGTTGTTGGCCGCATCGTTTACAGCTGGACTGGTATTGTTCAGGGCAAAATCGGCAATCACGCCACCGGATACCAGCGCATCTACCGCCGCACCGTTGTTGATGTCAAAACGCCACAACTGGCCGCCCATGTCCCCCACATACATTTGATCAACCAAGCCGTCCATGTTCATATCAATCACAGTAATATCCGAGGGGATGCTGTAGTTCATATCCGTAAAAGTCTGGGAGAATGTACCCGCAGCATGACCGCCGGACCACACCAATGCGCCTGTTTCTGCATCCACCATAAAAATGGCGCGCCCTTGAGTATCTGCGGAACGAGTCACCTTATCGTCCTGGGCAGGATCGTAACCCCCGGCAAAAATCAGTACTTCTTTGTTCGCGCCACCGACTCGAACCGTCGCCAGTATGGGCGTGGACCAGGTTTGGCCCAGCTCTGTAAAATCGCCACTGCCCCCGCTCAGGGTCCACTTCAACTGCGGTGCGGCGCGGTTGGATACATCCAGGGCGTAATAATTGCGTCCGCCGCGGCGCATTCCCGCGTAGATATAAACGGAATCGCCGGCGGCAGGATCGATGGTATTGTCGCGATTCACGTCCACTTTTTTAAAGCTGATAGCGCCATCCAAACCATAAGGCAGCGCCGAACCCACAGTATTGGCATAAAACTTATCCAAATTGGGCAACAGCTCCTGTGGTACGAACGCAAAAACCTCGTCCCCCGTATCACTGTCGATAGCGTGTAAGTAACCTTCATTGGTACCCAGGTAAACCGTGTTATCCTGGCTGGTGGCCGTCCCACCATAGGTGATGACCACCGCCTGAGAATGCAAGGGGGCGCCCATATGAGCACGAACGTCTGTGGTCAAGCCATCTTCATCCTCATCGTTAACATCCACACCACGAGCCCATTGCAACAGTCCTTCACGATACGCCGCTGTGGCTGTACCGATTCCTAACAGGGTATTGGTAAGATCGGCATTGGTTTCATGCAGGTTGTTGGTGTTGTGACTCAAATCCTGGCTTGTCCCTGTATACGTGTACACTTTGCGGCCCGTCAGACTGATACGTCCGGCGGCACCACCCAGCTCCACTTTATTGCCATCCACGACGTTAGTATCGGTCCAGAAACTCTGCGATGTGGCCGCAAAGAATCCCGTAGCCGGATCCACTGCCGGAGCATTTTGCGAATCCACCACCACAGCCGGATTCCCTTGCAGCTCGTAGCGTTTCAAGTTGCCGGGCCACGTGGGTCGGGCAGCCGGTTTAAACACGGAAAAATAAATATCGTTTAAGTGGGTCAGGCGGTTGAACTGATTCACCGTAGCACCCGGGGATACGAAAGTGGTATCGGTGTTCAAAATAGAACGAATAATCTTTTGAAAAGCGGAAACCAACTGATCCGAGGTACTGGCAGAGTAGTAATTACCGCCACCTCTGGCAGCCAGATCTTGTAAGAAAGTAATCGCATTAGCCTGACCACCTTCATCCAGATTGAAACCAATGGTATAGGTTTTCACATTCTGGTCGGAAGCCAGCGTGGTATTCTGGTCTGTGCTGGCCAACCAGCTCACCAGTTCACGACCACAGGCCTCCCCGCCCGTATTGGGGCTACAACCGGTTCTACCGGTTCGGGATTTAATTAGCGAGATCGAATTGTTATGATTGGCCTCACCATCGGTTAACAAAACAATGTGGCTGGTTTGGCAGGAATCCAATATGGGTGTGGTATATACGGGGTTGCCGGTGATTCGTTCATCAGCGCAAGCCGTGGAGTTCAACGTCGTATCGGTACAGCCTGCTGAACGTTGTACATTTCCACCGGTATAAGAATCCACATGACTGAGGCGACCAAAAGTGGTTTGTGCACCGCGGTTCTTACCGTATAACACCGACGCACCACCATAGTAGGACGCCGCCTCATACAGAGTATCCACAATGGGCGTGTATCCGGAAGGTGTAAAGTCGTCCACCAATTCCTTCAGGCGAGTACGTACCAATTTTGGCGGAGCTGCGGCCACACCGCTGTTTTGCACTTTAATACGCAGCAGGGCTGCATCCGCCGGTTGGTTATTAAAGGATCGTGCTCGACGACTGCCGTTATCGGCGGTTTGGATCAAGGTTAAATTGTTACCCGGAGCCCAACCGGTACGGTTCACAATCTCTTGCACAACAGACTTGATGTCCACTGAGGTGTAACTTTCACCGGCGATCCAATTACCCGGCACCCAATTCACTGAGGCCGTAGTGAGGGCACGGTCAGTAATATTGTTGTTGTTACTGACAAAGGCCAGGGAATTATCCGCCGCCTCACCTTGAATAAAGACATTGGATGCAACCGTGTCGTCGGCACTGGCTACAAAGGTTAAATCAGCCTCTAATATAGTCGTACCTTGGTTGATCAGAATATTGCTAAAACGCAAACCGTTGGTTTGGCTGGTGGAAAGATTGATAACATTCCCCGTCAAATCCACCGAAGTATTACTCAATTGTTCGGCGTCATTTTCCGAGCCATTGACCCGGTACACCAATGTTTGATTAAAACAACCGCCACTGGCCGGTTCGGTATAAGTCACCTTCAGCACCGGGGCAAACTGGGGGTTCCCATCGTAACTGTGGGCAATGCGGTTTACCGTGTCGGTCCCTGCAATACTAAAGCCCATGGAGTTGTTACCACACCAGTCGCTGCGATTCACGATTTCCTGAACCACGGTTTTCAAATCCGGGGTTTGAACTACATCGGGATTGGTCCATGTTCCCGGTTGCCACGCTACGGTGTTGGTCGTCAAGGTTCTGGCGGTGATGTCGTTTGCTGCCGCAGAAAACGTAGGGGCATCGCCGGTGTTGAATCCCGCAATGGTCAAATCACTGGTGTAAGGCGTGGTGTTACTTTGCGCCACGGTAAATTCCACTACGGCACTGGTAATCGTCGCACCCTGGGGAATACCAATGTTTTGGAACCGCAAGCCCATGGTTTGCGTTGCCGGCGAACCCAGGGTCCACACCACCTGCAAGCCGGCCGCCTGAGCTGGGTTTCTATCAAAGGGAACGACCTCTCGTGAACCTGGGGTGGCGGCGCCCGCTGAACTCGCAGTTTGGATAATAACCAGATCATCTTCCAGCCAACCGGGCTGGTTGACAATTTCCTGAATCAAAGGAGCAATATCGGGCGTAATATAGGGTAAGCCCGCCGTCCAGGCATCCGGCACCCAGGAACTGATTGCACTGGTGCGGGTTCGCGGGGAAATTTTGTTAGCACTATTAAATTGCAGCGCATCGTTGCTCAGCTCGCCTTGAAACTGCAAAACCATAGCATCGGCTGAATCGGCATTGGCATACAATTGCATGGCTGCCGCCTGAATGGTCGCACCTTTTGGGATACCTGTATTGCGAAATCGAAACCCGTTAATCTGACCGGGTATAATATTGATGCTGTTGCTGCGACGCGACAATACACCACCGGCAGTCTCTTCAGCATCATCTGTATCGAAATCCACACGGCGCATATAGGTACCTACTGATCCGCCATAATACACCACATCCAGGCGGGCACTGGCCAGGTCCACTACGCCCCCGGTTTCTTCGGCATCATCGGTACCGGATGAGATACGTGATTCCACCATGGGTACAGTACCGGAGGTCACAGCAGTAATATCCGAATCAATATAGGCAGTCGGAAACAAAATGGGACCGCCGGGATCGTTAAATCGCATTAAGCCCACGTTGATACCGGTAGCGGTATCCAGAATTTGATGTAATGCGGCTTTCATATGCTGCATACGGGTCAGATTGCTGGTACCTACCTCAGTGCGCATAGAACCCGAAGTATCCAAAATAAACAATACATTCGGAGCGGCAGGATTGGTGGTCACACCGGCGCTGGTACCGCTGCCGAAAAACACTTCGATATCATCCGCCAAAACCGGAAAGCCGCAGAACAGCATAACGCAAAAGGCGGCAACAGCACTTTTTTTCGGTGCCATACGCGTAAACCCCGCAAGAAGGAGTGCGTTCAGGGCTAAAATAAACTTAAGCGTCTTACCCAGTTTCATAACAATTACTCCACAACTTTTATTTCAGGTTGCTGGCACCAACACGGTATATTCCCTGTACAGTTTCGGTCGTTACATTGCCTGACATCGTACCTTTGCCAGCGATTTGAAAATGGTGTGCCGCAAAGGCTTTGTTGGACACACCTAACGAAAATCCGTCAACGGGGCTTTCTCCCAAATACGTCACCGCAGCCTGGCTTTTAACCGGTTGATTCGCCAAATTGAAGCCACTATCTAACCGGACGTCCGCAGACACGGGGGCATTACTGTTAATGGCGGAACCCAGTACATTTAAATCCGTGAGTACCGCACGAGTGGCACTTTCAGAAGCTTGTAAGGTGGTGTTGATATCCTGCGAATTTGCCGCCATTTTTTGTTCCATGGTGGCACTGCTCATAGCGGTTAAACCCAAAATGGTCATTAACAGCAACATGACCAGGCTCACCATGAGTACAGCGCCTTGTTGTCGTGGAAAGTATGGAAAATGTGAATTGTGATTCATCGCTTTGCACCAATTACCGGGACTATTCACGGTTTCTCAAAAATACAGTGATATTAAAAGCGCGCCGGTAGCGACGATCCGCCTCATGCGTCACCCCTAACGTGGATCCGTCATTGGGACCTACCCTGGTACCTGCAAGAACATAACTCTGTTTATCCAAGCGGTTCCCCGTCAACTCTGTGGTTTCCAACAACATGCCCAATCGCACACTGCTGACCCGTGCCATGTCGAGCGTGGCGTCGTTAGCTGCGGCATAACGCAAGTTTCCGTCTGCCAGGCGTTCTCCAAACAGAAGCTGCATGTTTTCCACGCCTTCCACCAGTTCCACGGGTTGTGCGTCTTTCAAGTCTTTGCGATACAAGGCTTTAATAGCCATACCGGCAGAATTGGTACGGCCGGTATCTAAAATGCGATAACGAACAGAGCTCAAATGCATCAACCGGGTAGTATCTTTGGCATAAGTTTTCAACAGTTTTGTTAAGTCGTTTTCGGTATCGGCATAGCTGAGAATGTATTTGGTGGTGACAACTCCGCTGGCGTTGGTTGTTGTTGACAGGGCCACATTAGTCAGACGAACTAAATGCGCTGAAGCGCAATCGGCCACCATGATCACATCCCCATTAGTGAAGTTTTGCGTGTTTTGTTCAATCGCCAATGTGGCATTAACCGGATCGGAAGGCTCCATTAACGGGGTAAACTGCGGCGACGCATAACGAATCAGTAGCTCATCGGAAGAGGCACCGCCCTCACCCCCAATAATGGAAGTCTCCTTAAAATGGGTAACCGGTGCCGAATTCAGTACTAAATTAACCGGAGGTACCGCCTTGGGATCAGCACAACCCTGATACCCGGCCATACGCAGATCGTGAGCCACGGCCTCAATGGCAAAACGGCCGCTTTCCTGAATCTGGGAAATAAAACTGTTGATACGGTAGGTTTCTTTACTGCTGATGAAAAGCTGAATAACCCCGGCCATGATGACCAAACCAAGGGTTGCAGCCACCATTAGCTCTACCAAAGTCAAGCCCTGTTGTCGGAATGATTGCATCATATGCCCCTCGTTACCCTACATTCGCACGCGAATGATCAGACTTTTAGTGGGTAAATTTTTATCCGCCACATCGTTCCAACGCACGGTAATGACATAAACGTCATCACTGGCTTCTGCCGTGCTCATCCCGTCCTTACTGACTGTACCCACGAACAGAGGCAAGGCATTTTTACTGGTTAAAGACCACTCCCGAATATCATGCTGCGCCAGTTGAGTAGATGTGCAACCGGTAGCTGACTTAATACATCCGGGATCGGCTGGGACAGAGTTGGAATTAACATTGTCGTAATTACCCGCATCTACCGCGGGCAAATTAGCCCGCATTCGATCGGCCATATCCGAAGCAATGTGGGTAGCCTGAGAGCGCAAATAGGCACTCTGGTTACTGCGCAGGCCGGTGGTTTGTAAGCCCGCGACCCCCAAGAGCCCTAAAGAAAGGATTAGCAGGGATACCAGAACCTCTACCATGGTTGCACCCTTTGCCTGGGCCATGTTGGAAGTTGGACGGAATCCCATCACTCTATCCGATCTGATTTTGTTTGATTTTACAGTGTACACACCACATTGTTCCCGGCAAGATCATCCACGATACCGTCATCATTGGCATCCTGGGCGCTGATAATTCGACCCATACTGTTGATGTTGGTAGCCCTGGCACTGCTGTTACCGCGAGAGTCGCAGAACGTAAAAGTACCGGCAGAATCAACAGTCCCTCTGGACAAATACTGGATGTAGCCGTTGTGTGCAAAACCGCTGGATAATAATTTAATGTCAGCCGTACCGCTGCCCACACGCAACAAACAGTCTTCCGTGTCCAGACAAGCTCCTGTTCCGCTATCCAATACGGTATCGGCATCTATATCGGAAAATACAATCCAACCTTGGGACCAATCGGTGCTATTGCAACTGCTTTGATTTGAACTGGCACAGACGGTAATGCGGTTACCGCGCTTCACCGCTTCGCTTCGAGCCAGGTTGATTGTGGTTATAAATTCGTTCTTTTGAGCGATTAACTTATTGTTTTGTATCATCACTCGAAAATTGGGAACCGCTTGGCTGGCCACAATGGCCACAATGGCCAAGGCAACGAGGAGTTCGATCAAGGTAAAACCGGAAGACTGCTTGGAAAACTTCATAAACCACCACCTACAACAAAATATCTTTAAACCGTATAAAGATACTACCACTTGTAACGAACAAATATAAACAAGGAAGGGCCCCACTCATCCTGAGAAACGGGCCTTTAATCCTAAATTTTGGAGGCTTGAAATAAAAATCGGCCCAAAAGGGACAAAATCTTGACTTTCCGGACTTACGGTGCGCGCGCCAGCACCCAAACACTGACCTGTGTAACCCCATGATTTTTCAAAGAATGAGCCAGCGCATTGGCGGTAGAGCCAGTGGTGAGCACATCATCCACTATGGCAATGTGTTGCTTAGGCAACTGCTGCAATAATGTTGATCTAACTCTAAATGCTTGTTTTAAATTGGTTTTTCTTTTTATTGCTGACATGGAAGATTGTGGCTCGGTGTGCAAGACTCGCTCAACGATGTGTTGCTGCAACGGAATACCCAAAGACCGGGACAGCACGCGCCCAAGTTCCAAAGCTTGATTGAAGCCCCGTTGTCGCAACCGTTGCGGATGTAAGGGAACCGGTACAATGAGCTGTGGCGGTGGGCAAAGAAACTGTGAGTTTTTACGGTGGACGGCCGCCAGAAACAATTGTGCCAATAAGCGACCGCAGGCCAGGTTCTGGTGATATTTAAAGCGCCGAATCAGAAAATCCAGCGGATGACCATAGTCAAACACCGTAACACATTGATCAAATGCCGGTTTTGTCTTAATACAATGGCCACATAAGGTATTGGAGAGGCCTGGTAAGGGCAAGGCACATACGGGACAACGATGCGCAGAAATGGGCAACTCCGCGTAGCAAGGCGCACACAAATCCCGGCCTGGCAAACCCGGTGCCTCACACAACAAACACGTTCCGCGCAATATATGGTCAGTTATTATCCAGTTGTTCATAAAATCCCGACTAAACATTGACAGTCGCGGTTTTCCGGCTAAGATTCATGCTCTTATTCATCATCGGAGCCAAAGTCATGGACCAAACTCAATTCGACCGCATTGATGCTATCACACATCGCATTTTGGACGGTGGCGAAATGACACTGGAAGAAGCCCACTGGATGATCGGCCTGGATAGCGATTATCTGCCCTGGCTCATGGCCGGTGCCGATCGTTTACGCAAAACCTTCCGCGGCAATGAAGTGGAAGTCTGTGCCATTTCTAACGTACGTTCCGGTAACTGCTCCGAAAACTGCTCTTTTTGCTCTCAAAGCGGTCATTATCAAACCAGTGCACCAGTATACAACTATATAGACACCCATACCCTAAGCGCTCAAGCCAAGCAGGCGCGCCAATGGGGAGCCAGTGACTTTGGTGTGGTCTCCAAAGGCTGGGGCGTACGCTCGCAGAAGGAAAAAAATCAGTTAAGTCGATACTTCCAAACCTTGGAGCAGGACAGCGACATCGGCCGTTGTGCCAGCCTGGGTGTACTGGACCGGGAAAGTGCCCAGTTCTTAAAAGATGCAGGCTTGGAAAATTATCACCACAATCTGGAATGTGCCGAGAGTTACTTTGATAATGTGTGCACCACCCACACTTATCAGGAAAACATTGACACCATCCAACATGCCCGTGATGCGGGGCTTCGGGTTTGTGCCGGTGGCATTTTAGGTATGGGTGAAAGCCTGGAACAACGCATTGAATTAGCCCATACCTTGCGCCAGTTAGGAGTAGAATCCGTGCCGCTGAATTTTCTCAATCCGCAAGCAGGCACTCCCATGGCGACACAGCAACCCATGGAACCCATGGAAATTCTCAAATGCATCGCAGTTTATCGCTATATGCTGCCCAAAGCCGAAATTCGTATCGCCGGCGGTCGCCAGTTTCTGGGAGATTTGCAAGCCATGATTTTCATGGCCGGCGCATCCGGTGTCATGATCGGAGACTACCTCACCACCAAAGGCAGGCAGGTGGAAGACGATTTGCAAATGTTACGGGATCAAAATTTACGCCCCAGAGGCGATACCCAACAGCGACGTGACCAACAAAAGACGCTGTAGTCATTGCCCGCATCCACTCAAACATCGGCGTTGTTGCAACAAAAACTACAGCGAAAGTTACAATTGCGGTTACAAAAACAACTGCAACAACGCCGGGAACAACACCTGTATCGGCAGCGCCGTTTGGTACTGGGACCCCAAGGACCCTGGCTGGAGCTGGAGCAGGGCCGAACCCTTAATTTTTGCAGCAATGACTACCTGGGCCTGGCTAACCACCCCGAGGTAGTGAAAGCACTGCAACGGGGAGCCGATATTTACGGCAGCGGCAGCGGTGCCTCTCATTTAATTTGCGGCCACACCCGGGCCCACCACCAACTGGAGCTGGAACTGGCCCAGTTCACAGGTCGATCCCGTGCCTTATTGTTTTCTACCGGATACATGGCCAATTTAGGAGCCATTTGTGCTTTAACCGATAAAGAGGATGTTGTATTCCAAGACAAGCTCAATCACGCCTCGTTAATCGATGCCGGACGTTTAAGTGATGCGAAACTGCAGCGTTACCCCCATCGCGATACGCAAGCCTTAGAGCGGCTGTTGTTGAAAACAAGTTCCACCGGCGACAAGCTTATTGCCACTGACGGGGTGTTCAGCATGGATGGACACACAGCACCGCTACCGCAATTGGTGCAGTTGGCACAACAACACCAGGCCTGGCTTATGGTGGATGATGCCCATGGCCTGGGGGTATGCGGCACACACGGCAAGGGCAGCTGCGATGGCTATTCCGAAGCACAAATTCCCATATTCATGGGAACCCTGGGCAAGAGCCTGGGCAGTTTTGGTGCTTTTATTGCCGGTAGTGAAGAATTAATCGAAACTTTGATTCAAACCAGCCGCAGTTACACCTACACCACAGCCATGCCCGCAGCAGTTGCCGAAGCCACCCGAGCGGCACTCAGACTTTCGATCAGTGACGATTGGCGCCGGGAAAAACTGCAATCCCTGGTGCTACGTTTTCGAAGCGGGGCACAACAATTGGGGTTTGAGTTAACCGATTCACACACCCCTATTCAGGCACTGATCGTCGGTGACAACGCCAGAGCCATGCAGCTCAGCGAGGCATTGATGCAACAAAACATCTGGATCAGTGCCATACGGCCTCCTACCGTACCCAAAGGCAGTGCCCGCTTACGCATTACCTTTAGCGCCGCCCATGAAGAACAGCATGTGGAGCAACTGCTGGCAGCACTGGAAACAGCCATGAGCGGACTCAGCAAGCCATGAGCCTGTACAGCGACAGTCGCGGCTCCGGAGCACCATTGCTGTTACTGCATGGTTGGGGTATTGGTGGCAACATATGGGAAAATGTGCAGGAGAAACTCCAAGCCCACTGCACGGTCACCTGGGTGGACTTGCCCGGTTATGGCCGCAGTCCCAACACCCTACAACAACGCTATACGCTGGAAAACCTGGCGACATCTCTGGCGCCCTTACTGGAACCTTCCTGTAACGTTCTCGGTTGGTCGCTGGGCGGCATGGTAGCTATGCAATTGGCACTACAATACCCGGAAAAAATCAAAAAGCTCATACTCACCGCCACTTCACCCCAGTTTTTTAGCGGACCGGATTGGCCCCATGCCATGGAAAAGCAAACCCTGGATAAATTCGGTACCGACTTAAAACTGGCATATCGAGATACGGTACTGCAGTTTCTGGCAGTGCAAGCCATTGGCAGCGAAAGTGCACGAGACGAAATCCGTACCTTGAGACAGAGGGTGTTCAGAGATGGGGAGCCTTGCCACCACGCACTGGAGCAAGGTCTGTATTTACTACAAACTGAAAACCTGCGTGCTCACTTAACCCAGATCCACTGTCCCACGCTGATTATTGCCGGAGAAAGAGACCGTTTGGCCCCCTTAGCCGCATCGCAGGCCATGCAGGAGTTAATCCCCAATGCGCGATTGCATTGCGTCAAAGGCACCAGTCATGGACCATTTTTATCTCACCTGGATGAGTTTGCTGAACAAATTGAAGCATTTATTTATGAATAAAGCCTTACCCAAATTGATTAAACAGGTTTTTCGCCGTTCCTTTGACCAATCGGCCCCTCGTTATGATGCCACCGCTCTGCTGCAACACGAAGTGGGGCAGCGTCTGTTGGAAAGACTGCAGTATATGCGCATCCAACCCCAAACCTTTGTAGATGTGGGTTCCGGCACCAGTGAGACTACCTTGAAATTGTGCCGGCACTTTAAAAAGTCCAGAAGTATCCACCTGGACATTGCTCATTCCATGCTGCTGGTAGGTCGAGCAAAAACGGGCTGGCTGCAAAAACATCGTCTGGGGCACCAGTTTTATATTTGCGGTGACGCCGAATCCTTGCCCCTGGCCTCGAACAGTGTTGATCTGGTTTTCTCTAACTTGGCCATTCAATGGTGCGGCGATCTGGATAAAACCTTTGCCGAATTCAAACGTATCTTGCGTCCCGGCGGTACTTTGCTGTTTTCCACTTTGGGGCCGGACACTTTGAAAGAGTTGCGCGACAGCTGGCGTCAGGCCGATGTCCGCACCCATGTACATCCATTTATCGATATGCACGACATTGGAGACGCCCTGCTGCGTTGCGGCTTTGCCGACCCTGTAATGGATATGGAATGCCTTACCATGACCTATCACGACGCACTCACGCTGATGCGGGATCTTAAAACCATTGGTGCCCGCAATGCTGCACCGGATCGCAATACCGCGTTGCAAGGTAAGCGTGGCTTTCAAACCATGCTGCAACACTACGAGAAGTATCGCTGTAATGGAGTATTGCCCGCAAGCTATGAGGTAATCTACGGCAATGCCTGGGTGGCTCCCGGGGATAATGCACGGAACAATCCGGCCATCAAGGTGGATTTGATATGATATGTTGTAAGTTGAACCAATGTTAGGTGGCGCGCGTATGAGCCGGGGATTATTTATCACAGGAACGGATACAGGAATTGGCAAAACCACCGCGTCTCAACTGATCATAGGCCAATTAATTCAAATGGGATACCGGGTGGCTGCCATGAAACCCATCGCTTCAGGCTGCGAAACCACCGCAAAAGGGTTGCGTAATGAGGATGCGGTAGCTTTGATGACCTGCGCGAACGTGGATATCCCCTATGAAACCGTCAACCCCTATGCTTATCTCGAACCTATTGCTCCCCACATCGCTGCACAAAAAGCCGCCAAGGAAATTCAGATACCTGTGATCCTGGAGCGGTTTCAACATATCGCCACAGAAGCGGATGTGGTTATCGTCGAAGGGGTAGGTGGTTGGTCTGTACCCATCAGTCCGACTCATACCACCGCAGATTTGGCACAAGCACTCAATTTACCGGTGGTGATGGTCAGTGGAATTCGCCTCGGTTGTTTGAACCATAGTTTACTCACAGCACGTGCCATTCGCGCGGACCATCTGTCCTGTGCCGCCTGGATCGCCAACCACCCCCAAAACGACACCGACTATAGCGCAGAAAACATTGAGTATCTGTGCCAACACCTGGACTGCCCCTTGCTGGGCCGGATCCCATACGCACCCGATTCCACACAGGCTTATTTAGATGAAACCACATTAAGGCGTGTCTTAGGGAATCTAAGATAACGCCGTGATCTGATAATCCGGGGACGTACCCAGCCTAAAAAGGGTAAACGTCTTCCTCCCGGAGAGTAAATCAGAAACGACGACACGTTTAGAACGCGAATCTTTGCTAGACTTTAAGAAAATCCATAACAAGAGACTTGGATGTCTACTTATTTAGTTGACATAATTATTCTCCTCATCGCTGCTGTCATAGCGGTTCCAGCCTCACAAACGGCCCGTCTGGGTGCCGTGCCCGGGTTTTTATTGGCTGGAATTGCTGTGGGGCCATCCGGTTTAGGGCTCATTAGCAACATCAACGAGATTGGACATTTAGCCGAGATTGGCGTGGTATTGTTATTATTTGTTATCGGTATCGAGTTAAAACCCTCCCTATTATGGCAAATGCGAACTATGGTGTTCGGACTGGGATCCCTGCAAGTACTGATCACCGGATCCGTTTTGGGGGGCTTGGCCTACCTGCTGTTTGAACTGCCATTGGGCGCTGCCGTGTTGGTGGGACCGGCACTGGCCCTGTCCTCCACTGCCTTTGTATTGCAAATACTGACTGCACAGAAAACTCTACCCAGCACCTACGGTCGCACTTCCCTGGCGATTCTATTACTGCAGGATCTGGCGGTTGTACCACTGCTGGTACTTATCCCCCTGGTAGCGGCGCCTCAAATCAATATGGGTGCTGAGATCGGTCTGGCCATATTGGAATCCATAGTGATAGTTTTGCTAGTCATCATCAGCGGTCGCTATTTACTGCACCCGGTGCTGCACCGGGTAGCCTTGTCGGGAAATCCCGAAGTGTTCACCGCCTCTGCAGTATTAATTGTTCTGGGCATTGCCTTACTCACCGAAAGAGCCGGTTTGTCCATGGCGATGGGTGCATTCCTGGCCGGTTTGCTCATTTCCGATTCCTTTTACCGTCACCAAGTAAAAGCAGAAATACAACCCTTTCGCGGTTTGCTGCTGGGACTTTTTTTTATGTCCATGGGCATGTCCTTTAATCTGCAATTGTTATTCAACCATCCTCTCAACGCTTTGGCCATGCTGGCAGGGTTAGTCGCGCTTAAAATCCTGATATTGTTTCCCTTATGTTACTTATTTGGCCAAAAAGGGCGAACCGGTTGGGCCGTTTCTCTCATTCTCGCCCAAAGCGGGGAATTCGCTTTAGTGGTTTTTTCGCTGGCGTTTCAAGCCAACATTCTGGATCAGATCCAATATCAATATTTGTTGTTGCTGGTTTTAAGTAGCATGTTGATCACGCCGGCACTGGCCAATATGGCTTTACGCCTAGTTAAAAACCAGGGCAGTCCTCTACAACCCGAACCCACACTGGATACACCAATGGTATTAGCCGGTTATGGCCGTGTTGGGCACCGAATCGGTGAGATTCTAAAAATTGCCGAACAACCTTTTGTAGCCCTGGACTCTGATGCCGCACTGGTGGCGACAGCCCGCGCGGCAGGACATCCGGTATTTTTCGGCAACGTGGTTCAACCGGAGTTACTCAAGGCGGTGGGAGCGGCTCAAGCCAAATTGATTATTGTCACCTTAAATGATCCGGTTGCGACCCTTGAAGTGGTGGCCGCTCTACGAAAAACCTACCCGGATGTACTCATTTATGCTCGTGGACACAGCCTGGAACAATGCCGCCAACTACACGCTTTGGGCGCCTCCGGAATAGTTTCGGAAAACATTGAAGCCAGCCTGGAATTGGCCCGCATGGCATTGGACCACTCCGGGATAGACCACACCGTATTAAGTCAAATGCTGAATGATTTCAGAATTACTTACCAATCGCAGATTTATGAAACACAAGATGACAGTGATTAGGCAAAAAACCCAATTTTGCCTAAACTGTAAAAAACAATCGGTTTCCGGGCAAATGCGGTTCCCAATTTACACATAATTCGGTACCTTTGACCAATTTGGTATAAAACTTCAATTGAAGGGATTATGCAACCGACGTCCATAGGCACCTTACTGGGACTGGCCTGCTTTGGATACACTCTGTGTAGCCAAACCGTGCAAGCGGACACGCCCGAAACCTGTATAGACCTGAACCGTTGCAATTTTAATCTTAACATTGGCTCCACCAATAATTTTCCACCTATCAATTTTTTAGATAATAACAAACACCTGGCCGGATTCGGGAGAGATGTTTCCGATGCCGCAATGGCATCTTTGGGTGTCGGCATCAACAGAAAACACTCGGATGTGTGGACAGAGGTACTGGACTGGTTGAAAACCGGACAAATTGACCTGATCCACGATGCGGCCTATTCCGAAGCAAGAACCGAATTTTTAGAGTTTTCCGAGCCAATAATTACCATGCCTGAAGTCATCTTTACCACTGTGGACCGCATCGACATCCACAATTTTCAATCCTTGCAAGGTAAAACCGTTGCATGTGTGGATAAACACATCAGTCATTTGTATTTGCAGCAATTTCCCCAGATTCAATGCCACATCGTAAAACGCCCGATTGATGGCCTTACAGCTCTCTTATCGGGTGAAGCGGATGCATTCGTCTATCCTCGGGAGATTGCTTTGTATTTTTTACAGAGACAGAAACTGGTCAACAAGATAAAAATTCTACCCGAAGCGGTACGCCAATTGGATTGGTCTATGGCTGCAACAAAAGGTGATCGACAAATCATCGGCATCGTCAACAAAGGCCTGGCCAATATAAAACAAAGCGGCGAGTACCAGCGAATTTATGATAAGTGGTACGGAACTCGAATCTTATCCGGCTATTCCCAAAAGGAGTTGAGTTATATTGTTGTCACCACCATTATTGTTTCCGTTATCAGCGCTTTGCTGGTCATACTCTTATTCCGTGATCGTAAACTGACCCAGACCAAGGACGCCCTGGAAGCCACTTTACAGCAGTTGCAAAAGTCCACCGAAGAACGTGATAACTATTTCAGCTTATCATTGGATATGTTGTGTATTGCCAGCTGCGAAGGGTATTTCCTGGACCTGAATCCGTCTTGGGAGAAAGCACTGGGATATACGCTGGAGGAACTGAAATCCCAACCCTTTATGTCCTTTGTACACCCCGACGATGTCGCTGATACCACCCGCGAACTGGCTGCCCTGAACAACCCTATTCATAAGACCATCGGTTTTCAAAACCGTTATCGCTGTAAAGATGGCTCTTACCGCTGGATAACCTGGAATGCAATACGCTCACCCGACAACAAAACGATTTATGCAGCGGCTCACGATGTTACTCAGCATAAGCTCGTCTCTGAACAGTTGGCCAACGCCCGCAACGAACTGGAACAGCGGGTAGCGGAACGTACCGAAGAACTCCAGAACGAAATTCTTGAACGAGAGTCCACCCAACGCCTGCTGGCCAGTGCAAAACAGGAAGCCGAAAGAGCCAATCGGGCCAAATCGGAGTTTCTTTCCAGCATGAGCCATGAATTACGTACTCCTATGAATGCCATACTGGGATTCGCCCAACTCATTGAACTGGAATCCACGAAAGGTGCCAATGCACAGCTTTATTCCCAGGAAATTCTCAGTGCCGGAAAACATCTACTTAATCTCATCAATGAAGTTCTTGATCTGGCAAAAATAGAATCCGGCAATTTTAGACTCACTATGGAAGCGGTAGACTGGAAACCCATTGTTGAAGAATGCTTGACCTTACTCAATCCCGCCGCAAAGAAGCAACACATTGAGTTTGTTGCCAACTACCCGGACAGCAACAACCTTGCGGTTTACGCCGATCGGGTACGCTTAAAGCAAGTCACCCTGAATCTTTTGTCCAATGCGGTTAAATACAACAGTCCTTACGGTTATATCCGTATTGATTTTGAAGTGATCAATGGTTTTTGGCGAATTCTTATTTCTGACAATGGCATCGGAATCGCAGCCGAACTTAGGGACCGTATTTTTCAACCCTTTGATCGCTTATCACCAAGTTCCGCTGCTGTGGAAGGTACCGGCATTGGTCTGGTCATTAGTAAACGACTGACTGAGAGTATGAAAGGGAGTATTGACTTCAGCAGCGAACCGGGCAAAGGTTCGACTTTTTGGGTAGATATACCCAAAGCCGCCAAAATCAGCAGCCAAAGCAACAAAGACACGCAACCGTTTCCCCTCAATCGGGAACTGTTTGATTCACCAAAGACCATTTTGTACATCGAAGACAATCCCAGCAATGTAATCTTAATGCAGGAAATATTTAGAATTCAAAAAAACATACATTTGTTGTGTGCAAACACACCATCGCAGGGTTTGGAGTTGGCGCAAGCGCAACGGCCGGATTTGATCCTTCTGGATATCAACTTACCGGAAATGGACGGTTACGAAGTAAAAAAACGCCTACAGTCAAATCCGGGTACCAAAGATATTAAAGTCGTTGCTGTCAGCGCCAATGCCATGGATAAAGACATAGCCAAAGGTGCTGCGGCAGGCTTTGCGGCCTATGTCACCAAGCCTATCGATGTTGACCAATTATACAGAAATGTAAAACGAGTCCTGCAGGAGGCCGTCACTGAATTATAGCTCCCGTAACAACGCCATGCTATTATTCCGTCAATTGAGTTGTTAGTAATCTTAACCAGTATGCAAAGGGAGGCGCAACATGGTTTGGCTAATTCTTGGACTGACTGTGTTTCTGGGAATTCATTTGCTGCCCACATTCAGTTCACTGCGTTCGGCGTTGATTGAATCCTTTGGACCAAGCAAATACCAGGCTTTATTCGCCTTAAGCTCTTTAACCGGCCTCATTCTCATTGTCGTTGGTATGATTTATAGCAACAATGCTCATGCATGGACACCTCCCGCTTGGGGGCCATCACTCAACGCCGCTCTAATGTTACTTGCTATCACCTTGATGGCGGCAGCCAACATGAAAACCAACGTGAAACGTTACACACGCCATCCCATGTTGTGGGGGGTATTCCTGTGGGCCGTTGGACACATGTTATCCAACTCTGAGTGGGACGTATTGATTTTGTGTGGCAGTTTCGGGATTTATGCTCTAATCGCTATGTTCTCTGCCAATCTACGCGGCGCCCGGAAAGCCAAGGAAAAATTTCCCTTAAAAAATGATTTCATCGTGCTTGCGGCAGGTGCCACAGCCTATGTGGCGTTTATTTTTTTACATCCTTATTTATTCGGCGTTGCGGTCATCACTGCAAGCACTAACTTAGTTCCCTTTTAAACTAGGATACACCGGCGGGTGCTCCGGATTCGGAATCAAACTCCATGGTGGTAATTTCCTTATAGACAGCTTCCATCCATTGCTTTATCTCCGCATTCATATCCTCAGCTTTTCTACCCGTAGGATCAATAGGCTTACCGATAACCACCTTAATGGTTCCAGGTTTCTTAATGATGCCACGGCGGGGCCAATACTCGCCCGCATTGTGACAAACGGGAACCAGCGGATACTGGCTATGTTGCGCCAGAATAGCACCGCCGACGCCGAAACGCTTTTCCACACCGGGTGCCACACGGGTTCCCTCCGGGAAAATGACCACACACTTTCCTTGTTCCAGTCGCTGCTTACCCAGTTCCGCAATTTGTTTAACGGCCTTGCGACCGGAGCTTCGATTAATGGCCACTACGCCCAACATCGCCAGGGCCCAGCCAAAAAAAGGTACCCACAATAGCTCCCGTTTCAAAACCCAGACTTGGGGCGGAAAAATCTTTTGTAAAGCGATGGTTTCCCATGTGGACTGATGTTTACTGTAAATAATGCAAGCACCGGCAGGAATGTTTTCCGCACCTTGCACTTCATAGCCCAGACCACACAGTTTTTCCACCAACCACATCATGCCCAGAGACCAGGAACTGTAAACCCTGTAACGAACCTTAAATGAAAAGGGGAGCGTGAACAGGCCTGGAATCAAAACAAACGGCACGGTTACTACCATTAAAATATTGAATAACATGGATCGAATAAATAACACGGCTAATCCCCGTTTTTAAGTAATATATCATCCACCGCAGCGGCAAGGTTATCGTACACGGGTAAATCCTGCCAGAGAGGATCCGAATCGTCTCGGATTTTTGCCAAGGTTCTTTCACCTTTGCCTGTTTTCACCAGCACGGGGTTGGCACCAACGGCCACCGCCGCCTCCAGATCCCTTAAGGAATCCCCCACCACAGGTATATCCGCGCTATTTAAGCCATAGATTTGTATCAACTCCAGCAGCATACCGGGCTTGGGTTTGCGACAAGAACAGCCATCGTCGGGGCCGTGAGGACAAAAAACGATACGTGCCACCTCTCCGCCCAACGCTTGCAAGCCCCGACGCAGTTTATCGTGCATCTGCGCCAATATCGCCTCGTCAAAATATCCCCTGGCAATACCGGATTGATTCGTAGCAACCAAAACCCGGTAGCCGGCACGATTGAGCCGGGCAATGGCCTCTAAACTACCGGGGATTGGGACAAACTCTTCCGGCGACTTGATATAGCTATCCGAGTCCGCATTAATGACGCCATCTCGATCCAAAATGATGGTTTTCATCTTTACAGCCGTGTTTTAGTAATCATTCAGCAATTTCGAAAATCCGACACTCGAATGCGACCATCGATCATCTTGGAATTGCGCTTATTGAGTTTTTCCATTTTGTCCCAAAACGCCTGCTTTAAATCGAATTCTGCGGAAATGGCGGTTCCCACTAAAAGTATCATCAAATCAGCACACTCTTCCTGTAAGTCCTCCTTGCTTTTACCCTTAGTGACACATGCGGAGATTTCACCCAGCTCTTCCGCCATTAAAGCCACACGATACACCAGATCTTCTCCTCCGGTATTTTTGAAATCGTGTTTATCGTGAAACTGTTGCACCTGCTCAAGCATCACATCGTAAGAGTCTTTATTCATATCAGCCTCGCTCATAATCGGGATAAATCCGCCACCTGCAGGAACAAGTCCCGCATCTGTGCCATTAAGGCCAGGCGGTTGTTACGCAAAGACTCAGCCTCCACCATCACCATGACGTCCAGAAAAAACTGATCGACCGGTGCTTGCAGGGACGCCAACCGGGTCAGTGCGGTACTGTAGTCGTGCGCTGCAAACAAAGGCGCCACTTCCCCGGTTAGATTCGCGATAGCAGAATACAACGCTTTTTCCGCATCATCCTCTAACAAGGATGGATCCACCTCTGTGGAGAGTACAATGCCTTTTTCCCGAGCTTGACGCAAAATATTGGAACTGCGCTTATTGGCCTGTGCCAGACTTTCAGCTGCTTCCATTTGCCGAAACTCCGTTACCGCAAGCACACGGCGGTCAAAGTCCAAAGGCTGCACAGGCCGTCTGGCCAACACCGCTTCAAACAACTCCACCGGCACTTTGCGTTCCTGGTAGTAAGCCCGCAAACGATCCATCATAAAATCATAGACTTTCGTTTTGGTGTCCTTATCTTCCAAACGTGAGCCCAATAACTCAATGGCTTGATCCAACAATTGGTCAATGTCCAGGTTCAACTCGCATTCGATGATGGTGCGCAACAATCCCAATGCCGCCCGACGCAAGGCAAAAGGGTCTTTGTTTCCCGTGGGAGCTTGGCCAATGCCAAAAATACCGACGATGGTATCCAGTTTATCGGCAATAGCCAGTGCCTGACCTGCCTGTGTTTTGGGCAGGGAATCACCGGCAAAACGCGGCATGTATTGCTCTTCCATGGCACTGCAAACATCGGCAGCTTCACCATCGTGAGCACAATAGTAACGACCCATAATGCCCTGTAATTCCGGAAACTCGTAAACCATTTCCGTCATTAAATCACACTTGGACAACCAGGCTGCGCGTTTGGCTTGCTCTGCATCAGCTCCCATCGCAGCGGCAACAGCCGCCGCCAGTGCAGCAACGCGTTGGGATTTATCGTATAAAGTTCCCAGTTTTTTCTGGAACAGAATGGTTTGTAAACGTTCCTGACGCGACTCCAGTGAATGTTTCCGGTCTTGGTTCCAGAAAAACTCTGCATCCGCCAGGCGCGGTCGAATCACCCGTTCGTTACCGGCACGAACCACTTCCGGCTTGAGACTGGCGATGTTGCTAACGGTTATGAAATAGGGCAATAAAGCACCTGTGGCATCCACCACATGAAAATACTTTTGATTGCTTTTCATGGTGGTTATTAAAGCTTCGGTGGGTACTTGCAGAAAGCGGGTATCGAAATTACCACTGATAGCCATGGGCCATTCCACCATGGCCGTCACTTCATCCAGCAGATCATTATCGATGACTGCTGTTCCACCCAGTTGTGCAGCCGCCTCCAAAACCTGCGCCCTGACAGCTTCTTTGCGGGTGTCAAAATCCGCCACCACCAAGCCTTGGGTTTCCAACAATGGAGAATATGCGTTGGGCTCGCCCAAATACAGAGTTTCCGGATGGTGAAAACGGTGACCCCGAGTGACCCGGCCGCTGGTCAAGCCCATAATCTGTGCTTCTATAACTTGGTCACCGAATAGCAAAACCACCCAGTGCACCGGTCGCACAAACTGAGACTGAGAATCGCCCCAACGCATACGTTTGGGTATGGGCAGTTTGTCCAGGCTGGCGTTGACTACATCAGCAATCAAATCCGTGGTAGGTTGCCCTTTTTCCTCGCTGTGATACACCAACCAGGCGCCTTTATCGGTTTTGCTGGTTTGCAAATCTTCCACTTGAACACCGCAAGATTTAGCAAACCCGGCGGCTGCCGGCGTGGGACAACCGTCATCGCCAAAGGCTGCCGTGACCGCAGGACCTCTACGCTCTACTATTTTGTCCTGTTGCGCAGCGTCCAACTGGCTCACCAAAACCGCCAAACGCCTGGGCGTTGCATAGGAGTGCAATTGCTCATAGGACAAACCCAGTTTTTTTAAGCCATCACTGATACCCTGGGAAAACGCAGCGGATAACTGCCGCAAGGACTTCGGTGGTAACTCTTCAGTACCGATTTCAATTAATAAGTCGTCTTTAACGCTCATCTAGTTGCTCTCCCTTAATTCGGGTGAAAGCAACATGGGAAAACCCAACACTTCCCGAGCATCGAAGTAGGCTTGAGCCACGGCACGAGACAAGGCACGTACTCGCAATATATAGCGTTGCCGTTCAGTGACACTGATGGCGTGACGGGCATCCAGCAAATTGAAATAATGGGAAGCTTTTAGCACCATTTCATAGGCCGGCAAGGGTAAACCCTGGCCGATTAAATAATTGCTTTGGGCCTCACAAGCATCAAATTGAGCAAATAAATTGGCCACATCGGCGTGCTCAAAATTGTATGCGGACATTTCCACTTCGTTCTGATGGAATACATCACCATATGTGATTTTCCCCAGAGGTCCATCGGTCCACACTATGTCGTAAATACTTTGAACCCCTTGCAAATACATGGCTATACGCTCCAGACCATAAGTGATTTCACCCGTCACTGGGTTGCAGTCCAAACCTCCCACTTGTTGAAAATAGGTGAATTGGGTGACCTCCATACCGTTGAGCCAAACCTCCCAGCCCAAACCCCAGGCACCCAAGGTGGGAGACTCCCAGTTATCCTCAACAAAGCGGATATCGTGTTCCAGGGGATCAAACCCCAACATTCTTAGGGAACCAATGTACAATTCCTGAATGTTTTTCGGTGAAGGTTTTATCACCACTTGAAACTGGTAATAGTGTTGCAGTCGATTGGGATTGTCGCCATAACGACCGTCTGTGGGTCGACGCGAGGGTTGCACATAGGCTGCACTCCAAGGTTCGGGACCAATGGCACGCAAAAAAGTGGCCGGATGGAAAGTACCGGCGCCGACTTCCATATCATAAGGCTGTAAAACCACACAGCCTTGTTCTGCCCAGTACTCCTGCAAGGCTAAAATCAGGTCCTGAAAGCTGGATATGGATTTGTTTGATGCAGACATAGTGTTTTCCGGAATTATTATTGCAAAGGGCGCTAAGTATAACCCGCGGATTTGCTTGCTGAAAACCGTCCCTGCGATTACAGCCACAGAAATTTAAAGCTTTTCCATCAATGTGCCGATTTGTTTTCATGAAACCTGCGTAAGCTGTTGTATGAGCTAGAATAAAAACATGCACCTTGAAGAGGCGGACCCATGGGACAGGAAATCTCCCGGATCCAGTTTGAACAACGTCATTTCGACCGGTTCGAAAACCGCTTAGCCGAAGAAACCCGGTTATTGTCCCAATGGTTTGCGGAAAATCGCTTTTGTGATGACCGATTTGCTTCCGGCTTCGAGTTGGAAGTCTGGATTGTGGACCGGAACGCCAAACCCCAGCCCATTAACGAAAAACTGATCCAAACCATGGCAAATCCCATGGTCACCCAGGAACTGGCCGCTTTCAATATCGAATTCAATTTTGGCGCCGAAACCCTAAAAAACAGCGCATTCACCCACCACCGGGAGGAGATGATGCAGCTGTGGCGACACGGCAGTGCCACTGCGAAAAACCTCGATAGCCAATTGGCGATGATCGGAATTTTGCCCACGGTGAAAAGCACTGACTTGACCATGGCCAATGTATCGTCAATGAAACGCTATGCGGCTCTTAACGAACAAGTATTACGTATGCGCAATGGTCGACCACTGCGGTTGGATATACACGGTAATGAGATCCTGCGTTTAAGCCATGAGGATGTCATGCTGGAATCGGCAACCACATCTTTTCAAATTCACCTGCAAGTACCCATCTCCAAGGCTCTGCGCGCCTATAATGCATCCATCATACTATCGGCCCCCGTGGTCGCTGTCGCAGCCAACTCGCCCTATTTATTTGGAAAGAACTTGTGGTCAGAAACGCGTATCCCCCTGTTTGAACAATCGGTGGAAGTGGGTGGATACGGTGATGCGTCCCAAGGTCCCATGCGGCGCGTGTCTTTTGGTTCCGGTTATGCCCGTGAATCTTTGATGGAAATTTTCGAAGAAAATTACCAACACTTCCCCGTTTTACTACCTATGTTGCAGCAAGAGCCTTTAGAACATTTTGCCAATGTGCGCCTCCACAATGGCACCCTATGGCGCTGGAACCGCCCTCTGATCGGCTTGGGGGATAAATTACCTCATATTCGTATCGAACATCGTGTCGTACCGGCCGGCCCCACGCTGGAGGACAATCTGGCCAATGCGGCCTTTTATTACGGCCTGGTTTACGCCCTGGCACAACAACAACCTGCGCCGGAAACCCAACTGCCGTTTGAGTTGGCGCGGGACAATTTCTACCGAGCCGCTCAATATGGCCTGGATACCAACATTGTGTGGCTGGATGGTAAAAAAATCAAAATTCAAACCTTGATTCTCAAAACACTACTGCCTTTGGCCGCCAAAGGTCTACAACGACTTCAAGTAGACCAAACGGACATTGATCGCTATTTGACAATTATTGAATCCAGAACCGTGAATAACTGCACCGGCGCCGAATGGCAACGGGCATTTGTCTGCCGCTACGGCCCCGATATGGAAAAACTCACCACCAGCTACATTGAAAATCAAGAATCCGGGCTGCCGGTACACAACTGGGGTATCAATCGCTGACATAGGAATCATATGCTTCATATAACAGACCAATTACCCGAGGGTTTTTTGCAGACCGGACCACAGGAGCTACACAATATTCTGTCCGGACCGACCCTGATACACTTGCAAGGTAGACGCCAACAACCTTTGTTTGTCTCGGTTCTCTTACACGGCAACGAAACCACCGGGTTTTACGCAGTGCAAAAACTGTTACAAAAATATTCCCATCAAGCTCTACCGCGCTCACTATCTCTGTTTGTGGGTAATGTTACCGCAGCACGGACCGCCGAACGCCGCCTCAATGGCCAAGTGGATTACAACCGCGTCTGGCCCCACAGAGGCTTCAGTCATGATTCAGTGGAATGTAATATGATGGGACAGGTTGTTCAAGAAATGCAACAACGTGATGTTTTTCTCAGTGTGGACATACACAACAATACCGGACTCAATCCACACTATGCCTGTATTAATCGGCTGGATAATGCCTTTTATCATCTAGCTACGTTATTCAGCCGCACAGTAATCTATTTTGTGCGTCCCAAGGGAGTTCAGTCCCAGGCGTTTGCCGAATTGTGTCCGGCAGTGACTGTGGAATGCGGCCAAACCGAAAACCACCACGGTATAGAGCATGCGTTGGAATATTTGCAGGCCTGCCTGGATCTGTCTGAACTACCAACACACCCTGTCCATACCCAGGATATGGACCTATTTCACACAGTAGCCACCGTAAAAGTTGCGCCGCATATTCGATTTAGTTTTAGTGAGGAGAGCGTTGATTTGTTGTTCGAGTCCCGCCTTGACCTGATGAACTTCAGTGAATTAAAAACCGGTACGCGCTGGGGAAAAGTCAATGTTCCAGATGATGCAGACCCGGTGCTGACGGTAATGAGTGAAACCGGTGAGGATGTGGTCCATCGCTATTTCCGCCAGCGCAATGGCGAACTGCTCACCACCGGTCCTATCATGCCTTCCATGTTAACCACCCAGGAAGATATCATCCGAAAAGATTGTCTTTGTTACCTTATGGAGCGCATGCCTCTTAAAGACGCTGAGGCAGCTGAATTATCTTAAAAAACTCTATATTCCGTTTTCTTATTCGGGCTTTACACCGACATACTCGCTGAATATCCCCATATCACAATAACGTCGATTATCCAAAAAGCCACTGTTTGCCATGGCTTTCATTATATCATCGGGTGGTACGCAATTTTCGATGGTATCCCAAAAGTAGGTCATCAACGTTTCCGCGTCTTTGGTACCCGAGCCAATGCGGGCTATTTTGGGAACAATGCGGCGCATATAAAACTTGAGGAATCGGTTAACGAAGGCAGACTTGTGCCGAGTCAATTCCATAACCAATACCGTGCCGCCCGGTTTTAAAACTCGCAAGTATTCGTCAAAAGTGGCGTGAAGATCATCCACATGGCGCAAAGCATAACCCATACTAAGAAAATCGAAAGAATTGTCGGGAAACGGTAAGTGCGCGGCATCGGATTGAATAAAAGGAATCTGCACAGTTTTTTTGGCTTCCAACATCATATTGGCGCTTCGATCCAAACCTGTCACAGAACCACCGGGACCCACAATGCGTAGGGCGGCTTTAGCCACCGGTCCGGTTCCCGTGGCAATATCCAACATGGCGTCATCTTGTTTCAATCCAGCCCGTAACAAAGCTTTGTGTCGATACCAATTCCCCGATCCAAACGACATGGCGCGAATAATCCAATCGTAGTGGCACGCCGTTTCATCAAATAACCATGAAACGAACCCCCGTCTATGTTGTTCGTCTGCATAGTACTGCTGCAACGGCGGGTGAGGAATTAATTCAGACTTGTCTCTGTGGGCTTGGGATTCCATAATTCGAGAATACTCTCAGTAAAATAGTGGTTAGGATCTATGTCTTTTCTGACAAAGAGTTTAGCTTCTGAACCTTTTGCTTGTCAGTGCTGCGAATTATACAGATTGCCGATTCACAAAGGTATGGAAAACCTCACATTTATTTTTCAACACTCTAATCTACTGTATAATGTTGCTTTCGATGTTGATTCTTATACTGTATATATTGCGACCAATATCCAATGATAAGCTATACTAAACAGCGAGTTACACTTTAGAATCTGAGAGTGAATCCATGGTTAATATGGCACGTTTTTTTAATGGTTTGACTTAATAAAATCGACAATTATTTTTAAAGCACTTTAGATATTGGTTTCTACGGATGACAAAAGCTGAATTAGCCCCAAAAGCAAACAAAAACCGTGCTTCGGTAAGTTGTGCCCTTGTTCCAACAGACCAAGTCCCGCAACAGGATGAAAACCTGCTCGGGGTTGTTACCTTTGGTTCCCAGCATACCAGCCAAAACATAGCCCCTGAACTCACCCATATTAATGTTGATCTGGCCTATTGCGAGCATCCGGTTGCAGAACTTTGGTACAGCAACGAAGTCGTTCAAAGGGGTCATTGCGGCAACATCCGTTACTCACGCAATGAGCAACTGCTCTTCGGCTGCATTGATGTGGCGGGAAACGACCTGAAAAGCTTGACCGAAGAAATCTATTTGTCCATTTTCGAGTTCTTAAAACAGCAACAAACCCCGCATATATTACGCATTTGGAACCACTTCCCCGGCATTAATGAAACCGGTAAGGAATTGGAGCGCTACCAGGAATTCTGTGTGGGTCGTTTCGCGGCCTTTCAGCGATTTTATGGAGAAAAATTCCAGCAGCAGATTCCTGCGGCCAGCGCTATCGGCACCTATTCCGGCGGAGTCTCTGTGTATTTCATAGCCACTGTAGAGCCGGGTATTTACCTGGAAAATCCACGCCAAGTCGCAGCCTACCACTACCCGGCTCAATATGGACCCTGTAGCCCTTCCTTTGCTCGCGCAACACTGTTTCAATCCGTCGATCCGCATACTCTGTTTTTATCCGGTACCGCCAGCGTGGTTGGGCATGAAAGTCTACATCCGGGTGATGCCGACAAACAGCTGCAAGAAACACTCAACAATATCAGCAATTTATTAAATCACGATAAAATCCGGGAATACCATTACAAACCGCCTCTATTTCCACTGATTAAGATATATTTACGGGAACAAAGCTTTCTATCGGAACACCTTAAACAAACCGTACGCCACTTTTTTGGATCTGAAACACCACTACTTTTTCTACAGGGTGATATTTGTCGTAACGATTTGCTCCTTGAAATCGAAGGCATGGTCAATTACACGGCTTGAATTTCACTGAGCTATCCGCCTCGCAAAACCCAAATTGTGTCTTTACCCAAGGCAGCTCAGGCTGAGCATAATTATTGCATCCATCCTTTTTTGCCCCAACCCTGGTATAAAACCGTAAGTTGATCTATGTTTTTCAAATAGTTAAACCGGCAATGGGCGATACTCGCAGCGAAAACCAAGGACAAAAATCGGGTGGTAATGAATCCAAGATTGCAAAATTATTCGCGAGTGGCGCTGTTGCTCTGTGCCTGCTGTTCCGTGGAGGCAAAAGCGCAAACAAAAACCTACGTCATTGCCTCCTCCAATAATTTTCCACCCGTGAATTTTATCAATGTCGACGGTAAATTAAGCGGTTTCGGCAAAGAACTGTCCACGGCGGTGGCCAAGGCCGCAGGAATATCCGTTACTTATAAACACAGTGACCAATGGACAGAAGTTTTACAGTGGCTGCAAAACGGTGATGCGGACTTTCTCCATGACGCCGGCTATACCAGTGAAAGGGATAAAACTCTGGATTTCAGCGACCCTATACTGGAAATGCCGGAAATCATCATTGTTAGAAAAGGCCGCCGTGATATCCAAGACCTGGACTCTCTCCAGGGTAAAAAGGTCGCCTGCGTAAATGAACACATCAGCCACCAATATTTAAAAACACTTCCTGGAATCCAGTGCCATCTGGTTGGTACACCTGCGCAAGCATTGAGTGATTTGGTAGCCGGATATGTGGATGCCTTCGTGTACCCGGCACAAGTTACTCGTCATCTGGCCTTTCAGTTACGGCTGGAAGATCAGATCGACTACGTATCCCACCCCCTGCGTATTTTAACCTGGTCCATGGTAGTACGCGAAGGTAACGCGGTGTTATTACAGCAATTGAACTTCGGTTTGGCGCAGGTAAAATCCAGCGGTGAGTACAACGTTATCTATGATAAATGGTTCGGTAGTCGCGTCCTCACCGGCTATACCCAACAGGAATACCACACCCTGTTATTTTTATCGGTTCTTATTGGCATTTTGTTGTTAACGATTGTCATTCTGTTTAATTACCGAAAACTGAAACTGTCTCACTCTCTCATACATCAAGAAAAGAACCGTTATCGGCAGCTTACTGAGCAACTCCAACAGTCAGAAGAACAGCTTGAACAACAAAATCACATTTTGGAATCCATTTTTACCAGCTTACCGGATGCCATTATTTTGACCGACCACCAGCAGTCTATTGTTATGTTGAATCCATCCGCTGAAAAAATGTTCGGTTATACACAAAGCGAAATTACCGGACAAAACCTCCAATGTTTATGTAATACCAACAAGGTGATGCACTTCTCCCTGGAGAATACCGAACACGTTTCGCAGTTTCAGATCGAATTCAAACGAAAAAATGGTTCAATTTTTACCGCTAAAGTCTTTGGCGTTAAAAAAACACCTCCCACCGGGTTTGCAAATCTTCTGTTTATAAAAGATATCAGCCAACAATTGACCTCCGAGTCCTATTTACGTCGCCTCAATCGTACCTTGACCACTTTTATAGAAACCCGTCATGTGATTATTCGCTCAGATAACGAGCGGCAATTACTACAGGGGATTTGTGAGGTTTTGATTAATACCGGCGGCTATCGGTTTGCCTGGGTTGGAATACTGGATGAGTCCCAAACCTGCGTGCAGCCACTGGTTCAGGCAGGTACGGAAAACGGTTATCTGGAACAGCTTAGGAATAACAAGAATAGAAAGTGCGACAATCCTATCGAAACCGCCATACGCAGCGGTAACACTTGTGTATCCGAAAATCTGCTTAAAGACGCTGCCATCTCTCCTTGGAAAGAAAATGCTGCCAAAAGCGGTTTTGCCTCTTCAGTCACCCTACCTTTATACAAAGAAGGTATTGTGTTTGGTTGTTTAAACATCTACGCAGACAAACCCAGTGCATTCGATGCCGAAGAACTTAATTTATTGGAAGAATTGGCTGATGATGTCTCCTTTGGCATTTCAGCGCAGAGCGCAAAAAGTGAGCTGGACCTGGCCATATTGCAGCGGGCCAGCATCATGGACAGTGTTCAGGATGTTGTTTATCAAATTAGTCCCCAAGGCAAATTGGTTTTTTGGAATCAGCGCTTTTCCCTGGTCTCCGGCTACAGCCACGCGGAGCTGGAAAACATGGATGCTTTGAATTTTTTCCCAGAAGAACAACGCCTACTCGTCAGCGATGCCATACAGCGCTGTTTCGACTTAGGATACACAGAGGTGGAAGCCTCGCTAAAAACCAAGGATGGCACCCTGATACCTTACCAATTCAGCGGATCTCCCACCATGGACGAAAATCAAAACATCATTGGTATCACGGGTGTGGGTCGTGATCTGACCGATTCCAAGCAGGCAGAACAGGAGAAATTGAACCTGCAAACCCAATTGCAGCATGCCCAAAAAATGGAATCTATCGGTCAATTGACCGGTGGTATTGCCCACGATTTCAATAATATTCTCGCATCCATCATGGGCTACACCACCCTGGTGATGGATTTTATTACCCGGGACTCCAATGAAAAACTCAACAGCTATCTACAACAGGTAATGAAAGCCAGTGAACGGGCCAGGGATTTGGTGAAACAAATGTTAGCCTTCAGCCGTGGAACAGAGACAGAATTGAAATCCACATCACTGCTGCCTTTGTTGCAGGAATCCATCAACATGCTCCAATCCACTCTGCCATCCACTGTGGAAATCACTCAAGACAATCAAGAAGGTATACCTAAAATCATGGCCGATTCGGTACAACTGAATCAAGTTGTCCTAAATCTGTGTATTAATGCCCGCGATGCCATGAACAATAAGGGTACCATTCGTATCGAAACGAAAAACACCAACCTGAAACGACAAGAGTGCTCATCCTGTCATCATGTTTTTTCCGGTGACTTTGTAGAATTGAGTATTGGTGATACGGGTAAGGGTTTGAGCCCGGATATATTAGGTAAAGTTTTTGAGCCCTTTTTCACCACCAAAGAAATCGGTAAAGGCTCCGGCATGGGTTTGGCTATGGTTCACGGCATTATTCACAAACACAATGGGCACATATTGGTGGAGAGCGAAGCGGAAAAAGGCACTCGCTTCAGGCTTCTGTTCCCTAAAAATGAAGTTGTCAGCATAGAAGAAGGTTCCAACGTTAACAAGGTGTCGGGTCACATTGACGCAAAACACATCTTGGTGGTGGATGACGAGGCTCCGGTGGCTTTGTTCGAAGGCGAATTACTCAAGGGGCTGGGTTACAATGTCAGCATATTTACCAGCAGTAGTGAGGCCTTTCGCTGTTTCGAAGAAAAACCTGACGAATTTGATTTAGTGATCACCGACCAAACCATGCCGGATTTGACCGGCGGTGAAATGGCCGAAGCCATGTTATCTATCCGCCCCGAGATTCCTATCCTTTTATGTACCGGTTTCAGCAATTCTCTCAGCCCGCAACAGGCAGCAAATATAGGAATTCAGGGATATTTCCATAAGCCTTTAAACAAAGATGCTTTATTACGAAAAATAGAAGAGTTGATTTAGCTGCGTGAACCGCCTGAAGATGGGATTACGTTAAAGCGGTTAATAGTGGTCTCAATAGTAACGCAATCGATACCAAATTCCCCCCAGCCATTCATGGAAAAAATACTCCGTTATCTGCAATGCTCGAATCTTCGGCAGCAAATAATGGGAGACATTGCGTGGTCGCTCACGTGAATGCAATAAAGTGGGAGCTGGTGTCACCCCAATACCGAAGTGTTCAAATGCAACCCTGGCCCGTGGTAGATGCAGTGCATGACTTACCAGCAATATATGCCGGTACTTTTTTGCCAAAAGTAACTCTGATGAGTAACGAGCATTCTCGTAAGTCGTGCGACTGCGTTCCTCGATAATCTGCACGGCCACCCCAAATTCCTGCTCCAGCATTTGTTGCATTAACCGGGCTTCGGATTCGCGATGGTTCGCATTAACTTTACCACCGCTGATCAGTACCGGTAACCCGGTTTGTCTTTGTAACCAGGCCGTGTAACGCAAGCGCTGTGCCGCGACGCCATTACTGACATCAGCACCATATTCCGGGTTGTTCTCGTAGCGACTGGCAGACAGCACCACAATCGCCTGCGCTGGGGTTTGATGCAGTTGCGAGGGTGGCAAAGCCGGGGGTTCTAACAAACCGGCGAGAAACACAGCCGTCACGGGCAAACTAAATAAATACAATAAGCCACTGCTTAATAACAACAAACGGATAGACCACAGGGGTCGGAAACGGTAAAGAACAACCCCAAGCAATGCCGACAAGATGAAACAGGTAGGTGGAGTTAGGATGTTTTGCAAAAATTTCAGTAAACCCAGTTCCATTTCGGCGCCAATCTTACCTTGAATTCTGTTCCAAGTATCGGCTAATGACAGCGAACTCTTCTAAGGTTAAAGTCTCAGCGCGGCGCACGGGATCAATTTCCAGTAACTGCAGTTCCTGTTCTCCTATTAACGATTTCAGGGTATTTCGCAAAGTCTTACGCCGTTGTGAAAAAGCCTGAGTCACCACCCGTTCGAACAAAGCCACATCACCCAGCGCCAAAGGCGGCGATGCGAATGGACGCAGTCGGACCACGGCGGAATTGACTTTCGGAGGTGGTGAAAAAGCGCTGGGTGGGACCTCAAAGAGTGATTCCACCTCACAGAAATACTGCAACATGACACTCAGTTTACCGTAGTCACTGCATGCGGGTGCGGCGGCCATTCTATCCACCACTTCTTTTTGCAGCATAAAATGCATATCTTCCACACAGTGGGACTGTTCAACCAATCGGAAGATCAAGGGGGTGGAAATATTGTAGGGCAGATTACCCACCACCCGAAGTTTAGCGTTTGTTTGCAATTGACAGAAATCAAACTGCAGAGCATCCGCGCTATGGATAGTCAACTTACCCAGTGGTAAACACAGTTGTTTCAGTTTGGGAATCACATCCCGATCCAACTCCACCGCATCCATACGCTGTACCAAAGGCAGCAATTCTTGCGTTAGGGCACCGAGACCTGGACCGATTTCCACTATATGATCCGATGCTTTAGCATGAATCGCATGTACAATGGCAGCTACCGTGTGGCCGTCCGTAAGAAAATGCTGGCCGAAACGTTTGCGAGCCCGATGTGACTGGCTCATGGGGATTGCTCACAATGAGCCATCTGCAGAGCCAAATCCAAAGCTTTTTCAAAACTGCTCACATCAATGCGACCACTGCCTGCCAAATCCAAGGCTGTGCCGTGATCCACGGAAGTTCGAATTATGGGAAGACCCAAAGTCACATTCACCGCCTCGCCAAACCCCATATGTTTTAGTACCGGCAATCCCTGATCATGGTACATGGCCAGAACCACATCCAGCTGTTTCAATCTGGCAGCAACAAAAGCTGTATCTGCCGGTACAGGTCCGACCAAGTCATAGCCCTGGGCGCGCAAAGTTTCCAAAACCGGAATAATAATATCGATTTCTTCCCGGCCCAGGTGGCCTTGCTCTCCGGCATGGGGGTTAAGTCCGCAAACATGAATCACCGGTTGATCAATTCCCATGTGCTGCTTAAGTTCTCGATGTAAGATCTCTATGACTTCCTGGAGTGAGGCTTGGGTAATCGCCTGGCTGACCTGGGCCAATGGTAGGTGGGTGGTCGCTAGCGCCACCCGTAAACCTTCGGTCAGCAACATCATAACGGGTCGAGACGCCCCGGTTTTTTCGGCCAAAAACTCGGTGTGTCCGGTAAATGCGATACCTTTTTGATTGATGACCCCTTTATGCAAAGGACCGGTCACCAAAGCCGCAAACGTTTTTTGCAAACAGGCCTCCGCAGCAACAGACAAACACTGCAGCACATAAGGTGCATTGTCCGGATTGAGCTCACCCGGGCACACCGCTTGTGGTAACTTCACGGGTAAAACCGATAGTGACCCTGCCGCTTGGGATTGTGGCAGATCCTGAGGCGAGAAGACGTGCAGTTGCAAGGGCAAACCCAACTGCGCAGCCCGATCCAGCAAAAGTTGCGGATCACATACGGCAACCAGTTGGGCGTCATGAGCTTGTTGCGCCAACAGTACGCACAAATCCGGCCCTATACCAGCAGGTTCACCCGGAGTAATGGCTATACGGGTGACGGGCGGGGGCGTACACGAATGAGTCATCATGTGTGTGGCATTATTGGCTAAATGCGCACTTCCACAAAAGCCTCGTCACGAATCCGCCGGATCCAATTTACTAAAGCCGGTTGCCATTTCCTTTGTTGAATGGCGGCTCTGGCCTGACCGCGTTGAAACTCCTCGGTATTATCCTGAGAACGACGTCCTTGGACTTGAAGTATATGCCAACCGAAGGCGGTACGGACCGGATCACTGATTTCACCTTCTTTAAGCTGGTTCATCGCATTTTCGAAGGGCTTCACCATGACACCTGGATTAACCCACCCCAGGTTACCACCATCGGCAGCGGATGCTTTGTCATCGGAATTGGCGCGGGCCAAATCCTGGAACAACTCGCCTCCTTCAATACGTTGTTTTAATTGAGCCGCCCGTAACCGGGCTTCCTTGCTGTTCAAAAACAAATTGGGTTTTACCAAAATATGCCGGACCTTGGTTTGTTGTACAATGTGCTGTTTCTCATTGCGACGTTTGCCCATTAGTTTAATGAGATGAAAACCGCTGGGACTTTTTATCAATTCACTGACCTGGCCTTGTTTCATCGCAACCACTTTGTCGGAAAATAATGTTGGCAACTGATTCAGCTTACGCCAACCAATATCTCCCCCTTCCAACGCCTGCTGCCCATCCGACTTACTGATGGCCAGTTTGGAAAAATCCGTACCTGAATCCAATTGTGCTTTAATATCCTCGGCTTTGGCTTTGGCTTTTTTGATTTGAGCGGATGTGGCCGCTTCCGGAATGGCCACCAATATGTGGCCTAAATGAAACTCATCCTTGTCGCTACCCTGGATATTTTCATTTGCCAAAAAATTATCAATCTCATCATCGGTTACGGCGATTCTGTCGCGTACTGCCATTCGTTGTAAGCGAGTTATGATCAAATCATCACGAATATTCTTACGATACACATCAAAATCCAAACCTTGCCCGCGCACTGCCTGACTAAAGGCGATCAAATCCATTTTATTGGACTGAGCCACTTCTTCGATGCGACGGTTCACAGCGTCATCGTCCACGCGGATGTTTCGTCTCTGAGCAATTTGCAGTTGCAATTTCACCACAACCATACGTTCCAACACTTGCTTGACCAGATCGGCATGGGCGGGTAATTGCATGCCCTGACTGCGAATCTGCTGTTTAATGGTGTTCACTTCAGACTCAAGCTCCAGCCGAGTAATAACGTCTTCGTTCACCACAGCCACAATTTCATCTAAGGTTTGAAACGTTTGCTTCGCACCTACCACGGTACTGCTACAAAGCAAAATGACACCCAAGGCGACGCTCACGTTTAAAAACTTGTAATTAATCACGCTCTTTCCAATACCCTTTATCAAAATATTCTGAAGTCTTGCCGCCCACACTGGCCAATCCTTTAAGTTCAAACTGCAGTAAAAAACTCTCATCATAGCTTTCACCAATCAGGTCTTCTATGGTTTCACGACGTAGCAGTCGCAGGGCCCAGCAGCAGCTATTGTATTCTAAGCCTTGAAAGCTCTCCAAAGTAAGATCGTCCTTAAGGGAATAGTTCCAGAAAGTCACGAACTTCCATTGTTGGTCCATCGGCAACAAGAGACTGAAATCCGCCTGCTCCATGACGCCGCCATCATATCGGTAGGCAACCCCCAATGCCGTATCATTCTTGGGGGTATACCGGTATTTAACCGAGCTGCGTATGGTCGCAGAGCGATCTTTATTCCAGGCGAATTCGGAACTGAGTCGGGAAGCGCCAAACTGTGTCGATACGGCAACCAAGGTATCAGACCAGCGCTGGGTTTGCACAGTCTCTCCCGGCAGGGTCACTTTACGATCAGAAAAATAGCGGATTTGCCCCAATGCAGCCGAAAAAACCTCTTTGCCGGTTGGGGACATCAATCGGGTGGTGAGAGCCAAGCTCAATTGCTTGGTGTCTCCCATACGATCCAGACCCATATAACGATTATCACGGAATAATTGTGCAAAATCCAGCCGAGTGGCGCTACTGTCAAATACCTGTTCCTGCCCGAGTTGATCCACCAATAATCCACTTTGTTCCCGGTAAGGAACATGCAAATAAAACAAGCGGGGCTCGAGGGTTTGTACAAATGCCTGTTTTCCGAATTTGGTCGTTCGTTCAAAAAACAAACCACTGTCCAAAGTGTACGCCGGCACACTAATGCTGGGTTCAGAATCACTGCCGCTTTGATTGTTTTCCAGCTCATAATAAGTGTAGCGCCATGTGACACCCGGTTTGAGAAATCCGTAACTGTTCGTGATCGGCAGATCGAGTCCCGCCTTAATGTGGCTGCGCATACCTTTTAAGCCGCTATCTCGATCAAATCGAACCCACTCGGATTGCAATCCCGCATTCATACCAGACAAGGTATACAGGGGAGTATCCAACTGAATTTGGGGTAAGCGCTGCATGGGTTTATCCTGCTCCGCAATAACAGCATCCATGATTTGAAAATGCTGCGCCATCGCTTGTGCTCGCCAACCCTGGTGCTGCAAGCTCACGGTGGCAATTCTTTCCAAATAAGACAAACTGGATAAATCCAGCGCACCACCAAAATCCTTTAAATAGTCCTCGTCGGATGCGCTCTGATATTGAACATCTGCGGACCAATTGGATTGAGGGTCACCCCGCAACCATCGCTGGTTAAAAGCCACATAACGTCGGTCATCACCGTATATACGATCACCGGGAAGATATTCGAGATTTACCTGACCTCCGCCGGATTCATTCAAAAAACGGAATTCTGTTTTTGCCTGTGTACCTCTGTTACTAAAATAGTGTCCGGTAAATGTGGCATCCCTTTCCGGTGCAATATTCCAATAAAACGGTTGGGCAAATTCGTTTCCGGACTCGTTGGAATAACCCATATTGGGTATGAGCAAACCGGTTTTACGACCTTCAATGGGTAGATTCAAATACGGAAAATAGAGCACGGGAATCTGAAACAACTCTAATCTGGCATGGTGGACAATGGCTTCATTTTTCGCCCGGTTTATACTGAGCCTACCTGCCCGCAGTTTCCACACTTCATCATCTTCATTGCAGCTGGTAAATACAGCCTTGTCCATCGAGATGGCATCCTTATCCTGCAAATGAATGTTATCCGCCTCACCGCGCAAATGGTTTCCGGGCAGCCAAAAGCGACTGGTATTAATAGTTCCCAGATTTTTTGCCATGTTCAAAGAAGCCTGATCACCATTGATAACAAAATTTTCTGTCTCGAAGTGAACCGACCCACTGGCTTCCACTTGGTCATCCGTGCGATGGTAACTGGCTTTATCTGCGCTAAGAAAATAATCTTGTTTTTGCAATTCCACTCGACCTTCCAGCTGAAAATACTCTTGCTGACGCACCAATGCACTATCCGCAGAAATTCGAGTTTCTTCCCCTATGCTCTGAGTGGGCCTGGATACGTAATTGGGAGGCATAAACGGTGTACTGCAGTGCTGCCACAGGTCATCTTCAGCGCCAATAGGGTTTTGTGCCTGCGCCGCACAGCAAAAGCACGCCATTGAAATGGCGACCGTTTTCCTTGCTAAGTTCAACACCAAGCCTTTATTTTCCTATACAAAAACTTGAGAAAATACGTCCCAACAAGTCGTCGGAACTGAATTCGCCGGTAATTTGATTCATCTCATCTTGTGCCAGACGTAATTCTTCGGCGACAAGTTCACCCGCTTTATACTGCAACAATTGAACTTTACTTTCCTGAATATGTTTCAGTGCCTGCTCCAATGCCTGTACGTGGCGTCGTCGAGCGCTAAACTGACCTTCACCGGCTAATTGATAACCGGCGCATTGTTTTAAATGTTTTCGCAAATACTCCAAACCGGCTCCGGTTTTAGCTGACATATATAAGTGGCACTCGTTTTGGTTCGGCTCGAGCCGCGGGGCCTCACCACTTAAATCTATTTTATTATGTATAAAGGTTAAACCAGGTCCTGCCTGACGTAAACGTTGAAGAGAAGATGAATCGTGTTGCTCACCCTCAGTCATATACAAAATACGATCCGCCTGTTCAATCTCCTGCCATGCCCGACGAATTCCTTCCTGTTCCACCGGGTCATCACTGTGGCGTAAACCGGCTGTATCAATAAACTGTATAGGTAATCCGTCCAATAACACATGCTCCCGCATCACATCTCGGGTGGTACCGGCAATGGGGGTAACGATAGACGTGTTTTTTCCGGTCAGTGCGTTGATTAAGGTAGATTTTCCTACATTGGGTGATCCGGCAATCACCACTTGCATGCCCTCTTTTAGCAGACAACCCTGTTTGGCGTCCGCCAATAGGGACTGGGTACCTAACTCCGCCTGATCCAGGCCTTGAAACAATTGTTCATCCTGTAGAAAATCCACTTCCTCTTCTGGAAAATCAATTGCCGCTTCTACCAACATACGCAGCCGAATAAGGGCTTCCACCTGTGCGTGAATTTGGCGTGAAAACTCTCCCTGCAGAGACCGAAGCGCCGAACGCGCAGCTTGTTCCGAGGCACTGTCTATTAAATCTGCAATAGCTTCGGCCTGCGCCAAATCCAGTTTGTCATTTAGAAAAGCCCTTTCTGAGAATTCACCGGGCCGAGCCAAACGAGCACCCATGGACACAACAGCTCGCAGTAACATATCCAACACCACAGGACCGCCGTGACCCTGTAGTTCTAAAACATCTTCGCCGGTAAAAGAATGTGGGCTTTTAAAAAAAAGCACAATGCCTTCATCAATGGTTTTACCTAAAGCGTCCTTAAAGGGGAGGTATTCGGCTTTTCGGGGACTGGGTACTTGAGGTAATAGAGCTTGGCCGATCCGAAAACATAAAGGACCGGATATTCGAACGATACCCACACCCCCGCGTCCCGGTGGTGTGGCGATTGCGGTGATGGTATCCGTCTCCATCACCGTATCCATGTCGGTACCCGTTGGCAAAGAAGTGTCTTTGTTCACGGACATACCGAAAGCTGTTTGGCATCAGCCCACGTCACCTCGGGTTTTCCGCGGTTACGCCTGAGCCTCAATTTTCCGGGTAATGACCCATTGTTGAATAATGGAAAGAACATTATTAACCACCCAGTACAACACCAATCCCGATGGGAAGAAGGCGAAAAACAAGGTAAAGATCCAAGGCAATGCCATCAGCACTTTTTGCTGTACCGGATCCATGGGAGCCGGATTGAGTTTTTGCTGAATATACATACTCACGCCCATCAAAATGGGCAGCACATAGAATGGATCTTTGCTGGACAAATCGTTTAACCAGAAAATGAAATCGGCCTGGCGCAATTCCACACTTTCCAGTAACACCCAGTACAAGGCAATAAATACCGGAATTTGCACCAGCATGGGTAAACATCCACCCAAGGGATTAATTTTCTCTTTCTTGTAAAGATCCATCATTGCCTGGCTCATGCGTTGCTTATCATTACCGTAGCGCTCGCGCAGTGCCTGTATCTTTGGTTGAAACTTTCTCATGTTGGCCATGGACTTGTAAGCTTTTTCAGATAGCTTGTAGAATATGGCCTTAATAATGATGGTGACGAAAATAATGGCCCAACCCCAGTTGCCAACCCAGGTGTGGATGGTATCAAGCAACCAATACACCGGTTTGGCCAACAGTGTTAACACCCCGTAATCGACGGTTAACTCCAAATTCGGAGCAATGGTTTCTATGATTTTCTGTTCTTTGGGTCCCAGATAGAGCTTGCTGGTAAATTGGCCATTTTGACCCGGCGCCACTTGTTTTTCTGTACTGGTCAGTCCAATGATATAGCGGCTGCCATCGATCTTTTCGAGCGCTTTGGTATAAAAATGATTTTGCTCCGTTTGTACGGGAATCCAGGCACCGAAAAAGTAATGCTGGATCATCGCCACCCAACCGCCCGTGTTGTAGGTTTGTTCCGGCTTCCAACTGCTCATGTCATCAAAGTCCACTTTTTCGTAGACGTTCTCCGGCGTTGATACAATACCACCGGTATAGGTGTATATAAATGCTGAGCTTTGTTCACTCTTGGTTCGTTGCAGCTGTCGATACATACGCCCGGCCCACGGTGTCGCGCTGCCGTTACTCACTTCAAAATCCACATCCACTAAATAACTACTGCGGTGGAAAGTATACGTTTTCAGAACCTTTACACCCGACTCACTTTGCCAGGTCAGAGGTACCACCACAGCGTCAGACCCCTCCGGCAGGGAGTACAATTCCTGCGGCGCGCTGTACAGCGTATTGATATCGGCGGACTGTTTGTCACTGCCCAATAAACCGGCTTGAGCCACCATGAGTTGGGGCATTTTGTCGTTAAATAAAACCACGGGTTTATCCGGATGAATGACTTCTACGGGATATTTGAGTAAGGCGCCATAACGCAAATCACCACCCATAGTGTCGATTTCCACATCCAACACATCCGTGATCACGCGAACTCGGGTTCCGGACTTTAACACGGTAGCTGCTTGGGCTGATCCTTCCGAAGCGGTTTGTGGTACCTGAGAAGGCAATTCCTCAGTTGTTGTCCGAGGCATATTGCTGGGTTCTACGGGAACTCCACCGGTCGCTTGCGGTTGTTCTAATGTAGCAACAGGTGTTGGCTTGGGACCGTACTTGACTTGCCATGCATCGTATAAAAGCATAACAACAATTGATAGTGCTATAAATAAAAATAATCTTTGATTTTCCATTAGTTTTTATCAGTCTTATCAGGAACCGGATCATACCCCCCCGGATGCCAGGGATGACAACGCAATAAGCGTTTTGTTGCCATAAATACACCTTTAGTGAAACCGTATCGCTCTACCGCCGTTTCGGCATAACAGGAACAAGTAGGGTAGTAGCGGCAGTGGCTCGCCATCATGGGACTAATGCCATAACGGTACGCCTTAATAAACAGCAACACTAATCTTTGCATTTTTTTGCTAAAACCTCCCAGTGTCGTTGCAAGCTGCGACTCAGGATTTTTTTATCTACATCTGCTGCGTTTCGTCCCAAAACGACTATGTCCAAACTTCCCAGCCCGATTTTATGGTGACGAAAACTCTCTCGAATTATACGTTTCACCCTGTGCCGTACAACCGCTGATTTCAGTTGTTTTTTACTTATGGCTAAACCTAGACGAGGAAAGGTTTTGTCATTGGGACAAGCCAGCAACGTTAAGTACTTATCGCTGGATTTGCAACGTGTTTCCTTGAACACTTTGTTGTAGTCGCTGCTGTGTAAAAGCCTTACCTGACGTGGGAACCGTTTGTCGGATATCATAAGAGACGTATACGCTTACGCCCTTTGTGAAGCTTTACTTTTGTGAGGCTCAAAATTTGCTAAGCTCAAATTTGCCAAGCCCAAAAAAAGTGAAGCTCAAAAACCAAACAACACTTTAAGCACTTAGTCTTTTGCGGCCTTTGGCACGTCTGGCGTTGATTACCGCACGCCCACCTTTGGTAGCCATTCGAGCTCGAAAACCGTGAGTGCGTTTTCTACGTAAATTACTGGGATTGAAAGTTCTTTTCATGACAGTTTCCGCTTTGTTGGTTTAGCAACTATTCTATATAAAAGCGGCGTAGAATACTGTGAATAACCGCCTCCAGTCAAGGAAATACCCACTTATTTTTTTTCAATTGCATGTGGATAACTCGAGCGTTCGGGTATAGACTCATGGGTCTTTTCTTCGCAAAAATATCTGATACTAAGGGGAGAATAGGTGGACATTTGGCAAAAATGCTTAGACCGCCTTGAAGGGGAGTTGTCTGCTCAGCAATTCAACACGTGGATACGTCCACTACAAGTTATGGAAACCGAGCAATCTCTCAAATTAATGGCTCCTAACCGTTTTGTATTGGATTGGGTCAATAGTCGTTTTATGGAATTAATTCAGCAGACCGTAAAGGAATGCAATAACCATGATAGCTTGGATGTTATTTTGGAAATTGGTGGAACCGCTCCGGCGGAACCTATTGCACCCAGAGTCAGTCCGGCGGTAGCCACTCCCCGTCGCACCGCTGATGTGAAACACAACAGCAATTTGAACCCGGAAAGCACCTTTGAAAATTTTGTAGAAGGCAAATCCAATCAACTGGCTCGCGCAGCAGCTCACCAGGTTGCTGTCAATGCAGGCCAATCTTACAATCCGCTATTTATTCAAGGTGGAGTGGGTTTGGGAAAAACCCATTTAATGCATGCCATTGGAAATGCGATTCTGGCTCAAAACCATAACGCTCATGTGGTTTACTTGCATTCCGAGCGTTTTGTACAAGATATGGTCAAGGCCCTGCAACACAACGCCATCAATGAATTTAAACGTTATTATCGCTCTGTCGATGCTTTGTTGATTGATGACATCCAGTTTTTTGCCGGTAAGGAGCGTTCTCAGGAAGAATTTTTCCATACCTTCAATGCCCTGTTGGAAGGACAGCATCACATCGTTCTGACTTGTGACCGCTATCCAAAAGAAGTGACGGGTTTGGAAGAACGTCTCAAGTCGCGGTTTGGATGGGGATTAACCGTTGCCATCGAACCCCCTGAACTGGAAACCCGGGTAGCCATTCTCATGAGCAAAGCCAATCAAATGGGTGTGGGTATACCTCAGGAAGTGGCTTTCTTCATCGCCAAACGCATTCAATCCAATATTCGAGAACTGGAAGGTGCCCTGCGACGAGTGGCCGCCAATGCCAAATTTACGGGTCACCCGATTACCTTGGAATTTGCCAAAGAAGCATTGAAAGATTTGTTGGCTTTACAGGACAAACTGGTCACGATTGAAAATATTCAAAAGACGGTAGCCGAGTATTACAAAATCCGAGTTTCGGAATTGCTATCCAAAAAGCGTAATCGCTCCGTTGCCAGACCAAGACAACTGGCAATGACTTTATCCAAAGAATTAACCAATCACAGCCTACCGGAAATTGGTGATGCCTTTGGCGGTCGCGATCACACCACCGTATTACATGCTTGCCGAAAAATCGCTGACCTTAGAATTAGTGAAGTAAGAGTGAAAGAGGACTATTCCAATTTATTACGGACTCTAACCACTTAACAAGCTTGTCGTAACCTGTGGATAAATCGACGAACAAACTTTATCACCATTTTATCCACAAGCTACTCACCGGATAAAAGACCGGTTGTACATAAAGTATCATCTTTGTAAGTTATTGATTTAAAAAGTAAATATGTAGTTACTAACAGATATCATGCACTATAGTAATTATAGTAATAGGTTTTTATATAATATATTAAATAAGAGCAGACAAAACGGACCACATCATGCGATTTACCATTTCAAGAGAAAATTTATTCAAACCATTGCAATACATCGTTGGCGTTGTGGAAAGAAGGCAGACTATGGCTATTCTTTCCAATTTTCTATTGGAAGCAAAAAACCAGCAGTTAGTTATTACGGCCACAGATTTGGAAATCGAAATGGTGGTTCAAACTGACCTGGATGTAAGCGAACCGGGCAAAACCACGTTACCGGCGAGAAAGCTCTATGAAATTTGTAGAGCCTTACCCGAGCAAGCTCAAATCGAACTGAGTGTTTCACCAGAAAAAGAAAGAGCGCTGATTCGATCCGGTAAGAGTCGTTTTAATCTTGCCACTTTGTCAGCTGAAGGGTTTCCTGCAGTAGAGAAAATCGATTCGCTCCAGTCTTTCAGCATCAGTCAGAAAAGTTTGAAGAACCTCATCGACAAAACTCAGTTTGCTATGGCGCAACAGGATGTTCGTTATTATCTCAACGGATTGTTGCTTGAAGTGGATGCGGGTCAAGTTCGTTGTGTTGCCACCGACGGACATCGGTTGGCTTTTTGTGAATATGACGCTGATGTAAACCCGGATAAAAAAATCCAAGTGATTCTGCCACGCAAAGGTATTAGTGAATTGGCTAAAATGCTGGAAGAGTCAGATAAAAAGCTGAACGTCGACATCAGTGAAAATCACGCCAGAATTAGTAATGAAAATTGGCGTTTCACTACCAAGCTTATCGACGGAAAGTTTCCTGATTATGAAAGGGTCATACCGAGCCAATGTGACAAACTATTAACTGCGGACAAAGAAGAGTTGAGAGACGCCTTGGCCAGGGCGTCCATCCTTAGCAACGAAAAGTTCAAAGGGATTCGCATGAGTATTCAGCCCAATCTCATTCAGGTACAAGCTCACAACCCGGAAATGGAAGAGGCTGAAGAGGAATTGGATGTTGAGTATGACGGTGCTGAACTGTCCATCGGTTTCAATGTAGGATACTTATTGGACGCGGTATCGATCCTACCTTCGGAAAAAGTACGCTTGGGATTTAGCGATGCCAACAGCAGTTGTTTAATCACTTTGGACGAGGACGATTTCAACTGTAAATACGTTGTGATGCCTATGCGTTTATAAGTGGTGTTTTGCCGTAGTTCGGTTCTTATGAATTCTTGCCCACTTTCTACTACTGAGCTAACTCCGCTCACTAAGCAACTCTCTTACTCCCACACCCTTAGCCGAAGGATAGGCGAAGGGTGTGCTGTAATCTTTCGAACCCACAGCGTGATGGTTTGGAAACTGCGGTGATTTTAAATCACATTAAGATTTCCCAATTTCGCAATTTAGTGGATACACAATTATCCCCCAGCTCTGTAAATGTTCTAGCAGGAAAAAATGGCAGTGGAAAAACCAGTGTGTTGGAAGCCATTTATTACCTGGGACATGGGCGATCCTTTCGAACCGTTTACGGACATCACTTGATTAACCATCAACACGATCGATTTAATTTGTGGGCTCAAATACAAGACCATGAACGCAGTTGTCCATTGGGCGTGGAAAAATCAAAACAAGAGCACAAAATTAAATACGATGGAGAGTCAGTAAGAAACTCTTCTGTACTGGCTCGCCTTTTACCCATTCAAGTCATTAACCCTGATGTCCATCGCTTGTTGGAGGACACGCCGCGTTATCGTAGAAAGTTTTTGGATTGGGGAGTGTTCCACGTGGAACATTCCTATGGAACATTGTGGAAGCGGTTCCACGCTTTACTCAAACAACGTAATGCGGCTCTAAAAAAACGTTGGGACTATTCTTTGGTTAAGCATTGGGATGCGGAGTTGATCCAAGTGGTCAGTCAGATTGATGACATTAAAAAAGCCTACTCTATACGTTTGGAGGAAATATTTAAGCAATATGCGCAATTGTTCCACGTACCCGTTCCTAATATGGCTTATTATTCCGGATGGCCGAAGGATCAAACGTATGAGGAATCGTTGCACCAGTCGTGGGATCAGGATTTGGATTCCGGATTTACGCGCTTGGGTCCACACCGCTCTGACCTTATTCTTAAGCTGGGTTCCTATAGAGCCAAAGATGTGGTTTCTCGGGGACAGCAAAAAGTTATTGCCATTCTGTTGAAATTAGCCCAGGTGAAATTGTTCGTCCAAAGTGAAAACCGACCTATTGTCTTGTTGATGGATGATCTGGCCTCAGAACTGGATCAGACTTTTACACACGCCATTATAGAGCTATTGCAAACTACCCATTGCCAGTTATTCGTAACAGCTACCGAAACTGACAAACTAGAACCCTTACTTTGTTTACCCGGTTCCACGATGTTCCACGTGGAACACGGCTTAGTAAAAGAAGTGGTATAATACCCAATCCCATCTGATCGGAGAAAAATATGAGTGATGATTACGATTCCAGTCGTATAAAAGTACTGAAAGGTTTGGATGCTGTTCGCAAACGTCCAGGTATGTACATAGGCGATACGGATGATGGCACAGGTTTACATCACATGGTGTTTGAAGCAGTGGATAATGCTATTGATGAAGCTTTGGCAGGGTATTGCACCGAATCGAAAGTAATTATTCATAGTGATGGGTCTGTTTCCATCAGTGACAACGGTAGGGGGATTCCTGTCGATATTCACAAGGATGAAGGTCGATCTGCCGCTGAAGTGATTATGACGGTACTCCATGCCGGTGGAAAGTTTGATGACAATACTTATAAAGTGGCCGGCGGTTTACATGGCGTGGGCGTATCCGTGGTTAATGCGCTGTCCGAATGGCTCACGCTCACAATATATCGTGATGGTAGAGTCCATTCCCAAGAATACAAAATGGGTGATCCTCAAGAACCATTGAAAGAAGTTGGGGATACAGACAAAACCGGCACCAAAATTCGGTTTAAACCTTCCACCGAAATTTTTTCAGATACGGAATTTCACTACGATATATTGGCCAAACGTTTAAGAGAATTGTCCTTTCTCAATTCCGGTGTTCGAATCAGTTTGATTGACGAAAGAACAGGAAAGAATGACACCTTCGAATACAAAGGTGGAATAAGAGCCTTTGTGGAACATTTAAATCGAAACAAAACACCACTGCACCCCACTGTGTTTCATTTTATTTCTACAAAAGACGGTACGGAAGTGGAAATCGCTATGCAGTGGAACGATTCCTATCAAGAGAACATTTTTTGCTTCACCAATAATATTCCACAACGGGATGGCGGTACGCATCTGGCCGGTTTTCGAAGCGCACTAACGCGCACCCTAAATCAATACATTGATAACGAGGGCTCTGCTAAAAAAGCCAAGATACAAACCTCCGGGGATGACTGTCGCGAAGGTCTTACAGCGGTACTGTCGGTGAAAGTGCCTGATCCTAAGTTTTCCTCTCAAACAAAAGATAAGCTGGTTTCATCAGAAGTCAAAGGGGTGGTGGAATCGGCTATGGTAGAAAAGTGCACGGAGTTTTTATTGGAAAACCCTTCGGACGCAAAAGCGGTAGTGAGCAAAATCATTGATGCTGCCAGAGCTCGGGAAGCAGCTCGTAAAGCCAGGGAAATGACTCGACGTAAAGGCGTATTGGATATTGCCGGATTGCCTGGGAAGTTGGCGGATTGCCAGGAGAAGGATCCTGCCTTATCTGAATTGTTCCTGGTGGAGGGAGATTCCGCAGGGGGTTCAGCCAAGCAGGGAAGAGATCGCAAGTTTCAGGCTATCCTGCCGCTCAAAGGCAAAATTCTCAATGTGGAAAAGGCCCGCTTCGATAAAATGTTGTCTTCCGCTGAAGTGGGAACTTTGATCACCGCCTTGGGTTGCGGTATTGGTCGGGAAGAATTTAATCTGGGAAAACTCCGTTATCATCGCATCATCATAATGACTGATGCAGATGTGGACGGTTCTCACATACGTACTTTGCTACTCACTTTCTTCTATCGACAAATGCCAGAACTCATTGAAGAAGGACACATCTATATTGCGCAGCCTCCATTGTATAAAGTTAAAAAAGGCAAGCAAGAACGTTATGTCAAAGACGATGCACAACTCAATGCTTACATATTACAACTGGCCATTGAGAACGCTCTTTTGTTTACGGAAGAAGGCACACCCGCCATAAAAGACATTGCGTTGGAAACATTAGCCAAACAATACTTGGCTGTCATAGCAACCATCAATCGGCTTTCCAAACGCTACCATGGGGAACTGCTGGAAAAGATGATTTACATGCCGGCAGTGGACCCGAGTGATAGTGGTAAGCAGGAAGTTATGCAACCCTGGTTTGAAGACTTGGTTAACCGGCTCAATGAAAGCGGGACTATTAAATATGACGTTAAGGTAGGTAAGGACGATACGAACCAATTGCTGGCGACAGTTGGGGCAATACAACACGGTGTGGGGAACTCACGACCTATTGCAGCGGATTTTTTCCAATCGGCTGAGTACCGCAGTTTCGTCGAATTGGGTAAGCAGTTGGATGGTTTTATCAACACCGGTGCTTACGTTCAACGTGGCGAACGCAAGACCCCTGTGAGCAGTTTTAAAGAGGCATTGAATTGGCTAATGGATGAAGCCCGACGCGGACTCAATATTCAACGGTATAAAGGTCTCGGAGAAATGAACCCGGAACAACTTTGGGAAACAACTTTGGATATGAATAATCGCCGCTTGCTGCAAGTGCAAATTGAAGATGCCGTGGCAGCGGATGAAATCTTCACAACGTTAATGGGCGATCAAGTTGAACCACGCAGAGAGTTCATTGAAAGTAACGCATTGGATGTTGCCAATCTGGATATTTAAAAAGAAAGTAATTCAGAACAAAAGGGGGCATTTAGCCCCTTTTTGGTTTCAAAAGAAGAAATAAAGGGAACGAAAAGGTTCCCTTATTCTATATACATGATATTAATATCATTCGATATGATATGACACCACGCGTTCTACTTCATTTTTAGAGCCCAAAATGACCGGTACTCTTTGATGTAAATCCGAAGGTTGAATTTCCATAATGCGTTCACGCCCGGTTGAGCAAACGCCACCGGCTTGTTCCACAATAAAACCCATAGGATTGGCTTCATACATGAGACGCAGCTTACCCGCTTTACCGGGATCCTTATTATCTTTTGGATACATGAAAATTCCGCCGCGAGTAAGAATGCGATAAACCTCGGCAACCATGGATGCTACCCAACGCATGTTAAAGTTCTTATCACGGGTTCCGGTTTTTCCAGCCAGACATTCGTCCACATAACGTTTTACAGGTTCTTCCCAGTAACGCATATTGGACATATTGATAGCAAATTCACTGGTATCTTCCGGAATAGTCATATTGGGATGGGTTAGAATGAATTCTCCAACGTTTTGATCCAAGGTAAAGCCGCTAACACCGTTACCGGTGGTCAGTACCAGCATGGTGGAAGGACCGTATAAGGCAAATCCACCGCAGACTTGCTGAGTACCCGCTTGTAAAAAGTCCTCGGCTGTGGGATCGGTCACACCTTCCGGACAACGGAGTATGGAGAATATACTACCCACGGAAAGATTGACGTCAATATTGGATGATCCATCCAGTGGATCGAACAGCATTAAATATTTGCCTTTGGGGTACTGGCTGGGAATGGGGTAAATGTCGTCCATTTCTTCGGATGCCATACCAGCCAAGTGTCCGGCCCATTCGTTGGATTTGAGAAAAATATCATTGGAAATAATATCCAACTTTTTCTGCGTTTCCCCTTGGATGTTCTCACTGCTGGCGGTACCCAGCACCCCAACCAGGGCTCCTTGGTTCACAGCATTTGAGATATATTTACAAGCGGTGACCACATCGTTAAGCAGGGCGGTAAATTCACCGGTGGCCCGGCCTCCCACTCGACGTTGTTCTTCGCTGATAAATTGTGTAATGGTTTCACCTGTATGCATGCCTATTTCCTTACATTAATTACGCTTTTATTCAATCGTCAAAGGCGCCCGATTTTAGCAGACTGTTGTTCATTTAGTAAGCATGAAACCTGTTTAAATAGGGATTTAGAGTTGCCACGGGCAGGTTCTGTCCGTAGCATTAGGCTTTTTATTTTTTGGACCGACTCATGACAGACACCCTTCGCATTGCAACACGCAAAAGTCCCTTGGCTTTATGGCAAGCCGAATACGTTAAAAGCCGTTTGTTGGAATTACACCCCAATCTCCAAGTAGAACTGGTTAAACTGGTGACTCAAGGGGACAAAATCCTGGATACGCCTTTGGCCAAAGTGGGTGGGAAGGGATTGTTTGTCAAAGAGCTGGAACAGGGCATGTTGCGAGGTGAAGCGGACATTGCGGTTCATTCGATGAAAGATGTGCCGGTGGCCTTCCCCGAAGGTTTGCATCTGGCGGTGATTTGCGAGCGCGAAGATCCGCGTGATGCATTTGTGTCCAATCGTATCGCCAGTTTGGATGAGTTACCCCAAGGTTCGGTGGTTGGAACCTCCAGCTTACGACGCCAATGCCAGTTGCGGCATGTTAGACCGGATTTGGTGATCAAAGATTTGCGCGGCAATGTGAACACCCGCTTGGCCAAATTGGATGCAGGGGAATATGACGCTATTATCCTGGCCAGTGCCGGTTTGATTCGCTTGGGATTTGAAGATCGCATTAAGGCTTTTATTGACACTGACACCAGCTTACCCGCCATTGGACAGGGGGCTGTGGGAATTGAGTGCCGCAATAACGACGAGCGGGTACTGGCTTATATTGAACCCCTGAATCATGAACTCACCCGGATTTGTGTTTCCGCGGAGCGGGCCTTGAATGAACGTTTGGAAGGAGGTTGCCAGGTTCCCATTGGTGGTTTTGCGGAATTGAACCAGGGTGAGTTGCGTTTACGTGGTCTGGTGGGACAACCGGATGGCAGTGTTATGATTAAAGGACAAGTGCAGGGAACCGCAGAACAGGCGGAACAATTGGGCCGGGATTTGGCAGATGATTTACTATCCAGGGGAGCACGCAAAATTCTGGATGAAGTGTATCGTGGCGGTTCTTGATCAGCACACCATAGTGGTCACCCGGCCGGCAGGCCAGTCTCAAGCTTTATGCGATCGATTACGACGATCCGGCGCGTCAGTGCTGGAGTTTCCCGTCATGACCATCGTGGCCACAGAGGTTACCGGTTTTCAACATACGTTGGAGCAACTGACGGGTTTTGATCTGGCCATATTCATCAGTGCAAATGCGGTGCGGTATGCCTGCAAACATATTCCCCGCTTCCCCGCTTCACTAAAAGTGGCAGCCGTAGGCCAAGCCAGTGCTCGGGCATTGCAGGAACAGGGAGTGAATGTGGACATTTTTCCCAAGGATGTCTACAACAGTGAGGCGCTGCTGCAATTGGCACCATTACAAAATGTGAGCGGTAAAAATATCGTCATATTCCGGGGCCAAGGCGGTAGAGAATTATTAGCGCAAACACTGCAACAACGCGGTGCAAACGTGGTCTATGCAGAAGTGTATCGGCGCGACAAGCCTCAAACGCCTGCTACGGCATTGTTGGATTTATGGAAAAAAAAGCAATTGGATGCCATAGTCATTACCAGTAACGAGGGCTTGCAGAACTTATATGACATGGTGGGTGAAACAGGACGGCCTTTTCTGCGGCAAACCACGTTGCTGCTGGTGAGTGAGCGTGCTCGAACCTTGGCGCAACAGCTGGGTTGCCAGGGTCCCTTGTTGGTGGCGGATAAAGCGGATGATACCGCCATACACTCTACCTTGATTAATTGGGCTACAACACAATCGTTGGATGAATCATGAGTACGAACGACAATAATCCCAAACGAGAACCTTCGATTCCAGAACCTTCAACTGCAGAATCATCGAAACCAGAACCAGCGAAACCAGAACCAGCGAAACCAGAGGCATCTATCCCAGATTCAAAAACGCCGGCGAAAGATAATGAAGCTACGGTAAAACCCGACATGCCCGAGGGTAAACCCGCCGCAACAAAAGAAACAGCCGGCGGTCGCGTTAAAAGCGGCGCCATCAAAAGCAATAGCATCAAAATTATGGTGACCGCCTTTGTACTGTTGCCATTAGGGGCACTTGCCGTTGCCACTTATATGAACTTTCAATCCATTGTTACCGCCCATAGCAACAACGAAAGTTTGCAACAGCAGAACGATCAATTGAAACAGCAATTCAGTGTTTTGGAGCAATCCCTAAGCCGCTTAACCGATACCACCCAAACACTGGATAGAACTGCACAAGATCAGGGTACGGAGCAAACTCTCATTAAAGATTCCCTTAAACGCCTGACCGAAGAAGTAAGGGACAAGGGTCGGGATCCCATTTTGTGGCAGTTTGCCGAAATCGAATATTTATTGGCTATTGCCAATCATCGCATATTACTGGAACGGGATGTGGGCACAGCTATTGTCGCCTTACAAGATGCGGATAAACTTCTGGATAGCATTGGTGATCCGGCTTTAATTCCCATTCGCAAACAAATTGCCGCAGAGCTGCTGGCACTAAGATCGGTTTCCATTCCCGACGTGAGCGGTATGGCTGTGCGCTTGAGTGTTTTGGCCGAAGGCATTGAGAAACTGCCTTTACAAAGTCGGCTGCGGCCGCAGACAGCTAAGGCGGTAACGGAGGAAACCCTTTCCGGTTGGGATGGCCTGATGCAAAAAATTCTAGGCGATTTAAAAGGGGTGGTGTCCTTGCGTCGCAACGATGAAGTAATAGAGCCTTTGCTTCCCCCCGAAGAGCAACACTATCTGGCACAGAATCTGGGTTTAAAACTGGAAGAATCACGCATGGCATTGCTACGCCGGGATACGGCCGTATTTCAGACCCACTTAAAGGATACGGAGCAATGGGTGGGGCGCTATTTTGACAAGGAGTCACCTGCGGTGGTTGATGTATTGAAAACCATGGCTGAGTTTCAGTCCACGGAGTTGAAACCCGAGTTGCCCGATATTAGTGGTTCACTACGCAAACTGAAGGCTTGGGTAGATCAGCACCACAAACGCCGTAGTGGCGCTCCTGCAGCCAAGACTGACGCCAAAAGGAATGCTCGAGCAGAATCCAAAACCACCGAACCTGAGGTTGCCACCGAGGGGCCAAAGGAATAGACCATGAAACTGCTGTTATTGGTTATTATCACGCTGGCCCTATCCGTACTCTTAGGCTTGGCAGTAAAAGACGATTCCGGTTATGTGCTGATCAATGCCTACGGCTACACGGCGGAAACCTCCTTGCTTTTTTTAGTGGTGTTGATGGCACTGCTGTTTACGGCGCTATACTTTACCCTGCGTTTTTACGCCAATATAAAATATGTACCGCGGGGTTATAAACTATGGCGCAGTCGCCAGAATTCCAGCAAGGCCAATGAAACTCTTATTAAAGGATTGATTGAACTCAGTGAGGGCAATTGGTCCGATGCGGAAAAAAATGTGGTGAAATACGCGAATCAACAACCTGCCTCCTTACTCAACTATCTGGCTGCGGCGCGTGCAGCTCAGGAACAGGGCGCGTATGAACGCCGTGATACTTATTTACGCAGTGCACATCAGAGCACGCCATCAGCGGACATTGCGGTTGGGTTGACTCAGGCAGAACTGCAACTGGACCAAAATCAATTGGAACAGGCTCTGGCCACGCTGCGAAGGCTGCAGCAACTGGCCCCCAAGCATAAGCGTGTACTGAAGAATTTGGCAAAATTGTATAGGGATCTGGGCGATTGGAACCATCTGGTGGAATTGATTCCTATCTTGCGGAAACGCAAGGTCTTCAGTCCCGAGCGTATCAGCGAAATGGAAGAACAGGCTTTTATGCGGTTATTGGATATGGCCGTTACCGATGAGCGCCTCAGTCTGCAGGATGTGTGGTATCGCATTCCCCAGCCACTGCAGGAGAAAGAAGCTATTTTGTGCCAGTACGTGAATTTTTTGCTGGAGACCGGCAACAGCAATGTTGCAGAACCTTTGTTGCGTAATGCGCTGAAAAAAAATTGGAGTGAATCATTGGTACGCTTGTATGGCATTGTGGATGCGCCGGAGCCCAAGCGGCAGTTACAAACCGCCGAGTCCTGGTTATCCAGCCATGAAAACAATGCCACGGTTTTACTCACCCTGGGGCGCTTAAGTTTACGCAATCGCTTGTGGGGTAAGGCGCGAGATTATTTTGAAGCCAGCATAGGCGCCGGCTCTTTGGCTGAGGCTTACCACGAACTGGGGCATTTGCTGGAGAAACTGGGAGAAATGGACAAGGCCATCAAATGCTATCGCAAAGGGTTAGAATATTCACCGGGCTGTCATTATGGTATTGCCCAAAACCTGTCGGCGCACGAGGTGGAACATAAGCCGCGCTTGTCGCCACCCGGAAACTAACCGGTCATCCGGTTAACAATCGACGGGAAAATCAGGATTCCTTAGGAGTCTGGAACTCAAAGGCGTCAGAGAAATAGCGTTCCCGTAGCATTCCCTGTTTTAAAAATGCCGATTGTCCTGCTTGCACCATGGCGGGTGGGCCGCTGGCATAGATGTCAAACCCGCTGAGATCCGGATATTCCGCCGCGATAGCTTCATGGACCAGACCTTTGTGACCGGTCCAATCGTCGGTGACAGCCGGAGCAGACAGAACCGGTGTATACAATATGTGATCATGCTGCGTGGCCCAGTGAATGGCCAGATCATGCATATATAAGTCGTGTTTCGCTCTGGCGCCCCAATACAAATGGATCGACCGGCCGGCTTGCTCCGCAATCAAGTGTTCGATCATACTCTTGACGGGCGCGAAGCCGGTACCCCCGGCCATGAACAGTAGGGGTCGATCCGATTCCTGCAATACAAACCCTCCCAATGGTCCCTCTATCCGTAAGATGTCTTTTTCCTTGATATGGTTAAATACATGGCCGGTAAAATCTCCACCTTCCACATGGCGAATATGTAACATGATGAGCTCATCATCGTGGGGAGCATTGGCAATAGAGAAACTGCGGCGACGGCCGTCGGCCAGTAGAAAATCAATGTACTGTCCGGCAAAAAATTGCAGACGCTCGGTCGCAGGTAACTTCAATCCCAGTTCCATCACATCGTGAGTCAGTTTTTGTTTGCCGGCCACTCGGCAAGGCAGTTTCTTCACCTGCAGTTTGGAATTGGCATCCAACAGATTCACCTGCAGCTCCAAATCGGTTTGGGCGCGGGCCTGGCAGCTTAATACAATATTCTGGTCCATTTCTTCCACAGATAAAGCTTCTGGGGGGGTAGCATAATCCACCCGGCCATTGAGCAGACGGCATTTACAGGCACCACAATAACCGCTGCGGCAACCGTAGGGGAAATTCAGACCCTGTCGCAAGGCTGCATCCAGCACACTTTCTTGCTCGCTAATTGAAAATTGGTGCTCGCCGGGTTGCAGTTGTATTTGGAAACTCATGTCAAAACTCTTAATCGTACTTTTGAAGGTATTGTGCCCAATGCTGATTTAACGGACAGTATATGTTAGCTTCGTCCTCTAACCACTGATATTCGTTAATAGAATGGCACCAGGTGCGCAATTATGAGCCAATTCGAGCAGGAGAAACAACCCGGCATGAATGTGTTTATTATAGGCTTCGGCGATATAGGTTGCCGGGTAGCCCGTTTGTGCCGACAGCAGGGCTATGATGTCGGTGCTATCAGCCGGCAGCCCGGGAAATGTTCCCAAGAAGTGACAGCAGTCACGGCGGATTTGGATGACCCCGACAGTTTGCGGGATCTGCCGTTACAGGAGAAAGTCCTGTTTTATTTCGCACCACCACCGGTATCAGGCTGCAGTGATTCCCGTATGACTAACTTGGTTGCGGCACTGAACCGACAACCCGACCAACAACCCAAAAAAGTTGTACTCATCAGCACCACCGCAGTATACGGTGATTGCGGCGGCCAGTGGATAGACGAAACAGCAATAGTACAGCCGCAAACGGCTCGAGGCCAACGGCGCCTGGATGCGGAACAACAAATGCTGCGCTGGACCCAACAATATGCCATACCCCTGGTAATTCTGCGTGTTGGGGGAATTTACGGTCCCAAGCGACTGCCTCTGGATCGCTTGCGCCAAGGGTTGCCCATTTTGTTGGAATCTCAGTCACCCTATACCAACCGAATTCACGAAGACGATCTGGCTGCTATCTGCCTGGCAGCAGCACAGCAAAATGTCTCCGGGTACTTTAATGTGAGCGATGGACATCCCGGTACCATGTCACGCTATTTTAAAGATATTGCTAGAGCTATGGATTTAGCGCCACCACCGGAAGTGAACATGGATACAGCCCGAGAGGTCATGAGTGCCGGTATGCTATCTTATTTGCAGGAATCGCGACGGCTCAACAATACCAAGTTGTTGCAGGAACTGGACATAGAACTGCGGTATCCTAACTTTGAACAAGGGCTCAAAGCCTGTGTTGCAGAGTTAGCCACGCAATGGGATAAATCTTAAGGTTTGTAAATCGCGGCAATCAAGGCGATTAACTGCCGAGCTACCAGGGATTTGTTGGCAGGTGCAATGGCCTCATAACGCTTCTCCTCACCCTGGATCCAGTATACGTTCAGGGCATTGTCTTCGGCATCAAAACCCTGTTTCTCACCGACCAGATTGGCGGCGATCATATTCAGGTTTTTCCGGTGTAATTTGTCTTGGGCATATTGTTCCAGATCCTGGGTCTCGGCAGCAAAACCCACGGTGAACACCTGGGGAAATTGTTGTGCCACGTCGCTAAGAATGTCCGGATTGCGTTGCAGTTCCAGGGTAAGCGTCTCAGAGGACTTTTTCATTTTCTGTGTTTGAGTCGACACTGGTCGATAGTCCGCCACCGCAGCCGCGCTGATAAAAATATGGTGTTGCGGCGCCTGTTGCAACACGGCCTCATGCATTTGTGCGGCAGACACCACATCAATGCGCTTCACTTTGTTGGGTTCGGGGGTTTGCAAAAACACCGGGCCGCTTACCAGGGTGCAGTGAGCACCGGCTTCCACGGCGGCACGCGCCAATGCAAACCCCATTTTCCCTGAACTGCGATTGCTGAGATAACGGACCGGGTCCAACGCTTCGCGAGTGGGGCCGGCTGATACCAATACCCGCACACCGTTGAGTGAGCCAGGTCGAAACAGTTGTTCAATGGCTTGGCAGATGGCCTGAGGTTGCAGCATCCTTCCAGGGCCTATATCGCCGCAGGCTTGCTCACCTTCATCCGGTCCCAAAATGGTAATTTGTCGCTTTTTCAGCGTGGCAATATTATCTTGAGTTACTGAGTTGATCCACATATGCTGATTCATGGCGGGAGCTACGGCAACCGGGGCTGTTGTTGCCAGGCTGAGCGCGGATAATAGAGTATCCGCAGAACCCTGTGCCAACCCGGCAATGCTGTTTGCGCTAGCCGGGGCGATTACCAATGCGTCGCCCCAGCGCGCCAGCTCAATATGTCCCATGCCGGCTTCCGCCTCTTCATCCAACAAATGTTGATGTACGGGAAAACCGCTTAAGGCTTGAAACGTCAACGGGGCTACAAACTCGGTAGCCGCCGGAGTCATAACCACACGAACTGTGGCACCTGCCGCCTGTAACAGACGCAGCAGTTCCGCGGCTTTATAAGCGGCAATGCTGCCGGTGACGCCCAGGATAATGTTTTTGTTGGATAATGTGCTCATTACATTGGTATTTTGCTCAGAAAACTCGCTCATTGTACGTCCGGGTTGGGCGGGCCACAAATAAAAACCGAATTTGTTCTACAAACAAAACAGTAAATATTAGCAAAAACAAACCATTACCAATACAAACGATAACTAAGGAACCTCTGATTAATTCCTTGATGAGCAGAGATGAGGACTAAATCGGCATGTGCGAGGCGAAAAACGCAGGGAATATCGGGAATATTTTCAAGTTTTTCAACAAACCAATTGAGTCCTCATAAATGCCCTTCGCGGAGTTAATCAGAGGTTCCCTATTTAAAAACTTTACGAATAAGGGGGGGATATGGCGATTTCGGACTGGCCCTTGCAGGAGCGTCCGCGGGAGAAAATGTTGCAGCGTGGAGCTGCCGCTTTGTCTGACGCGGAGTTGCTGGCCATATTTTTACGCACTGGCGTAAAAGGAAAAAGTGCTGTGGATTTATCCCGGGAATTGCTGCAGCGATTTGGCAGCTTGCGAGCCTTGTTGACGGCTGACCAAAACGCGTTTTGTCGTCATCCCGGATTGGGGCAGGCCAAGTATGTGCAGCTTCAGGCCGTATTGGAAATGTCCCGGCGTCATTTGCAAGAAACCTTGCAGCGGGGCCAGGCACTCAGCAGTCCCTTGGATACACGCGAATATTTAGTCGCGCACTTACGGGATTATCCTCATGAAGTGTTCGCCTGTTTGTTTCTGGACAATCGACATCGGGTGATTCAATTTGAAGAGATGTTTCGTGGAACCATTAATGGCGCCTCGGTACATCCCCGAGAAGTGGTTAAACGAGCCTTGAGTTTGAATAGTGCTTCGGTGATTTTCGCCCACAATCATCCTTCCGGCGTTGCCGAACCCAGCGAAGCGGATCATCGCATTACTACGCGTTTGGTGCAGGCGCTGGAGCTGGTGGACATTCGCGTGCTGGACCATTTTGTGATTGGAGATGGGGAAGCGGTTTCTTTCGCGGAACGGGGCTTTTTATAGTTTTTGTCCCAGGAAGCCGTTACTATTTATTCTGCTCCAATTGCTTTAATACCAGGTCGATGGCGTCCAGCCCTTCGGATAAATCGTCAAACTCCTGCTCGGAAGCTTCTTCGCGAATGAATTTTTTGCCTTTTTTAGAATTCCACTTGAGAGCGACTGCGCTGACGTTGTCGGCATTGGGATAGGAGGCCGTCTCCGCTTGGGTGGCCAACTGTTCCAAAGACTCCTCCAAATGGGGTTCTTCCATGTACTGCCTCACAGTTTCCTCACTGACTGCACCCCAGAGCCCGTCTGTACATAACAGTAAAACATCATCATGTTCCAATTCTTCGGTTTCGGAAACACTGGGTAAAATGCGCAATTTTGGGGTGCCAATACAACGAGTAATGATGTGCCGTTCCGGATGTTTCAACATTTGTGCTTCGGTGATTTTGCCTTGTTGCCGTAATTCGGCCACTTTGGAGTGATCCACCGTGCGCACATGGGTGTAGCCGTGGCGAAATATGTAAAAACGACTGTCGCCCACATGGGCCCAACAGGCCTGCCCGTTTTGGATTAAAGCCATTACACAGGTGGTACGCGGCTGTTGTGGTGGGTTGTGACGGGCACCGGCTTCTATAACATCCTGGTTGGCGATGGTAATCACATCGCGCATAAATTTTCGCGGGTTACCAACTGGGAACTTACAGTTGTGAAAGGATTGAATCACGCTGTCCACAAATGTGTCCGCAGCCAGTTTACCCCCGGCATGACCGCTCATGCCATCGGCCAATACCAGTAAAACGGCTTCGGGTTTTTCGGCAATACCAACCCGATCTTGGTTTGCTTTGCGGTTTCCTAATAATGAAGTGGTGCCGATAATATAGTCCATAGCCTCACCCGGTTTTCCGGCCAAATAAACGGTTGAGCATTCCTTTTTTGGGTTCCGGCGTGGTTTCAATTGCCGCTTTTTCAAACAATTCCATATATTCGTCTATGGATTGAGGTCGCAACAAGGCATCCAACTCCATGGCCCAGTCCACCGCCTGCAAGAGCGAAGCTGAGTACTTCTTCGCATAGGCTTGAGCGGCCGGTTTCAAAGTGTCTTTTTCCTTGCGCAGATTGGCGCTGGGTGGCGGACAACCATCCATGCAGGCGCGAATGGTGGCGCCCACGGCATAAATATCCGTCCACGGACCAATGTAGCCGTTCTTTTTGTATTGTTCCGGGGGCGAGAAACCATCGGTGATGACGGAACGAGGTTGAAACTGTCGACTCATTTGGGTGCGATGCACTGCGCCGAAATCCAGTAGCAAAGGGGCGCCTCCCGGTTGCACGTGGATGTTACCGGGTTTGATATCCAGGTGCAGCATGTGGGCCTCATGGACCACTCGTAAACCATCCAGCAAGGGTGGGAATAAGGTTAAAATCACTTTTTGGCTTAAACCGCCGCCGCCTTTTTTGATAAAATTTTGTAGATTGGTCCCCGGCTTGTAGTCCATGACCATATATAAAGTGCCGTTAGCTTCGAAAAAATGCGTGACATGAACGATATTGGGATGATGGAGTTTGCGTAAAGCATTGGCCTCATGGTGGAACAGCTTGCGTCCCTCGGCGTAGGCATCGGTAAATTCAGCCCCGTTAAGAATAACACTACCATCGGTGTCACGACGGGCCATTTTTTGCGGTAAATACTCCTTAATGACCACGCGCTCTTTATTGTCCTGATTGATAGCCAAATACACTATACTGAAACCACCTGCGCTAAGGGTTTTTTCCACTACAAATGGCGCTAGTGTGGTACCTGGGGGCAGACTGTGAGGTTTTTCGCTCATTTTGCGGATAATCGACGCCAATCAATATAAAATACTTGCTTTATGCACTTGGTTTTTGGCTTAAAGCACCGGAATACCGTTACTTCCACAGAGGGTAGTATGATTTACAGCATGACGGCATTTGCTCGCCAATCCGCCGATGGCGAATTGGGACAACTCACTATAGAAATAAAATCGGTCAACCATAGATTTTCTGAAGTAAGTTTACGAATCCCTGAGGATTTGCGTTTTCTGGAGCAGAAAATCCGTGATGCCATAGGTGCCAGTGTCAAACGCGGCAAGGTGGACTGTAATTTTAAGTATCAAGCTCCTCTGATTCAGGGTAACTCATTGAATTTAAATAAGAGTTTAATCCTTGCTTTAAGCCGAGCCAATGCGGAAATCGATACTTTGACGGAAACCCGGCCGGCGAAAGGCTTTGATTATCTCAAATGGCCGGGAGTGATTGAAACACCGCAACAGGATATGGAGAAAACCCAATCCTGGGTATTGGCAATGCTGGAAACCGCCTTATCTGAATTATTGGAAAGTCGTGCCCGCGAAGGGGAAAAACTAAAAGCCATGATTCTGGAGCGTTGCCAGGCAATGGAGCAACATACTGCTGCTGTGGTACAAAGAATGCCAGTGGCATTACAGTCCATGCGCCAGCGACTTACGGAAAAATTGGAGGAATTGCGCAGCCAGTTGGATGACAGTCGCCTGGAGCAAGAAATGGTCTTGCTGGCCAATAAGGCGGATGTGTCCGAGGAGATGGACAGACTCACTGCCCATATCTCAGAAGTGCGCCGGGTGATACAGCAGGGGTCTCCGGCAGGCAGGCGTCTGGATTTTCTTATGCAGGAGATGAACCGGGAAGCCAATACTTTGGGGTCCAAATCTATTGATACGGAATTAACCAAGGCATCCATAGAACTTAAAGTTTTAATTGAGCAAATGCGGGAACAAATTCAAAATATAGAATAAAGAGGGTTAGGAATGCAGCAAACAGTGGCAGGATCGCTCTATGTATTTTCAGCGCCGTCCGGCGCCGGTAAAACCAGTTTGGTGAAATCTTTGTTAGAAACAACAGCGGGGATAAAAGTTTCCGTATCCCATACCACGCGTTCCCAGCGCCCCGGAGAACAAAACGGTGTGCACTATCATTTTGTAAATGAAATGGCCTTCCTTCAAATGCAGCAAAATGATGAATTTCTGGAACACGCCAAAGTTTTCAGCAATTATTACGGTACCTCCCGCCGGGTTGTGGAGGACATGCTGCAACAGGGAACGGACGTGATTTTAGAGATTGATTGGCAAGGGGCGCGTCAAGTCAGCCAAATTTTCCCCGATACCGTGGGTGTTTTTATTTTACCACCCAGCCAAGATGCGCTACGTTCCCGGTTGCAGGAGCGAGGCCAGGACAGTGCTGAGGTCATACAACAACGAATGGACGAGGCGGTGAGCGAAATGTCTCATTTTGGTGAATTTGACTATGTGGTAATCAATGATCATTTTAACCAGGCTTTGGAAGAGCTGCGGTCCATCGTTTTGTCACATCGTCTGTTGACCGAAAAGCAGCGTTTGAAACAGGGGCAATTAATCCAAAACCTGTTAAACTAATCAAAGCAGTTTATAGTAATAAACCCGTGTTTTGGGTAGAATAACCCGCCGGTTTGCATTCACCTTGAGGTTCTTTATATGGCACGAATTACCGTAGAAGATTGTTTGGATTTTGTAGATAACCGTTTTGAGCTGGTATTGCTGGCCAGCAAGCGAGCGCGCCAGATTTCCCGCGGTAAGGATGCGCTGGTTCCCATTGAAAATGACAAACCCACAGTAGTGGCTTTGCGCGAAATAGCGGAAGGTCGGATCACTTATGAATTCATTAATAAAGTGAATGCGCAAAACACCGATTCTGAGGACGATTTACCGGCAGCCATGGAATAATCTTTGCTGCGGAATGTGGCGTGACACATTCCACGGCGCTGCAAGCTTGACGAGGTCCCGTGTTTCTAATCAGTGATTTATGTAGTTTATTAGATACATACATAGAGGCTGATCAGGTAAAAGAGGTCTATCGGGCCTATGTTTTCAGTGCTGAGGCTCACGAGGGTCAAAAGCGTCTCAGTGGCGAACCCTACATCTACCACCCTCTCGCAGTGGCACGTATTCTTGCGGAAATGCGCATGGATACGAATAGCATTATCGCTGCCCTGCTCCATGACGTTATCGAGGATACTCCCACCGCCAAAGACCAACTGGCCAACGAGTTTAACCAGGAAGTGGCCGATTTGGTGGATGGCGTCAGCAAGCTGACCCAGGTTAAGTTCGAAAGTAAGGCAGAAGCACAGGCGGAGAATTTCCGAAAAATGATGCTGGCTATGGCGCAGGATATCCGCGTCATTCTAATAAAGCTGGCGGATCGCTTGCACAATATGCGTACCCTGGGGGTTATGCGAGCCGATAAACGCCGCCGCATTTCCCACGAAACCTTGGAAATATATGTGCCCATAGCGCATCGCTTGGGTATGAATACGCTCCGTCTGGAGTTGGAAGATCTGGGATTTAAATCCTTATATCCTTTACGCTATCGTATTTTGGATAATGCGGTGAAAAAAGCCCGGGGGCATCGTAAGGAGGTTCTGGAAAAAATTCGCAATACCATCAAAGAGCGCCTGCATCATGAGAATATTGATGTACCGGTGTACGGTCGTGAAAAGCACTTATACAGTATTTACGAGAAAATGCGCAGCAAACATTTAACCTTCGCAGAAGTGTTTGATGTTTACGCCTTTCGGATTATTGTTGATCGTCCCGACACCTGTTATCGGGTTTTGGGCATGGTACACAACCTGTACAAACCGGTACCGGGTAAGTTTAAAGACTATATTGCTATTCCCAAAACCAATGGTTACCAATCCATACATACGGTTTTGTTTGGACCCTACGGTGTTCACATCGAGGTGCAGATTCGTACCGAAGACATGGATAAAGTGGCTAATGTGGGTGTGGCGGCTCATTGGCTCTATAAATCCGGTGAATCGCAAGCCACGGGTCACAGCCCGGCGCAAAAATGGGTGCGAACCTTACTGGAAATGCAGCAAAATGCGGGTAACTCTCAGGAATTTCTGGAAAATGTAAAAATTGATCTGTTCCCGGATGAGGTTTATGTATTCACGCCACAGGGAGACATCATGACTCTGCCTCGGGGTTCCACCATTGTGGATTTCGCCTATGCGGTCCACAGTGATTTGGGTAACTCCTGCGTGGCCGGAAAAATCGATCGGCGGTTAGCGCCTTTGCGTACAGAATTATTGAACGGACAAACCGTGGAAATAATTTCCGCTCCCGGTGCACGCCCGAACCCCTTATGGCTGGATTTTGTGGTCTCAGCCAAGGCCAGATCCAACATTCGCAGCTTTTTAAAACAGCTTAAACGTGAAGAAGCGGTGGAATTGGGGCGCCGTATGCTGGAAAAAGCACTGGTTTCCTATTCCAGCTCTTTGGAGACGATTCCCCAAATACGGATTCAAACCATGCTGGAGAAGTATAAACTTAAAAGTCTTAACGACTTGCTGGAGCAAATCAGCCTGGGGAACCGCGTGGCTATGTTGGTTGCACGGCAATTGGCCGAGGAAGACGGTTCCCGATCTACCCTGCGCAACGTGCTTGATCGCTATACTCCTTGGCGTCGTCGTGGTGATGAAAAACCGCTGGCAATAAGGGGTACGGAAGGAACCGTGGTCACCTATGCCAAATGCTGCAAACCCATACCGGGAGATCCTATTTTAGGTTTCATCAGTGCCGGTCGCGGCATCGTTATTCACGTCCAAGGCTGTAAGAATATCAAAGACTACAAGAATCGACCGGATAAGTGGGTGGATGTGTTATGGGAGCCTGACGTCGAAGGGGTATTCCCAGTGGATGTGCGCGTGGACACCGCCAATCGCAAGGGGGTGCTGGCGACAATCGCCGCGGTTATCGCCGAGCATTCCGCCAACATCGAAAATGTAACGATTGAAGAGCGGGACGGGCGCTATTCTTCCATGAACTTTACTATCAGTGTCAAAGGCAGAAAACACTTGGCGGATATAATTCGCAACGTGCGCGTTATTGATAATGTCTTAAAAATAAACAGAAACAAATAAACCGATCTAAGTCGAATCTTGACCTGCTCAGCTATGTAAGGAGACCGTATGGCCGAAAAAGAAATTATCCAGACCGATAAAGCACCCCAAGCTATTGGGACTTATTCCCAAGCAGTGAAAGTGGGGGCTACCGTATATTTATCCGGGCAAATACCTTTAGACCCGCACACCATGGAAGTGGTACAAGGGGATATGAGCGAGCAAATCAAGCGGGTGTTCGATAACTTAGCCGCCGTAGCCCAAGCAGCCGGGGGTTCATTGAACCATATGGTGAAACTGAATATTTTTCTTACTGACCTGGCGCATTTTGCCCTGGTAAATGAAATCATGGCGCAATACTTCCAACAACCCTACCCGGCCCGAGCGGCTATTGGTGTTGCGGCATTACCCAAAGGCGTAGCGGTTGAAATGGATGGCGTGCTCCACCTGGAATAATTCCTGTGGCAATTGAAATGGGGTCAAAGACTGATTTAGGAAAAAAGGATTTCGGAAAGAGTTTAAAAGCCAAGCGTTTTACCGAAACCAGTTTGGTCACCGCCTTAAAACGGGTGGGACCCCGCGTAGCTCAGAATTTGGCCAAGCTGGGTATAGTGCGCGTTCAGGATCTGCTGTTTCATTTGCCATCACGTTATCAAGACCGCACCCGGGTTGTCCCGATCAGCTCTTTACGCGTGGGTATGGAAGCCGTGGTTCAGGGCGAGGTGGTACACAGTAAAATCCACTATGGTCGTCGTCGAAGTTGGTTGGTGCGCCTTCGCGATGCTTCGGGCCAGATCGACTTGCGCTTTTTTCACTTTTCAGCATCGCAACAGGCCGCCCTGTCGAACGGATTGTCCTTACGTTGTTTCGGCGAAGTACGCCGCTATCAACAAGGGCTGGAAATGGTCCATCCGGAGTATCGTCAAGTGACGGATCTCAGTAGCGTCGAGGAATACATGACGGCGGTATACCCGGTAACCGAAGGCTTGGGTCAGGCCACAATACGGGGGTTGATGGACCAGTGCATTATCGACAGTGACCATCTACGGTTTGCTATTTCAGACTACCTGCCACAACAGTGGTTGGCCGAGTTTAAATTTCCACCCTTGGCTCAAGCTTTGGCCTATGTGCACAAGCCGCCGCCGGATGCGGATACCGCCTTGTTGGAACAAGGCCTACATCCGTGCCAACAGCGTTTGGCTTTTGAAGAGTTATTAGCGCACTATCTAAGTTTACGCAATTTGCGTTTAAAACAAACCACACTGAAAGCACCATCCTTGAGAGCGGAAGATCGTTTGGCAAAACAGCTGTTGCAAAACCTACCCTTCCAATTGACTGGAGCACAGCAGCGTGTTGTTGCTCAATTGAACCAGGATCTGGAACAGGATCATCCCGCGCAGCGCCTGGTGCAAGGGGATGTGGGTTGTGGCAAAACGATAGTTGCGGCCATGGCTTTATTACGCGCCGTGGAATGTGGATATCAAGTGGTTATTATGGCACCAACCGAAATTTTGGCCGGTCAGCATTGGGACAATTTTGAGCAGTGGTTGCAACCGCTGAATGTCTCCATGGCTTGGCTCTCGGGTAAAGTCAAAGGTAAATCCCGCACGCTTACCCTGACCCATCTCCAAGAGGGTACGGCCCAGGTAATTGTGGGGACTCATGCCCTGTTTCAGGAAGACGTTCAATTCCATTCTCTTGGTCTGGTGATTATTGATGAGCAACACCGTTTCGGAGTACATCAACGCTTAGCATTACGTAACAAAGGTGCTTCCGGGAACAATACCTACCCACACCAGATTATTATGACGGCTACCCCTATTCCGCGTACTTTGGCAATGACCGCCTATGCGGATTTGGATTGTTCGGTTATTGATGAACTACCCCCCGGGCGCCAGGCGGTGGAGACGGTGGTCATTTCCAACCAGCGCCGAGAGCAGGTGATTGAGCGTGTGTACAAAGCCTGTGCCGGTGGTCGACAAACCTATTGGGTATGCACCTTGATCGAGGAATCGGACGTACTGCAATGTCAGGCGGCCCAGGACACGGCTGCCCAGTTAAGTCAGGAATGTTCCGGTTTGCGAATTGGATTGATTCATGGGCGCATGAGTGAACAAGACAAAACCCAAGTGATGGCTGGTTTTAAACAGGGTGAGATCGATTTACTCGTTGCCACCACGGTGATTGAAGTGGGTGTGGACGTTCCTAACGCTACTTTGATGGTCATTGAGAATGCCGAGCGATTGGGCTTATCCCAATTGCATCAGCTTCGGGGCCGGGTCGGCCGTGGCCAACAGCATAGTGTTTGTGTGTTGATGTACCAAGCGCCCTTGTCCAATAATGCACGTAAACGATTATCGACCATGCGGGATTGCAACGACGGATTTGAAATAGCACAAGTGGACTTGAAATTGCGGGGTCCCGGAGAAGTATTGGGAACCCGCCAAACCGGTATAATGCAATATCGCATTGTGGACTTGCAAAGAGACCAGGCGTTATTGCCCCAAGTGAGCCAACTGGCTGCGGAGATTTATCGGCAGCGACCGGAAATTGTAGAAAAACTAATCAAACGTTGGCTGGGAGAGCAGTTGCAATATGGGAATGTTTAAGCATCGTTGAGATGCAGGCGTGTAAGCTATTCCCTACATGGAGTGTAGTCTATGTATCCCTAATGCTGAATACTGTACTATTTCCTACTGAGTCACTTGACTATTAATCAGCGCAGGTCTAAAAATGTAAGAAGGCCGCCATTGTACTCCTCCCTCATACAGTGGCGGCTTATTAGCGGTCTTTCCCCAAGACCGCTTTTTTATTCTCAAAATTTAGCGTTATTGAGGCTTTTTTGTCCCACCAAAGCTTTGAACTCCCCGTTTAAGCTTCCGCTGAAGGCTCGTACGCCCATGACAACCTCCTCCCTGCTTGTCGATTTCCTTTTCATCCCTTGTTGTTTTACTTACATTCCTTTAAGTGTTTGTGGTTCAATAGTTTTTATATTTACAGCAAAAACCACTTATCTCAACTATACTAGAACGCGGCCATTCTATAACTATATGAATATATGATACTTTAACGCTGTATGAACGGACTTTACCATAAAGCTCATGGGTAATAAAGATATTGTATGTAGGGATTTGTCTGTCTTATGGCATCCTTGTACTCAAATGAAAGACCATGAAACATTACCTTTAATCCCCATTAAACACGGAGAAGGTATATGGCTCAGTGATTTTGACGGCAATCGCTATATGGATGCCATCAGTTCCTGGTGGGTTAACTTGTTTGGTCATTCCAATCCTCGGATCAATAACGCTGTGAAACAGCAAATGGATCAGTTGGAGCATGTCATCCTGGCCGGATTTACCCATGAATCCGTGGTCAGTCTGTCAGAACGGTTGGTCGCACTCACTCCTGAAGGATTGACTCGATGTTTTTATGCCGACAATGGTTCTTCTGCTGTGGAAGTGGCTTTGAAAATGAGTTTCCACTATTGGCAAAACCAGGGTCAAACTCAGCGGCGAAAGTTTATCACACTGAGCAATAGCTACCACGGTGAAACTTTGGGAGCACTATCCGTCGGTGATGTGGCTTTATATAAGCAAACCTATGATGCTTTGCTATTTGATACTTATACCGTGGAATCACCCGATTGTTATTACTGTGAACCGGGTGAGTCCTGGGAAGATTACAGTCGACGTAAGTTCCAGGACATGGAGCACATGCTACAACAGCACGCCGGCGAAGTGTGTGCTGTTATAGTGGAGCCATTGGTCCAGTGCGCAGGCAGTATGCGCATGTATGATTCCATCTATTTAAGCCTATTGAGGCAAGCGTGTGATCGTTACGATGTCCATTTAATCGCCGACGAAATCGCTGTCGGGTTTGGTCGCACCGGGACCCTATTCGCTTGCGAACAGGCGAATATCAGTCCGGATTTTATGTGTCTATCCAAAGGACTCACCGGCGGCTATTTGCCCCTTTCGGTGGTGTTGACCACGGACAAGATGTATGACGCCTTTTACGCAGATTACACCAGTTTACGAGCTTTCTTACATTCGCATAGCTACACGGGAAATGCACTGGCCTGTGCGGCGGCGTTGGCAACCCTGGATATATTTGAATCCGATAATGTTTTGGAAAATAACCGAGTGCTCGCCAATGTGTTGGAAGAGGCTTGTGCGGATTTTGTTGACCATCCCCATATTGGCGATGTGCGTCAGACCGGAATGATAGCGGCGGTGGAAATGGTAGCGGAGAAAAGCAGCCGCCAACCCTATGATTGGCAGGAGCGCCGGGGCTTGCAGGTTTATCGTTACGCTTTGGAACACGGTGTGTTACTCAGGCCCTTGGGTAACGTGGTGTACTTTATGCCACCTTACATAGCCACACCGAAACAATTAGTGAAAATGGTAGAAGTAGCCTGGGAGGGTATAAATCTCGCTACCAAAAACTGAGATCAAACTTCTTCGGTGACCCGTACGCCGGATTGGAGCAGCTGAGTTTCCAGCTCGGTTTGGTTAGGGATGATAGCTGGATTGCCATCCAAACTGACATGGCGCAATGCAAACGGCAACACATCTTCTGCAGGGGAATCCACCACGCTGCTGGAATCCAAAGACATTAAGCGTGGTATCCCCTGGGCGATAAGCCCGTAAAACGGCAGAGTGTCTCGTGCACCTAGGGAATTGAGCACAATGACACGGCAGCGTTTGTCCATTTTAGCCGGCTCGCCTTTGCTGGCCGTTTCAAATGAAATGATGGGGATAAGCAGGCCGCGCCAGGAAGCCATACCTAATAACCAGGGAACACTGGAGTCCACCGGCTGGGGTTTCAACAAGGAAATAACCTCGGCGATAGCGGTGTTGGGCAATACCAGTCGCATATTGTTCAGGGGGATGAGCTGACTGCGTACAACCAGTTTTTTCTCTTCAGGCATCGCGCTTCTCGGTTAATGAATCATACTAAAATGTTCGTACAATTTTTCAGCCAATTGGTCGGGTCTGGCACTTAAGCTCACTTTACCGGTTTTTCGTGCTTTATCCGGCATACTGCTCACGACACAACTGGCAACATCCTGAGCCCATACGATTCCCCCATGTTCGGCCACTGCTTCACAGCCTTTGGAGCCATCATCTCCCATGCCGCTAAAGACGATGGTGCCGGCGTTTTGTTTGAAACAACGAGCCACTTCCGCCATTACCAAATCAATGCTGGGTGAATAAACGGCGGCAGGGGGTGCCGGTTTTAAAGCAATATACCCGTCCGACGTAAAACTGATTAATTTATCCGCCGGTGTGAGAATAACCTGTCCATGGCTTAATTTGTGGCCGTTTTTTCCAGGTAGGACGGTAAATCCGGTGACACGGTTCAGTTGCTCTGCCAGTAAGTTGATGTGGTTGGCACCAATGTGTTGCGCCAAAATAAAAACCACGGGTAAATCATCGTCAATACTGGATAAGAATTGTCTTACTGCCTGAGGCCCTCCCAGCGATGCTCCCAGCACCCAAACATTCAACTCACTGGCGGGAGTAAGATCTTGGTTCTGATTGACCGGGGTTTCTTGGGTCTCTGAAGGATTGCTTATAGTTTGACCATGGGCCATGGCGACTAACTTGGCCGCTAGTTTCCGAGCCCAAGCATCGCTGCCGGTAGCCCCTTCAGTGCCGCTGTCATTGAACAAAACCGGTATATCGGATTGGTCCATCATCACATCCAGGACGTCATCCACTTGCTCATCGTCGTCACCGAAGTCAATCAACACCACATCGGCATCGGTATCGGCGATTTTTTCTAAAAAGGTACCGCTTTCCGCTTCGCTAAGTACGACTTGTATATGTTTGTCCGACTTCTCCAGCAGGGTTTGTAAGTGCTGTCTTTGCCGGTTGGATGAAGCAAATACGGCCACTTTCGTCGATTGCATGAGATCCAACATTACTGATCAATTAGAGTTCGAATATTGTTTAACAAGTCGGTTTCCTGGAACGGTTTACTCATATACATGTTTACCCCAATTGACATGGCACGATCACGGTGTTTATCACCTGCTCGTGAGGTAATCATGATAATGGGTATATGTTTCAGGCGTGGGTCATTTCGGATCGCAGTCGCCAATTCATAACCGTCCATTCTAGGCATTTCAATGTCCAACAACATAACATCGGGTATTTGTTCCATAAGAACCGTCAGCGCGTCCACGCCATCTTTGGCAGTGATTGAGTCCATATCGTTTCGAGTCAGCAATCGTTGCGTGACTTTGCGCACGGTAATGGAGTCGTCCACCACCATAACCACCGGTTTGGTAACTTTTTGAGGAGCTTCGAGGAATTCCACCGGCTCGTCAGCTTGTTGCAAGGCGAGATTGCTTCGAATCAAGGTGCTGATGTCCAAAATCAGAGCAATCTCACCGTTGGGCAGTATAGTAGCGCCGGAGATATTGTCAACCGAACTAAGTTGGGGCCCTAAGGACTTGATTACGATTTCCTGGCGACCGATCAATTGATCCACATGGATCGCGATACGATGGTCACCACTGCGTGCCAATAGCACCGGATACGTGGTTTTGTTTTCTAAAATATCGGCTTTGAGATTGTGTAAAATCTGATTCAAGCTCAGGGGTTCATATTGTTGTCCCGCGTAGTCGTAATGCTCCTGTTGACCGGACAACAGGCGGTTTAGCTCGTCGCCTCGAATTCGCACCACGTGTTCCACATTGGACATTTGAATGGCGTAGTTGCATTCGTTGGCAGTCACCATCAGTGCTTGGTTGATCAATACGGTCAGTGGCAGCCGAACGGTGAAAGTAGTGCCGCTGCCGTAATTGGAGTCAATGTGTAAGGAGCCGTTAAGCTGTTTGATTTCCGTATTAACGACGTCCATCCCCACACCACGACCGGAAATCTGAGTGATTTCCGTGGCAGTACTGAACCCGGATTGGAGAATAAACTCCATAATTTCCTGGTCGCTGAGTTTGGCCTTTTTCGTAATCAGGCCGCGCTCAATTGCTTTATTGCGCAGGGCCTGGATATTCATACCGGCACCATCATCAACGATTTTTAGTACAACCTCTGAGCCTTCTCGGGAAAATTGAATTTCTATAGTACCCGCAGCCGGTTTGCCGGCCTTTTTGCGTTCGGTTTCGCTTTCAATACCGTGGGCGATGGCGTTACGTAATATATGTTCCAATGCCGGCACAATGCGGTTGAGTTGCGTGCGGTCCATTTCCCCTTCGGCACCGGTGACGGTTAAACCGGCTTCTCTATTGGTCTCCTGACAGGTTTGCCGAACAATACGGCGCAAGCGGGCCAGGACGCTGGAGAACGGGGTCAACCGGGTTCGCATTAAACCTTCCTGCAAGTCGGTGTGAATGCGAGATTGTTGCAGCAATAATACGTCCGTATCACCGGAAATATTCTCAAGTAAATTTTGGATACTGGTCAAATCGCCCAAACTCTCCACCATACCGCGGGAGAGCTGTTGCATGTATGAGAAACGGTCCAGTTCCAGCGGATCGAAATCTTCGTCGTCCTCTTCCGTTTCGGTGGTAATGTCAGCATGGCGATACATAATTTGAGCTTCGGTTTCTATTTCAAACTTACGCAACTGCCCTTCCAGACGATTGACCGTTTGATTGAGCTCTGCCAGGTTGAAGCGCCAAGCGTTTAATTGTTGTCCGATACGAGAGTTAAAGATATTGGCTTCACCGGCGTAGTTCACCAAATTGTCGATGAGGTCGGCACGAACACGAATTTGTTCTTCTACATTTCGAGAGCCCTGGCGCCGATCATTGGGATCGAACTGGCCTTTTTCCAGGCCGGGTAATTGGATCAGCTCACCCATAGGCGCGTCAACGGCCGGTAAGGTCATTGTTTTTGCTGTCACCGGCTCAGGATCCGGGATCGGTTCCAATTCCGACTCCATTATCAATTCTGGTTCTGGTTCAGCCGCAGCGATGTCAATGGCTATTTCCTGTGTTAGCGGCTCTAAGGGTTTTTGAGCTAACAGGTTCTCCAACTGGTGGATAAGGTGCGCCGCATGTCCTGTTGTTTGTCCTTTTTTAACCTGCTCAATCGCTTTACTCAACCAGTCCTGGCAGGCATGGATGATCTTGGGAAAATCCGCGGTAGGCGTAAGTCCGGACTCGGTGACCCCTTCCAGCAAAGACTCAATGGCGTGACTTAAATCACCAATGGAAGACAAGCCGGCCATGCGCGCACCGCCTTTCAGGGTGTGTAGAGACCGTTGCAACTCTAATATGAGCTCACGATTTCCAATGTTTTGTTCCCATTCCGACAAAATGCGGTCATTGGTTTCCTGAATTTCTTCAGCCTCTTCAATGAAGATGTCTACCAATTCCTCGTCTATTTCGTCATCGCTGTAAACATCGTCACTCAAATCCAGTGTTGCTACCGGTTCGGATATGGAAAAGTCCATGTCGTCCAAACCATCAAGGGATTGCAGCGTAATTTCTTCGGGTTCGTCCTCATCCGCCGTCAGGGAAATCGCTTCGGAGTCTATGCCATAATCATCCATAGCTTCCTGTGGTGAACTCAGCTGCTGTAATTCATCCAAGAGAGCTTGTGGCTGTTGCAACTCCTGAAAATTGCGTAAACGCACCAAGGCTGAATTCAACCACTCGTGGCAACGGCGGAAAAGTTGTACATCAATGGAGCGCAAATCGGTGCCGTTGTGATCCAGGCTGATCAAAGCGTGCTCAATAGCTTGTGCTAAATTAACCACGGTGTGCAAATGGGCAGAGTGAGCTCCGTCTTCAAGACGGACATAGGACTGGTGCAACTTACTTAAATGGTTCCGTTCTTGCGGGTTCTCCTGAAGTTGCGACAGAATATCTGCATTCTGTTGTTGAATTTCGTTGGCTTCTTCCAGGAACAAATTCAGTAGTTCATTTTCCGGTGCGATGGGACCGAAATCGTCTTCGGGAAATTGAGGTGCTTTCATCTCAATGGTTTTGGCTTCCTCGATGACGATATCCATGGTGCCCGAGTCGCTTTCTTCGACTATGGGATCGACTCCAATTGCCTCATCTGAGGCTGTGCCATGGGTAAACGCTTCGATCCGCGCCAATAGTGCACCGGATGTGGAAAAAGAACCTCGTTGTTTTATTTTGTCGACAGTTTGAGCCAGCCAGTCCATACAATCTCTAACCAAAGATTCCAAGGCGGCATCGGCAACACGGTTGCCTTCGATGATTTGTTCAAGCAGGCTTTCTATACCATGGGCAATATCTGCCAAGGGGTTGATGTCCGCCATCCGTGCGCCCCCTTTCAGGGTGTGCAGGGAGCGTTGTAACTCAGCAATAATATCTTCACTGTTGAGGTCGGAACTCCAGCGTGACAAACTGTCCTCAATATTGGCCAAAATGTCCTGTGCTTCCTCCAGGAAAATCTCCAACAGCTCTTCATCCACATGGTCATCCATGCTGAATAGCTGGTCCTCGCCTGGGCGTGCTAATTGTTGAGTTGCGTCGGGTGCAACCGTTTCGATGGACAACTCCAGGGTGTTGTCTCGCAGCTCTTCATTCGTTGAAGACTCGATAAGATCGTTTAGAGAAAGATCACCGTCATCCAAATCCAGCTGCAGGGTAGGTTCCTGCAGTTCAATGGACTCCATGGCAAAGTCACCAAGGGGGTCGGACAATTGAATTTCTTCTGTCTCCGGTTGTATGTCATTGATATCCAGGGGAGTAAGCCCTTGAAAGGAATCTTCCTCCTGGAGAAAATTCTCAGTTTCAAAATCCGGTTTTACGCCGTGATCCAAGGCCATGTTTTCGGCCTGGTGAATCAGGTCACTGTAACCTTCCGGTTTGTATTCGGGATCGTCCGTGTGCTCGGCCATGTCGCTTAGCATGGCATGCGCCTGTTCCAGAACATCCGTCATATGTGCGGTAGCAGGCTGGCCGGATTCAGACAGGGTATTGTAGTGACGGTCCAGCCGTTCAGCCAAACTGGCAATGTATTTGGCATCCGCCATGCGGGCACTGCCGTGCAGGGTGTGCAAGGCGCGCATTAAATTTCCGTCTTGAAAAGACTTTTTACTGGGTTTGAAATTATCCAGATAATTGCCGATGGCTTTCAGGTGAGTCTCGGTTTCTTTGCGGAAGATTTCCTGTAGTACATTGTCCTGAGTTTCATCTGGCTCAGCCTCACTCAGCTCGGACTCGATTTCCTGACTGACCTGTTCCAATTCTGCAATTTGCGCTGCCGTAGAGTCGGTAATTTTTGATGTGCCGTCTGCGCTGTACGGTGGTACATCGGCTACCGGTTTACCTACTGCTAAGGCATTGGCCGTATCCACCAGACCTTGAACGCTGGGAACACTGTTGACCTCACCTTTCAATTTAGAGATCAAACAGTCCAGTGCGATTTGGCTGTTATCCAATAGTTCAAACATAACGGGACTGGGTTCCAATTGTCCCTCAATGACCTGATTGAGCATGCTTTCAATAGCCCAGGCGAATTCGCCAATTTCCATAGCGCCGGCGAGCCTGCCGCTACCTTTGATTGTGTGGTAGGAGCGACGTAAGGTGGCCAAGGCGTCACTGTCATTGTTTTGGCGCCAGTTATCCAGGTTAATGCGCATAACAACCACGACTTCGTCGGCTTCCTCGATGAAAATTTCCAGAATTTCTTCATCAATGTCATCTTCCACCACGGGCGTACTTGGTGCCATCTGAAGTTGCCGGCTTTGTTCTTCGGTGATTTCCAAAGCAACCGTGGGTGTTTCTGCAGCCGTTTTCATGGGTTCGATGGCAATGGGCTCATCAATTTCCAGGGAATCGGAGAAATCCAGTGCATCATCTACGGAGATATCCTGTAATTCGATGGAATCGTTGGGGATATCCCACTGCAGGTCCATCGCTTCGGTGTCTTCCGGGATTTCCAGAAGCAGTGAATCCTCATCCAGGCTTTCCAAACTGTCCGCACTTCCAAGATCCAGGCTTTCTCGGTCCGGATTAGCCTCCAAATCATCACTTTTCGATAAGCTGGAGCCATCCAGGTCCATAGACAAGGCTTCGGGACTGTCTTGAAAATCTATTTCTGCATTGAATTCTATTTCTTGTACCGGTTCTTCCATTTCCTGGGACGATAGCTCAAAAGCAGAATCGTCCACTGCGGGTTCGTCAGTGGTTAAGCTGGCCCACTCCATACCCGTATTGGTATCTTCCAGCGATAAACCGGGTTCCTCCAAGGTAAAGGACGGCCCGGCCAACGATGAATCGGTATCTGTATTCCAGGTGATACCCTCATCCACATCGGGCTCCAATGACAACTCTTCTGAGCTACTGATCTCTAAAGTTAAGTTGTCTTCCTCTGCGCTGGGCGCAGGTGTGTCTTCCAAAACCAGACCGCGCGGTTCTACGGTTTCCGGTTCCGGCTCAAGAGACAGCTCGGCGGACTCCGCCAACTGCAAAGGCGGTTCCTCCGCTACATCTTGCTCAATTTCCAGTTCACCGAAATCGGTATCAGTGCTGGTGGTTACGGCTGCCTCATCCGGGTTGTAACCCAGCTCGGTCAGACTTTTCACCGCAACACTTAACAAAGAATCCGCGTGTTTTCGGGAATCCACTACTGCTTCTAAGTAGTATTCGATACTGGTGATAACGTCAGCAACAGCATCCAGGGCTTTCTGGTCCGGGGCTTGATCGGTATCAATAATTTCTTTGCGAATATATTGGATGGCTGCTTGTAATAAGCTGGCGGCATGATCGAAAGCCAGCACGGACATAACCCCTCTTACCTGACCAAGCTGGTCCGGGGTATCGGCGATTTTCTCTTTTTGTGATGAATCGGTAGCAAAGGTATTAAAGCTCTCCTTCACTTTGGTCAAAACCTCAGAGGCTTCGGCAATGACCAATTTGTTCAGTTGTACTTGTTCGCCGGCTGGAAGGGTTTTACCGGAGCCACCGTGTGTTTTTGTCTCCACGCCTTCCAGGGATGACTCGATATACAGTAGGGCGCTGGCAATCTCCATGAGGGTGACATCGTTGGGCTGCTTATTGCCGCTGCAAAGTTCATCAATGGTCAATAATTGTTCTTGCGCAATTTTGCGTAAGTCTCCCAGTCCCAGCATGGCCAAGGTGTCGGCAATACGCCGCATCTGTCCGCCTAATGGCTCTAATGTAGCCACATCGCGTTGGGTTGCGCGAACAAAAATATCCAGTTGATCTTTAATCTGCAGTAAGTCTTCTTTGATAACGGCGGAAACGGAGCGCATCAGCTCCTGGGATGAACCGCGCAAGCTCTCGAAAGATTCACTTACGTCACCCGATGAGGGTAAGGCATTTTCCAAATCAAATGCTTGTTTGATTTGACGTACTCTCTTGCCATTGGACTTGGAAGTGGCAATGTAATACAGCAGGTTTTTGGTCAGATCGTCGGCGTGCTTGTCTTTATAAACATCTTCGCCTTTATCGATCAGCAGCTTAATTTCCTTGTCTAACTGGCCGATGATCTGTTTTAAGGAATTACTGAGGTCCAACCCCTTTTCCAACAACGCTTCAACCACGCCGGTGGCAACCCACCAAAGCCGACGGCTGTTCTCGTTCGTGGAGTGGACAGACATTTCGCGCAACACGGCACCGATTTTCTTTAAATTGCCCTTGGTATCCGAGTTGCGGTAGAGACCGACCAGGCAAGCCTGATAGACGGTGCGTAATTTCTTGCCATATTGATTCAGATTTATTTTTTTCTTATCAGGCTTTATGGGTTCCGGTGGTGGTGTGACATCGAGACTGGGCGAGAAAAAGGCGCTGTCACTCAATAAATGTTCATCACGGGCGCTGCGCAGGTCATTCAACAAGGGCAGGAGTATGACCGGCTGGTCAGGGTGGCCCTGTTCGATATGTTCCAGATACGATGGCAATTGCAAAATAGAACGCATCAGAACTTCATAGGCGTCTTCCGCAACGGTTACCTTGCCATTAAGCAAAGCGTTGGACAGTAATTCCATTTCTTCTGCCAGCAGCGCTCCACCATAGATTTCCACCATTTGCAGAGTGCCGTAAATTTGGTGCAGGTATGTGGCGCAAAAGCGGATCTGAGTTTTGTCCTCAGGGTTTTCGACATAGGCTTCCAAAGCCTGGCGGGTTTGCTTCAGACTTTCGTCGATTTCGTCTTTGACCCATTTGAGGGTTGTGTAGTCCAGTTCCTGCGCGGTACTCATGGGGTACACCTATTCCATACGCTGATATGCCAGAGTATTGGCAAATGGAAACCGGGTCACTTTGGGGTGAGACCAATTGAGCATTTCTCCTGCCGCCAGGATAATTATGCCTCCAGGCGCCAGATATTTCACCAAAGTATCCATTATCTTCAAGCGGCGCTCCCGGTTATAATATATAAGTAAATTCTGGCAGACGATGATATCCATTTGTCCAATGGGCATATCATCCATTTCCAGAATATTTAACTGGTTAAAGCATATTCGTTGTTTTAGTTCAGGTATGACTTCAAACTTACCGCCCTCACACCTGATAAAATATTTTTGGAGCCACTGGTCGCTGACATCTTTGACGCGCAAGGCGGAGTATATTCCCGTGCGACCGATTGCCAATGCACTGCGACTAATGTCACTGGCCATAATACCCAGATAGTAGTTGCAACCGATCCGAGACATGTGCTCGTCTATCGCCATTGCCATGGTGTAGGGTTCTTCACCCGTGGCACAACCAACACTCCACGCGTTAATCGTGAGAGGTTTGTTGGCGAACTGTCTACCTTGTGGTAAAAATTTCTCGCATATCAGTTTTATTGTGGACTGATTACGCAAAAACCGGGTTTCATGCACAGTCAAGTGATGAACCAACTGGTTCCACTCTACATTGCCTCTGTGACCGGTATTGAGATGCTCAAGATACTGGTCATAGTTGTCGAAACCCAATTCGCGCATTCTCATCCCTACGTTGGTCACCAGGAATGATTTGCGGTTTTCAGGTAGTACTACCCCTAATCGTTGTTCCAGTAAAGCAGTCCACTTGGAATACTGCTCGTCGTCCATGTCTGGAAACTTTGAGGGATAAGCTTTTTTCCTCTTTGGGGTTTCCACCGCGTATTTCATTACCTCTTGTCCAACGTGGTAACACGAGTTCAGTATTAATCAGGTAGCTTGAACCCGGATACGGACTTTCTCAGCTCATTGGATAACTCAGCCAGATTACCGATAGATGCCGAGGTTTCGTTGGTACCTGCAGAAGTCTGCGTGGTTACCTCCTGGATCACGTTCATACTATCAGAAATACTGGCAGCGGCTGTTGCCTGTTGCTGCGCCGATTCCGTTATACTTTGAGTCAGATCCGCCAAATGAGCCGATACGTTTTCGATCTCTTCCAAAGCTTCACCGGCGCGTAAGGCCAACTGCGCTCCACTGACTACACCGGATGTACTTTGTTCCATAGACGCCACCGCTTCGTTGGTATCCGATTGGATGGTTTTTACCAGTGCCTCAATTTGTTTGGTTGCGTCAGTAGATTTTTCAGCGAGTCGTTGTACCTCGTCCGCTACCACCGCGAAACCTCGACCGGATTCCCCGGCCATGGCCGCCTGGATTGCCGCGTTCAAGGCCAGAATGTTGGTTTGGTCGGCAATGTCATTAATAAGTTCTACCATGTCACCGATCAACTGAGAGCTTTCACCCAAACGCTTAATTCGCTTGGAGGTTTCCTGGATTTGCTCGCGGATCTTGTCCATACCATTGATGGTGTCTTGCACAGCCTGTGCCCCTTTCTTCGCGATATCCACTGATTTATGCGCTACATTGGAGGATTCCAGTGAGTTGGCTGATACGTGTTCGATGGAGATCGCCATTTCATTGATAGCTGCACTGGCTGCGGTAATCTGTTCGGCCTGATGGTCACTCGCCTCGGCCAGATGCATAGCGGTTGCCTGTGTTTCCTGGGCGGCGGATGATACCTGTACGGTGGTTTCATTAATGGTGAATACCAGTCGTCGCAGCGCATCTATGGTGTAGTTAATAGCGTCAGCGATAGCACCGGTGATGTCTTCGGTTACCGTTGCATGGGACGACAGGTCACCACTGGCCAAGTCGCCGATTTCATCCAGTAGTCGCATAATAGCGTCCTGATTACGACGATTGGATTCAGCGGTTTCACGCAAACGTCCCTTGGTAGATCGTACCAGACTCACACCCAGCATGATCAACAGTCCCAATGAGATCAAACCCAGCAAAGTGCCCACAAAGGCGTTAATGGGTCGCTGTTCCTCCAGGGTGCTGTATGCGTTCATGAGTTTGGTGGTGGTGGCAAGGAATTTTTGGCTATTTTTCACCATGTTGTTGGACGCTTTTTGAGCATCAAACAAGGTAGGAGTTTGATCCAGGATGCGCCCCACCAAGTCGTGTACAGTTTCGAATAATTCGTTAACTTCCGCCAGTTTGTCTCTGGCGTCCGGATCGCGTACACGGCGGATGTTCATTTTGCGGTTGCCCTTAAGCATGGCGTCCAATACGCGACCGAAGAGCGCGGCGTCACGGCCGAAGCGGTCGGCCGCAGAGGCAGCACCCTGGCCACCTTGAAGTACCTTATTGGCGTTTACAGAGATACGCGGAATCAACATGAGCTGCCTGGCAGCAACATATACCTGACTGGCATTGGCTCCGGATTCAATCATGATACTGACCACCTCATCCGATACCGCCAGCAAGGTGGGCATGGTTTCGTTTACCGCGCCTACGAACTCGCTCAGCATACGGATGGTGCCTTCCGCGTCCAGGATGGTACCGGCATTAGCTCTAAATTCTTTCCAGGTCTTACGGACCTCCATCAGCTCCATTTCTACTTCAGCGGGGGTTTGCGGCAAGCCCGTTTCAATATTACCGTCAGTCAAATTGGAGAGGATTCTATCGAAGGTATTGCGGCCCTGTTTCAACGCCTTAAAGGCGTCCACGTTGGCTGAAGACGCCTCTACCGCATCTTTTACAACACTTTGTGAGAGTACGCGTTGCTCACCGGCCAAACTGATGTACTCTTTATCGTTCTTGGTGTTTTCGGCAATCGTTACTACCGTGAGAAACAACAATCCCAATGAGAGTAGCAACAAAACTACCAGGGTAAGCAATCCTTTATCAAAGGATGCCTTGGAATCAATTTCGCTAATCATAAGCCTGGCTCCTGCCCGTTTGGTTACAAAATGCTCACAAATGAGCCTAAACTGTTAACAATACATTAACAACGCGTTAAACAACCGTATCACAATATGCGTTGTATCTTACCTAAACGGCTACCTTAAAGAAATCCGGATGGCCGGCTAGTGCATGCATACTGAATATTAAAGTCTCCACACCATCCTGATGAAAAGCTCCCTGGATAAAGTTGCGCAAAGATTCATCAAACTGCGCAACGGCGGTTACTTGGTTTTCTTCACTAAAATGAGTTAAACCCAGGACTTCATCAACTACCAGGCCTACCGCCAGATCCCCGTGTTTGATTACCATAACCCGGGTTTTAGCTGAGACACTGACGCTGGTTTTACCGAGAAAGCCTTGTAAATCCATGATGGGTAACAAGGTGCCGCGGATATTGGCTATGCCTTTTACCCACTTTTTGGTTCCAGGGACCAGGGTCAGTTTCGGGTAGTGAATAAGTTCGTTCACTTGAGTTAAAGGAGCCACGAGATTCACGCTTCCAATCCTAAACCCGATTCCGCTCCATGCTTCTTTTATGTCCAGCCGCTGCGGCAAACCGCGTGCGGCTTGTTTGCTAAGTTGTTCTATTTTATACAATAACTCAATTGCAGAACCACTTCGCGTCAGAGTTTCCATACGGGTCCTTTAACGGTATCTCACCCAAGAATTTCGTTGATTTTACTGATCAACTCTTTTTCTTTAGCGGGTTTGGCAATGTAGTCTTTGGCGCCTTGGCGCAAGCCCCACATTTTGTCTGTTTCCTGGTTTTTGGTGCTAACTATAATAATAGGAATAGCACTGGTTTCCGGATCACTGGAAATCTGACGGGAAGCCTGAAAGCCGTTCATTCCCGGCATAACCACATCCATCAGGATCATATCCGGTTTTTCAGTTTTCGCCTTTTCTATGCCTTCTTCTCCGCTATTGGCAGTGCACACATCGAAACCATTTTTTTCCAACATGGTTTTCAAAACATGAATTTCGGTCGGTGAATCATCGACTATCAAAATATTGGCCATTACTGGTTCTCCCGTATGACTGCCCGTACTTTAGGCTACATTAAACAAACTATCGGTGTTACTGACCGACATGCGCCGAAATGGCGCCCAACAACTCATCTTTTGTGAAAGGCTTGGTCAAATATTGGTCGGAACCAACAATCCTGCCCCTCGCCCTATCAAATAAGCCGTCTTTGCTGGTCAATAAAATAACGGGTGTATTCTTGTATAGTTGGTTGTTTTTGATTAGTGCACAGGTTTGATATCCGTCAAGGCGAGGCATCATGATGTCAATAAATATGACATCCGGATTCTGGTCCGTGATTTTTGACAGCGCTTCGAATCCATCGGTAGCGGTGATTACCTCGCATCCTGCTTTTTTTAGCAAAGTTTCGGCAGTTCGCCGAATGGTTTTGCTGTCATCAATCACCATTACTTTAATTCCCTGCAAAGATTTTTCCGCTGCATCCGCCACTTACTGCACCTCTGATCAGTATATATAAGCTAATGATTTCGCACCCAAAACAGTTTCAAGCATGTCATCGTGTACTGCTAAATCCCGTTTTTAACCTACAGGGTTAGAGAAATCAATAGCTTCCCTGTGCCCATCCAACCGTAACAATAAAAATATAGTTAAGTTATTGCCTGACAACTACGGCCATTTTACTTTTCATGTATCGGCGTATTGCCTATTTCCTTTATAGCCTTGGTTTCGATTTTATTTTGAGACCAATAACTTAACCTATTTTTCGGGTGCGGAAAAACGTTCTGCTTGGAGCTGACATCAACACCCTTTTTTACATTTTGCACGGTAGCCACATTCGAAGCCAGCTCGGTGATTGAGGGACCAAAGCCGGAACATGGAAATGCGCTCAAGGGCAACGATAGTTATTTACATCTTGGTGGCGCTAAACTGTCGACACGATTGCATTTTAATCATTACACTTATGTAGCTCAAGTAAGCACAGGACTTTAATACCAAGGTCTGTGCTCCAGGATGCCAATAAGTGCTTTAATATTGGTTAATATGTAACCGAATGGTTAAAAGTTGAACGAGTTGATATGGGTTGGGACAATTGGAAAGCGTGGTTAATTAATGAATGTATTTAAACTGGGTGTGGTGATGGACCCTATCAGCCGCATCAAGATACAAAAAGACAGTACCTTTGCCATGATGTTGGAGGCTCAGTCCCGAGGCTGGCAATTGTATTACATGGAACTGGAAGATTTGTATCTTGATAACGGTCGTTGTATGGCGACGATGCAACAAGTGAGCGTCATTGATGACGACAAACACTGGTTTCAACTGCAAACAAAAACGGTGGAACCGGTGGCCAAGTTGGATGCGGTACTCATGCGCAAAGATCCACCGTTCGATATGCAATATATTTATGCGACGTATTTACTGGAGTTAGCTCAACACCAGGGTGCATTGGTGGTTAATAATCCTGCATCTATTCGGGATGCCAACGAAAAATTGTTTACTGCCTGGTTTCCCCAGTGCACAGCGCCTTCTATTGTCAGTTGCCGCATGAGTCAGTTGCACCACTTTATTGATGAGCAGGGCGATACCATTATTAAACCTCTGGACGGCATGGGGGGGGCATCCATTTTTCGCGTGCATCACGCGGATCCCAATCGCAATGTGATTTTGGAAACCATGACTCAAAATCAAACGCGTTATGTGATGGCCCAACGATTTATTCCGGAAATCACTCAAGGCGACAAACGTATTCTCATGGTAAATGGCGAGCCTATAGCCTATGCCTTGGCACGCATACCGGCACAAGGCGAAACCCGAGGCAACCTGGCGGCGGGAGGGCGAGCCCAGGGTGTGGAATTGAGCCGGCGAGATCGATGGATTTGCCAACAGGTTGGAGCCACCCTGGTACAGAAAGGACTGATGTTCACAGGGTTGGATGTCATTGGTGATTATTTGACCGAGATTAATGTCACCAGCCCCACCTGTATTCGAGAGCTGGATGCCCTCTACGGTTTGAATATTAGCTCAACATTATTAGATGCTATTGCTCAGGCAGTACAATCCCAGCCACACAAAGGTTAATTACTTGAAGTATCGCATAATATTGATATTTGTTGCTGCCGTTTGGCTCAACGCCTGTACGCCCAAACCACCCGTGTACCACGAGCAACTGGTTGGCTTTGGAACGCTGATTGAAGTGAAAATATGGAATGTCGACAAAAAAAAGGGCGCCGAAGCGGTGGCCCTGTTGGCAAAGGATTTTGATTACATGCATCGCACCTGGCACCCTTGGGAACCCGGACCGCTGGGGCGTATCAATCAACTTTTACCTATGGGAGACAAATTCAGTGTGGCCCCATCGGTGTTGCCATTAATACGTAAAGCCACCCTATTATCAGAAAAATCGGAGGGGCGGTTCAATCCCGCCATTGGTAAGCTTATTAAACTCTGGGGTTTTGACGGCAAGCAAACTCCTGAGGCACCACCGTCTCCGGACCAAATCGAAGCTCTGCTGGAAAAAAACCCCCGTATGCAAGATATCAAATTGGAAGGTATAGAAATCTCCAGCACTAACAGTGCGGTGGTGCTGGATTTCGGTGGTTTTGCCAAAGGCTATGGCGTGGATATGGCCATAGAACAATTAAAAATCTTAGGATTGAATAACGCCATTGTTAATGCCGGCGGAGATTTGCGTGCCATTGGCAGTCATGGGGAGCGGCCTTGGCGCATTGGCATACGTAATCCCAGAGGCGGTGGTATGCTGGCATCGGTAGACGTAATGGGTGATGAGAGCGTGTTTACTTCCGGGGATTATGAGCGTTATTTTATGCATGACGGTATTCGCTATTTCCACATTATTGACCCGCACACCGGCTATCCGGCCCGAGGTGCTGTGTCAGTAACGGTGTTTCATCACAGCGCCGCCGAAGCGGATGCCGCGGCAACGGCCTTATTGGTCGCCGGTCCGGAAGAGTGGTATGAAGTGGCTCGGGCAATGGGTGTCAAAGGGGTTATTCTGGTGGATCATCGTGGCAAGGTCTACATGACACCGGGGCTAAAGGGCAGAGTACACTTTGATGTGAAGCCCTTACCGACCATTGAATACAGCTTACCCTTGTGATGAGTTAAATGTTAAGTTCCGAGGAACAAGTCACTCGGGGAGATGCGGTAGTCATATTGGTGGCCGCGGTCTGGCTTGCTTTTATCTATTTCATGGCGGTAAAGCCGACCCAAACCGGTTCTCAGGCCACCGTATTGCTCAGCGGCAAGCCCTGGAAAACTTTTGATTTGAATCGTGATCAGTTGATTGAGGTGCCCGGTTCGGTCGGAACGAGCAGCTTGCGGATAAAAGACGGTCAAATTCGTTTTATTGATTCCCCTTGTACCGCCAAACAATGTATTTTGCAGGGTTGGTTAAAGTACAGTGGCGAACTGGCGGTCTGCCTACCCAACCGGGTCAGTGTGCAGATATTAGGGGCCAATCCCCGCTACGACAGCATAAATTTTTAATGGCACAATTACACAGTACCCGAGAAGACCATCTGGTGGCCTGGCTGACCGCTTTAGCCATCAGTATCCATGTGGCTGAGAGCGCCTTACCCAGCCCCATACCCGGCATCAAGCCCGGATTGGCCAATATAGTCACCCTGGTGGCGTTGTTGTTGTATGGATGGCGAACCGCTGTTTGGGTCTCTTTACTGCGCGTTTTGTTGGGGAGTATAGTGATAGGGACATTTTTGTCGCCTACCTTCGTGTTAAGTTTTAGTGGTGCGATTTGTAGCGTAACGGTATTAACCTTGGCCAGTATGGTGGCGGCAAAACTGGGGACTTGGCGGATTGGTGCCCTTGGTTATGGAGTTTTGGCCGCCATGTCCCATATGATTGGCCAGTTTTATGCTGCTTACTATTTGTTTGTGCCCCACCAGGCTTTACTGGGGTTATTGCCGTTTTTGATGACGGCAGCGATGGGATTTGGCATTATAAGTGGTTTAATCGCCTTGAAAATTGTCCGGCAACTGGGCAAGGTTTGAAATAAGTAACTGAAATATTTAGAGTCCAATCATGGCAGTCTTACAAGTCAGGCAATCACCCATACAAAACCCCAACATTGGTGCCAATGACCGCTTGGGTTTAACCATATTTTTTGCGGTGATATTGCACAGTTTAATCATTATGGGGATTAGCTTCAGTAAACCGGATAAGAAAAAACCGCCGGAAAAACTACCGGGTTTGGAAGTGACGCTGGTGCAAAGTCGTACCGACAAAAAAATAGAAGATGCGGATTTTCTGGCCCAAGCCAGTCAGGAGGGTGGTGGTGAAAGTAAAGACGCCCACAAACCGACCTCTGCGGTAGAACCTCAGATCGCCACCGGTGAGGTGGGCGAAGTGGCGGAACTGGTCCCGGAAACCGTCTTGCCCCGATTTACAGAAAAAACCAAAATGCAATTAATGACGGTGGATGACTCTGAAGTATTCGTCCAGACCGAAGAAAATACTCCGGAGATGCCCACCAATATTCAGGATCCCACTGCGGCTCAATTGGTGATGCTCAACAAGAAAATTGCCAAACAAAGTGCCGAGCTGGATTTGCAGCGCGAGCAATACTCCCGCCGCACCAAAACCAAAATTATTACGGCAAAAACCAAAGAATATCGGTTTGCATCCTACGAAGAAGCCTGGCGTAAAAAAGTGGAACGCATCGGTACCCTGAACTTTCCCGATGAAGCCAGAAGGCGCAAATTATCCGGTAACGTCCGGGTGAAAGTGACCATTCGTTCCAACGGGACGGTTAAGAAGGTGGATATTCTGTCTTTTTCAGGCCATAAAGTTTTGGATGATGCGGTAGTGCGAATTGTAAAAATGGCCTCTCCTTATGCCAGTTTTACCGAGGATATAAAACGGGATACGGATGAGATCGCCATTATTCGTACCTGGCAGTTTATGGCCGGTAATAAGGTACGGACCCGATAAGTTAAAAAACCGGTAAAACAATGGCTTAGGCCAGGGATGACGGCCAACATCATGCGGTGCCCTTGTTCCCACTACTAATCTGACACATACTTTGTTTATGCGCGAAACCTGCCTGACCAATCAGTTTCTCATAGCCATGCCTGGATTGGCGGATCCCAATTTTTTTCATAGTGTGACCTATATTTGCGAGCACAATAAACACGGTGCCATGGGCATCGTCATCAACCAGCCCGTAGACCTGACATTGGGTGAAGTGGTGGATTATTTGGGAATTAAGAATGGTCATAATGAAAAAATGCGCCAGACGGTTTTTCGTGGCGGTCCGGTGGAAACGGACCGGGGTTTTGTTTTGCACAATCCCTTGGGGAAATGGGAATCCACTTTGAACGTTACACCACGCATTGGTTTGTCCACCTCCAATGATATAGTGGAGGCTTTGGCACGGGGTGAAGGACCGGAGCACTGTTTGGTAGCCCTGGGCTATGCCGGATGGGGTGCCGGGCAATTGGAGCGGGAACTGGGAGAAAACGCCTGGATCAATTGTATGGCAGACGAACAAGTGTTGTTTCACATGGATTCAGCTGAGCGCTGGCAAGCCGCAGTGAGCCTGGTGGGCATCGATTTAAACCACTTGTCCGGAGACGTAGGCCACGCGTGAGTTTGGGTAATCCCCCATCCAATATTCCGGCCCCGCCCCACATCCAGACCTTGCTGGGCTTTGACTTCGGAACCCAGCGTATCGGTGTTGCCGTAGGTCAAGTATTCACACAGACCGCCAATCCGGTTACCACCTTGCTGGTGAAAAACCTTCAAATTCCCTGGCCACAGATCACGCAATTGATTCAACAATGGCAACCGGATGCTTTTGTGGTGGGATTACCTCTGAATCTGGATCAAACTGAACACAAAGTAAGCCAGGGCGCACGACGTTTTGGTAATCAGCTCAATGGGCGGTACAATCTGCCCGTATACTGGGTGGACGAACGCTTAACGTCCCACGCGGCGGAACAGATGCTCGCAGACAAAGGTGTCAATAAAGGTGCCGGCAAAGCATCTAATAGAGAAAAAAGGGATTCCACCTATAGCGTTGATAGTGTGGCGGCCCAACTCATATTGGAAAGCTGGTTGCAGACCTGCGAGATTCGCAAAGATTAAACGGGACAGGTGTAATGCGGGAACCGAACGAAGTAGAGAATTTACTGGGACAAATGGCGCAGCAGGTCAAAGAACGTTTGCTCAGCATAGGCAATGGCGCGGCCGGTGACGACATACTTATGATCGGTATTCACTCCGGAGGGGTTTGGATTGCCAAACGTTTGCACCAATTGCTGGGATTAAGCCAGCCGCTGGGAAACTTGGATATCTCATTTTATCGTGATGATTTCAGTCGCATTGGCATGAACCCCCAGGTTAAGCCATCCCAACTCCCGGTATCGGTGGATGCTAAACACATCCTTCTGGTGGATGATATATTACACACTGGACGTACTATCCGAGCGGCCATGAACGAAATATTCGACTATGGCCGACCGGCGTCTATTACCTTGATCGTGCTGGGAGAAAGGACGGGGCGTGAATTGCCAATACAACCGGATATTGTGGGTAAGCACTTGAATCTGACGTCAGGCCAGCACGTTAAACTATCCGGCCCGGATACTTTGACTTTAACGGTGATGGAATCCTCATGAATCAAAATATACAACTGGACCAACAAGGGCGGTTACGCCATTTACTCACTTTGGAAGGTTTGAAGCGCCAGACTCTGGTCGATATTCTGGATGCGGCTGAAGGTTTTGGCAGCGTCGCCGGGCAAGCCGTGAAGAAAGTCCCTTTATTGCGCGGTAAAACCGTGGTGAATTTGTTTTTTGAAGCCAGTACACGCACCTTAACCACATTTGAGCTGGCAGCCAAACGTCTTTCGGCAGATGTTCTGAAAATAAACATTACCACCTCGGCCACCTCCAAAGGTGAAAGCCTGTTGGATATGTTGCGCAATCTTGAGGCCATGCATTGCGATATGTTTGTGGTACGTCATGCGCAAAGTGGCGCAGCACATTTTATCGCCTCCCACGTGGCGCCACACATTAGTGTGATTAATGCGGGTGACGGCAGTCATGCCCACCCAACCCAAGCTTTGTTGGACATGTTTACTATACGCAGGCACAAAAAAGAATTTGCCCCGCTGAATGTGGCTATCGTCGGGGATATTCTGCATTCGCGTGTGGCACGCTCACAAATCCATGCATTAACCACCTTGGGGGTTAATGAGGTCAGAGTGGTGGGGCCCAAGACCTTAATACCCAACGATGTGGATTCTCTGGGTGTCCATGTTTACCATGACCTGGAAGAAGGCTTGGATAACGCGGATGTGGTGATTATGTTGCGATTGCAAAAAGAGCGTATGCAGGGGGCGTTGTTACCCAGCGAGCATGAGTATTTTCAGTGCTATGGCTTAACGAAGGACAAACTGGCGGCGGCGAAACCCGATGCGATTGTGATGCACCCCGGACCCATTAATCGTTGTGTAGAAATCCAGTCGGAAGTGGCTGACGGCCCGCAATCGGTGGTGCTGGAACAGGTCACCAACGGTTTGGCAGTGCGCATGGCGGTTATGTCTATGGTGCTTGGGCGTCCTGCCGGAGGAGTCAACTAATGCGTATACAGTTAACCGGCGGACGAATAATTGATCCGGCCAATGATATTGATCGGGAACAGGATCTTTTCATTGCCGATGGCCAAATTCTCAGTGTGGGACGGAAACCGCAGGATTTTCATGCGGATCAGGTGATCGATGTTTCCGGTAAAGTGGTGTGTCCGGGTTTGGTGGATCTTCGTGCCCGCTTGCGTGAACCGGGGCAGGAAAACAAAGGCAGTATAGAATCAGAAACCAAAGCGGCGATCAAGGGCGGTATTACCAGTTTGTGTTGTCCGCCCGATACTCAGCCGACCATTGACTCGCCTGCCGTAGTGGAGTTGATTCACAGGCGTACGGAGCAAACCGGCTGTGCCAAAGTCTATCCTTTAGGTGCGTTGACGCTGGATTTGAAGGGCGAAAAACTCAGTGAAATGTATGCTCTGAAGCAAGCCGGGTGTGTGGGCGTCAGTAACTTGATGCAACCGGTGAACAGTCGCATCTTGCGGCGCGCTATGGAGTATGCCGCCAGCCATGGCTTAACCGTTTACATACACCCGCAAGATGCAACGCTGAGTGCCGGCGGTTGTGTCCATGAAGGTCGAGTCAGCACACGCTTGGGTCTCACCGGGATTCCCGAAGCGGCGGAAACCATGGCGATTGCCCAAAGTTTACAGCTCATCGAATTAACCGGTGTGGATACCCATTTTTGTCAAATATCCACGGCCAGTGGTGCGGCCATGATTGCTCGTGCGCAATATGAAGGCCTACCCGTTACTGCCGATGTCACCGCACATCACTTGTTTTTGACGGATATGGATATTGGTTTTTTTAATGCCCAATGCCATGTGTTACCGCCTTTACGCAGTGAGCGGGATAGAAATGGATTACGCGATGCTTTGGTGAACGGTACTGTATCCGCCATTTGTTCCGATCACCAACCCCACGATATCGACGCCAAATTGGCGCCATTTGCAGCGACCGAACCTGGAATCTCGGGTTTGGAAACCTTATTACCGCTGGCCTTGCGACTGGTGGAGGAAGAGTTGCTGAGCTTGCCTGAAGCCATCGCCCGGGTAACCTTGTTTCCTGCCAATATTTTGGGAATCCCCGCTGGAACCTTGGATAAAGGGTCTCGGGCGGATATTTGTGTGTTTGATCCGCAGCGCTACTGGCAGCTGAGCAAAATGAATATATCCAGTTTCGGAAAAAACAGCCCGTTTTTGGGTTGGGATTTCAAGGGTTTGGTTACCCATACCCTGGTCGATGGTAAACTGGTCTACGAAGTGGATGAGTTGCTTATGCTGCCGATACCTCACGTAGAGACACGCGTGAAGAGCGTGGAGGCAGGTTCTGAGGATCAAGATCAGGCCACCGAGCTGCAGAGTACTCAAGCGGCAACACTGACTTCAACCGACGATGATGATGACTTACTGGATCTTATGGATGGTGAAGAACACTGGAATGATACCCGTGAGGCAGGCTCGGAAGATGCCACCCAAGGTGAAGCCTTCGCGCCATTTGTCATCATTGATGATGACGACGAGGCGGAGACAGTCCCGGATACCGCCACACAAAGCCCGATGAGTGCAGTGCCTTTGGAAGCGGTCACCATAGCGGCAAAAGCACCGGAATCTGCTACAGAAGTAGAATTGCCAACGATAGAACACAGCGCAAACCCATCCGTTGAGACACAGGTGGTGGAGCTACCGTTGGAAGTGGAACAAAGTCCGGAGCCTAGGTACCAAAGTGACTCACAAAGTGCTGCAAGCATTGCAGAGCTGGTGACGGAAATTTCGCAACCGCCTGCCTCGGCTATGCCGCAAAGCGAGCCAGCCCAATCGGCGGTACCCCCAAGGCCGGTGGTGCAAGAGTCCAGCGTAACAGCAGCCGAAAAACCCAGTTTGATTGTGGACAGTTTTATGAAGCCGAAACTGGAGGAGCAGCGTTCTAAAATTGAATCGCTGATCTCCTCTGCCGCCAAAGCCATGAGTGAATCGGGACATTTGGAATATCCGCGGGACACGCAGGGTACGGCTTTGTCCCAAGACCGAGAGCCGAACCCAGCCGAAGACCGATCGGAAAATTCATCGGATAATCTACAGGATAAAGAACCCCGGTAATGGCTAAATCACACCGTAAAACCATACACTTGGAACAGGCGGAGGTGTTGTCCCACGATGCCTTCGATGCGAAGCAATTTGTGTTGCGGGTAAAAGCGCCGCAACTAGCAGCCAAAGCCAAGCCAGGACAATTTGCTCATATTCAATGCGGACCGGAGCTACCCATGCGCCGCCCCATTTCCATTATGCTTACCGATCCAAACAACGGGTCGGTAGATTTTTTGTACAAAGTTTTTGGTCGGGGCACCCATATACTGTCACAACGCAAGGTAGGAGAGAAGATTAGTATATTGGGGCCAATTGGTAACTGTTTCCAATCCCAGATGGATAAACCCAGAGCTTTGTTAATCGGAGGTGGTGTCGGGATTCCTCCCATGGTATTTCTAGCGCGTTCTTTGTTGGCCGTGAAGGGGGCGTATGATCCCTTTGTCATCATGGGTTCCGAGGTGCCCTTTCCCTTCAAGGCCCAGCCTTCTCGGTATGTCGTACCTGGCATGGCCGCCGGCGTTACCGCGGCCATGCCCTTGATGGAAGACTGGGAAATACCCAGCCGTCTGGCCAGCTTACAAGGCTATCCCGGTTGCCATGAAGGATACGTAACCGACGTGGCGCGTCAATGGCTTGACGCTTTGAGCGATTCGCAGCGTCAAGAAGTGGCAGTTTTTGCCTGTGGACCTCATCCGATGTTGGAGGCTGTGGCGAAAATGGCGCAGGAATACCATTTGCCTTGCCAGACATCGTTAGAAGAATTCATGGCCTGCGCGGTAGGCGGTTGCGCCGGATGTGTCGTTGAAATTCAAACCCCGCAAGGTTCAGCAATGAAACGGGTTTGTGTGGATGGCCCCGTATTTGACGCGCGCAGTGTGGCCGCTTTCTTGTGATTGCTGTTCTGTGTGGCATAAATTCTGTATTACTGGTAACCACTTAGGTTAAAGATCTAACATTTAGGTCTTTAACCGCGCCGGTTTCTAAATTTCTTTTCCGTTTTCTAATACAGGTGGCTTATGTTATCCAGAATTATGGTCCTGCTTGGATTTTGCCTGTGTACGGTAGTCATTTCCTTCGCCTATGCTTCCGTATACACCACAGCCAACGAGCTCTACCTCAAGTCAGGCATAAAGACACAAATCGATGCGGTGCCCCAGTCGGTGTATATGGGGTTTCAACACAGCATTCGCTCACAGGCTCATTTGGATAAACTGACTCCACAGGAAAAAAGCCAGTACCGGAATTTGATCAATGACGCCTACAATGCCATAGAGCTGAAGAAAATCGTCATGGACTACATGAGTCAAAACCTGAACGAAACGGAAATGATGGAAGCATTGAAATGGCTGAAGTCTCCCGTGGGACAAAAAGTGACTCATCTGGAAGAACGGGTTGTGGGCCAGGAGTCGAGCCAGGAAATGATCCATTATGTACAGTCTTTACAAACGGATCCGCCGCCGGCTGAATATCACGAATTTGTGGGTCGGCTGGCCCAGGAAATCGATGCGGAATCCACTGCGGTCGACATAGCCATGAACGCTCAATTAGCCATCACTATCGCCATGGCCACCGTAGAGCCAAAAACCACGGTAGAGCAGTTACAATACATTCAAAAAGAACTGAACCATATGCGTGGTCTCGTGGCTGCTATTGTCAGTAAGGAGATAGTTGCCAATTTAATGTTTACCTATCACACCATGCCGTTGCCGGAATTTCAGCAATATGTTGAGTTTTCCAGTTCCACTGTGGGTAAGAAATACCAGCAGACCATGGCCCAGGCTCTTAGCAAAGCCATTAATCACGGAAGCCTGGTATTGGGTGAAAAAATGGTCCAAATCCTTCAGCAAAGAGCCAAAGCACGTTCCGGTCTCGATTTATAATGCTTTTCATTCAATAAGTTACAAACCATAAAAACACTCTATAAGAAAACCCATTGAGAAACTCGGTCTTAATGAAGTAGACTGACTTAACTAGGGGAAAATTAAAGCGTCGGGATCCACCGGAGCTAAAAAAGCGGGGGCGTTACCATGGTAATAAAATTCCACCATGTGGTTTTCTTATCTTTCATTTTAATCTTTTTGCACGGGTGCTCAGAAACGGAGCCCGGTCCAGGTGCAGGGAAATCGCAAATACTGCCGCAAGCTGAACTGGTAAGCATTAGTGAGTCTACCCGGAATTATTTTCTATCCGGTGACCGGCTGCAGGGAACCTACGTATATTCCGATAGCAGCGGTCGTGGCGAAGGACAGACCCTGTACCGTTGGTTACGCAATGGCGAGGCGATTACGGGTCAGCAATATTACTTTCTCACAGCGGCGGACAACAATACGGAATTGACGTTTGAAGTCACTCCGGTGGCAGATGACGGGGTTCCGGGCGAGGCCAGAAGTGCATCGCAATATATTCAGTTTAACAATCGGTTGCCGCAGGCCCAAAAAGTGTTCATCCGCGACAATAACTACGATTCCGCCCTAAGCTGCAACTGTATTTCGGTTGGGGATATATTGTCGGGCCGATTTGAGTATTTCGATACCGAAGGGGATTTGCAAGGAGGCGCTGTATATCAATGGACCCGTGGGGGAGTATCCATTCCCAATGCCACCGGTGCCAATTATCTTGTAACGGAAGACGATAGGGGAGCTGTGATTGGATTTAAGGTGCGCCCGGTTACCGCAGATGGTGCAATGGGTAATGTTGCGAACGCCACCGTAGTTGAAGGCAATCACCACCCAACTGCCACGAATGACACTCGAGCCATTAATGCCAATCAACCCGATTTGGCATTGACCGATCTACAGAATAACGACATTGACCTGGATGGTGATACCCTGGTGGTAGCTGAGGTCGGTAGTAACAATACCGTTGCTACCGTGGAGTTGGTATCGAACAATCGCGGTGTCAGCTATCTGATGCGAAACCGGTTTGGCTATTTGATACCCGGTGAAGTCGAGGTGGATACATTTCAGTACAAAGTATCGGATAACCGCGGTGGCTACGCCTGGGGAACGGTCACTATAACCATCACGGGTGTCAACGATATCCCGATTGCAACCGCGGACGCCGTTACGGTCAATGCCCAAGACGTTGATGTTGCCATATCCGTGCTGGACAACGATAGCGATGCCGATGCCGGGGACTCGTTCACCATTACGGGGTTGGATTTGACCAGTTTAAATACCACAGGTTCGGCTCGGGTCGCCGGTAATAACATACTGTACACCCCACAGGTGGCCGCTCCGGCGACAGACAGTTTCATCTATGAAATCACGGATAGCTACGGCGGGGTGGCAGCTGCGCAAGTGGATGTTACCATTCAATAAACGCAGACAATGTGGCCGCTATCGAACCTCAAAACTGTAGCGGGTCTCATCCAGCACCATAAAGGATAAAAACGCGCCCAACAGGGCCGCTACCAGTATGCCCCATAAGGGCAGCAGGGGCAGAAAACATCCACCGATAATCCAGGCGTCCCGCAGTCGGCGCCGCTTCACTTGGTATTCGTGAGTGGTTTTGAGGGGAATCCAGTTGTTGGTTTTGGCATCAAATGCGTACATGGGGCATATCCTTGACCGTTAAAGCATAACCAATTAAACGGCAGGTCGGGCGAATATTTGAGTCGGATAATGATTTGAAGTGAAATTTGTTGTTTTCGTTCCGCTTCCAACCAAATGGTTTCAGACCGGTTGGTCATGAGTCAACCGGTCTAAATAGGCATATCAGTTGATACTGCCGCTGTTGATATACTGAATTATATCCTCATGATTTAGCAAGTTCACCACAGCTTTACGCAAAGTGCCGTTAATGGCCCGAAAACTGTCGCCGGGAGAGCGATAATCGGCAGCCACAGCGACCAATTTACCATTATCCAACTTAGCGTCCAGTCTCAGAGAGGTACGCCTGACCCAATAACCGGCATAGGTCTCAATATGGTGGACATGTAAGGTGATCGGTTTACCCTGGTGCGTTACCTTGATGGAGCGTTTTTCCAGGGCGCTGGCCAATAGCTCTATGCAAGTATCGGTTAGTTGTTTCAGGTCCCCGCGAGTATCCTCATTATCGGACAATTCCACGATCCGGGGCGCGTCAAAAGCATTGACGAGATGGAAGGCCTGCTTTGAGGAAAGTATGGGGATTTTTTTGATATCGATTTCATACAGCTTGGCATTGCCACGGATGATACCTTGGCCGCAACCGGACACAAGTAATATGGCTGCCAGCATTAGAGCGAGTTTATTCATTATTATAGCCCTTGTGGTGCTTTCTTTGGTTTGAACATCTCCTTGCTTGGTTCCGCGCCGATCCAATAGCAGTCCGTGGCGTCGTTTCTTTGTATTTCAGGTGCAACCAGCGCAATAATTATAGAATGCCCGATGCGAGGGGGAAAGCTTTGGCAGTGGGCGGTCAGAGCTCGTCGATGTGAACTAAAGTGACACCATCCAGTGCATTGTCCGCATCGTCCAGCCCTTGTTTCTTATCCAGCTTGATCATCAAGCGCAATTCGTTTTCCGAATCGGCATGATGCAAGGCATCGTCATAACTGATTTTACGATCTTTGTATAATTCATACAGTGCCTGGTCAAACGTACGCATGCCCAGTTGGTTGGAATTGCCCATGGCTTCTTTCAGCCCGGCCACGTTGCCTTCTTTTATCAATTGAGAGACCAAAGGGGTATTGATCAAGACTTCCATGGCCATGACCCGGCCATCATGTTCAGGTGTGGGCAGGAGCTGTTGCGCAATCACTGCTTTTAAATTCAATGACAAATCCGACAAAATTTGATCGCGGCGGTCTTTGGGAAAAAAGTTCAGAATGCGATCCAAGGCCTGGTTGGCATTATTGGCGTGTAGGGTGGTAAGGCATAAATGCCCGGTTTCTGCGAAGGCAATAGCATGTTCCATGGTTTCGCGACTGCGTACTTCGCCGATAAGAATGACGTCCGGAGCCTGGCGCAAGGTGTTTTGCAGGGCCGCTTCAAAATTGTGAGTATCCACCCCCACTTCACGTTGCGTGACAATACAGCCGCTGTGTTCGTGAACAAACTCTATGGGGTCTTCCACGGTGACAATGTGACCGGAGCTGTTATGGTTGCGGTGTCCGATCATGGCAGCCAGAGTAGTGGATTTGCCTGTTCCGGTGGCCCCCACCAGTAGCACCAGGCCGCGCTTGGTCATGGTGATATCTTTAATAATATCCGGTACCCCCAGGTCGTCCAGTACGGGTATATCTGTCTTGATGCGGCGCAGGACGATACCGATATTGCTTTTTTGCTTAAAGACATTCACTCGAAAACGACCGATGTCGTCGGGTGCAATGGCAAAATTGCATTCCAGATTGTGTTCGAATTCTCGACGCAGCTGTCGGTCCATCAAATGATAGGCCAGTTGGTGGGTTTGTTGCGGATTAAGCTCATGCTCAATCAGTTTGACGATCTCTCCGTGGACCTTGAGGCTGGGAGGAAGGTCTGCCGTAATGAATAAATCGGAGGCATCCCGCTCCACCATCATACGCAGCAGCTCGTTAAAGTCTTGAATTACATTGTGGAAGTCATTAAACATGAGTAAAGGATACCGTTATAACGATTCCAATGTCCAATGATCCTGTGCCGGGTTACCCCGGTGCAGGATAAGGACATTGCCTACTGGAATAAGGACTTATTTGAACGTATCTTTGTTAGCTGCCTTGTTGGCCGCTTCCGCTTTGGTAATGATGCCACGGCGTAGCAGTTCCTGAAGGTTTTGATCCAAGGTCTGCATGCCCACACCGATACCCGTTTGAATGGCCGAGTACATTTGCGCCACTTTAGCTTCACGGATCAAGTTACGAATAGCCGGTGTACCGATCATGATCTCGTGGGCTGCCACGCGACCGCCACCGACTTTTTTCAGCAGGGTTTGTGAGATTACCGCACGCAGCGACTCCGACAACATGGAGCGAACCATTTCTTTTTCCGCCGCAGGGAATACGTCAATAATACGGTCGATGGTTTTGGCCGCAGAACTGGTATGCAAGGTACCGAATACTAAGTGACCGGTTTCCGCAGCTGTCAGAGCCAAACGAATGGTTTCCGGGTCACGCATCTCACCCACCAGAATGACGTCAGGGTCTTCACGCAGTGCGGAACGTAGCGACTCGTTAAAACCCAGAGTATGACGGTGCACTTCCCGTTGGTTAACCAAACATTTTTTACAAGGGTGTACAAACTCAATGGGGTCTTCAATGGTAAGTACGTGGCCGTGCTCGGTATTGTTTTTATAGTCGATCATCGCAGCCAAGGTGGTGGATTTACCTGAACCGGTGGGGCCGGTTACCAGAACCAGACCTCTGGGGTTGTTGGAAATTTCCGCAAAAATAGGTGGGCAACCCAACTGTTCCATACTCAAAATGGTGCTGGGGATAGTACGGAATACGGCGCCGGCACCGCGCTGGTGGTTAAATGCGTTGACACGAAATCGAGCCAGGTCAGGGATCTCAAAGGAAAAGTCGGTTTCCAGAAATTCTTCATAGTCCTTACGTTGCTTGTCATTCATGATGTCGTAGATCAGCGCATGAACCGCTTTATGATCCATAGGAGGTACGTTGATACGACGAATTTCACCGTCGACACGAATCATAGGGGGTTGTCCTGCGGACAGATGCAAATCCGAAGCGGAGTTCTTTACGCTGAACGCGAGTAATTCTGATATATCCATCGCTATCCTCTAACAAACAGAAACACTTGGTGGTATTGAAAGGGGGCCGCAAGTGTGCCAAGGTTCACATTTCATGTTCGCACCCAGCGGTTTCCAACCCATACGCATATAGCGTCAAATCCTGCACAATACTTTACGCAATGAATCGGTAAATGTAAAAGTTTCAAAAACATTCTCTCTCGTATTGGTGGTTCATTAACCACTTTTTGTTTGTTCGTATGTTTAATAAATGGCTTATGCTCTGACTTTGGGATTAAACTTGGAATATGGCAAGTAGGATCCAACAAAATATTCAACAGTACCTGCAAATAATCCATCAGGCATGCCAATCCTGTGGTCGTACCGACCCGGTTTTGCTCCTGGCGGTGAGCAAAAAACGATCGGTAGATGACATACGTGAAGCGGTGGCTGCCGGATGTACAAACTTTGGAGAAAGTTATGTACAGGAAGCGGTGAGTAAAATTCAACTATTGCAAGATCATTCCCCGCCTTTGAACTGGCATTTTATCGGCCCTATCCAATCCAACAAGGCAGCGCTGATTTCCGAGTACTTTCACTGGGTACATAGCCTGGACCGAGCCAAAGTGGCATTAAAACTAAATGAGGCGCGCCCAAGTTCCATGCAACCTTTGAATGTGTGTATTCAGGTGAATATCAGTGGCGAAGCAGCAAAGTCGGGAGTAAGCTATGAATTATTGGATGATTTACTGGCTGTTGTGCAAAAATGTCCCCGCTTGCGCCTGCGCGGATTAATGGCGATAGGATTGAATACGGATGACAAAGCGCGGCTACGGCAAATGTTTGCGCAACTGCGACAAACGCTGGAGCGCTTGAATTCTGCAGGATTGGCCTTAGATACACTGTCTATGGGTATGACCCAGGATTTGCACGAGGCCATAGTGGAAGGTTCCACGATAGTGAGAGTGGGAACGGGAATATTTGGTCCCCGCTGAATACTCGATTTTAAAAATAGGTTTAAATGATGAAATTGGCTTTTATCGGTGGCGGTAACATGGCCGCCAGCTTAATTGGCGGTCTTATCGCTGACGGTTACGATCCTGCGAACATACGTGTCGCAGATGTGGATGCGGCACGTCTGGATCGCTTATCACAGCAATTCGGCATACAGGTATTTGACGATGCGGCAACGGCAGCGCAGCAGGCGGATACGGTGGTGTTTTCCGTCAAACCCCAGGTATTGCGCAGCGTGGTACAGGATTTGGCATCTGTCATTCAGACCCAAAAACCATTATTACTCTCCATAGCGGCCGGTATTCGAACCAAAGACATTGAGCGCTGGACCGGCACCAATGCCACCGTGGTTCGGGCAATGCCCAATACACCGGCAATGGTACAGTGCGGGGCCGCAGCACTGTTTGCCAATCAACGGGTCTCGGAGCAACAGAAACAAATGGCTGAATCCATACTGCGTGCCACCGGTTTGGTGGTATGGGTGCAGGATGAAGCCCATATGGATATTGTTACAGCTCTATCCGGCAGTGGTCCGGCCTATTTCTTCCGTATCATGGAAGCCATGGAGAAAGCAGCGGTGACATTGGGCTTAGAGCAAAAATCTGCACAACTGCTAACATTACAAACAGCGCTGGGTGCTGCCAAATTGGCATTGGAAAGCGCAGATGATGTGGCAACCTTGCGTGAGGGGGTGACCTCCCCGGGTGGGACCACTGAGCAAGGTTTGAAAGTTTTGAACGACAATAATATCGATGGTCTGGTTCAAGAGGTGATTCGAGCCGCCTATGAGCGCGCCATTGAACTGGCTGATCAACTGGGAGAGTAACTGTCAGTGGGAGCGTATGCAGGCAATGCCGGTATTTTTCTTATCGAGACCATATTCGGCTTATATTTGGTTGTGGTTATGTTGCGGTTCCTGTTTCAATTTATCAGGGCCGATTTTCGCAATCCGGTATCGCAGTTTATATTTAAAGTGACCAACCCGCCTTTGGTGCCCATGCGTCGCTTTATACCCGGTTTTATGGGGCTGGACATGTCATCCCTGGTGTTGATGCTTCTCTTGCAAGCATTAGAAATATTTCTGGTGAAAATGGTGCAATCCGCGCCACTGCCCATGACCAATCTCCTCATGCTCACTGTGGCGGAACTGCTGCAATTACTGATTTACGTCTACCTGTTTTCCATATTGGTTCAAGTCATTCTCAGTTGGGTAAATCCGGGAGGATATAACCCGGTTGCCGCCATACTCTACGCTCTTAACGAGCCTTTGTTAGGGCGTGCCAGACGCCTGATGCCGCCCATATCCGGCTTCGACCTGTCTCCTATTGTAGTGTTGATCATTTTACAGCTGCTCAATATGACGATTGTTGCCTACCTAAAAAACACCTTCGATACCGCCCGGGTAATTTTTGTTGGCGGTTAACATAGTCGCTACCGTTATGGTTTATGTGGTATCAGTGGCAAGATGATGATTTGCTGCTCTGGGTTACTGTCCAAAGCCGTGCGGGTACAGATGCTTTGGTTGGCATTCACGACGATGCACTCAAAGTAAAAATCAAAGCTGCACCGGTGGATGGTAAAGCCAATCAGCACTTGATTAAATTCCTGGCAAAAATTTTCGATGTAGCGCCCTCCCACATCCAATTGCTCAGTGGTCACACTAACCGTAGAAAACGTCTGCGGATTGCCGACCCGCAAATTCTGCCTCACCAATTCAAACAAAAACCCTAAATATTCCGCGCCTAATTGAGCAAAAATTGGACCGGAACTTGCCTCGTGTATTGCACGTTGCGCCGACTAAACTTATTTGTTTCCTGGCCGCTATTGGAAAGGTGACTCTATTTTAGGCTTAGGCGTTAAAAAAAATTAACATATTTTCAACAGTTTAGGTAGTCAGCAATGGTGAAGGAACAGCTTACCGAACAATTGGAGGCATATAGTCGCTGGAAAAAAAATGTCAGCGCTAATATAGCCACTTACAGGCAGTGGCTGGAAGAACACGACATGAGTTCTCCGGAAGATGACCTGCGTCTGTTTGAAACCATTGAGTCTTTAAAAACCGATCAAATGACCATTGCCGTTGCCGCAGAATTTTCTCGGGGCAAGACTGAGCTGATCAACGCGATTTTCTTTGCGGATTACAAAAAACGTCTATTACCGTCTTCAGCCGGACGTACCACCATGTGCCCCACCGAGCTGTTTTATGATCACAAGGCGGATCAACCCTACATCCGCATGCTGCCCATTGAGTCGCGGTTGGAAGACATGAGTATAGCGGAGCTGAAACAGCATCCGGAATATTGGACTGCCATTGAATTGGATACCGCCTCACCGGATACCATGGTGGAGTCTTTTCAGGAAATTGTTCGAGTGAAACATGTCGCGGTAGACAAAGCCGTAAAACTGGGCCTGTACAATGTCGATCAGCATGAAAACGAAGAAGTCCCGGCCACGGTAGAAATCCCCATGTGGCGCCATGTTTTAATCAGTTTTCCCCATCCCATGTTAAAGCAAGGCTTGGTCTTATTGGATACGCCGGGTTTGAACGCTCTGGGTAGTGAACCGGAACTGACCATGGATATGTTACCCAGCGCTCAGGCTGTTATGTTTATATTGTCTGCTGACACGGGCGCCACCAAGTCGGATATGGATATATGGAAGCAACACGCTAAATTATATCGAGAGAACCAACAAACCGGCGTGCTCATCTTACTCAACAAAATCGACACCTTGTGGGACGAGTTACAGGATGAAGCCAAAATTCAATCCAATATTGATACTCAGTGCAACACTGCAGCGGAAATGCTGGATGTGGATCGCAAAGACGTCTACCCGGTATCGGCACAAAAGGGTTTGTTGGCAAAAATCAAAAAAGATGACAGTTTGTTACAACGCAGCGGTTTACCCGCTATAGAAAAAACCCTATCTGAAGAGATTCTTCCGGCCAAGCAACAGATTGTTCGAGATAATCTCGTTTCCAAAATCGGCTCCATGGTGACCCAAACGCGGGATATTCTGGCCGGACGTAGTCACAACAACCAAACACAATTGGAGGAACTGCGTTCCCTATCCGGTAAGAATGCCGACGTCCTAATGGAGAGCATGAAGAAACTGCGGGCCGAACAAATGGTGTACCAAAAAGACGTGGAGAACTTTCAAACCAGTCGCCAAGTGCTGAAGCGTCAGCTCATTGCTTTGAGCGAATCCTTGAACCTGGAGAGCCTGGACCAGCTTATAGGTAAAACCCGAGAGGTGATGGTGGACAGTTGGACCACTGCTGGGATGAAAAAAGGCATGAAAACCTTTTTCAACGGAGCCCGTGAAACCATGACGCAGGTGAACTGGCAAGTGGACAAAGCCAATCAAATCGTACAGACCATATACGATCGGTTTAAGAACGAACACGGTTTTACCAAGGTACACCCGGAATTGTTTCAAACCAATAAGTATTCGCGGGAATTAAATCAGCTGTATGAGCGAGCCGAAGAGTTTCGTAACAGTCCCGTTACCACTATGACGGAACAAAGCTTTGTGGTGAAAAAGTTTTTCGTCAATATGGTGAGTCATGCTCGTAATGTGTTCTATAAAGCCAATGAAGATGCAGAACGTTGGGCCAAGTCTGCCATGTCGCCGCTGGGTAAGCAGATAAAAGAGCGCAAAATGCAGCTGGAGAAACGATTGGCCACCATGCAAAAAGTAAAGGCATCGCGGGAGCAGTTGGGAGCCAATATCGCCATATTGGAAAAAGAGTTGACAGACCTGCAACAGCAAATCAACACGATAGACAATATCCTCAACAGCATTAACGCACCTTTACCGGGAACCCAGGAATCCAAGTTGGCGAATTTGGCCTGATATTCTCTGTCTAGTATAATCCGCCCACTTTATATTTATGCGAAAAGTGGGTTCTTACTGTGCCACAAACATTTGCACCGGACTCCGTGGGTCTGGTGATCCCCCAAACGGCTTCTTTTCACGACCCCATTGAGCTGGAGAGCGGTGTTGTTCTGGAAAGTTACGATCTTGTCTTTGAAACCTATGGCACACTCAATACGGAAAAGACCAACGCCGTTTTAATTTGCCACGCTTTAAGCAGTGATCATCATGCCGCCGGCTACCATAGCCTGGAAGACCGCAAGCCCGGTTGGTGGGAGGTTTGTATCGGCCCAGGCAAACCTATTGATACCAATCGCTTTTTTGTGGTGTGCGCCAATAACCTGGGGGGGTGTCGCGGATCCACCGGGCCTTCTACCCTGAATCCTGAGACGGGAACAGCCTACGGGCCGGATTTTCCCATTGTGACGGTAAAAGATTGGGTCCACAGCCAGGCACGTTTAGGGCGCTATCTCGGGATTGAAACCTGGTTGGCTGTTATTGGCGGCAGTCTGGGGGGTATGCAGGCCTTGCAGTGGAGTATTGATTTTCCCGAGCGCTTACATCATTGCATTATTATCGCCGCGGCTCCCAAATTATCTGCCCAAAACATTGCTTTCAATGAAGTGGCCCGGCAGGCGATTACTACAGACCCGGAGTTTCATCAAGGTCGTTTCTACGATTATGGTGTGGTGCCTCGTCGTGGCTTGATGCTGGCGCGTATGCTGGGACATATCACCTATTTGTCTGACGATGCGTTTGGTTCCAAGTTTGGCCGGGAATTGCGTAGTGGTAAATTAAACTATAACTTCGATGTGGAGTTTGAAGTGGAAAGCTACCTGCGTTACCAGGGGCAAGCATTTGCTGATCGTTTCGATGCCAATACCTATTTACTCATGACCAAAGCCTTGGATTATTTTGATCCGGCAAGCCAATTCAATGACAAATTATCTGCCGCCCTACAGCACAGCCGCGCTCGCTTTTTTGTGATTTCCTTTACCAGTGACTGGCGTTTTTCCCCGAAGCGTTCCCGCGAAATAGTCAAATCCTTGTTGGATGCCGCTAAGCCGGTGAGCTATATCGAGGTGGAGGCGCACCACGGTCATGACGCCTTTTTAATGCCGATTGAACCGTATTTAAAGGCTTTTTCCGCCTATATGAAAATGATGGGCAATGCTGCAGCAACAAGTGGTACGGTGGATAGCGCTGTGGAGCGGGGGAATAGACAAGCCCGGAAGCATGGGGAGGACTGCACATGCAAGCCATGAGGCCGGATTTAAAGCTTATCAGTCACTGGATCGATCCCGGAAGCCGAGTACTGGACCTGGGGTGTGGCAACGGGATGCTGCTGACACATTTGCAACAGCAGCGGCAGGTCAGCGGCTATGGGCTGGAGATTGATCCGGAAAACTGTACTCAGTGTCTCAGCGCCGGTTTAAACGTGATTCAATGGGATTTAAACGAAGGTTTGGGGGATTTTGATAACGACTCGTTCGACTATGTGATTATGACTCACACCTTACAAGCCGTAAAAAAACCTTTAAATTTGCTTAATGAAATGCTGCGTGTTGGCAAGCAGGTTATCGTGACCTTTCCCAATTTGGCGTTTTGGCAGTTTCGTCTCAAACTCATTTTTTCCGGCACCATGCCTCTATCGCGAGCCTTGCCACACACTTGGTATGAATCGCCAAATATACACCTATGTACGGTGAAGGATTTTGAAACAGCGTGCCGTGACCATGGTATCCAGGTGACGCAACGAGCCTTTGTGGACTACACTCACCAGGCGGGGAAGCGGTTGTTTCCTAACTGGTTTGGTGAAATTGCCATTTACCGTTTGGCTTCGCGTAACAAAATTGCCACCGCCACCGCTTGACATCGGCTTTAAAATCGTTAAAGGTCATATGAGAAAACCTGGAGATTAAATGTGACTAGACTGACTAAACCCATTTCTGACTGTTTCATAAGAGTTTACAGTCGTACACGTTGCAACACTCTGGTATTGACGGCAATACTGGCTTTGCTGCTGTGTGCTCCGGCAACAGCCGGTACATCGCAAACGTTTGGTGATTACACCATTCACTACAGCGCTTTCACCTCGGATTTACTGCAACCCAATATGGCCAAGATGTATAAAATCGTGCGCAGTAAAAACCGAGCGATATTGTCCATTTCTATTCAAAAGAAAGCCTTAACGCCGGTAGGTACTCCGGTAAAGGCCAACGTAAAGGTCGAAGCCACTAATCTCACCGGACAACTGAAAAATATCAATATTCGGGAAGTCGACGAAGGGGCTGCAGTATATTACATCAGCGAATTTCATGTGGCTCACGAGGAAATCCTGGACTTTACCTTAACGGCCACGGCTAAAGAATTTGAAAAACCCCTGGTGGTTAAGTTTCGACAGCAGTTCTACACCAAATAAGAATCCTCGCCCTGAGCTTGGTCGGCACGGGAGAGTCTATATCTGATAGTTCAATATTAGGGGGGCGTGGTCGGAAAAGCGCTCATCCTTATAGATGTGGGTCGATTTGACTTTGTCCTTCAGCCCGGGGGTAATCACTTGGTAGTCGATGCGCCAGCCAACATTCTTGGCCCAGGCCTGGCCGCGATTGGACCACCAAGTGTATTGGTCTTCTTCTTGGTTAGCGACACGAAAGCCATCGACATAACCCAACTTACCAAACAATTGATCCATCCACTCCCGTTCTTCCGGCAGGAATCCGGAATTTTTCTGATTGCCGCGCCAGTTCTTAATATCGACTTTTTTATGAGCGATGTTCCAGTCGCCACAAATAACGAACTCGCGTTTTTTGCGACGCAGTGATTGGAGGTGAGGGACAAAACGATCAAGAAAATCGAATTTAATTTGCTGCCGCTCCTCGCTGCTGGAGCCTGACGGCAGGTACAAGGAAATAACGCTGAATTTGTCAAAATCGGCTTGTATATAGCGCCCTTCGGCATCCATGTCTTCCCATCCCTGCCCCAATCCGCAAGTCACTTTCTTGGGCTTTTCCCGACTGTATATGGCAACGCCGCTATAACCTTTTTTTTGTGCGTCAAAGTAATAACAGTGATAATCTTTTGGATAATAATCTTCGGGGTGTAACTGGTGCTCTTGCGCCTTGGTTTCCTGAATGCAGACAATATCGGGTTTTTCTCTTTCAAGCCATTGGAAAAAACCTTTGCGATGCGCTGCGCGAATTCCATTAACATTGACAGAAACTATTTTCATAAGCCTTCGTGACTCTTAAATGTGTTAGGGGTTAATTGTGTTAGGGGTTATTTGTGTTAAAGTTAGCAAGCACTGGTCGCCTATAATACATTAATTTGCACGCGGAAAAATCATGAAACCCTACCAACAGGAATTTATTCAGTTTGCGCTCAACATCGAAGTACTGCGTTTCGGTGAGTTTACCCTGAAATCCGGGCGAATCAGCCCCTATTTTTTTAACAGTGGTTTGTTTAACAGCGGTGCCAGTCTGGCGGCACTGGGACAATATTACGCCCAGGCTATAGAAAATTCCGCTCTGCAATACGATATGATTTACGGGCCTGCGTATAAAGGTATTCCCTTAGCCGCAGCCACCGTGGTCGCTTTGGCCGGGCAATACAACAAAGATGTGCCATACGCCTTCAACCGCAAAGAGGCCAAGGATCATGGTGAAGGAGGGTCTATCGTGGGGGCTCCTCTGCAGGGAAAAGTACTTATTATCGACGATGTGATATCGGCAGGCACCTCGGTACGCGAATCGGTAGACATTATTCAAGCGGCAGGAGCCGTACCGGCCGGCGTGGTCATCGCACTGGATCGTCAAGAAAGAGGCAAGAGTGAAACATCCGCCATACAGGAAGTGGAACGAGATTACGGTCTTAGTGTTGCCAGTATTATTCAATTGGAAAATCTCATCGAATACTTGCAACAACAAACCGGGATGGAAAACATGCTCAGCAAGATTCAGGAGTACCGCAAGACTTATGGCTGCCAGGCCGGGCTTATGCCTGGTGCTTATTAACTAGCTGTGCTCGGATGCCAGCGCGTTCGCTGTGTTAGCAGCAGCTTTCGTCGTGGGACAATAAAGCGTGAAAATACTACCCTGTCCCGGAGCGCTGGTTACGGTTAAGCTACCCCCCATAAGCTCTGCATAGTGTTTACTGATAGCCAGTCCCAAGCCTGTACCTTGTTGCGGTGCTGACTTACCTTGCTCGTATTTTTGAAAAATCACTTGTAGTAATTTATTGTCCATACCCTGACCTGTGTCTTCTACTTGCAGAAACACGCCTTGTTGCTTGCGCTCGCAATGCAGGGTGACATAACCCTGGTCGGTAAACTTGATGGCATTTCCCAACAAGTTGATAAGTATTTGACGTATTTTGGTACGGTCTGTTGTCAGCGTGCCGATACCACGATCCACATTTAAATTCAATTGAATGCCTTTGGCTTTGAACTGGGGTTCAAACAAGTGCTGTAACTCTTTTAACACGGGATACAGAGAAAAATCCTCGCGTATGATTTCCATCTTCCCGGCTTCCATCTTGGCCAAGTCCAACAGATTATTGACCAGGTTCAATAGTTGATTGGAGCTGGAATTCATCAGTTCCAATTGTGAGCGTTGCTTGTCCGTTATAGGGCCGGAGTAACCCTCAATGAGCATGGAGGTAAATCCCATAATGGAATTTAAGGGGGTACGTATTTCGTGGGACATACTGGCCAGGAAGTCGGATTTTACTTTGGTGGCTCGAATAGCATCATCTCGTGCCCGAACCAACTCCTGGGTGCGCTCTACAATAATATCCTCGAGGTTGCGTTTATAGCGGTTTAACTCCCGGTCTGCACGTACCTTATTGGTAATATCGCGGAATGCCCATAAGCGGCCGAGGTTGCGGTTAAAGGAAAGCGGACGAGTGTAGCGATCAAAAACCCGGCCATCTTTGAAATGAATATTGTCCCTTTCCACTCGGTTACTACCATAAAGTTTACGTACTTTTTCCTGAAAGCTTTGAGGATCTCTCAACTGATCCAATACGAACATCAGCGTTTTTTGATCATCTCTGGCGTTAATAACGGTTTCGGGAATATTCCACATATGAACAAAACGGGCGTTAAAGTGGGATACATTATTTTCTGTGTCAACCACCAACACACCTTCTTCTATAGAGTCCAAAATTACCGAAAGTAATGTATCGTCTTTAGAGTTCCTTGGCATGTGTTCCTCGTATATTTGCGCGCCGGTTATGAAACAGGGTTTAGGCGATACAGCAATAACCTGATTGTGTGTTGAAACACTGGTTTCAAAACATTATTTCAGTGATACAAGCGATACATATATTGAGCGATGCTTTAGAGAGTCCCGTCAGGTTGGTATTTCACAGTGTAGTACACAGTTCTTACGTAATAGTGATTGACAGTGAAAGTTAAATAAGATTTTTCAAAGATTTCCAAAAATGAGTTTTAAACCCAGGATGAGAGTGATAGTCTCGTAGCTGCGTTTGATCCAGCGGTTACCTTTTACAATGGCTAAATGGGCACCGATATAACCGCCCAATAGTGATCCTAATAAAAGCGCGGGTAGCCATGACCACTGCACAGTAGTCAGCAGTGTTAAGGTGATGGCTCCGGTGCCGTTCCAAAATAAGCCCACTAATACCAGTGTGTAGGCCACAGCCAGCTTGTAGTCCATACCGTAGTGGCGTACCAGCCATAAAGTTACAAATAAACCGGTACCTGAGGTCAATGAACCGTTGAGAGCACCTATGACAAAAATAACCATTCCGCCGCCGGCTCTATGCCAAAAAGTATCCTTGATGTCGCGCTTGTTCATGCCCAGGTCGGGGTTAAATAGGGAATACAAACCCAGACCAATGGTGAGTATGCCCAGTGAGATTTCGGCTTCTCGATCCGGTACTGCGAGAATAATGTTGGCGCCCACTATGACACCCGGTACCCCAAAACCGACAATGGTGAGTACTTGTTTGCGGTGTAAATGATGGGTTTTAAGATTGCGAAGAGTGGCGCCTACGCCCAAGGCCACGCTGGCTATTTTGTGGGTGGCCAAAGCGATACTGAATGGCAGGCCCAGAAAGATCAGCACCGGGAATTGTATCAATCCGGCTCCCCCGCCGGCAAAAGCCGAAAACAGATTGGCTACCAGAGAAATAACAAACAGTATGAGTTGTTCAAAATACAATTTAACTAGGCTTTATTGCCGGATTTGATTAAGGTGCCTACCCCTTCGTCGGTAAAAATTTCCAGAATCACCGCATGCTCCACTCTGCCGTCAATGATATGGGCCGAAGTAACACCGGAGCGTACTGCATCCAGCGCGCAGGCGATTTTGGGGAGCATGCCGCCATGTATGGTGCCGTCGGCGATGAGCTCGTTCACTTTAGCAGTGGTCAGTCCGGTGAGCAATTTGCCATCTTTATCCAATAGCCCGGCTGTGTTAGTGAGTAACATGAGTTTTTCAGCCTGGAGTACCTCGGCCAATTTGCCGGCTACCAGATCGGCATTAATATTATAGGACTGGCCGTCCTCGCCCACACCAACCGGGGCAATAACGGGAATAAAATTACCGCTGGTGAGCATGTGGATGATGGACGGATCAATGCTGGCCACCTCCCCCACATGTCCGATATCGATAATTTCCGGAACGGTCATTTCCGGTGCGTTCTTGGTAAAGGTGAGCTTGGTGGCATGAATCAAATCACCGTCCTTGCCTGTCAGGCCCACGGCATTGCCTCCGCAGCGGTTGATGGAACTGACGATTTCCTTGTTCACCAGTCCGCCCAGCACCATCTCCACAATATCCATTGTTTCGCTGTCGGTGACCCGCATGCCTTGGATAAATTCGGTTTTTTTTCCGATTTTTTCCAGGTGTTTGCCGATTTGTGGCCCACCACCGTGTACTACCACGGGATTGATGCCCACCGTTTTCATAAGCACAATATCTCGGGCAAAACCTTGCTTCAGGGCTTCATCCACCATGGCGTTACCGCCGTATTTAATCACAATGGTTTTACCGGCGAAGCGTTGGATATACGGTAAGGCTTCTGCCAGCACCCTTGCGGTTTTCATTGCCTGTTCTGGATTTAGTGCCATCTACTTACCTACTATTTAAAACGGAAGTTCAACGGGAACGGCGGCCTGTGACGAGACCAAATCGCGGAACTGCGCTTTTATTCTTTCCAGACCCGCTTCGGTTTCGGCTTCAAAACGGAACACAATGCAAGGCGTGGTGTTGGAGGCGCGTGCCAATCCAAAGCCATCACTGAAGTCGGCACGAATACCGTCAATATCGGTTATTTTCGCGTCTTCGAAGTGTGCATTTTGGACCATTCTTTGAATCAGATTAAAATGCTCTCCTTCAGGTAAATCCAATTTTAACTCCGGTGTGTTTACCGAATCGGGCAGTTCAGCAAAAATTTCTCCGGCCGGGCGCGAGTCTTGTGAAAGGATTTCCAGTAAGCGCGCTGCGGTATACAAAGCATCGTCGAAACCATACCAACGCTCTTTGAAAAAAATATGACCGCTCATTTCACCGGCCAGTAACGCTCCGGTTTCCTTCAGCTTGGCTTTTATGAAGGAGTGACCGGTTTTCCACATCACGGGTTCACCACCGGCTTGGCGTATGATTTTGCTCAAATGGGTGGTGCATTTAATATCAAAGATGATTTGGCTGCCCGGATTGCGGGACAAAATGTCTTGGGCATATAGCATCATTTGCCGATCGGCCCAGATGACTTCCCCCTGCGGAGTTACCACACCAAGACGGTCACCGTCACCATCAAATGCCAGGCCGATGTCGGCTTTTTCCTGTTGCAGAGCCTGTATCAAGTCTTCCAGGTTTTCCGGTTGGCTGGGGTCGGGGTGGTGGTTGGGGAAGTGGCCATCCACCTCGCAAAACAACTCGGTGATGCTACAGCCCAGTTCTTTTAACAAATCCGGCGCTATTGCGCCGGCGACACCATTGCCGCAATCCACAATCACTTTCATGGGGCGAGACAGTTTGACGTCCTGAACGATGCGCTGAATGTACTCGGATTCCACGTTGCGAGTCTGAAATTCCCCCTCGCCGTGTCTGAAGTTTTGTGTTTCGATACGTTGTTTCAGTTCCTGGATGGCTTCGCCGGAAAGGGTCACGCCACCGATAACCATTTTCAAACCATTGTAGTCGGGCGGATTGTGGCTTCCGGTGAGCATGACACCGGAACCGCTGCCAATTTCATAGGCGGCATAGTAGAGCACCGGTGTGGGTACCATACCCACGTCTGTGACATTGCAGCCGCTGTCCAATAGGCCCTGCGTAAACGACTTGAGCAAGCGTGGTCCGGATAATCGCCCGTCCCGGGCAACATAAATGTGATTTTCGTGTCGATCCTGGGCTTCGCTGCCAAATGCCAGACCAATTTGGTAAATCGCTGTTTCGGTAAGGGATTGGTCCACAATGCCGCGGATATCATAAGCCTTGAAAATATTGGGATCGATGGGTGCCTGGGTCATGCCGGTTCCTGTATTTTTGTTGGGATCGAATCTGCGTTAATGATAGCGCAAACCATGCACCGGACGAAACTTAAAACTCAAGCAGCAGGCAAAGCTATCGTGCGGGATGATTGGGGAAAACGGCGCAGACTTTGTCTACGCCGGCGTAACCAATTGGGGTGAAGGTTTGTGAGCGTCACGAATATGGACCAGCTTGGGCGTGGCGTTGTTGAACAGTACATCCACTTGCAGACCGCCATAGATCGATTTGTCCAGCACAATTTGAACGTTGTGTAGTTCCACAATGCGTTTGACCATGGATAAACCCAAGCCGGTGCCTTGCTCTGTGGAGCCGCGGATGCGGTAGAATCTTTTGAATACCTGCTCCCGCTCTACCGGAGCGATACCTGGGCCGCTGTCAGAAACTCGTAGCATGGTATGACCGAAATGACTGTCGATTTGAACATCCACACAGCCGTTGCGCGGGGTGTAACGTATCGCGTTTTGTACCAAATTAGTGACCAAAATTTTGATTAGACCTTCCCTGCCCTGTATTTGACTGCCTTCGATCTGTAGCTCGTTATACAGACTGAGCTCAATATCCTTCTTCAGGGCCAGGGGAGCCAAATTGGCCAATTGTTCCTCCACGACCTTGTGCAGATTGGTAGTTTCCGATTTCTTGATCTGAGTTTCCGGGTCCAGACGAGATAGGGTTAAGAGTTGTTCCACCAGGGAAGTGGCTTTGTCCACACCTTCAACGACCTCATCCAAAGCCTCATTGCGGGTTTGTTCGCATTGGGCACGTTTGGCATTTTGCGCGTGAACTTTCAGTGCGGCCAAAGGCGTACGCAGTTCGTGTGCGGCATTGGCCGTAAACTGGATGATATTACCGAAAGCGACTTGGAGTCGGTTAAACAATGTATTAATCGCCTGAATCATGGGTTGGGCTTCGGCCGGTATTTTTTTGAGACTGATAGGCTCAAAGTTGTCATAATGGCGTTGCTTAAGATCTTTAGCGATATTGTTAAGCGGTATCATAGCTCGATCTACACTGAAAGTAATGAGCAGCGCCAATAAAGGCAGCATCAAGCTGAAGGATGCGATCAGGCGAGTAGAGATATTGTTTGCCAGTACATGGCGCTCATCATAGTGCTGCCCCACCTGTACTCGGATTGTATTTGATTCATTCGAGACGGAGTAGACACGCCAGGGTTGGTTGCCCAGAATCTTGTCTTCAAACTGGTTGTCCAGTTGGGTAAAACGTTGCCGAGGCGCGTTTTCCGTGCGTACCGCGAGCAAATTGTTGTTGACCCAAATTTGAAAATCGATTTCCTGTTGGTATTTGTGTACTTGTACCGCTATGGGTTCGGAAATTTCGGAGTCTTCGCCATCTCTTCTTGCCGAAAATGCCAATTGTTCGTGTAATTCGTGGGCACTGAGCTCCAACAAAACCCTGGCGGCCTGAGCCAGTTGCGCGTCGAACAACTCCTCGATTTCATACTGTGTGTCAAAATAGTTTTTAACCAAAGTGAGTGAACATGCCACGGCCATCAGTGACAGCAGGCTTACCAATAAGCGCTTTTTGATAGACAGTGTCATTGGCGTGTATCCATAATGTAGCCTACACCGCGTATGGTGCGGATGAGATCGTTGCCCAGTTTTTTACGTATTTGGTGAATGTGGACTTCAACCGCATTGCTTTCGATCTCGTCTTTCCAGGAATACAGGCTATCTTCCAGACGCGAGCGCGACATTACCCGGCCTTGGTTTTCCATCAATGTTTGCAAAATATCAAAAGCCCTGGGTGTTAATTCGACGATCTCGCCCCCCTTGCGTACAGTATGAGAGGCAGGGTCCAGCGACAGATTGCCGCTTACTAAAACCGGCGTGGCCCGGTCGTGGCTGCGTCGCAGCAAGGCTCTTATGCGCGCATTGAGTTCGTCAATGTCGAACGGTTTTATCATGTAGTCATCGGCACCGCTGTCCAAACCGATGACTCGATCATTGACCGTATCGCGGGCAGTCAAGATAAGAACCGGAACTTTGTTGTCGCGGCTACGGATGTCGCTCAATAGATCGATTCCCGATCGTCCGGGTAAACCCAAATCCAAAATAGCGACATCGTATTGTTCTGCCATCAAAGCAGAATATGCCGTTTCACCGTCTTTGACCCAATCTACAGCATAGCCGGCCTGGTTCAAACCGGTATAGACGCCTTTTCCAACGCTGGCGTTATCCTCAACAAGTAGTAGTCGCATCGAAATGTCCCCCATCATCTTTTTTAATAAGATAAAATGACTTAGCGCATGGTTTTCCCCACCCCTACGATAATTCTGGTTGTAAAGTCCTGACCGTGCAACTTCCTGCTCTCCCGAGTTTGGTGTATTTAGCCGGGTAATAGCGCAAAATCTTCCGTTACTTTGATCACGATCAAATTTGTCACACGCCCTTTACCCCCTGGGTTTGTGTAACTCCTCGCTTGTCATTAAAGCCTGATAAGCTGAAACCAATCTTACTGCGGCGTTAAGATACGCTTAAATTATGCAACTCATTGATTACTAGCGTTAATGCGGGTGAGATATTTTTCAAAATGTGGCCTGTAGCCCATTAACCGGATGAAACGGCCAATATTATTCTATATACTGATTTCAGGAACCGAATTCCAAGGGGGTTCCATTGGTAAAACCCTGATCCTTGGGGGCCTTCTCGTGTTTCAGTTTTTCTGGAGTGAGATTTTATGAAGGAAGGGGATAACGTTGTGGATATTGCTACCCGAGAAGAGGGCAAAATCCGAAAAATATTTCATGACGGTTGGTTGCGTATTCGTGTAGAAGTGGAAATGAACGACGGAGACCAGCGGCATTACAACTTCTGGGAATTACGCCGAGTGGAGGAAGTCGGCAGCCTGTAAACCAAGCTGCCGATTGGCTTTCGAATTTCCTGTTTCAGTTTACCCGTTAGTGTTTTCCAGTATGGCCGAAACCTCCGGCACCACGATGGCTCTCATCAAAGGAATCCACAATATCAAATTGCGCTTGTACCACGGGTACAAAAACCATTTGCGCAATGCGTTCACCTGGGTTGACAGTAAAGGGTTCTTTGCCGCGGTTCCAGCAAGAGACAAACAATTGACCCTGATAGTCCGAGTCAATCAGGCCGGTCAGATTTCCTAAAACAATCCCATGTTTGTGCCCCAGGCCGGACCGTGGTAACAATACCGCAGCCAGACCGGCTTCGCCGATATGAATAGCAATCCCGGTGGGTATTAAATGCGTATCCCCCGGTTTAATTTCCAATGCCTCATCCAGGCATGCACGCAGATCCATACCTGCGGAGCCCGAAGTGGCATATTCCGGCAAAGGGATGTCCTTGCCAATACGCGGGTCCAGTATTTGTAGTTGTATTTTTTGCATTATTGTTTTCCTTTGTCCCCCACTAAAACCGTGACCATATTATCCGGTTTAATGCGGCGCGCAAAGGCGTCTTTGATGCTTTCAACCGTAACCGCATTCACCGCCGCATTGAATTTATCCAAATAATCCAAGGGCAATTCGTAAAAGCCAATCATGGCAATATAACCGAGAATCTTCTTATTGCTGGACAGGTTTAAAGGGAATCCACCGGTAATATTGTTTTTGGAGGCCTGGAGCTCTTCGGCGCTGGGGCCTTGGCTGATAAATTTTTTCAGCTCATCTTTTAACACCTTTAAAGCCGCCTCGGCAGAATCATTGCGGGTTTGTAGTCCCATAACAAAAGGGCCTTCTTTGCGCATGGGGCTAAAGTAACTGTAGGTGCTGTAAGACAGTCCGCGTTTTTCCCGAATTTCATTGCTCAGGCGTGACACCAGACCGTTGCCTCCCAGGATGTGATTGCCTACGTATAGTGAAAAATAATCCTGATCCCCACGCTTCATGCCGGGGCTGCCCATGATGATATGGGTTTGTGAGGATGGGTGTTGCAGGAACAACTCCTCTCCTTTTTTTAGCATTGCCACATCGGCTAAGGGTGATGCTTTTGCTCCTGAGGCCAGGCCTTTTAACACAGTGGCTACGGTTTGTTCTGCTCCGTCACGGTCCAGGTTACCGACAATCGCAATCACGGCGTTCTTAGCAACATAGTACTGTTGGTAAAACTGTATTAAATCCTTAATAGTCAGGCCGGCGGCACTTTTCGCATCCCCCTCGGGCAGGGTTGCATAAGGGTGATCGGCATAGAGCGCTTTAAAAAAGGCTTCATCGGCTATATCACCCGGCGATTGTTTACGCTGGTCTATGGACAATAGCAGGCGGTTTTTCTCCCGGTTAAAAGCTTTCTTGGGAAAGCTGGGTTGGGTCAATATGGTATTGAACAGCTCCAAGGCCGGTTGCAGAGTTTGGGCTTCAGACAGGGAGCGCAAACTGAATACCGACATGTCCCGGTGAGAACTGTTGCCGAATTGAGCCCCTAAAGAGTCGAACCGCTCTGAGATTTGCTGAGCACTGAGTTTTCCGGCGCCTTCACTCAACATACCGTTTGTCATTAATGCAGTCGCACTTTTGCCCGATTCGCGGGCGCTGCCTGCATCAAAGACAACCTGAAGATCCACAATAGGCAATTCCGGAGAGGCGACAAAGTACACTTGAGCACCGCTTTCGCTGGTCCAATGCTGAATATTAGGGGTGGCAAAGACAGGCGCGACCAACCCGGTCAGCATACAAACAAATAAACCATTTTTTAAACTAGCGCCCATGACGGCCTCCCATGCTGTGGCGTGGCATTTTTGTGTTATCTATTGGCTGGGGATCCAAGATGGCAACCGTCAGATATTGATCGATTAAATATTTCTTTGCCACTTGCTGTACTTGTTCCGCAGTGACCGCACGAAACCGGTCGGTATACTGGTCCATAAGACGCCAGTCCAGACCGACTGTTTCCAAGGTGCCGATTTGCATGGCCTGGTAGAAAACAGAGTCTTTTTCATAGACCTTGGATGCGACCACCTGGGTTTTGATGCGTTGCAGTTCTTCTGCAGTAACCGGTTCTGTTTTCAGTTTGTCGATTTGCTCCATAATGGCTTTTTCCAGCGTGGCCACATCTTTGCCTTGTGCCGGCATGCCGGAAATGGTGAACAAATCCCCCATGCGGCTGTACAGATCATAACCGGCGCTGACTCCGGCAGCGACTTCCGATCCGCGCACCAGATGCTTGGCAAACCGGGCGCTGTTGCTGCCATCCAGTACGTAGGCCAGCATTTCCAGGGCATAGGGTTCCCACTCGCTTTGGCTGGTTTTCACCACGGGGACCTTGAATCCCATTAACAAATAGGGTAATTGAGCCGGAGCTTTGACGGTGACGCGACGTTGGCCTTTTTGTTCGGCCTCGACTTGTTGTTTTAATTTGGGTACAGCTCTGGGCTTGACCGGACCGAAGTATTTTTGCGCTAATTGCAGCACCTCTTGTGGCTCCACATCACCCACTACCACCACTGTGGCGTTATTGGGTGCGTACCAGTTGTTGTACCACAGTTGGGCGTCAGCCACTTCCATGTTTTGTAAATCATCCATCCAGCCGATGACCGGGTGGTGGTATGGACTGGTCATAAATGCGGTGGCGTTGAATTGTTCATAGGTAAGGCTTTGCGGGTTGTCTTCCGTTCGCATGCGCCGTTCTTCCATGACTACTTTAATTTCTTTACCAAATTCTTCGGCGGACAGATTAAGGTTTTGCATCCGGTCGGCTTCCAGTTCAAAGCTGATTTTTAAGCGGCTTTTTTCCAGTTGTTGGAAATAGGCGGTGTAATCCTGGCCGGTAAACGCATTTTCGCGGCCACCATTGGCGGAAATGATCTTAGAGAACTCGTTAGGACCCAGTTTGTCGGTTCCTTTGAACATCATGTGTTCTAAAACGTGGGCGACACCGGTGCTCCCATTGGTCTCATAGCTGCTTCCGGCTTTGTACCAAACCTGGGATACCACCACCGGGGCACGATGGTCCGGCTTTACCAGAATCTTAAGTCCATTATCCAGTTTGAATTCCACCACATCTCCGGGCCTATAGTTTGTTGTTGCTGCCTGGGCTTGTGGTTGGCTTTGTGTCTGTTGCGTAGGTGTAGAAACGCAGCCCGCCACAATAAAAGCCAATGCCGCGCCGCTAAGCGCCTGTAGACGTCTATTCATTCCTGACTCTCTTCTAAGTGATTGTTGCTAAAGACCGAAAATAGCTCCATTATTATTTTTATAAGATTGTAGTGAAACCAACAGATAAAGAAAGCATAATAAGAAAATATTAATAATCCGCACCGGGGTTTTGACCACAATCCTGGATTTCCGTATAAAGTAAACAGGCTCTTGCCGGGATGGCATAATGCCTCGAAGGCCACAGATTGTGCCCACGGATGGGCGATGGTCGCGACGGGCGTGACGCCGAAAGCGACAGGCCGAGAGAGGCTTCATAGCCTGTTTTGTTAACACTATGACCGTTATTCATTATGTTTGGTTTCAAAAAAGGTAAATCTTCCGGAGAAAATGCACAAAAAAGTTCCAGTGCCGAGCAAACGGATGTCGAAAAAACATCCGCAGGTTTGGTGGGGCGGCTGCGCAGCGGCCTGCAAAGAACCCGTTCCAACCTCACCGATGGCATGGCCAATTTATTATTGGGCCAAAAAAGCATAGATAGCGACATACTGGAAGAGATCGAGATGCAATTGCTCAGTGCGGATGTGGGTGTAGAAGCCACACAGAGTATTGTACAGGACTTAACCCAACGGGTAGAGCGTAAGCAATTGGCGGATCAAACCGGGTTGTTTGCTGCACTGCGTGAAGATATGCTCAAGATTTTACACAATAGCAGCGCTCCACTACAGATCGATCCCAGTCATTCCCCATTTGTCATATTAATGGTAGGGGTGAATGGCGCAGGAAAAACCACCACAATCGGTAAATTGGCGCGACGGCTAAGAGATCAGGGTCATTCGGTGCTATTGGCGGCCGGTGACACATTTCGTGCTGCTGCGGTGGAACAATTGCAGGAATGGGGCAAGCGCAACGACATTCCTGTAGTGGCACAGCACACAGGTGCCGATTCGGCCTCAGTGATATTTGATGCCCTGGAATCCGCCAAAGCTCGCGGTATTGATGTTTTAATAGCCGACACAGCAGGACGGCTCCACACACAATCCAATTTAATGGAAGAATTGAAAAAAGTGCGCCGCGTTCTGGGGAAATTGGATCCCGGTGCCCCCCATGAAGTAATGTTGGTACTGGATGCGGGTATCGGCCAAAACGCCATCGTCCAGGCAAAACAATTTCATGATGCTGTATCAGTAAGTGGCATTACCTTGACCAAGCTGGATGGGACCGCCAAAGGGGGGGTGATTTTTGCCATTGCCAAGCAACTGGGTTTGCCCATCCGGTTCATCGGTATTGGCGAGACGGTGGAAGATTTACGTCCTTTCGAGGCAGAGGAATTTGTGGATGCCTTATTGTCTAGAGATTAAGGTCCCTATTTCGCCCGGTTATGATCAAGTTTGTTAATGTGCACAAGCGGTACCCCGGAGGCCAGGAAGCGCTGGTCAATGTGAGCTGCCATTTACAAAAAGGTGAAATGGCTTTTCTGACGGGTCATTCAGGTGCGGGAAAAAGCAGCTTACTCAAACTCATTGCTTTGATCGAACGGACGACACAGGGTGAGGTGGTGTTGGACGGAAAAAACCTGTCACGGGTGAGCAAGCGACAGATTCCATATATGCGCCGGAAAATCGGTATGGTGTTTCAGAACCATAATTTATTGGACGACAGAACCGTATTTGATAATGTAGCCCTGCCTTTGGTGATCGCGGGGGAGCATCACAGTGAAACCGGGCGCCGAGTTCGGGCCGCTTTGGATAAGGTCGGACTATTGGGGAAAGAGCGCATGTATCCGGAAACCTTATCCGGCGGGGAGCAGCAACGTGTCGGTATTGCCAGAGCGGTAGTTAACCGTCCGCCCGTGCTGCTGGCTGATGAGCCGACAGGTAACTTGGATCCGGAGTTGTCCAGGGAAATCATGAGCTTATTCGAGCAGTTCAACCAAGTGGGGGTGACGGTACTCATTGCAACCCACGACCTGGAGTTAATCTCACGGCTCAACCATCGTTTGATCGCTCTCAAAGGTGGAGCTTTGGTGGCCGATGGCCCCACCCAGGAATTGCTAAGGCAATAATGGTTGCCAGCATGAGAAAACCGGCCAACCGATTGCGCAATCCCAAAGTTAAGGAATTGGCAAAAGACGCACCTTCGCGGGTGCGTCACCGTTCCACACTGAATGTCTATTGTTCACACCACCTGTGGGTGGCAGTTTCCTCCTTGGGGCAGCTATGGCGAACCCCCCTCTCTACCCTGATGACATCCGCTGTCATTGCCATTTCGTTGGCTCTACCCTTTGGCTTACACATTCTTCTGTCAAATGTGCAGCAGCTATCCGGCCAATGGCAAAACGCGGCGCAAATCAGTTTGTACTTGAAACAGGGCATCAGCGACGCCATGGCCAAGCAACTGAAGGGTGCGTTGCAGCGCTGGGATGGCGTGGAAAGTATTCACTACGTGTCACCGCAGCAGGCGCTGGAAGAGTTTAAACAGCAGTCCGGGTTCGGGGACGCCTTGGAGTTATTACAGCAGAATCCTTTGCCGGCGGTGCTTATTGTTAAACCCACACTGGAATATAATCAACCGGTCCAGCTGGATTTGCTGGTGTCCAAATTGCAGCAACACAGTGCGGTGGAAGAGGCGCAACTGGATATGCAGTGGGTCAAGCGTTTGAGTGCCATGATTCAAGCCGGTGAACGAGCGGTGTTGTTGTTGGCCTCATTGTTGGGGGTGGGGGTGCTGTTAGTGATTGGTAATACCATTCGGCTGACCATTTACAACCGGCGCCAGGAAATTGTGGTAACTAAGCTGATCGGTGCCACGAATCGCTTCATTCGCAGACCTTTTTTGTATACCGGGCTGTGGTATGGTCTATTTGGTGCGATATTGGCTTGGTTCCTGGTGGTGGTGTTTTTGGCGCTGTTGAAGGGACCGCTGGATCACTTGGCGTTTTTGTACAACAGTACGTTTACGGTGGGTGGTGTCGATTTTCGTGAGAGTTTGCTCATAATCGCGACCGGTGTATTTCTGGGTCTGGGGGGAGCCTGGCTCGCCGTAGGACGACACTTGCAAGCCATTGAACCTAAATGATAAATTAGTGGTTGTGAATATTGTGTGAACTTCTTGAAATTTTGGCACTCTCACCCATAGAGTGCTAGAATATACATTAGAAAACCCTTATGAATCCTTAAGGAGACGTGACGACAATGAACACTAGTTTAACCGTGGATTTGGTCAATCCGACAGGCAGTTTGGAGACTTATATCCAGGCGGTCAACCAAATTCCTATGCTCAGTGCGGAGAAGGAATCTCAACTGGCTACCGAACTGCGGGAAGCCGGCGATTTGCATTCAGCGCGGCAATTGGTATTGTCTCATCTACGGTTTGTGGTTCACGTGGCGCGTGGTTACAGCGGCTATGGACTGCCTCAGGCGGATTTGATTCAAGAAGGCAATATCGGTTTGATGAAGGCCGTGAAGCGCTTTGATCCCAGCATGAATGTACGCTTGGTTTCTTTCGCGGTACATTGGATTCGAGCCGAAATCCATGAGTACATTTTACGTAATTGGCGTATCGTTAAGCTGGCCACCACAAAGGCTCAGCGAAAATTGTTTTTCAATCTACGAAAAAGCAAAAAGCGCCTGGGCTGGTTCAGCCAGGAGGAAGTGGAAGCGGTTGCCAAGGATCTGAATGTAGAGCCTAAAACCGTACTCGAGATGGAAAAACGCATGAGCGGTCAGGATACGTCCTTTGACGGCTATAGTGATGGCAGCGATGACGATGACTACTCTCCCGCTCCCTCGGGCTATTTGCAGGACCTGCGGCATGAGCCCAGCATGCAATTGGAACAAGCCAACACGGCAGAACATAACTCACAGCAGCTGACATCGGCATTGGAATCATTGGATGACAGAAGCCGAGACATTTTACACAAGCGTTGGCTGTCCGAGAAAAAATCCACCCTGCATGAGTTGGCTGCGCAATACAATGTGTCTGCCGAACGCATCAGACAGCTGGAAAACAACGCTATGAAAAAAATCAAAGCAGTGTTAACGGCATAAACTCTGTCGTAGAGACAAACCAAAAGGCTGCACTATGCTGGCAAGTGCAGCCTTTTTTTTGTGGTTGTAGAACCGTCCTATAAGGGTTTGCAAGGCAGCTTAAAATCCACATGATAATGTTCATCGTGGCGCACCCAAGATTTTTTCTTGGGGATTAGTACATGTTTTCTAATGTAGTTTCCGTGTTGGGTTTTATATATAAATTCTTGCAACTCCGGAGCAAACAGGACGCGCCACAAATCCATGCCTTGATTTCTGGCAGCCTGATGCAATGCGACAATGTGGGCACCCAAAGCCTCAAAGTCTATACGGTAGCCCTGAAACTGTCCTTTTCGATTAAATTCCACGTCGTAACCGTAACGGTTAAAAGGTGTTGTAGGAAATAGGGTGGATTGACCCTGGGCATTCACAACAGGCACCATAAAATCAATGGAAAGTCCGTTCTGATGGGTTTTGTGCGGTTTAAACGGACCCCCATTTTTGAAACCGGTTTCCGCGTATTTAAAAACCGTGTTTGGATGGCTTTTACTCAGGTGGTAATACGCTTGTACCACGATGTCGCGTACCCGGCTATGCACATAAGTTCTGCCGGCGAGCTCCGGTAACCGGCCATAGGAAACGAAATTGTCGCCCTGCTCCGGGAGTTTTACTCCGTTTTTCAAACGCCCCTTTAGGGTACTGCCATAACAAACGCTCTCCTTGGCTGGTGATGTCAGCGGTGCCATTGATAAAGCCAACCCTAAGAAGAGCGTGGTTAACCTGAAGGCCAATGCGGATTGACGGTTAGAAGCGGAACAAAAACTTGTCCGCATCCGTAACTTTCCCTTTGGCAATCTCCACCCCTTCTTGTTGCAATAACTGTGTTTTTTGTGCGAACCCAAGGCATAGCCACCCACGCTACCAGCACTACGCGATGACAGGGGACCTCAATGAGTCTTGGGTTTTTTGCCATTGCCCTAACGACGGATCGCCACACTTTGGATTGTAAAGCTTTTGCGAACTCCTTGTAGGTGCTTACCCTTCCGGTATGTGCTTGACCGGTTCACATCAAACTTGGTTGAATTCGATAGAGTTTTTCATAGATCACACCTGAATGTTCGCAGTGTAGGGCCAATCCGAACCCTCCGCAAGCGTCGACATTTTGTCTATTTGCAGACTGCAACTTATTTTACATACATAAATTTTACAATCATGATTATTGGTACTGTCAATTCAAAGTGATAGCATGGTGTGCCTTTTCAGAACAACTAACCAAAAGGGTCACGCGGGTGACAGCTAATGAACATCGATTGATTGATCTGTTGTTTAAACATTCTTTCACCTGTTATGCGCTGCTGGATAAAGCCTTTAACTATATTCGTGTTAATGACGCTTACGCCAACACCTTAGGAAAACCAATAGGGTTCCTTTCGGGCAAAAACCATTTCGAATTTGTGGCGAAAGATTCCGAGGCGATATTTCATAAGGTTCTTGCCGAGAAAACCCCATATCGAGCCAAAGGCTACCCTGTTGAGTTCTTATCAGAGCACCACAATGGAGCTACGTATTGGGATTGGTTAATAGAGCCGGTACTGGATTCCCAGAATGAAGTGGATTATTTTGTATTAATCATGCGAGACATCACGACACAGCGTGATGCGCTACAGGATAGGGAAAAATATTTCACTTTGTCCAGCCATATGATGTGTAAAGCATCCAACAGTGGCTATTTCCTGGAGCTTTCACCCGGTTGGAGCAAGACTCTGGGTTTCACGGACGAAGAACTCAAAGCGCAGCCCTATCTAAGTTTTGTCCATCCGGATGATAGAGGGCTAACTGTAGAGCAAGCGGCTGATTTGGCCAACGGTTCCGGTGCCTGCATCAATTTTGTGAACCGTTACCGAAATTCAGATGATCGCTATGTTTGGCTGCATTGGAACGCCGTTGCGGATGCTGAATCGGATTGTGTTTATGCGGTAGCTCAAGACATAACTTTTTTAAAAGAAGCAGAAGTTGAGTTAGAACGGCATAGAGATTCCTTAGAGGAATTGGTAAAAGAACGTTCTCAAGCACTGAAGAACAGTGAGAGGCGAATGCTCGACCTGCTTAGCAACAGCCCGGCGGTCATTTACACTTGCAACGCCCATGGCGATTTCGCAGCGACATTTGTCAGTGAAAATGTCTGGGATCAATTTGGATATCGGCCAACCCAGTTTACTGATGATCCTTTATTTTGGATGTCTAATATTCATCCGGATGATAAAGATGCATTGCTGGCCAATTTAGGGGCGCTGTTCGAACACGGAAAACACACGCATGAATACCGTTTCAAAGCGGCTAATGGTGGGTATATCTGGGTTCATGACCAATTGCGCTTAATCAGAGATAGTGAAGGTAACCCCATAGAGATTATTGGGTATTGGGCTGATATCACTTCGCGCAAGAAAGTCGAGCAAGAGTTGGAGTCAGCAAAAGTATTGGCAGAAGAAGGAAACCGAAGTAAATCGGAATTTTTGTCGCGCATGAGTCATGAACTTAGAACTCCCATGAACGCGATTCTGGGATTTTCGCAAGTCCTAATGATGACGGCCAAGAACGAAGATGATTTGCAAAGTATTAATGAAATTGTAAAAGCCGGTAACCACTTGCTGGAGTTAATTAACGACGTTTTGGATTTGTCCAAAATCGAATCGGGTAGAATGCCCATATCCATGGAAAATCTCAGTCTCAATCAAGTTATTGAAGATTGTTTTACGCTTATCTCACCTTTAGCCCATAAGCGCGAAATTTCCATAGTCGACAATATCAGTTCAAACGCCCCGTTTATAATTTGGGCGGACTATACCCGTTTTAAGCAGGTCATGATTAACTTGCTATCCAATGCGGTAAAATACAACAAAGTGGGCGGTCGAGTGACATTGGACGTCAAGCCACTACCCGACAATGAAATCCGCATTCTTATCAGCGACACCGGTCACGGAGTCGAAATAGATTTGCAGGATAAACTATTTATCTCATTTGAGCGATTAGGCGCAGAAAGTTCCGATGTAGAGGGCAGTGGAATTGGATTAGTGATCAGCAAACAGCTCATAGAAATTATGGGGGGAAACATCGGTTACATAAGCGAGCCAGGGGTTGGTAGTACGTTTTGGGTGGATATCCACTTAGGAGACGTATTGTCGCAGAATAATCGAACAACAACGCTACTGAAGAATCTCACTATTGACGATACTGAAGTGGATGTAGATTGCAAAACCATTTTATACGTGGAAGATAACCCGGCTAATTTGCGCTTGGTGAATAAAATACTGAGCGGTACGCCGCACAAACTGATTTCGGCGCATTCCGGATCCCTTGGGTTGGAAATGGCAGAGTTGTATAAACCGGATTTAATTCTATTGGATATCAATCTCCCCCAATTAAATGGTTACGAGGTTATTAAGCGTATCAAAGCTAACGAGAATTTAAAACATACTCCGGTGGTTGCAATTAGCGCCAACGCTATGAATCGGGATGTGGAGAGGGGATTGGCGGCAGGTTTTGATCGTTATTTGAAAAAGCCCATCAATATAAGAGAATTTATGTCCACAATAGAATCGCTGGTTTGATAGTTACCGAATACATTTAAAGCGCACGTAGTCCCCGGATTCAATCCGTTGCAAATTCCCGGTTTTCCTTTGGTAAATATACGCCCAAGCAGTTTGGGGCTCGCCGGTATACATAACGATATCAATGAGTTTGCGCTCATATTCCTGCGGATACGGGAACTCGCAACCGCATTCCTCGTACCGGTCCAGCCAACTCAGAGTACTGGGTTGGACCAAGGCGTACAATTCTCCAAAGACACAGTGCGCGGGCTCGGAGGACTCCACTGCGCCAGGGTAGCCATCAATTTCGTAAAGCAAACCCTGCATAGTGGCTTCACCAACAAATTGGCTGCACTGAGCCAGTCGTGTTTGAACCTTGCCGCCAAAATAACGGCGCAAAGTGCCGTAGACGAATAGTTGATTCATGGATATTTATTAAGATCTAGTTTGTCAAATACATTTTACAAATAATTCACCCACAGTAACCTTTTTATCGTGTTTTTATACAATAATACAATATGTTACGAGGGAGTGCTCGCTAGTCCTGTGGTCGGCTCCATGGTTAGCTACACAATAGGTTGAGATCCAGATTATGCACTATTCCTGCAAGGGATAGCGTAAGGTAAATGACTATGAAACACTTGCTAATTATTAATATATTGTTTTTATTATGGTTTTCACCCTATCTGGGAGCAGAACCTCGAGTGCTGATTATCAACTCGGGTAGTTCAGCGCCCATGATCAAGGGGGATAACGAGGGCTTTTACCCAGAATTGGTCCACGCCCTCTTTAAACGTTTAAAGCGGGAGGTGCGTACCGTACATCTACCCTCTTCCAGTTCTCTGAAAAATGTGACGCAAGGGTTTGATGATGGCTTGATAGCTCGTATCAAAGGTTTGGAAAAGAAGAACAAAAACTTGTTACTGGTGCCGGAGAAAATAATGGATTTGCAATTTACGGCATACACCAACAATCACAATATAAAAATAGAAAGTTGGGAGGATCTAAAGCCATACAATATAGCCTACATACGCGGATGGAAAATTTACGATAAACATGTGACCGCTTATAAGAGCCTGGTTAAAGTTAAAAGTCCGGAGCAAATGTTTAAGCTTCTTAAAAATCAGCGAGTGGACGTTATCCTTTACCAAAGCGTTCCGGCTAAGTACTTGATGAAAAGTTTAAATTACTTTCCCTATGAACAGCGCAAATACTTGGCGTCACGGGAAATGTACATGTATATGCACAAACGCCATTCAAATCTGATTCCCCTCATGAGCAGGGAGCTAAAAAAAATGAAGCAAGACGGTACCTATAAGGATCTATATCAAAAAAACATAATTGACGAAATTAACCCTTCTTAAGTGAGAATCCGCTTGGTTTTACTTAACAAAAATCTATCCAAAAAATTAGCAGTTAACATCATCCTGTTTAGTTCTGTGTTAACTCTGATTCTTACCGGTTTTCAGCTCTATAGTGACTATAAGAAAGATATCCTCGGAATCCATAACACCCTTCGTGATGTAGAGCTGGGTCTTCTGGGTACACTATCTTCCAATCTTTGGCTGGATGATAAGGAGGAGCTGGGAGTTGCCCTAAAGGGTATTAATGCGCTACCGGGAATTAACTATGCGGCTATTTACGTAAATGGCAAGGTGTATGTGTCCAGCGGAACAGTAAAAATCAAAGAGGTCATGCAAGAACGAATTCCTATAGAGTACTATTATAACGAGAAAATGCGTTACCTGGGTGAGTTATACATTGAGGCCGATTTATCGGTAGTCTATCAAAGGTTGCTGCATCGTTTTTGGTTGATCTTGGCATCCAATGCAATTAAAACACTAATTGTGGCTATGTTCATTTTCTTATTAGTTGAAAAACTAATTATTCATAAGCTGAGTATCATAAATCGCTTTATAGAAAAGTCGGAAGCTGGAGGATTTAAAGAAAAAATTGAATATGTATCCCAGATTGACAATGAAAATGCTGATGAACTCGATGCTATAGCAGCAGCACTAAATAGAAAGCAAGAGAGATTAGAACATTTCGTAGGCCAACTCCAGAATAGTGAGCAAAGAGTAAGATTGCTCTTGGAATCTACAGGCGAAGGTATTTTTGGTGTCGACACGGATGGTATTTGTACCTTTGTAAATCCAATGTGTATTGAATTGCTAGGTGGTTCTGGTGCAGAAGAATATTTAGGTAGTGATATGTTGAGTGTCATTGGGCCGGAGATGGACCCTTCCAGGTTTTGGGGCGTACTTGAAATAGACGCGCCCCACATTTTGTACCGTAGTGAAAATACCTTTATCCGTAAAGACGGTTCCACTTTCCCGGTGCATTTAACCAGAAGCCCCATTTTATGGAAAGGAAAGCTTAAAGGTTATGTGGTGCTTTTTAACGATATCTCAGAGCAAAAGCTGGCGCAAGCAGCACTTGTTAAAGCAAAAGAACAAGCAGAACAGGCGAGCCACGCGAAGACGCAATTCTTATCCAATATGAGCCACGAATTACGAACGCCCTTAAACGCAATATTAGGATTCGGTCAACTGCTCTTTTACGACGATTCATTAAATGATTCTAGTAGAGAATCTGTACAAGAAATCCTCAAAGGCGGGGAGCATCTGTTGGAGCTAATAGGTGAAATATTGGATTTGTCCAGGATCGAAGCGGGAAAATTACCGTGTAATCTTGATGATTGTCGCTTGGATGGCGTCATATCTGAATCTATTGGTTTTATCTCTCCGTTAGCTGAGCAAAACCGAATATCATTGGATTACAAGCAGTTAGATACGGAAACCTTTGTCCGAGTTGACTCAACACGGTTTAAACAAATTTTGATAAACTTACTATCCAACGCAATTAAATACAACAAAGAACACGGTCACGTACAGGTTAGCTGCGTTGTTCATCTGGATCAAGGGTATGCTCGAATTGAAGTGACAGATTCCGGACTGGGTCTGTCTGAAGAAGAGCAACAAGTAATATTTGAGCCATTTGAACGTGTAGGGCGTTATGAAGGAGTCGATGGAACCGGTGTAGGTCTCACAATATCCAAGAGCCTGGTGGAAATGATGAACGGACAAATCGGTGTCTCTAGTGCAATAGGACAGGGGTCAACATTCTGGATAACAGTGCCTTTGTCTCCGGCAATCAGTAAAACCCAAAGTCTTAATGCCTAATTACATAATACACTACAACTCAGTCTTCAACGGATTTGAGTGTGTGTATACTTTCCTCCCAGTGTAAACCGTCAAAGGTTTCTATTTTCATGGACTTGACAGTTCCTTTGTCCAAACAACGAGCATTGACACTAACCCCATTGGGGTGAGACCTGGGTATATAAAATGACTTAATTCCACAGGTTTTACAAAACAAATGTTTTGCTTCATGAGTGTCGAAGGTGTATGTGATCAAATTAAATTCTCCGTCTAAAAGTTTAAATTTGGATTTGGGTACGATTAAATGTAAATAACCGCTTCTTGAGCATATGGAACAATTGCAGTCGGTGACCTCAAGATCCTCTGGTGCGTCTACTTCGTATTGTACGGTGCCACAATGACAACTGCCTTTATGCATGACCACTTTCACACTCCTTCTCTAGCAATGTCTGACATTAATTTATCCAACTTTAGTATGGTGTTCAAATTGCGACCTGTGACGGAGTAGTCCAAACAGCTTGCTAAACCAGCAACCAGTTTAGAGCGACCAATACCATCGGGCGCGTATAAATAGAATACCGAATCTACTATCTTATATGCCTCACTAGGGGACCTTAGTTTTTCTAACCGGGTTATATTAGGTTTAGCTTGTATCGGGTAAAAATAAAAGTGAATTGTTTTGCCATCTTTAGCAGTGAATGGATTGTTTTTGACTGCGTTAGAAAATTGGAGGCGGGATAAAGTGATGATATCGGGCGAAAAGCCAACAGCGTTTCCTATGGAGAGCCATATTGACTCGCCGGGCGGCGTTGGGTTTTGTAACACAACATTACCACTCTGATTATAGGTTTTCACATGTCGACAACCGCAGTTAGTCAACGCATCAACTAACGTTTTCATGTGTATAGTATTCCTACCGCCGACATTAATACCCCTAAACAACAAGACGTAAGTGTTCATTATGGTAACCTATTCCATTTGTGTTCAGTTTAAACGCCGACATGCCTTTCACGGCGTAAATCAATAATATATTGTTACCGTTGTTGCTCTCAGTGGTGCGTTGAAATTTTCTACGTCATAATCAATATTAGTTGTCTAAGGAACGGACAATCATTATTTTTTCGAATCGCGCGTCGAGTAAGACGACAGTTTGTGTTTTATTCGGCCTATGCTTTCGTCCAATACGCCAATGACATCCTCGTATGTCGTACCAGGGTGTCCGTTAAAATCGGCCAGCCGATGTACGCGCCATCGCTCTTTGAATTTATCGTCGATGGTAAATCTCACTTCTTGAAGAGCTGGACGCCTGTGTATGTAAATACCGTCTATATCGATTGATGCCTTCTCAAGCACACAGTACAAATTGAAAGGCGGTTGACCGGTACAGGTCCTTGCCTTGTCATTTGTCCAGTGATCTTTGTCTTTTAATATATATTTTGCTTTTTCCAGTATCTCCAGATCCATGTTTGAGACTTGGACATGGCGCTTTTCGTAGCTGGGTATACCAAATACAAGACCTTTTTCCGTTCTTGTACACGAAACAAATACCAAGAGTGTTAAGGAAAGAAAGAAGGATAATTTCATGCTACCGCTCCGCCAAAAAAAGAATTGTTAATGTAGACTCGGATCTAAGAATTATTGCTTGCCCTATTGAGTCGGATAAGCCGAATTGATTTAAGCATCAAATGTATTTGCAATGCAATCGGCATTGCTGCAAAAGCATAACCCAAAACAGAGAAATCTTTCTCAAACTCTCGTAAAATCACGACGTAAAAACAAATGAACGATATATTTACAATATTCCGGTTGTTTTCTAGATTATTTAGCTTTAGCGAGTAATAACCATAGAATATTGTGTATGCCATTGTTCTGTTTAGTTCCACTACAGGAAAGGTCGAGAGAATTCGTAGGGGACCCGCTTATCTCATTCGTTTGTCGGTTGTGCTAAAATCGACACTAATATAGTGAAGGAATAAAATACCTAACATTATCGCAGCAAACACGAAAACGGATTCAAACACGTTCAAACTCTTAGACAATCCAAGTGCGACAAGAGTAAAAATAATTATATTGCTCACTACCAGGTAGAGCAAAACATTTTGGCCTACAACGTTTAAATAAAATTTAATGAATCTTGTAGCATTGTTACCAATAAAAACGGCTATTCCATAATAAATGTAAGTAAGGCCGGCCGAGCCAACTATCCATAACAGCGACGGTGGAAATCGGCTTGCCTGAACATCGTATAGAGTAAGAATATAATATACCAAAACCAAACCAACAGAAACGAAAAATAGTCTCTTATCGAAGCCAAAATTATATCGGGCCAAAAAAGCACCAAATAGAAAAAGTGGTAGATATTGGATCACAGGAAAATAGGCATAGCCTTTTCCGCCGATAAATAGGCCAACATACGGGTCAAAGGAGATATGCTTTGGTAAAAACATAAATACACTACATGCTAAAGATGCGTACAATATATTTTTACCAGTTATGCACTTGGTAATAAGCGACGAAAATATACTTGATAAAATTACAATTAGTGCAAAAGAAATAAGAAACTCGGAATAACCCGGGATTACGCGCAACAAAGCGACTTTTAATACCAATTGTATCTCTAGAGGTTTATTGGATACAAGAGTCAGGAAGGCAATACCTGAAACCAAAAAAGCAATGTAGCACTTAATAGCGGTTCGAATGACTGACTTCCAAGGAGGCGTTTCTTTTTGAAGATAGGCAGTCCACACCGCATATCCGAAACAAAAATAAAACCCGGAAAATGAGACTAAATTGGCAACCCCAGAAATATTGCTTAACCATACATTAGGCTGAAATGCTAATAGTTGAATTACATGGGCAAATACCATGCCTATAGTTAAAATACCCTTTGTTATGTCAATATCTAAAGATCTTACGGTCATGCAGTGTGGTCCTGGCAAACGCCAAAATAAACAAGGATGTCTTCCTAAATGTTCTCTCTAAAATAATTCACACTTGGTCTTAGAAATAGCATGATATCTATAGGAAAACCTCGAATATCAACTGCCACACTAATTAAATAAGAATTAGTTTTTCCAAATGGCTCCTAGCCAGGGACAAAGTAGGATATATTATAGGAATAAAGTACTATCCCGCAATATAGGATGTTGCTTACCCGGTACAGGGCTGTATTCACTAGATATTACAAAACCCTAGTACTTTATCGTGAAGAAGAATGAACAGGAAGTCCTAGGCCTCCGTCAGCACAAATACTCGGTCCCTGGATGTTGTTCCTCCACTAACATAAATTACTGACACTGACATATTTTCTCCCTGCAAGTCATCCAGTACAAACGAACACCTCTTTGTTGTTAGCTTGAGGTGTGCCTATTATCGGGTGTGGTCTCCCTGTCCTTCTTGACCGGCCTTGTTATATACGTTTCATTTCTAATATATCCATACTACAGCGGCCTAACTGGAATACATACTTCTATTACGTGCTTATTCTTGGGGTGTAATTTTGGATCATTCAAGTAGCGTTCAAAACAACATCGCTCATCTGGCTGATACCCACTACTTGGGAGCCACTCGCTATAAACCAGGTCCCATGCCTGTTCGAATTCATCCCCATCAATCTCAAAGCTTGCCACAGCGTATGCTCCAGCGGGTATTATGGATACACCTACCTCGCCATCAGGTTTCGTATTTGAATCAACTGAAATACATACATCTGCTTTGAACTTAGCATAATCGGTTAGGTTCAAATCATCCCTAAACACCGTAAAAAATTCAGTTCCTGGGCACTTAAGTAAACCTCTGGCTCCACCCCATTTCATTAGCCTGTGAAAAAGAGCCGCCCACTTTTCTGTTTCGCCTTTAAATTCTCCAATATGGCGAATGTACGCCACACTGACCTGAGGCAATTTCTTTACTTCAATAGATATAGCACTTCTGTTTAACATATTGACTCTCCACCTAGAGTTATTAGTAGATGGATCAATATACAGGGATGACACGATAATTCCTTTCCAGGATTTGCTAACTTCTTCACAATCCTTGCTCGGTACTTTGCGATTCTTGCTATATTCCTTGTGGGTACCTTTTTTCCATTCTGTTGCACTTACTCCGTAATACTCTTTGAAAGTTCTTGCGAAGGACGCGGGGCTGCCAAATCCACACTCACTCGCTATGTCTGATACCGTACGATTTGATTGGTATTTTAAGAAATTAGCAGCCTTTTCGACCCGAATTCGTTGGGTGTATTTAAACAAAGACTCTCCAACGATACCCTTAAATATTCTATGAAAGTGATAGGGTGAGAAATTGGCAATACCAGCTAATGACTCTAAGCTTAGTTCTTCTGAATAGTTCTCATCCAAATAGTCCAAGACTCGATTTACCCTTCTTAGATATTCGCTGTTCTCGTTTTCTCTGCCGGCAACCATACATCACTTCGCATTTATATTTTCGTTTGCTCAATCTTATCCGAAATCATCTGGACGGCCTACGGGAGGGCGGACACGAAGTGCTGGAAATGGTTTATTTCAGCCGTCATCTAGCTAGGGAACCTCTGATTAACTCCGTGTATGGCATATATGAGGACTAAATTGTCAATTGCTTCGTTGAAAACTTGGAAATATTCCCGATATTCCCTGCGTTTTTCGCCTCGCACTTACCAATTTATTCCCCATCTCTGCCATACACGGAATTAATCAGAGGTTCCCTGGGTTCCACAAAAACGGCAAAATTAGATTGCTAATCACTGAAAATGAAATTTCCTCGCCTACACCGTCTGCGTCAGCAGCTCGGATGTCTTGTTCTGTTACACTAATCTTGTTTTCTAAAGCCCACCCGGACATTCTCTATCAACGAATGGGCCGGAGACATACTCTTATATCTAAAATGCAATTTCCTTCACAATCATGCTTTTCTATATCCATGGTCTACATAACGAAGCTGTATCAAACATAATGGAAGCTCAGAGGATTTCGACCAAATATAGCGACCACCTTCCAATCGAATTTCACCTGCAAAAACATTTTTTTCAGAAATTTTCATATATTTTATCAGTTTCGGAATTTAATTTTAAAGTCGTCAGTTCTCCATCGTAATCCGTTTAAAGATAATTGACAGATACAACTGTCACCTTATAATTACAAGCTAGGCTCTACATGCCAGGCTTTAGTGTTTTTCAAATATTATTCGCTTAACGCCAGCAAGTTTCTTTCAAGCTGCTTGAACACATCATGATTACATTTAAGACTTAAATTCACAGACCCTCTAACAATGAGTCTTGAATATAAACTTAGTAACTTTCTTGCCACATCTTTACACATTGTTCTTTGTCGAAATATGCAAAACGGACTATATCCTGATTTCGCGTAGCAGCAGCAAATACATTCTGTGAGTCTAACTGTTTCAGATCGTTTCGTAGTGTAAGGAGAGGTGGACATAAATACTCATTACAAATATACGCTCTCATATTACGCGGTAATCGACACCCTAAATCGCTATGGTATAAACATGAATGTTCTACACATTCAGACGCAATGTAACCAGTATACAAATCCACCAGTTGGCCAGTGGTTAACTGCGGATTTTCTCGCCAAAAACGGCGCATTATGATGGCATCAAGAAAAGCGTTTTTTTCTCCAACCGTTACACAACAATACCCGCGACAGGTTGCGCACGCTTTACCCAGCAACTTACGTTCCTCGTCAAACAGTTCACAGTAATCACTAACTCTTTTGTCTATTATTTCGTCCAACTTCTGTAGATCGGTCGTAGCCAATTCATCAGCTATCATATTTAAATATCCGACAAACGCTACTTTTCTGGAATCTGGTATTGGCCGCATTTGTAATGTATTAGCTGGTAAAACGGCAATGGCTGCAGAATCAGGTTCCGCCTTGAAGCTCTGTTGCTGGTACAACTGTTCTACTCGCTGTCTTAAATGTTGCGCTTGTAATTCGCGCCGATTTCTAGCATCCTCCTTCGCTTTTTCCAATTTGCAAGATTGGCTGGCACACACCCCACCACGCACTTTTTGATGGATGGTTAAACGAGCACGGCAGTAAGCGCATTTTTGACTAGTATACAATTCCATAAGGAGACTGTAGAAAAACTAAAAATATATCATTTTTAAATTGTTTTGTCCTCTAGCGCGTCTTTTCCCAATTTTTGAAACCGGTGTTGACTCATGAGGATTTGGCTTTATAAATGAGCTCTGGGTTACGCTGTGTTGATGTTTGTTCATACGTTAAGATTTTCCAATATTAATCAAATAATCTAAAAAATACTTCAACTTGGGTTTTTCTACAGCCTCAACGACCATACTAACAGGTGCGCCGCTGAGGTGCGTCCTTGTTGAGTAGCTGGTTATGACACTATGTATCATTGTATAGTTCTACAACTTTTCCTGATGTTTTCCCCTTATGCTTAGCTTCTTGTACTTTGCTTATAAGATGTGGAGAAACATTCCATTTTTGCCCGGATTCTGTAATTATCGTCACAGACTTTTTGTTGTATTTTACTAATGTGCCGATTTGCCTTTCCCTTCCCGGAGGCTGAAAAGTAACCTGCTCACCCAGACTAAATTGCATCATCTCGCTATACGCATGCATAGTTTCTAAGAATTTAAGTCTTTCTACGACTCTATGGTTTAGAGCAATAAGTTCTTCTTCAGTTAATTCGTCAATATCTATTTCCATTTGCTTCCCCTACATTGCTTTGTAACGCAGGTTAACCGGCATGCCGTAGCGGCGGACTTTTAGTGCGATTCTGCACAAAAAGTCCGCCGCGGAGGTATGTCCGCGTTGAACACCTGGTTATGATATGTTGTCATTTTTTTCTTCTATTTGCTCTATACTTTATACTTCTGGTTTTTCGGCTATTTTCTCAAGTATTATAGAATACAAAGATAAATCGTTCGCTATTTCCACAGCATCGTCACTTTCTGGATCTAATATATTTTGCCTCTTTCTCAGGTCATCCATTGTCTTTTTTACTGCGTAACGAATTAGCCTTAATTCTTGTGTTCCAAACATCACACAGCTCCTTTATTTCTATATTCCTTCAGACTAATCGCATTTTCCTCGGCCCATTTTTTTAGAATATTTTTCCAGTCATCTATATGAATGCTCTCTAGTGATCTAATCGAATAATGTCCTTTAAATACACCATCCGTTAAATCTTTAGTTACTGTGAATCCACGAGGAAGATCTATACCTGCGGGAATTACCCACCAATCTCCTCCGTTTTCTAATTTTGGTTTGTTAAATAAACTCAGACCACCAGAATTATGATCTATTAGATTGGTATCAGGATCAATTTTTAGATCGAAAACTTGATCATCAGTTCGAGGGGGTTTCGTTCTGATATAATCGAACTTGGGTTTTGTGGGCGTGCCTGCGCGAAAAAGATCACATGGAATTACCAGGTAAAACTCTATAGGTGTATGCATTTATATCCTCCAATATTTCATTACTATTCCTCCATAAGGACCACCCTCACCGGCGAATTGAAGCGGCGCACCTTTTGTGGTATTCACCACAAAAGGTGCGCCGCTTCAATGCGTCCGTGTGCAGGGACTGGTTAGTGACGGCCGTCATTTTAACTCAACCAAAAAATAGGCCACTGAAGTAACAATGCGAAATTGAACAAAAATATAAAGCCTAATAGCATTGCAACCCCTTTCATAATGCCCCGCGTTTTTACCAAATAATATGGTAAATATAGTATGTAAAAGAGAAACACCAAATATCCATAGTCGAAGGGTCTATAAATTTCCGGGAATGCTTTGCTGTCTTCGCTAACCCACAAGGCCACAAATACTAAAAATACAAAAGCCCAAATAAAACTAAGCGATCTTGAAACTTCCATTTCTTTTGAAAACAATACCAGTTCATATACACCCATAACAACAGAAAATAGTATCAGCGCAGAAAGTATGAACTTAGAGTTGTTTTTCATTCACTCTCCGCCACACTAACGACTCCCTCACCGGCGCATTGAAGGGGCTGGTTAGTGCAAAATGTGTTTATGAATTATCACTCATTAATAACACAAAACCCGTTACCAAATGGATCAGCGCAATATGCGATAGATCCCCATTCTCCGCTATCGCCGCCTTCGTGTGATCCACCTAGAATAACTACTTTAGTAACGATTTCTTCAATATTTTTACAGAGAAAATCTAAATGAACAGGTGTCCAATGTCTTTTATAATCTCGAACCACGTCACTTGATGTGGTTGGTAGTGTTCCTGCCGCTTTTTCCTGAACATAAATATCGCAATTCTCTACTGAAAGAACAACCATATCTGGCCCCTGGTCTCGAACTTTCTGACACCCGAGGGCGTCAATATAGAACTTTTCTGCTTTTTTCAAATCCGAGACATCTATACTTACTGATATTTTCATACGTTCCCTTTTACTATTACAAAATTCCCTTTATAACATTTCGCTACTGACAGCGTTGTGTCAGTAGTGGTTGGAATTTGTATAGTGACCACCACCTACTAACGAGACTGTAGAAAAACCCAGTTAAGAGTATATGTCTGGAGTGCTTTCATATAGCTTGTGGTTCCTACAGTAATTATTCAAATATAGTCGATGGCAACCCGTATTTCGTTACCAAGTCCATCCA